>Ga0210394_10003722_pt1 | contig 18653 bp, 18 predicted proteins | sample IncBWC12MmetaG_FD_160121 | JGI IMG/M metagenome (GOLD analysis project Ga0210394, IMG submission 160121) | Forest soil microbial communities from Barre Woods Harvard Forest LTER site, Petersham, Massachusetts, United States - Inc-BW-C-12-M | ecosystem: Environmental > Terrestrial > Soil >... | reverse complement strand
CTGACCGGGTTGACGGTGCCGGTGACCTGTGCCAGCTTGTCGGTCCACCCCGCGTACCAGACGAGGACCTCGACTGTCTCGTCCAGCTCGGCGCGCGCCTTCCTGCCGCCGCCAAGCAACGCCTCGAACTCCGCCCGGCGCGCATCGAGCATCTCAGCCGTGCGATAGAGGATCTGGCCGCGATTCATCGCGGTGCGCGCGGACCAGCCCGCGAAAGCCGTGCGCGCGGCGCGAACCGCATCGCGCAGATCTTTGCGCGAGCCGCGCGGGACGTTCACCGAGCCGTCGGGCCGGTACGCGCGGCCCGACTCCGACCGCACGAACTCGCCGCCCACGTACTGCTTGTAAGTCTTGCGCACACCGACCCGATCGCCGTTTTTTCCGGCCACTAGACCAGCTCCAAGTAGGGCAGCAATCCGTGCACGCCGCCCTCTCGACCGTACCCCGACTCCTTGTAGCCGCCGAACGGCGAGGTCGGGTCGAAGCGGTTGAAGGTGTTGGCCCAGACGACGCCGGCGCGCATGCGCTCGGCCATCCACAGGATTCGCGAGCCCTTGTCGGTCCATATGCCGGCGGACAGGCCGTATGGCGTGTTGTTGGCTTTTTCGACCGCCTCGGCGGGCGTGCGGAACGTGAGCACCGACAGCACCGGCCCGAAGATCTCCTCGCGCGCGATCCGGTAAGACTGCGACACGTTGGTGAAGATCGTCGGCGGGAACCAATAGCCGCGCTCAGGAAGCTTGCATTCGGGTTGGTACATCTCGGCCCCTTCCTCGATCCCGGACTCGACGAGGCCCTGGATCTTTTCGAGCTGTGCCTTGGAGTTGATGGCACCGATGTCGGTGTTCTTGTCGAGCGGATCGCCGAGTCGCAGCGTCGACAGGCGCTGCTTCAGCTTTTCCAGCAGAGGCTGGGCGATCGACTCTTGCACCAGCAGCCGGCTGCCCGCGCAGCACACGTGGCCCTGATTGAAGTAGATGCCATTGACGATGCCCTCAACGGCCTGGTCGAGAGGCGCGTCTTCGAAAACAATGTTCGCCGCCTTGCCGCCGAGCTCCAGGCTGAGGTGCTTGCCACTGCCGGCGAGCGATCGCTGGATGAGTTTGCCGACCTCGGTCGAGCCGGTGAAAGCCACCTTCTTGACACCCGGGTGCGAGACGAGCAGCGACCCGGTCTTGCCCGCCCCGGTGATGATGTTGACGACTCCTGGGGGTAATTCGGCCTGCTGGCAGATCTCGGCGAACAGGAGCGCGGACAGAGGCGTGGTCTCGGCCGGCTTCAGCACGACCGTGTTGCCCGCGGCCAGGGCGGGAGCGATCTTCCACGCCAGCATCAACAGCGGAAAGTTCCACGGGATCACCTGGCCCGCGACCCCCAGCGGGCGTGGGCGCCGGTTGGGGAAAGCCCATTCGAGCTTGTCGGCCCAACCTGCGTAATAGAAGAAGTGCGCGGCGCTCAGCGGAATGTCGACGTCGCGCGACTCCTTGATCGGCTTGCCGCCGTCCATCGTCTCGACGACCGCGAGCTCGCGCGCCCGCTCTTGGAGGAGGCGGGAGATCCGGAACAGGTAGCGGGACCGGCGCGATGGCGCCATCCGTGACCACGACGTGAAGGCAGTGGTCGCAGCGGACACTGCTTTACCGACATCGACGGCATCTGCCTCCGCCACCTCCGCGAGCTTCTGCTCGGTCGCCGGGTTGATGGTCGGGAATCGCTTCCTGCTGTGAGGCTCGACCATCTTGCCGCCGATGAACAGCCCGTAGCGCGGCTGGATGTGCACGTGGTCGATCGCCTCCGGCGCGGGGGCGTAGTCGAAAGTCTGCCTGGCGAGGTCGGCGGCCTGTCGCTTGGTGATGGCCATCAGTCGATGGTGAAGTAATCGGCCGACTGGTACACGCCGCTGCGCTCCTTGTCGATCTGCATGAGGACATCGTTGAGGAGTGTGGACGCACCAAGGCGGAAACGCTCCGGGGTCATCCATTCCGCTCCGAGGGTTTCGTACAGGATCACGAGGTATGCGATCGCTTGCTTGGAGGTACGGATACCGCCCGCCGCCTTGAACCCGACCGCGCGACCCGTCTCGCGCATGAAATCGCGGATCGCCTCCATCATGACCAGGCTCACCGGCAGTGTCGCCGCCGGCACGACCTTGCCGGTTGAGGTCTTGATGAAATCGGCGCCGGCCGCCATCGCGAGGATGCTGGCCCGGCGCACGCCGTCATAGGTCCCGAGCTCCCCGGTCTCGAGGATCACCTTGAGATGGGCCGATCCGCAAGCCTCTTTGACGGCGACGATCTCGTCATAGACCTTCTGGTAGTCGCCGGATAAGAAGGCGCCCCTGTCGATGACCATGTCGATCTCGTCCGCACCGGCGGCAACGGCGTCCCTGGTCTCGGCCAGCTTGACCGAGAGGAAGCTCTGCCCGGACGGAAACGCCGTCGCGACGGAGGCGACCCTGACGCCTGACCCGCGTAGGCGTTCGTGGGCTTCAGCGACTCGCGCCGGGTAGACGCAGATGGCAGCCACCGACGGGATGGAGGCATCGCCTGGCTTGGGGCGGATCGCCTTGGCTGAAAGCGCTGCCACTTTGCCTGGTGTGTCCGACCCTTCCAGGGTGGTGAGATCCATGCAGCGGATGGCCAGGTCGAGCGCCCACAGCTTCGAGGACTTCTTGATCGATCGCTTGGCCAGGGATGCGGCACGCTCGTCGGCGCCGACCTCGTCAACGCTGCGTACGCCTCGCATCAACGAACCGAGATGAGAAAGCGAGAGGGCGGTGGCCACTCTTGGGATTATGCGCCCGGTCGAAGCGCGCCTTGGGCCGCGGCGACGATGTGGTTAGACCCGGCAGCCGCCTGCCGACGGATGTGTCACGGGAGATCCGTCCGCATGCCTTCCCACCGGAACCGGCGGAGCTGCGCTCGTCGGATTTCCATGACACCCCCGGTTCGGATGGGAACCGGTTGCGGGCGGAGTGATGGTAGGAGATGGGGACCCGGGCGCGTGGACAGCGACTGTTGGGTCCGCGCCGGCGGGACGGTCAGCCGTCTGAAGGTTTGAAGTCTGAACCGAGTCGGGCTCTGACAACAGCGCTGTAGATGGCTGCAGGCCAAGGCTCGGGGGTTCGGCGAGCATTGGAGCCGGTGCAGCAGCCGGCGACCTTGTGGGCCTAGCCGAGTCTGGGACAACGGCGGTCAACGCGACGGCCGCCGCGGCCACGGCGCTGATGGCCACGGTCGAAGCGACCTTTTGCGACCAGTCGGTGGCCGCCAAGCGGTCGAGCTTGTGGGCATGAGCAACCAGGTAGCCGGCGCCCAAGAGGATGATCGCCGACAGCCAGGACCTGGTGCGGCTGACATAAGCGTCGAGTCGCTTGAGCGCGATCCACAGGCGCCGTCTGACGGTGCTGACCGAGACCCCAAGGATGGCAGCGATCTCGCGGTTGGTCCGGCCCTCCAGGTAGGCCAGCGTCACGACACGGCGCTCCTCGGCACTGAGCTCGGCCATGCCGCCGCGAATCGTGTGCCGATCGAGCGCCGACGCCAGCGCCTGCCATTCGCCGCCTGACGCATGGTGGGTTTGGACATCGTCGGCAAGCAGCTGCTTGGCACGGCCGTGATGCCCAAGGCGCCGGCGGGGATCGACGCCGAAGATGTGATGTCCGTTGGCCAGCCAGGAGCGCACGGCGTCCAGCCGGCCCGGGTCGCCGGGCGGCGCCTCTCCGGGAGCGTCCGTCCCCTGGTGCTTAAAAGCCCTCACGCCGGTTCGACCGTCATCCCAACCCCACCAAAAGACCGATGAATCGATCCCGATGAGCCTACACCAGGCCTGGACGGAGCACGACCTTTAACCGGGTTAGATAAAGGCCGTTGGGCCAGCCGGGTTGGTCAACGCGCCAGCGATCCGTTCGCCACCCAGCGCGGCAGCTGCTCCGATATCACTGCGTCCACCGCGTCGACGAACTCCTGGATGTCCCGCTCCTCCATCGGCGTCGACAGGGCGCTCATGGCGCGCGGCGCCATCAGGACGCCGTGGTTGACCAGGGCCAGGAAAAAGTCGTGGGTGATCTTGGGGTTCGAGGTCGCCTTGGTGCGGTAATCGACGACCGGGACGTTGGTGAAATGAATCGCAAGGAGAGAGCCGGCCGCGTTGACCTGCGCCGGCAGGCCATGCGAAGCGAACACCTCGGTGAGCTGGTCCTTGACCCGTGCGCCTTTTCGGTTGAGGCTCTCGTAAACGTCAGGGGTGAGCTCGTTCATCGCGGCCACGCCGGCAGCCATCCCGAGCGGGTTGCCGTTGTAGGTCCCGCCCTGGGGCAGGTTGGGCTCGCGCCGCGGGTCCATCAATTCCATGACGTCGGCGCGACCGCCAAACGCCGCCACCGGCAAACCGCCGCCGATTATCGTGCCGAGCGTCGTCAGGTCGGGAGTGATGCCGTACAGCTGCTGCGCGCCGCCCGGGGCGACGCGGAGCGAGATGACTTCGTCGAAGATCAGCAGCATCCGAAGCTCGTGGGTCACGGACCTGAGCCGCTCCAAGAAATCGTGACTCGCAGCGATCACGCCGCCCGCGCCGATGATGGGTTCGAGGATCACTGCTGCCAGCTGGCCGGCGTGCTCACGGAGGATGCGCTCGGCAGCATCCGGATTGTTGAAAGGGAGCACGACCGTATCTGTCAGCGCCCACTGCGGAGTGCCGATCGAGTCAGGCACAGCAATCGGGCGGTCGCCGGAGCCCGAGTCCATCGGTGCCGGATGAGTGCTCACCTCGGCATAGTCGTGGGTGCCGTGGTAGCCCCCTTCGATGCGGGCGATCTTCGGCCGGCCGGTGAAGGCGCGCGCCAGCCGCATCGCGAACATCGTGGCTTCGGTGCCTGAGTTGCAGAAGCGCACCAGCTCGAGGCTGGGCACACGCTCACACAGCAGCGTCGCGAGCTCCACCTCGATCCGGTTGGCGGCGGCGAAGGCGGTGCCGCGAGCCGCCTGCCGGTGGATCGCCTCGACCACCTTCGGATGAGCGTGTCCGAGGATCATCGCCGTGTAGTTGCCGAGCATGTCAATGCGCTCGGTGCCGTCCACGTCCCAGATGCGGCAGCCGTCGCCCCTGTCGATGTAGAGCGGATATGGGTCGAAGTACGTGGTCGTCCGTGTCGTCCCGCCGGGCATGACTTTGACGGCGCTTTCGTGCAGCGCGCGGGAGGCGGGCGTGGTCCGACGATAAACTTCAACGGGATCGACCATCCTGCTGATAGTGCTCGTGTCGGCGGGGCCTCCGCAAGTTGTGGTCGCCGCTTGCGTCGTTAGCTGAGGCGGGCTCACGCCGGATCGAAGCGGCACGCAGCCGAGCACTTACACCTAGCCTGCACTGGAGATAACTCGAACGATGGCGGCGTCTAAAGCAAGCGGACACTCACCTAATCGCCAGAAAGGCCAGGCGATAGTTCTGGTCGGCCTCCTGATACTGGTGCTCTTCGCCATGCTGGGTCTGGCCATCGACTCCGGCCGCGCCTACGTCGACCGCCGCGACCAGCAGACCGCCGTGGACGCCGCCGCGCTTGCGGCCGGCGACTGGTATGAGAACTTCCACGATCTCTACGGAAGCACTCTTCCGAACTCCAAGCAGATCTACCAGACGAACCTTCACCTCTATGGCGGCTCGTCTTCCGATGTCACGACGACCGCCCTGGTCGGACCACTGGCCAACCTCCAACAGGACACCGATGTCGTCACGTATGCCAGCGGCTACACGCTGACCATCGTTGCGACCGACACCCAGTTCAACGGCTACGAGTTCCAGCTGACGTCAACCCATTCGCTGCCGTTGGCGTTCATCAGGGTCTTCGGAGGGCCGGGTGCGGTGACCATCACCGCCACGGCCACCGCGATCGTCGGCAACCAGCGCCAGACGCCGGCGCTGCTCACCCTAAGCAACGGCAACTGCGCGACCGACCTCAAGGGCTCCACCACCCTCACGATCCTGGGTGACACGTATTCGAACGGCACGTCGTGCGTCGATGCCAACCTGCAGGAGGCCGGCAACTGTTACGGGGCTGCCGGCTCGACCTGCAGCTCGGCCAGCTACTACTGCTACAACTCCACCCCCGGGTTCGTCCCGTATCCGCCGCCGTGCAACCCCGGCGACACGCAGGGCACCGCGGTGGTGCCGGCCCCCACGCTTCCCGATCCTGCCTACCAGGCGGGCTCCGTCCCCTACTATTCGACGCCGCAGAGCTACAACCAGTACAACCGCGGCACCTGGACAGAGATGCTGCCCGGGTCGTACAGCGCCTTCCACCTCACCGGCGGCTCGGCAAGCTGCGCCTTCCTCGATGGGGGCGTCTACACCTGGACGAACGGATACGCGTCCGACGCCAGCGGCAGCTTGCTGTCGAACGAGCTGAAGGCGCCGGACGAGCAGGACTACTCCGCGCCAGGGACGACATCGGTGGCCAACCCTCAGTTCTGGAATCAGAACGGAACCAACTGCGCCGGCGCGTTCAACCTGAGTGTCGTTACGGTTGGCGCCGGGCAAGGCATCAAGCACCAGGGCGGCGCGGGGACCTGGGGCGTCGAGTTGACCTCTGTGCGCTACGACCAGTTCGTGGACCCCACCGCGTCGCCGAATCCTTGCTTTGCGGCCCCCGGATGCCGGCGCGAGAGCGCGCCGTCCGCATGCCAGCAGATCAGCACCAATGACTCGCAGCCGCCAGGCATCGACGTCAACATCACCCGCAACGCGCCGGGTGCCCAGTACTACGACGTCTACGTCAACCCGAACGGCTGCGACGGCAACACCACCAACTTCTCCTTCGTCGCGCGATTCCTTGCGCCGGGATTCACCGACGGCGGCGGTCCCCCAGCAGTGGCAACCGGCCCGTACCCAAGCGGCGCCAACAAGACGCTGGTGGGCGGGCAGCTGGGGTGGCCGTGCCCGGCGGCGACAGTGTCGATGTGCAACTTCGCCTACAACAACCTGTCCCCGACCGTACCTTGCTTCGCACTGAGCCGGACCACGCTGTGCCAGGCGCCGGACGGTGAGCTTGCGCCGCAGTGCTTCAGCGGCTGCCCGCCTCCTCCCGGGACGCTGTCGCAGGAAAACGCGCCGATGAAGCTGCAGTACGCGCCGGACACCGGCGGCGACGTCGCCAACGAAAACTACTGCGTGCCTTCGGCCAACCCTGGCGATGCCAACTCGCCATGCGTTGGCGCGAGGGTCACGCCAGGCGCAGTCCAGTTCTACATGCCGGCGGGCTCGTGCGTGAGCCAGAACGCCCAGGGCGCGACCTACGTCTTCAGCGGCGAGCAATACAACTGGATAGTCATCTATCAGCCGCCGGCCAACACGTGCTCCAACACCATGAACGGCGGTTCATCGACCCAGTACATAGGGACGATCTACACCCCCGCCGCCGGCTGGACGATCAACGGGGGCAACCGCGCCCCGCTGGCGGGCCAGGTGATCGTCTACACGGCAACCGTCTCCGGCGGAGCCAGCGTCGGCATCGACTTCAACCCCAACTACGCACCGGCCCCGCCGGCCGCGCGACTCATCAACTGAGACGCGACGCCGGCAGCCGGCGCTTGCTAAGCCCTCGGGATGCCGGTCTAGCGCTTGCGGTGGGCGACAAAGAAATCCCGGCCCAGTCCGTCGAGCGCGGCTCGGGGCGTTTTGAGCACGAACCCGACGTCGCGCAACAACCGCCGCCAGTCGGCGCGAGAGAAGAGTCCGTAGTGGTGGCGGTCATGCTCGGCGCGCATCTCGCCCTTGCGATCGCGAATCAGAATCGCAAAGTCGACGAAGTAGCTGGTGTCCCTGGGATCGGGGTCGGTCGTCCATTGCAGGAAGCGCACGCTGCCGCGTTCGGTGTCGTTGCCGCCCTGGTCGACGTTCTCGAAAAATGTCTCGCGCACGAAGTCGGGGGCGAACAGGGCGCCGCCGCCGGGACGGCAGTGCATGAAGGCGGTCTTCAGGGCTGCGCGCAGGTCGGCCTCCGTCGTCATGTGGCAGATGGCGTCGTGCACGAACACCGCGTCGAACGTTCGGCCCAGACGCACCGTTCGTATGTCGTCCTCGATGTGCTCGCACTCGGGGTTGAGGGCTCGGCTCACCGCCAGCATGTTGGGCGAGAGGTCCACCAGCGTCATCGCAAAACGAGACTTGAGGTGAAAGGCGCTGTTGCCCCCGCCCGAACCCAGCTCGAGCACGGTACGCGGTGCGGGGGTGGAGGTCTTCGCCAGCAAGCGCCTGAAGAACGTCGCCTCAACCCGGTACTCCTCAGGAGTCGAGAATGTCGGCCACCACTCGGCCAGCTCTCCGTAGAGCTTCGGCTGTGGCGCAGGCGGTTTGCTTCTAGTCACTATTGAAGTAGATACCGCTCGAGCTGGTGTGGCAGCTCGGTCAGAGCGACACGCCGGAGCCGATAGGTTCTGCGGCGGTCCCCACCGACGCTGACAAGGCCCGATTCTCGCAGCACGTCTAGGTGGTGCAGAAGGGTGGTCAGCCCAATCGCCAGGCGGTTGGCGATTTCCTGCGCCGTGAGCTCCTCGTTGGCGAGCTCTCGCAAGATCAGCAGACGCCGCTCGTCGGCGACTCCTTGGAATCGCGCCAGCAGCTTCGCCGGTGGCGCGCTGTCCTTGGGAGCAGGTATCGGCGCCACGGGGTAGCAGATCAGCTTCGTCGATTGGTGGTCGAACACATGGGAGTTCGGCCAGATAACTTGCGAGGGCACGAGCAGCACTGCGTCGATGCCGGGCTCGGCGAGATAGTCCCAGCCATCCATGACCGCCGCGACCATTTGCTCCGCGCGGAGGGTCCGTGCCTGGAGCCTTCGCTTCGCGATCTCGGCCAACAAGGCGTCCGGCTGGTGCCGCGGTTCGAAGAATTTCTGCCATCGGCGCAAGGCGCCCAGCAGCCGGCGCCGCGTCTCCCACGCGGTGAGCGGCAGCAGCGCAGCGAGCGCCGATTGCCACACCGGGTCGTCCGGGTAGCTCGTCGCGACGAACTTGCGGATCGCAGCGGGATCGCCATCCGCAGCTGCCGCCATGACTTCGGGCGGCGTCGCGCGCCGGAAGTAGCGAACGTAGAAACCGATCAGCCGCAGCTTCAGCTCTCTGGGATGCAACGACTGCAGCTGTTTGATGATCGAGCTGACGTCGCGCGGAGGAGGGGTGTCGTAAGCCACGCTCAGCAGATGCGCCCATACGTAGTCGCAGCCACCGGCCAGATTGCGGACCTCTGTCACGAGCTCCGGCGGTGCGCTCCGGTTGCCGGCGCTGGTCGCGGCTGCAATCGATAGGACGAATTCGTACGCGGGCGAGGCGTCGATCTCGAGGCGCAGTCGCTGGCCCATCGCTCCGAGTCTACTTCGATTAACTTCGTAGTCAAGCTGCGACTTTCACCGAAGTAAATTGAGCCCCAAGGTGGCAAGCGAATGAAATACAGGATCCTTGGGAGCTCTGCCCTTCGCGTCAGCGAGGTCGCGTTGGGGACCATGACCTTTGGTGAGCGATGGGGCTGGGGCGCGGCGCTTGACGAGTCCCGCCTCATGCTCGACCTCTTCGTCGACCGAGGCGGCAACTTCGTCGATACGGCGAGCAACTACACCGACGGGGAGTCCGAGGAGCAGCTGGGCGAGCTGTTGGTAGGCCGTCGCGACAGGATCGTTCTCGCCACGAAGTACACGTTGACCAGCCGGCCCGACGACCCCAACGCGGGCGGCAACCACCGCAAGAACCTGGTGCAAACAGTCGAGCAGAGCCTGCGGCGCCTGCGCACCGACCGCATCGACCTCCTGTGGATGCACATGTGGGACGGCATCACCCCGATCGACGACGTGGTGCGCGCGATGGACGACCTGGTCGCGGCCGGCAAGGTGCTCGCGATCGGAATTTCCGACACACCCGCCTGGGTCGTCTCCCGGGCGAGCGCGATCACCGAGCTGCGGGGATGGGCGCGGCCTTCGGCCATCCAGCTCCCGTACAGCCTGTCCAGCCGTGACGCGGAGCGGGAGCTATTGCCGATGGCCACAAGCCTTGGGATGGCTGTGCTCATGTGGGGGATCCTCGACGGGGGCGTGCTGACGGGGAAGTACATCGATAAAGCAGGTGGGCCTCGGCGCTATGGCGAACATTCGCCTGACGAGCGCCATGCGAGGCTGGCGGCCCTCGTGCGCGAGACTGCGGCCGCGTGCGATGCCGCCCCCGCGCAGGTCTGCATCGCGTGGGTGCTCGCGCAACGAAAACGGGCAAACCTGGTGCCGATCCTCGGCGCCCGCACCGCGGCGCAGCTGGCCGACAACCTCGCCGCGCTCGACCTCGCACTACCGCCCGTGGTGCTTGCGAGCCTGGACGACGCCTCGGCGATCAAGCTCGGTTTCCCCAGCAGCTTTCTGGCAGACGATGAGGTCGTGCATCTCATCTTCGGCACGACGCGCGACCTGATCGCCGACTGAAGCGGTCTCTGCTCCCGACTTCCCATTGACATCCTGGCGCCGGCTGTGTATTCTTCCAGTTAGCTAATTAGCTAATAGGAAGAATAAGCATGGCAACCGCAACCGACCAACTAAGCGCAACGTTCGCGGCCCTGGCGGATCCGACCCGCCGGGCAATCCTCGCCCGCCTGGCCTCGGGCGAGGCGTCTGTGACGGAGCTGGCTGCGCCTTTCGAGCTGAGCCTTCCCGGGGTCTCGAAGCACCTGAAGGTGTTGCAGCGCGCCGGCCTCATCACGCAGGGAAGGCAAGCCCAGTGGCGGCCGTGCCGGCTGGAACCCGCCCGGTTCAAGGAGGTCGCCGACTGGACGGAGGGCTATCGCCGGTTCTGGGACGAAAGCTTTGATCGACTCGACGAATATCTGCAGGAAGTAACCAAGGAGAAGAAAGACGATGAGCGACATTAAGTCTGGTAGAGGAGCAACGACCATGGCGAAAACCGAATATCGAATCGAGCCCGGCAAGCAAGAGGTGGTGGTCACGCGTGTTTTCGACGCGCCGAGAGACCTCGTGTTCAAGGCGTGCACAGACCCGAACCTCCTCGCCCGATGGTGGGGGCCAAGACGCTACACGACGACCGTCGACAAGATGGAGGTGAAGCCCGGAGGCATGTGGCGATTCGTCCAGAAAGACGGCGCCGGCCACGAGTTCGCCTTCCGTGGCGTGTACCACGAAGTCACCGCACCGCGCCGCACTGTCCAGACCTTCGAGTTCGAGGGAGTGCCCGGGCACGTTCTACTCGACACCGCGACGTTCGAAGAATTCGACGGCAAGACCAAGTTGACGCAGCAGTCGGTCTTCCAGTCGGTCGAGGACCGCGATGGGATGGTCCAATCCGGGATGCAGGAAGGGTCGACCGAGTCAATGGACCGGCTGGCGGAGCTCCTGGCGGAGCTAGTGAAGGAAAAGAGCACTCACTAACGCGAACGCAACTCGGTGGGCGCCTCCGCGACGGGGCGCCCACCCGCGCCGCTATAAATGGAAGGGGCGATGACGCCTGAGCGGGCGGTACCAAGGCTCGTATTGATCGGGAGGTTGGCAAATGACAGTCGACGAGTTCGTCGAGGCGAATGTTGCGGCTGAGTTCAAGCCTGTGGTCGCCGCGATCCGCGCGTTGATGAAGGAGTGCGCTCCGCATGCTGAAGAGGTGATGAGCTACGGCATGCCCGTCTACAAGGCCAAGTCGCTGTTTGCCTGGATCAATCCACCTAAGAAGGACGTCACCTTGAGCTTTACACGAGGTGTTCAGATAGAGGACTCCTATGGCCTGCTCCGAGGTACGGCCAAAGCAGGGGCCAGGCATGTCAGGATGCGAACGCTGGCCGATGTGGACCGGCCTGCTCTGGGGTACTACATCGAGCAGGCCGTCCACCTCGACAGAAGTTGATTTTCCCGGGCGTCGGCTGCGGGCGAACTCAGTTGTGCACCACCGCGGGGTCGACGTCATCCAACGCGCCAGTGACGTTAGGAAAGAAGTCGCCAACGTAAGCGAGCGCTGCTTTCAGAACGGCGCTCTTGTTTCCAGTGGTTGTGATCGAGATCAGCGCCTTCAGGTCCGCAATTCCCTGCGGGAGCTGCCGCCTAAAGATCTGGTCTTCCCGAAAGAACTGAGGGGGCGCGGGAGTTGTCTTCAGGGCATTCAAGAACCACTGGTGTACCTGAAGACTTACAAGCATCCTTTCCCGACACTTCTTTGCGTCGATCAGCTGAAGATCGGTTGAGGCCGTCGGCGAGGCATTGCCGAGACAGACGCGAGCCGCGACATTGGTCGTACCTGTTGCCTCGTCGGCGGCTTGGACACGAATCCAGTATGTCTTGATCAACGCGACGTATTCCAGCGTGACGGCGTCCGGTGTAGGCTGGGCCGCTACCGTCGGGGTTGGGTGCAATGAAGTTGAGCTGGCCACCGTTGGCGAGCTGCCGCAGGCGATCGTAAATGCCGACAGCATGACGCCGAAGATCGAAGCTATCGCGACGCCGCGACGCCGTTGCGGATTCTCTGTGACTCCGGGCTGAGTTCGCATTTCAAGCCTTGGCTTCGGCTCCAACCAGGCCGAGCTGAGTCATGAGCTCCATAACGTCCAGGTAGTGACGCAAGTAGGTGATCTTTCCGTCCAACACGCGCTGCACAGCGACGTAATCGATGGTCACGCTCTTGCCGGTCGGCGGCACATCGCCGGTGGGCAGACGCATCACACCGGTATGCCTGCCCGTAAACGTGCCCTCCCCGATCACCTGATCGGCGTCGCCGACTATGTTGTGATATCGGACCTGCCGATCAGGGAAGGCCTCAGTCCAGAGCTGGAACCACTGGCGAAAGCCGTCCCTGCCTCGGAGGTTGATGCCTCCCGACGAGGGCAGCTCGATCTCCGGGCTGGCAAGGGCCACGAACCTCCCTTCATCCTTGGCATTGAAGGCTTCGACTGCTTGCTCAAGCACCTGTTTCGCTGACATCGCTTTGTCCTCCTGAATGTGACGTGCGCTCTATCAGCTATACGTCGGGAGGAAGCCGAACTCCGTCAGGAATTTATAGGCAAGGGCGTCAGGACCAGGAAGACCCGGCCGGCGTTCAGGTTTGGATAGGCATGATCGAGGTCATCGATCGCGTGAATCAGCTGCGCGAATGTGATGCGGGTGCCGTGGCCCTCATTGATTCCGGGATCGTTGAGGATGAAGTCTCCCGACTGGTCGTAGCCGACGACCACCACGTAATGCGACACCGACCATCCGGGCTGCTCGTAGTGCGTGTAGTAACCCGGATAGTTCGGGTTGCCCAGGCCATGCGTGCGCACGCCGATGATGAGCGGGCGCCCAAGGGCAAGCTGTTCCTCCATCGCCAACCGGTCCGCGGGCAGGATGGTGTAGGCCCAGCCCATGTGCAGCTCAGCCACCTGGCCCACCTGCTGTGGCGTCAGATCAACAGCAGGTTTCCACATCGTGATCTGACTGATGGCCCTTTCGGCCGTCATCGGATCGATCAAGCGTCCTGAGTGATCGCCACTGAGGTAACGATCGACCATCAGGAGGCTTGCCTCCTCACACGTGTGCTGCCTGACCGCCCAGTCGCCCAGCGGAGCTTGCGAAGTGAAAGGCACACGAAGAACGACAGCACGGGGGAGGCTCACCTGTCGAATCCGGGCCGGCGTACCGGCGATGGCGGCGATGGGAGTGGGCGCCACTTCGTGGCTAGGTGGAGCTGACGCCGGCGCTCGGGAGACACAACCATTGGCACTGGCGAGCGCTACCAGGCTGAGCGCAGCGATCCATTTCATTTGATCAAGCTCGAAACGGCATATCAGGGCGTTGGAGTCACGTTCACGGGTACGACCTCAGTGAAGGATGGGCCATCGACTTGGAAACTGATGCACCCTGTCCATCCCTTCGCGATTCCCTGCCGCCACTGCCAGAGGTCGTAGTTGGTGCCATTGATACGGTAGGTTGCGCCCGTCGGATGCGCCACGTCGAGGACGAGATCCACATACACCTTGCCCAGGCTGGGGTCCGTGGCGTAAACGAGTCCGGTGGCGTATGGACCGACGTAGACGACCGGGTGATTCGGCGCCTTGATGTCCCGGGCACGCATGAGGACTGGGCCGGTCAGGCCGGGTTTGGTGATTCCGCTAACATCAAAAAAGTCACCCCACGACGTCGCCTTCCCGGGGCCGCCCATCAAGTAGACCGGTCCGCCGCCCCACAGGTTGGTCGATGGATCGAGCGTGTCCTTGTAACAGGCTTGTCCTGACCTAAGGAGCGGCTGCCGCAGCGGCCGGGCCTCGAGCTTGGCGAGCTCTGCCGCATCGGCCGGGCTCATGGTTGGCGCTGCGCTGGGCGTTGGATTGGTCACGGTCGTAGTCGGCGATTGAGACGCAACCGATGGCTGCCCGCAGGCGACCACCACCACGGCAAATAACGTGATAGCCACAGAGTGCCGCTTCACAGACCTCACCTCCATGAGAGATTGGGCTCTGTTCGCTATACGCATTGAGACACTCGCTTTCCGTCAGGAATTTGGGGCGTGAGCGAGTACGTGGCCCGGTGGACGTGCCAACCACCGCATTCGGGTCTAGATTGCTGACGGAGATCTGAGGTCTCCGCCCGTATAGGAAAGTAGATGGCCGTCCAGCCCGGCTCACTGACGCTCGTCCAAGCCGCCAAGGATGGGGACGAAGCGGCGTTCGAGGTCCTGCTCGAGCCGCTGCTCGATCAGGGCTACCGGCTGGCGTGCGGTTTTCTCCACGACCACCAGGCGGCCGAAGACGCGGTCCAGGAGGCTGCCATCAAAGCCTGGCGAAAGCTGGACCGATTACGCGAGGGGTCCGAGATGCGGCCCTGGTTCCTGGGCATCGTCGCCAACGAGTGCCGCTCCACCAGACGGGCGCGATGGTGGACGGTCCTGAAATTGGACCATCCGGAGGCGATCGAGGACCCACGCGACGACGCTATCCTCGAGGGAGTCGAGCTGCGCAGGGCGTTGCGGGCGATGGATTCTGCGAAACGGCTGGTGCTCGTTCTGCACTGGTACCTCGACCTGCCGCTCGACGAAATCGCCGTCATCACCGGTTCCAGCGTGCACGGCGTCGAAAGCCGCCTGTTGCGAGCGACACAAGAGCTGAAGAGGCGGATGGAGGTTCAGCGTGGACGACCTTAGCCTGCGCAACGAATTCCGCCGTGCCCTCGACGTAGTCGCCCCGCCGGCGCCTTGGCTGGCGGCCAACGTCCGCACGGAGCTGAGGCAGCATCGCGGCGAGCGGGTTCGGAGGCGGCCGTTCGCGCTGACCTTGTCGCCGGCGGCCGCGAGGCTGCTGGCCATCGCTTTGATCGTGGTGCTGATGCTGGCGGCAGCCGGCGCATTCCTAGTGATCCACCGGTTTGTGCTGCAACCTATCCCGATTCACACGCGCACGGGAGCCGTCTCGCGGGAGTGCTCGACCGGCACCACCGACATGATCACCACTCAGGTCGGTTGGCAGGGCACCAGTCGCACGACGGATGGGGGAACCACGTGGCTCGATGTCTCGCCCCCGGCCATGCCGTCTGCAGGCAAAGGCGGCGGCGACACGTGCGTCCTGGACGCCACCCATGCCTGGGTAACGGTTGCCATATCGGCTAACAACACGTGCCCAACAGGATGTGCGGGGCCTGAGATCGACCGCCTTTACGTCATGTCGACCACCGACGGCGGCGCGACCTGGAGAACAAGCCAACCGATCCCGGCTAGCGGAATGAGCCTGGGCGTGGAGTACGACTTTTTTGACACCCTTCATGGCTGGCTGCTCACCGACACCGGTTACTACGCGCCACATCGATACACGCGTGATCTTTATGCCACCACGGACGGCGGGGTCCACTGGAATCATGTGACGAGCGCGTCTTCCCGCGACGGCTCGGTTCTGGGAACTACTGCAGTCGCTTGCACCGCTACTGGGATCACCTTCTCAAGCGTCACCACCGGGTGGCTGACCTGGGACTGCACGCAGGGCAATGGGCCTGGCCTGCCCCAAGGGAATGGTCCGCAGCTCGCGGTCACCCGCGACGGCGGTCGCACCTGGGCGGCCGTGAATTTGCCATCGGCTCCCTATGGATGCGGCGCTACACCGCCGATCTTCAGCGCGAAGGCCGGCGTGCTCCTGCTGAGTTGCCAGGGCGGTGCCGTCGTCTACAGGACTGGTGATGCCGGGCAAACCTGGACTGCCGGCCAGCGCCAGATCTCCTCTCAGGTCGCCTCGCAGGTCGATTTCGTCGATGGCACAACCGGTTTCTACTTTGAGTTCGACCGGGCCAAGAAGGTCTGGACCCTGTACCGGACGACATCGGGCGGTGCGGATTGGGCGGTGGTCAAGAGCGGTTTGTTTCCAGGGCAAAACGTGAACTCCCTCCAGTTCATCAACGAGACCACAGGGCTCGCCACCGTTTCCAACTCACCCGTGCCGTGGGTGACAAACGACGGCGGCAAGACGTGGAGCCTCCCCCCTCCATATCGGTCGGTTGGCAATGAGATTTGTACCCAGCCGACAGATCCGGGTGCAGGCAGTGGCCCACGGGCCGTGCAGATGTTCAGCCGCACAACGGGCTGGGCGGCCGGTGCCCGTCGGACAACTGATGGGGGCGCGACGTGGATCAACGTCGGCCCGCCCTCACTGAAGCTACGCTCGTCTGCGTCTGCGGAGTTCTTCCTGGATGCCAACCACGCCTGGGTGGTTCAGACCGCCGGAAGCTCTACCGCATGCGCCGACCGGGCAGTCGTCTTCAGCACCGCCGATGGAGGCGCGACCTGGCAGCAAGGGGCTGTGGTGCCATTGGCGAACCCCGGCGTAGGCGTCTGGGTGGACTTTCTCGACGCCGCTGACGGCTGGCTGATCGATGGTTCGCAGTTGTACCGATCCTCCGACGCCGGACGAACCTGGAACCTGGTGGCGGCAAACGTTGGAATGAGTTCGAGTTGTATCGCCTTCGGGCCGATGGCCTTCTCTTCCCTCACGACGGGCTGGATGCAAGTCCAATGCAGGAACGGTGGCGGTCTTGCGGTCACGCATGACGGCGGCGCCAATTGGAGCGCTCAGATCCTGGCGAAGTCATCCTGCTGCGTCAGCAGCGTCCTTCCAACATTCTTTGACTCGACCAATGGGATGGTGTTCGACGACTCGAACGGACCTATATTTGCGATGACCTCCGACGGAGGCCAAAGGTGGGTCAGGCACGGGCTGCCGCGGCTGTCCTACTTCACTTGTGTCGGCAAGGGAGGGGTCTCCCAGTGTTCCAACCAGAGCATCGCGGCGCTGAGTCTGATCAATCCAAGCCAGGGTTGGGCGCTCGTAACCAATGACGTGACCGGGCGGGGAGGTCCTTTTGCGCTCACCGTCGAGCACACCGAGGATGGCGGTCGGACGTGGAGCAGCGTCGAGGCGGATCTAATGAAGGTGAACGCTTATCCCGATCCGAGCCAAACGACCCTGACGTACGTCGACTCCAAGGTCGCCTTCTTGTGGATCCAGAACAGGTTGTTCACCACCGCCGATGGCGGGCACGGGTGGACAGCCGTGCAGATCACGTATCGCTGAGAACAGGGCGGCGCCGAGTCGGGCTAGGAATGCACCCCGCGGCCGCGCACCACTTTGATCAGCTCGCCCGCTAGCCCGATCGACTCCTCGGTCTGAAGGACGTTGTTGTTGAACGTGAAGCCGCCGAACCCGGCGTCCATGTACTTGCCGATCGCCTCAGCCGCCTGCGGCACGTTGACCGGGGTGATCATCGCGCGGCGCTCGGCCGGGACGCTTGCCAGGATCGCCGCGGCGTCCTTCTCGTTCTCGGCAAGCACCAGGCCCACGCCGAGTGTCAACAGCACCTCGGAGGGATCGCGTTTTACCGTCTCGCAGTGAGCCTCGAAGATCTGCTTCTTACGCTTCAGCTCGTCGAGGCTCGCGGCAAACCAGTGGCCGATGTCGCCGTGCTGTGCGAGCAGCCGCAGCGTGCGTCGCTCACCGGTGCCGCCGATGAGGATCTTCGGACCTCCCGGCTGCACTGGCCTCGGCACGTTGAGAGCGCGGTCGATCTTGTAGTACTTGCCCTCGAACGAGGGCCGGTCCTGGGTGAACATCAGCTTGGCAATCGTCAATGCCTCATCCAGGCGATCCATGCGCTGCCCGATGGGCGGAAACTCGATGCCATATCCGATGTGCTCGGATTCGTTCCATGCCGCCCCGATGCCGAGAATGGCGCGGCCTTTGGAGATGATGTCCAGTGTCGTCACCTGCTTGGCTAGCAGCGCGGGGTTGCGGTAGGTCACCCCGGTGACCAGGGTCCCGAGCTGCACGCGAGAGGTCTGAGTCGCAAGCGCGGAGAGCGTGGTGTAGGCCTCCATCATGGGGTCGGTCTCGGGACCGATCCCGCCGATTTGATAGAAGTGGTCCATCACTGTGACCAGGCCGAAGCCGGCCTTCTCGGCCGCCTGCGCGCTCTTCGCCACGCGATCGAACAATTGGTCGTTGGGGACACCCGCGAACGTGTACTTGGGCATATGAAAACCGAACAATGGAGTCATACCTGCAAAAACGGCGCGGCCCGGCGCGGCATTCCCCCGAGCGGTGGGTAAATTTCCAACGGACGTGGCATTGCTATGTCCGATCGGCAGACTTCAAGCCGTCGAGCAGCACCGTCCAGCGCTCGATCC
>Ga0210394_10003720_pt1 | contig 18658 bp, 17 predicted proteins | sample IncBWC12MmetaG_FD_160121 | JGI IMG/M metagenome (GOLD analysis project Ga0210394, IMG submission 160121) | Forest soil microbial communities from Barre Woods Harvard Forest LTER site, Petersham, Massachusetts, United States - Inc-BW-C-12-M | ecosystem: Environmental > Terrestrial > Soil >... | reverse complement strand
AGCCGGTCACGCGGCCGCAGCCAGCGTTGCGGCCGGGCGGCCGAACATCATGTCCTTGCGGACGCCAGCGATCCTTTCGCGGCTGCGGATCATCTCAAAGTACCACAGCGCATCCGCGGTATCGCCGACCAGCACTGCGCCGATCAACCGGCCCTCCTCGATGACGAGCTTCTTGTAAATCCCGCGTCTGAAATCGCCGAGCACGATGGCTTCGCTGCGATCGCTGCCAAGAAACTCGCCTGCGGAAAACACGCCGACGCCGGACACCTTGAGATTGGTCGCGACCACGCTTCCGCCATAGGCCGCATTGCGGCCGGCCAGATGTTGCGCCAGCGCGCTTGCCTGCTCGTAGGCCGGCTCGACCAGGCCATAGCAGATGCCGCGGTGTTCCGCGCATTCGCCAAGCGCGAAAATATCGCTCACGCCGGTCTGGAGTTGATCGTCGACCATGATGCCGCGGTTGACGGAAATGCCGGCTTCCTTTGCCAGCGCGACATTCGGCCGGATGCCGGCCGCCAGGATCACGGCATCCGCCTCGATCCGCCGTCCGTCGTTGAGTTCGACGCCTTCGACGCGACGTTCGCCGAGAATGCGCCCCGTGTTGGCATTGAGCAGAACCTTGATTCCCTTTTTCTCGACCAGCGATTTCAGGAGCGCTCCCGCCGGCGCATCGAGCTGGCGCTCCATCAACCGGTCCATCAGGTGAACCAGCGTCACCGCGGCTCCGGCCTTGGCAAGCCCGTAGGCGGCTTCAAGTCCGAGCAATCCGCCGCCGACGACGACCACACGTTTTTTGGCGGCCGCCAGCGTCAACAACAGATCGACATCCCGGCTGTCGCGAAAAGTATGCACGCCGGGAAGTTCCACGCCGGGCACGTTGAGCCGCAACGGCGTCGATCCGGTCGCAAGCACGAGCTTCGAAAAGCTGATGCTCTCCTCATTGGCGATCTTGAGTTCACGGCGCCCGACGTCGATCTCGCCGACGGTGCAGCCATATTTCAGCGTGACGCCGCGGTCGCGCCACCAATCGGCGGGCTTGAGCTCGATGTCATGGGAGGCGGTTTCGCCCGCGAGCACCGACGACAAGAGCACGCGGTTATAGGCAAGCCTCGGCTCGTCGCCGATAACCGCGATGGCGTAGCGGCCGAGCGCGGACTTGGCGAGTTCGTCGACCAGACGAGCGGCGGCCATTCCGTTGCCGACGATCACCAGCGATTCACTCATGCCTGTTTCCTATTCGGCTGCGCGAGGCGTGCCGTAGGCCTCGTTGATCATGAAGCCGGACAACGTCCCGTAAGCGGTTTTCCACGCTTCCGCGACGTCAGGCGTCCAGCCGTCTCCGAGTCCTTTTTCCAGCGTCCACAACAAGGCTGCGCCGACCACCGGGTAATGCTCCGCCTTGGCGCCGTAGCCGACATGCCGTTTAGCCAGTGCGCTCGCCGCGGGCAGGATCGAAGCAAGATTGCCCAAACCGCCGACCACGACGGCAAGCGTCGCCATCAGCTTTTTCCGCTGCTCGGTCATATCAGCGGGGAACATCGATTTGACCTGTGGCGCGACCTCGAACAGGCGATCATAGAACAGTACAGCCGCCTGTTCCGAAATGGGCGCTACCTTGGAAAAGCTCTGCTGCACGAGTTTGACCTGGTCAGGTGTCATATGCCGCTCCTGCCTTTTGCTTTTGCTTTCTGGCGTCACCTCGTCCCGCATGCGGAACGAGGCCAATTTCGAAACCGCACCTTGCGGACTTGCTCACCTCAAATGCGCGCTTCGGCGAGGCTCGACGCACCCGCTTCCGCCGGACTGCGGCGCAGGTAGAACCACCAGGTCATGGCGAGGCATATCGCGTAGAAGCCGAGATAAATCACCAGCGCGAGCTGCGGTCCGCCGGTGATGGCAATCGATTTGCCGAAACCGCTCGGGATCAAATAGCCGCCGCACGCGCCGACCGCGCCGATGAAGCCGAGCGCGGCTCCGCTTTCGATGCTCGCGGTCTTGATCGCAAGCGCCCGCCCAGTTTCACCCTTGCCGCGCGCTTTGCGCAGATTCTCCTCGCGGAAGATCGACGGGATCATCCGGTAGGTCGATCCGTTGCCGATGCCGGTGGTGACAAAGAGAATGAGGAACATGGCAAGGAAGCCCGTGAAGTCCTTGTTGCCGACGAAATAGAGAACACCGATCGTGGCTGCGGCCATCGCGATGAAATTCCAGAACGTCACGATTGCGCCGCCGACCTTGTCGGCGAGCAGGCCGCCGAACGGACGCGACAGCGAGCCGAGCAGCGGTCCGAGGAATGCAATGGCGATGGTGATCGCGGGAAACTGCGTCTTGATCAGTAGCGGAAACGCCGCCGAGTAGCCGATGAAGGATCCGAAGGTCCCGATATAGATGAAGGACATGATCCAGGTGTGCTTGCGCTTGACGATTGCGACCTGGTCCTTGAATGAAGACTTCGCCGACGTCAGATTGTTCATGAAATAGACGGCGCCGAACACCGCGATGATCAGCGGCACGACCCACATCAGGCCGGCATTCTGCAGATAGACGCCCGAGACGGGGCTCGCCTGGTAAAGATTGATGAGGCCGACACCCATCAGGATCGGCGTGAGCAACTGGACGCTGCTGACGCCGATATTGCCGCCGGCGGCGTTCAGCCCAAGCGCCCAGCCTTTCATGCGGTCAGGATAGAAGAAGGAGATGTTGGCCATGCTGGAAGCGAAATTGCCGCCGCCAAGTCCCGCGGTCGACGCCACCAGCAGCATCAACCAGAACGGCGTTTCCGGCTGGCTGACGAAGTAAGCGAGCCCGAAGGTCGGGATAAAGAGCACCATGGCCGAGAAGATGGTCCAGTTGCGGCCGCCGAACATCGTCACCGCAAAGGTATAGGGAAAGCGCATCAACGAGCCGATCAGGCCCGGGATCGCCACCAGCTGAAACAACTCGTCGGTGGAGTAATGAAAACCAGCCGCCGGCAACTTGGTGGCGACGATGCTCCAGATCAGCCAGACGGAAAATCCGATGTGCTCGGCAACGATCGACCAGATCAGGTTGCGGCGGGCAATCACCTTGCCCTTGGTTTCCCAGAAGGTTTGATCTTCAGGATTCCAGTCTGAAATCCAGGTCGGGTCTTTCGAGATCGAGCTCATAGAAATTTCCTTTGTCTGAAGGGCCACATCAGGGGCAGCTCCGAGGACACAGCAGCGCGCTTCCGAGCAAAGCCCAGTCGAGCGGTCGCAATTCGGATGAAGGCTTTCGAAGGACGGCATCGATGGCGTCAGCAAAAACTATTCAAGCTTTGTGCCAAGCTACTGATTCGCAAAAAGCGTTTATATTTTAAGTACTTATGGCGGAAGCCTGCGACGTGGGCTGGCGCGGACCCGCATTCAAAATTTGCACCCGCTCATTTGTTGTGCGCCGCACAATAAATGAGCAGCAGCGCTCAAAAAAGAGCCGCCGATCTCTCGGCGGCTCTGAGTTTTTTCGGCAGCCCGAAGGCCCCGGATGGATTCTAGCGACGGACGACCACGGGAATATTGATCGTCGGGCGCGGAATGTTGATCGTCGGATGGACATTGACCATCGGACGGCTGACTTCGAGATGGCTGACTGTGGTTTCCGTCGGCCGCAGAGGCGTTGAGATTTTGACCTTGGTAACCTCGGTCGGCACGAGCTTCTTGGTCGACTTAGGCGTCAGAACATCAACCGACTCGTTGCTCATTGCCTTGAGTTTCTCGACGGTATTGAGATTGATTTCGGCCGGCTTCGGGGTGTCGGTCGGCACGATTTTCATGACCGGCTTGGTCGCCGCCGGAACATCAACCGGCTCATTGATCTTGGCCTTGATGTTTTCGACGGTGTTGAGGTTGATTTCGGCCGGCTTCGGAGCATCGGGCAATACGATCTTCGTGGCCGGCTTGGTCGCCGCCGGAATTTCGATCGTCTCAATCTTCTTTGCCTCGACGGTTTTGAGCTCGACGTTTTTGAGCTCGGCCGGCGCGACAGCGGTCTTGTGCAGTTCGGTCTTCTGCTGCTCCAGCTTCTTCTGTTCTTCCGCGGCTTTGCGCCTTTCCTCGACGAGCTTGTCCACGGCCGCGTTGTGCTCCTTCTGCGCCTTGGCCTCGTCCTCGACGCCTCCAAGAAAAGTCACGTCGATCCAGTGAAAGAACCTATCCAGGACTCCGGGGGAAGGCGGAGGCGCAGGAGGAGCCGGCGGGGGCACGACGACCTTCTTGGGAGGATTGAGCTTTGCGTCGGCCTTCTTGATGTCGTCAAGATGCTTTTCCATCTGGCCAACGGGGCTGTCGGGGCTCGCAACCCCACCCATTGACGAGCCTGTCGGCGCATCATCGGCGAAGGCCGTGTGCGGAGCCAGGCAGAGGGTGAGACCGGCGGCCACGGCGAGAGCGGCAACCGAGGTTTTCAGGGTCAACATGGTTAGTCTCCGTTTGTGTCGGGGCCGACCAATTCGGCCCGCTGATGACACAGACGGACGTGCCGGGATTTTTTCACTTATCCGCGCGGGGAGCGCCTCCGGCACCCGATGGCTTTTTGCATCAATCCCTCGCAAAAAAACGAGAGCCTGTCCGTCCAGGGAATAATGGGCCGGAAATGGCTGTGTCCAGGTTCAGGGAATCGCAATGATGAGGCCCGCGGCTACGGCGAGCCTTGGACACCAGCGACTATCGCCGCGAGCGCGGCCAAGGCTTCCCGCGTGCCGTCTGCTTCGCCCTTTTCGAAATCGTCGCCGCCCTGCCCCATGGTGTTGGTGACATGCGCGAGGCAAAGCACTCGCACGCCGGCAGAGCGAGCAAATGCGTAAAGGGCTGCCGCTTCCATCTCGACCGCCAGGATGCCTTTGGTGCGCGCAGCTTCGATGGCTTGTGCGGTCTCCCGAAAGGGCGCGTCGGTGGTCCAACTTGCCCCCACGACGCCGTGGAGCCCGCTCTCGGCCAGCGCTATCGCAGCCTTCTTCACAAGCATGGGGTCCGCCTCTGCGAACTCGGAGGCAGGCGCATAATGGTAGCTGGTCCCTTCATCGCGCAGTGAGCGGTCGATCACGACGAAGTAAGGCGGCTTCCCCGCAGGGACAATCTGACCCGCCGAGGTGAGGCTAACCAGCAGGTCGCACCCGCTTGCGAACAACTCCTCTGCGACAAGCACAGCAAAGGGCGCGCCAACAACCCTGCCAACTATTCCGACTTGCTGCCCGCCGAGGTCGAACGTGTCGAGCTCCGTGTGATAGCAGGGCCAACCCGCGAACGGTTTTGCCACCCCCGTCTGCCGCAGCTGGTGCACCAGGTCGCCATCAGGGTCTAGGATGCAGACCGGCGGCACCGCCACGGTATCAAGCCCCTTCTGTCGCCGTGCCTCACGCAACAGAGCGGTCGGAGCGAACACGGACGGCATGGACGCGTGCTTGTTGTCAAGGATGGGTGGAATAGCCATTTTTTGATCTACCTCGGACCCGCGTGGTGGAGAAAGATATGCAGAGTGAGAGCCGTCAGGCCCATTGGCAAAACGTCTACACCAAGAAAAGCGAGAATGAAGTCAGCTGGTTTCAGGAAAACCCGGCTCCTTCACTCGAGTTGATTGGCCAGGTCGGCGCGACCTCCACTTCAGCTATCATCGACATCGGTGGCGGTGCTTCACGTCTGGTTGATAATCTCGTCGAGCTGGACTTCGAGAACGTCACCGTTCTCGATCTATCCGAGGCTGCGCTAGAGGCCGCAAAAGATCGCCTTGGAGGCCGCGCTACACGGGTTCAATGGATTGTAGCGGATGCTACCGTCTGGGAGCCGCGAGAGGCTTACGACATCTGGCATGATCGGGCGGCGTTTCACTTTCTCACCGAGGAGCGTGACCGCGCCGCCTATATCGCGCGCCTTGAGGGAGCCTTGAAAGTGGGAGGGCACGCCATCATTGCGACCTTTGCGCTCGATGGACCTGAACGATGCAGCGGCCTTGCTGTCGTACGCTACGATCCTGCGAGCCTTGGCCAGACGCTGGGTCGGACGTTCCAGCTTGTTGATACACGGCAGCATGCTCATGCAACGCCATGGGGCTCGAATCAATCGTTCCAGTTTAGTGTGTTCCGCCGTTGCCCTTGAGCCGCCGGATCTACCTGCGATGAAGCAGGGACGTGAATCCCTCCCCGCATCCCCGTCTCGCGTTGCCTTTCAGCCCACGGATACGCCCGCGTTCGCCCGACTTATTCCGAGCGCCAGAATGCGATGCAAGAGGGCCGGGTAATCCAGTCCGTCACGCCGCGCCGCTAAAGCGAACTCCTGGCTCTTGGCGATTTCAGGATTGGGGTTCGCTTCAATAAAATAGAGCGTGCCGTCGGCGGCGAGGCGAAAGTCGATACGCGCATACCCATCGAGCCCCAGCGTTTGGTAGATGCGTTTCGCTATTCGCTGAATGCGGGCGTATAATTCCGGCGCAAGGTTCTTGGCCGGTCCATCCACAATTCCGACGCGCTCCTGATAATCGGGATCGTGTTTGACCTTCTCGGTGGCGATGGCCTGACCACCCATAGTGCCGAATTTCAATTCCCAAACCGGCAGCACACGCAGCCGATTGTTGCCGAGCACACCGACGTAGAGCTCACGTCCCTCGATATATTGCTCGGCGATGGCGGCTGTTCCGATTCGCTCGTGAACGAAGGCGACGCGCTCCGCGAGCTTCTCGTCCGTATCGACGATCGATGCCTGCGAGATGCCCCTCGATCCATCCTCGTTCAGGCTCTTGACGATCAGCGGCAGCGCAAGACGCGCCGGCCGTTTGACCTTGCGGCGCATCGGGAACACCGCGAAGGCCGGCACCGCGACCCGGCGATGGTGCACCAACGTCTTGGACAGATCCTTGCCGCGCGCCAGGATCAGGCCGCGCGGGTTGCACCCGGTATACGGGATTTTCATCAGCTCGAGATAGCTTGCGATGTGCTGGTCATACACCGGCTCGTGGTGAAACTGCTCCAGCAGCGTGAAGACCACATGCGGCTTGAAACCTTCGATCTCCTCGCGCACCGGCTTGATTTCCTCCTGCGCGCCGAGCGGACGAACATCATGGCCGGCCGCGCGCAAGGTGCTCACGACGTCGTATTCCGTTTTCCATTCGTTGATTTGCTGCGCAGTGTATCCGTCGGTCGAGTCCGGGGGCACGAAGTCCGGATGCATGAGCACCAGAATGCGCAGGCGTCTCATAGCGCGATCCATTTGCGCCGCATCGGACCAAACAGCGCGTGCATGGTCTTGGCGGTCAACAGGACGGTGAAGTCAGCCACAAGCTTCCGATCGGAGCCAACGGCCCGCAGATCGAGTTCGCGGCAGCGCAAGATCATGTCATCAAGCACGGCATCGAGTGTAAGCTGATTCTCGCCCGTCCACCGCGCGACAAGCTGCCTGATATGGGCGCGGTGCCGCCTGATGAAGGCCGAAGCCGGCCGCGACCGGCGATGCCGTGGATCGGAGGAAAACAGCCGCGAGAGGTCGCGGTCGTAAGTCTTCGGTGCCTTGAAGGCATAGAAATCCTGCTTTTTCTGATAGTGTTCGCCAAGCGTCTGGCCGAGCTCGTGCAGCGGATCGACCCGCTCCCGCGTCGTGGCCACCAGCCGCTTTCCGGCGATCTCCTCCATCAGTTCGTCGACATATTCGAGCTTCTTCAGCGCCGGCCAACCGGCATAGCGCGTCCGCCAGTTCGAACGCGGCCGCAGCCACACCGCAAAGGTTTCGGCGAAATCCTCGTCCGGATGGCTCTGCGCGTACCAGAGCCGAAGATGCTGGACATATTGCCGGCTGGCCGGATTGGGCCGGTAGTAGCGCGGGTAGTGTTTCGAGGACCGGCCGAACAGTTGCTGCCAACGCCGGCTGCGCTGCAATTGATAGCCGTGCTGGATGGCATGGCCTGCCTCATGGCGGAGAATGGCCATGCACTCGGACCAGGTGCCGCCCTCGACATCGAGCATCATTTTCTTTTCGAGCTTCATCAGGCGGGGATGGGCAAGATAGAAGGGTATCGCAATGCCGGGCACATCCGCCGGACTGAACCATTCGCTCGATATCCACGCGTGCGGCCGCAACCGGATGCCCCGCTCTTCGAGCTCTGCATAGAGAGCGTTAAGACAGTCCTCGAGCCAGGTGCCTTCGATCGCGACCCTCAGACTGCTGAGGCGGCGCTTGAGCAACTGCTCGTCCGATAGCTTTTCCCAGGCATATTTCCGGCGTGGCATAGGTATCCAGAAGTCACAACAAATCGGATTCAGATGGTGTCATAGGATAATGCTGGCAACAACCGCCTAGGCTCCGCGGTGTGCCGTTGCCCAGCGGCCCGTGTCGGCTTTGGGTCCATTTCCAGACATCAGCTCGTGCAACAAGGAAGTCCGCTTCACCCCGATAACGGACGTCGTCAGTGAGATTGAGCATGGCCTTTTCGTGCCATGAGCCGACATTCCCGCGGGAAGATTGACTCCCTTCTCTCGGGACAACTAACGTAGCCGAAAGTGCCTTTTTGCCTTGGCCGCAATTGGGTGTGTCGCGCCGCAGATAGCTATTTACGGGTTCACACAAATTCTGCGCCGCAATGAGACCTGATCCGAGAGTACATGACCGAATTGATACCAGCCGGAAAGCATGATCACATGCGCCTACCGACCATTGCCATCTCCACCGGCGACCCGGCCGGGATCGGCCCAGAAATTGCGCTGAAAGCGGCCCTCCACCTTCGTGTTGCCTCTTTATGCCGGCCGTTACTGGTGGGCGATCCCGCCGTAGTGCAAGCTCATGCTCGCAGCGCCGGACTTTCGTCGGAGCTTCATATCATCGCCAAGCCCGGCGAAGCCAAGTGGTCGACTGGCGCTGTCAACTTGCTCGACGCTGGTGACGGCAGCAACACGCCGTTGAAATTTGGCACTGTGGACGCCGCCTATGGCCGCGCTTCTCTGGCCAGTGCGCGACGCGCAATCCAGGCGGCGCTTGCCGGTGAGGTCGACGCCGTGGTCGCGGCGCCGCAGACCGAGCGTTCGATCGCCGCAGCCGGCATAACCTTTGATGGCTACCCTTCATTCGTCGCGCGCGAAACTGGAACGCCGGTCGAGGACGTCTATCTGATGATTTGTTTTGACGACGCGCGCATCGTCCATGCCACGCTGCATTTAAGTGTACGCGAGGCTGTGTGCCTGATTACGCAGGAGCATGTCGAGAGGGTCATTCGTGTTACAGACGCTTCGCTGAAAAAGCTCGGCATCGCTCGCCCAAAGATTTTCGTGAGTGGGCTCAATCCACATGCCGGCGAAGAGGGCATGTTTGGTTCTGAAGAAATCGACATTATAATCCCGGCGATTGCGCAGGCGGCCAAGGAGGGCATTGAAGCATCGGGCCCGTTCGGGGCCGACACCATGTTCCTCAAGAAAGGCAGTGATGCTTTCATCGTTATGCTGCACGACCAGGGCCACATCGCCGCAAAACTACTGGCATTCAACCGTACCGCGGGACTGTCGATCGGATCTCCGATTTTATTTTCGTCGGTCGCACACGGCAGCGCCCATGACATCGCAGGCAAGGGTCAAGGTGACGCGGGAGCGATGATCGAGGCGATCACTCGGCTGGCGAAGATTAAGTCGGACGGCTGAGCAGCCACAGCAAAAGCGGGCAGGATTGGTAAGTGGGTTGCAAGCAGTGGAATACGGAATGAAAAAGATCGCATCGTCACTGCTACTAGCAATGATTATTCTGCTCGCCCCTCATGCACAGGCAAGTTCATGGCCCGCCAGGTCCATAAAGCTTATTGTACCGTTTGCCGCAGGTGGGAGTGCCGACACGCTTGGCCGTATTTTTGCGCAGGCCTTGTCTGATGAACTGGGCAAGCAGGTGTTCGTGGAAAACCGAGGCGGTGCAGGTGGCGTCACCGCTTCCGCCCAAGTAGCGCGCGGAGAGCCGGATGGCTACACGTTGCTTGTGTCCGGGGTTGCCTCTCATGCTATCGCGCCAGCGCTAAACGGCAATACCGGCTACGATCCCGTTCACGACTTCACGCATATTGCCTATATGGGCGGCCCGCCTATCGTATGGGTTGTAAATCCATCTCTTGGTGCTCGCACGCTTAGTGAAATCCTCGCAATTCTCCGCAGCAGCCCAACGCCGGTAGATTATGGTAGCCCTGGGACGGGTACTCAGGGCCATCTCGTTGCGGCTTATCTCGCGCGTAAACTCGATTTGCCGATGCAGCCCGTTCCTTACAAAGGAGCGGGGCCAGCAATGTTAGACATCGTTGCAGGTCACATAAAAATGGGGTTCATGACCTGGACCACAGCGCTTGGCCAAATTCGCGCCGGTGCGGTCATTCCGATCGCAATCACGGCGGATCAGCGCTTACCGGATTTCCCGGATTTGCCGACATTCGAAGAGCTTGGCTACCCGGATTTGATAGCGACCACATGGTTTTCTATTTCTGGTCCACCGGGCATTTCTGCCGATATCGTCGATCGTCTGAACAAAGCTTGTGTGAAGGCGCTCGATAACCCCGATGTTGGCAGGATTCTGGCGCAGGAAGGAATCCTTGCGACGCCGATGAGCGCCGACGCGTTCGGCAAATTCGTCGCGGCTGAGGTCGCGCGCTGGGCGCCGATTGTGACCTTGTCCGGAGCTAAGGCTGAGTAGTTTGCGAATCCTGGTCTCGCGTCGGCGCGCTTATGTAGACGGCGCCGTTCGACACGGAAACGGCATAGATCTTCACAGGAATCATGCAGGGCGGCGAGAAAACCTCACCCGTCTTGATGTTGAATGCGCCGCCATGGAAATTGCATTCGACGACATCGTCGTAAATGTCTCCTTCGGATAGCGAACCTGGGCCATGGGTACATTGATCGTCGGTGACGAAAAATGTGCCGCCGAGGTTAAACACCGCGAGGACAAGGTCGCCTGTCTCCACTTTCAAGGCGCCATCTGTCGGGACGTCCGCGGCTTCGCAAACCCTTAGCAACTGGGCAGTTTCCGACATTTCGGTTCCTGATTGACGTGAAGTTGGGACGAACGTAGGATCGTTGCCGTTTGCAGAACGCCGTTCCACCTGGAAGAACAGATATACTTTTTAAGGCGCGGCGGTCAAGTTTGCGACGCGGCTTTCTGGCGTCCGCGAAAAGGAGTTTCTATGCTGCGCAAAGAACAAAACGAACTGCTGACGCAGACCGGCCTGGGCACGCCGATGGGCGACATGTTTCGCCACTACTGGATTCCGGCGCTGCTGGCGAATGAACTACCCGAGAATGAATGTCCGCCTGTCCGGGTGAAATTGTTGTCGGAGCGTTTGCTCGCCTTCCGCGATACCGAAGGACGCTACGGACTGATCGACGAGTTCTGCGCACATCGTGGCGTGTCGCTCTGGTTCGGTCGAAACGAGGAATTCGGGCTGCGCTGTCCATACCATGGCTGGAAATACGACGTGACAGGACAGTGCGTCGACGTCCCGTCAGAGCCCGTAGAGGGCGGCTTTTGTAAAAAGATAAAGTTGAAATCGTATCCGCTCGTCCAGATTGGCGATGTGTTGTGGACTTACATGGGAAAACCGGAACACGAACCGCCGCATCCCGAGTGGGAGTTCGCGCGCGTTCCTTTGGAACAGAGCTTTACCTCCAAGCGCTGGCAGGAGAGCAACTGGCTCCAGGCCATGGAAGGCGGCATTGACTCCAGCCATGTGTCGTTCTTGCATCGTGGCAGCCTAAACACGGACCCGCTGTTCAAGGGCTCCAAAGGAAACCAATACAACCTCAACGATACGCGACCGGTGTTCGAGGTCGTCGAACAGCCGGGCGGGCTATACATCGGAGCGCGGCGCAATGCTGAGAACGGCAAATATTACTGGCGGATCACACCTTGGGTAATGCCGAGCTTCACGATGATCCCGCCGCGCGGAGACCATCCGATCCATGGTCATTTTTGGATTCCAATCGACGACGAAAATTGCTGGGCGTGGAGTTTCGACTATCACCCGGTGCGGGCGTTGACGCCCGCAGAGCGGCGGTCCATGGCCGACGGCCAAGGTATCCACGTCCGTTACGTGCCCGGCAGCTATCGGCCGCTCGCTAACAAGGATAACGACTATCTGATGGATCGGGCTGCGCAGAGGGCCGGGATCACCTACAGCGGCGTCGAGGGCATCGCCATGCAGGATGCGTCCTTGCAGGAGAGCATGGGACCAATCGTCGATCGCACCAAGGAAAATCTCGTCTCCACCGACAACGGCATCATCATGGCGCGACACCGGCTCCTAAAGGCGGCGCGCGCCCTGAGAGAAAAAGGTACGGTCCCCCCTGGTGTCGATCCGGATCATCACCGGGTTCGCTCCGCCGCGGTGATCCTCGCGGCCGAGCAGACATTCAAGGATGCCGCAAAAGACGACCTCATTGCCCGTCCTGGCGTTGCCCAGTCTTCGGTCTGACGCGATGCAAAGCGAATCTGCACGATTAACGACGCGCAATGAGTCCCGATTTCGTGTCGATTACCCAAACTCGATAGCCCGGTCGGTGAAAGTGATCGCCTTGGACGAGACCGGCCGGCGGCTCGTGGACCAAATCGCCTTGTTGCCATGGGCGCGTGCGACATTCTTCACGTCGCTATCGCATGAGCAGTCGCCGGCGCCGTTGCGGGCGGAAAGTAATGCCGTACGGGCCTGGCTGAATGACATCGCAGGACAGACCAAAAGTCTAATCGAGGAAATTGAAATCGCCGACGTAGTAGTGATGATCGTGGGTGCTGGTAGTACGGCAGATGCGGCGCCCCTGATTGGAGAAGCGTGTCAACTTCGCAATGTGACGGCGGTGGGCCTTGTACTCCAGGACGAGGAGACCACAGATGAGGCTATCGAGCGAACGCTGAGAAAGATGCGGCAATTTGTGACAATGCTCGTTGTCGCGAGCGGTGACGAATACGCCGAAGCGATGCTGACGGCGTTGCGCGCGTGATGGATACTTCGTTGCCACCAGGTGCATTGACCGAGCCAAAGGCGCGTCTGTCGTCTGTTGTTACCGCTATTGCCTTGCTGAAAGCTTTTTCTGAGTCCGACATTGAAATTGGTATCAGCCGGCTGGCTAAGACACTCGGCATTGCCAAAAGCACAGCGCATCGGCTAGCGATAACGCTGTTGTCCGAAGGGCTATTGGAGCAAAACCCGGAGAATGGCCGCTACCGGCTCGGCATTGGCCTTTTCCGCCTTGGCTCGTTGGTCAGGCAACGGATGGACGTGTCTGCAGAGGCGCGTCCGCATCTCTTCGACCTGCGCGAGACCACGGGTGAGACCGTGCATCTGGCGCTGCTTGACGGGACGCAGATCATGTACGTGTACAACCTGGAAAGTGCACACGCCATTCGCATGCGCTCCGACGTCGGCGTTTGTAAGCCGGCGTTCTGTACCGCCGAGGGGCTCGCTATGCTGGCCTTTCAGCCGACGACGCTTGTCGATTCTATCATCAGCGAGGGGCTGAAGGCGCGCACGCCCAAGACCCGCACGGATCCGCATGAACTACGTGCGGCGCTCGAAGAAGTTCGTGTGCGCGGCTACGCCGTCGAGGACGAGCTAAGCGAAGAGGGCATGCGCGCCGTCGCCGCGCCAGTCCGCAACAGCGCCGGCGATGTTGTTGCGGCAATAGGGGTTGCCGGGCCGACGCAGCGGCTTTCGGACGCAGTCCTTGCCGACGTCGTACCTAAGGTCGTGCACGCCGCATCCACCATCTCGGCGCGGATCGGCTACCGCCTTGTTTCGGCTTAACCCAACACTATCTGCCAAAAGCGGAAGTGGCGATTATTTATTCGATCACCTCGTCGGCGGCAGTAAGCAGCGCGGGGGGCACGGTGAGGCCCAGCGCTGTGGCGGTTTTGATGTTGATCGTAAGTCGATAGGCCGTCGGCTGTTGAAATGGCAAATCGCCCGGTTTCTCGCCGCGCAGAATACGGTCAACGTAACCAGCGGCGTGTCGAAACATTTCGAGATCATCCGCACCATAAGTGACCAGCCCTCCGGCTTCCGCAAAAAAACGGCTCGTGTAGATTGTCGGCACGCGGTGGCGTTCCGTCAAATTTACTACCTGAGCCCGGTGTATGCCGGTCGTCAAATCGGGTGGCAGGAGAAGTCCACCATTCGGTTGTGCCGCTATGCCTGCTATGGCGCTTTCGATGCCCGCAACATCATGAATGGGCAAATCGATTGGCTGCAGCCCGAGCTGCCCGGCACTGGGTTCAAACCAGCGCAGATAAGTTGCCCCAACGGGATTGTCTGGATTATGGATCATGCCGACGCGAGAGATGCCGGGGGCGATCAGCTTTAAAATCTCCAACATCTTTCCGAACATCGAAAATTCCATCGACGAAAATCCGGTCACGTTATGCCCCGGCCGCGCCAGACTTTCCGCCGCGCCCGACGCGATTGGATCGCTAGTCGCCCCGACAACGATTGGAATCGAACTTGTCAATTTCATAAAGACTGGAATGACGCGATCGGCGGAAGTCAAAATGACGTCCGGTTTCAGTTCGACGAGGCTGGCGGCGTCGGTCCTCACCACATCCATGTCATCAGTGGACCAACGCTCGTCGAATTGGACATTGTTACCCTCAGACCACCCCAGCCCCAGCAACTCCTTCCGGAACGCCCCAACACGGGCCCGGCCTGTAGCGTCGTTTTGTGGAAAGGGCATCAGGATGCCGATGCGTCGAATGCGCTCGGCCCGCTGCGCTCGGGCAGCCAAAGGCCAAGTTGCTGCGCCGCCGACCAACACGATGAACTCCCGCCGCCTCATTGCCTCTCCCAAGCCCACCGCATCGTAGTGCTCAAACTAGCACACTCGAAGGGGACCGCCGATGTCGCAGTCGGGTCATTTCCAGACATCGGCTTGCGTGGCCGGACATGTCCGTTTCGTGCCGTGAACGGACTCATGCAGCGCAGCAAATGGCATTTCTACTCGATCACCTCGTCGGCTCGGCCGCTTAGCGCCAGCGGAACGGCGATGCCGAGTGCCTTGGCCGTCTTGAGATTGATTATCAGCTCCACCTTGGTCGCCCTTTGGACCGGCAGATCGCCCGGGTTCGCTCCTTTAAGAATTTTACCCGTGGAGTTGCCGACCAGACGAAAAGTTTCTGCTTCATCGGCTCCGTAGCTCATGAGGCCGCCGGCCGCGACGAACTTGCGATAGAGGAAGATCGTGGGCACCGCGTGGCGGAGCGACAATGCGCCAATCCGTTCCATGCGCGAATTGAAGAATTGATATGGGCCGATGACGAGCGCGTCGGCTCGCAATTGGCCTAGGGCCTCAAAGGCCGAGTCCAAGTCGCGATCGGTGCTCGCGTGCAGAAAACGGAGCTGCAATCCGAGGGCGGGAGCCGCCGCCTGCAGATCGCGCGTGAATTGCTCGGTAATAGTCGGAGCGGAAGGATTGACAAGGACGGCAATGATGGTGGCCGCAGGCAGCAATTCGCGCAGCAGCTCCAGCCGCTTTTGCGCTACCTCGATGTTCAGATTGGTCACGCCCGTCAAGTTTCCACCCGGGCGATTCAGGCTTGCTACAAGGCCGAACGTGACCGGATCACTGGCTGTCTCGAATACGATCGGAATTGTCGCAGTTGCCGCCTTTGCTGCAGCTGACGCACCACTCCCACCCGCGACAATCACGGTCACCTGACGGTGGACCAATTCGGCCGCGAGCACCGGCAGTCGATCGTCATCGTCCCCCGCCCAGCGGTATTCGATCGCCACGTTCTGACCCTTGATGTATCCTTCCTCTTTCAGCCCTTGGGTGAACGCGCGAAGGCGGGACGCGTACACCTCGGGCGATGTACTGCTGAGGAAGCCGATCACGGGCATGGCGGCTTGTTGCGCGCGCGCGGCGAGTGGCCACATCGCCGCCATGCCGCCGATAAGCGTGATGAACTCGCGCCGCTTCATGTCCGACCCCAAGTTCAGAAGGTGACATCTTAGCGGCTAAAACGAGTACTTTGATAGGGATGAAGTGCATCGAGAGCATTTCCGTTGGGCGGCGGCCGATGTCGCGGTCGGGTCATTTCCAGACATCGGCTTGCGTGGCCGGAATGTCGGCTTCACCCGCGATAACGGACATCGTCAGTGAGATTGAGCATGTCCGTTTCGTGCCATGAGGCGACATGCACGTTATCATGCCGCGCCCTAGTACCGACCCACTGCCCCCGCGCTGGGTCGTTTCTTTGGACCGGGATCGCTTCTAGTCACGCTCTTTTAGCTGGGGCTTCTCATGTAAAACCGCGCTTAGCAGCGAATTGTTGACCTCGATATGCCCGTTGTAGCTGATGAGGCCCAGTTTGCGAAACTTGTTCATGAAATGGCTGACTCGGGATCGAGTGGTGCCGACCATCTCCGCCAACGTTTCCTGACTGATGTGCGGATTTATCGGCTGCGGGCTGCCTTCCTTTCCGAAATTCGCGAGCAGCAACAACGTGCGCGCAAGCCGCCTCTCGCTCGAATTGAATAGTTGATCGATCAGGTCCTCCTCAATCCGGCTGTTGCGGGTCAGGAGATACGCCATAAACATTTCGGAAAATGTCGGTTCGTCATGAAGGGCGGCGATCATCGCGGCCTTCGTGATTGACGTGATCACGCAATTTTCCATCGCCGTTGTCGTCGCGATGCGTAGCGGATGGCCGTTCATACAGCCTTCGCCAAAGAACTGGCCGGGCTCTAGAATAGCGACGACCGCTTCCTTGCCCTGCTCGGACAGGACAGTCAGTTTGACGCTTCCTTTTTGAATGTAAAACACCGCGTCGGCGACATCGCCTTGCTCAAACACGTGCTGATTCTTGCGGAATTCCAATACCTGCTTTCCCGCGCCCACTTTGGCGAGAAAAACCTTCGCGTCAAACACGTCATTAGCTGGCTTTCCCATAGGAGCCTCCTTTGGCTCGACGAACGTCATTTCACTTGATCGGCGCGAGCATGCAATATCTTCGTCTGTTGCTCGATAGAGGCTCCCCGCCTTTCACTCGACACGGGGCGTCTTTGCCAAAAAAGTGGCGTGAGTGACCGACACGGTCGTTCCCTCTGGGCCGACCAAGGTTTCAACCTTGGCACCGAGCTGTTGCGCGAGCGCCTTGACTATGCCCGTGCCGAGCCCGGTTTTTGGTTGAGCAAAGACGCCGTCCGGCTTGCCAACCCCATTGTCAGCAATCGAAAGCCTCCAATCTGTTCCGGAAACATCATACGCAACGGTGATCTGCCCATCCTTTGTGTTTTCGCTGAATGCGTGCTTTAGAGAATTTATTACAAGCTCCGTGGCGATCAATCCGAGGCTCTCGGCCTGACGGGAAGTCGCACTGCCGCCTTCGCCAGACACTTTCAGCGAGACTTGCCGATTCTCGCTGATCATCGAGGCCGCGAGGGTCTCGCACAGTCTCGAGAGATAAGGCCCCATTTCGACGGACCCGCTGGCCGCAGATGCATGGAGGTGTTGCTGTACGGCAGCAACCGACATGACCCGCTTGTGAGCGTCCTGCAGATGAACGCGCGTCTCTTCCGAATCCACCGTCCTCGCCTTCAACAAAATTATGCTTGCAATAATTTGGAGGCTATTGGCAACACGGTGTTGAATTTCCTCAAGCAATACGTCCTTCTGTCGCAGAAGGTCGTCCTTTTCGCGCTCCAAAACGCGCTGCCGAGTAACATCCTCTATGCCAAGCAGAATAGTCGTGTGGGAGCCTTCCTCGTAGAACACCTTGCGGGCGTTCAAGCACATCGTGCGTGGTCCGACGTCAGGAAATTCATATTCGACTTCATAGTCCTCCATCACGCCGTTCTCGGGTACGATCTTTTCCAGGAGCAAGCGAAGCTTCGGAATGTCCCAATGACCATCACCCAACTCGTAAAGAAGCCTGCCTTGGGTAACTTCGGGTCCAACCTTGAATGTCCGATAGAAAGAACGGCTCGCGGTGATCACGCGCAGGTCTTGGTCGAGCACCAAAACCGGTTCACGAACCGTATCTATGATCGCCTGCGCAAACGCGCGCGCTTCTTCGATCTCGGCTAAATGATTTTCGGCCAAGTTGGCCTCTCCAAGCAATCCCAGAGGAGCCCGCTACTAGCCCCGCGGTTTACCGATGGTGCGCCAGTTGGGATGTGCTGTCGGTAATGTACATTACCGATCCAGCGGAGAGCCGACTCTATTACGTATATGTTTTGGGAAGGTGAAAAGCGACGCGCGTTTTGACCAACTGATAACATTCACAAGATTCTTCGGCGAGGCCCCGCCGATCGAGTATCGTGACCTGCCGGCGGCCGCGCTCAATCAGGCCTGCGCGTTCCAACCCACGGGCAGCATTCGTGATGGTTGGCCTCTGAACACCGAGCATTTCGGCGAGAAGGCTTTGGGTGATCGGCAGTTCGTCCCCATCACTGCGGTCACGCATCATGAGCAGCCAACGCGCCAGCCGTTGCTTGAGGCTGTGCGCACCATTGCACGCTACAGACGCCATGACCTGTTCGAGAAAGGCCTGTACGTAAGCGTACATGAGGCTACGGAAGGCCGGCATTGACTCCATGGCCCGTGTGAACGCTGCGCGCGTCATCTTTGTTGCGCTCCCCGGGATTTGGACGAGAAGCCGGACGGAAGTACCCTTGGCACCGAAGATGGCTTGTATGCCGGTGCAACCCTCCCGAC
>Ga0210394_10003719_pt1 | contig 18660 bp, 22 predicted proteins | sample IncBWC12MmetaG_FD_160121 | JGI IMG/M metagenome (GOLD analysis project Ga0210394, IMG submission 160121) | Forest soil microbial communities from Barre Woods Harvard Forest LTER site, Petersham, Massachusetts, United States - Inc-BW-C-12-M | ecosystem: Environmental > Terrestrial > Soil >... | reverse complement strand
CGATCGAATCGATTTGTTACTCAGCCGCCAACCCATCTCAGCCAAATTTGCCCACTTCAGCTAAAGCTGTCGCGCAGCCTTGTAGCGGGGTATAACCACGGTTATACTATGGCAATGAAAACTGCGATCTCCATTCCGGATGCAATTTTTGAGGAGGCTGAGCGGCTCGCTAAAATCCGAGGCTGGTCGCGGAGCGAGCTTTATTCAAATGCGGTGTCTGCATACGTCAATAGCGAGAGATTCTTGGGTGTTCGCGAAAAACTGGATGCCGTTTACGGACAGAATGTCGATGACTCCACCGTGGATTCACTCCTCGCTAACGCCCAAGCACGCGCTCTGCCGAAAGAGAAGTGGTAATGCGGCGCGGAGAGATCTGGTGGGCATCTCTCGGCGAGCCTCACGGCTCCGCGCCGGGTTTCCGAAGGCCGGTACTAATCGTTCAATCGAATGATTTCAACGAAAGCGCGATCCGTACCTCAATCTGTGCAGCGATTACATCGAACATGCGCTTGGCTGATGCTCCGGGCAACGTGCGCGTCACCCGCCGCGTCAGCGGCCTAGCCCACGACTCAGTGGTTAACGTGTCGCAGCTAATTACTTTGGATAAACAAATGCTCACCGAGAACGTTGGTCGGTTGCCTGCGCAATCACTGCGCGACGTGGAGGCGGGCATAAGACTGGTGTTGGCGCTTTAAAATGCGCCTCGGTCGATATGCCGCATCTCGACCCTATCCGGTCCCGGGACTTCGGACTCCGATGTATCCCTACACAGCCTTACGTTGCCCCACATATCGCGAAAATTCACACGCCAATCACACTTGGCATCAGCATTTGCAGGAAACCGCTTGTTTTCCAGTTCCGGGGCTCCTTCCCCGTGGGTTCGATTCCCATCGCCCGCTCCACTTCCAGGCAAGGCAGGGCTACAAGATTGGGCTCAAGACATTGATTCGATCGGAAGGTCTTGGGGAATCGACGCCCAGGGGGAGGCGGTCCCATGGCCTCACGTATACCCGCTTTGCCCCGAAATTCACACGTACAATCACACGCAGCTGTTCACAAGAATAATTTGTGTGATTCCCACGCTGCTTTCGTAGCGCGAGCGATCGCAGGCTGGACTCGGACCCGAACCTGACGATGGCAAGCGGACGCTTCCGAGCCCAAGTCGAACCCCGATCAGTTGCTCGCCTCCCGATCCAGCGTGCGCAATAGTGTGAATCGTGTCGCGGTACCTTCGGATGAAGCGCGGCCGTTTTCGGTAAGTACTTACTCAGGGCAGCCCGGGAGCTGCCGAAATAAGAAGAGATTCAGTGAACATCCGCTTGCGGCGTCGCTCGCTTGGGGGGGCGCTGATGACCTACATTTTCTTGTGGCTCGAAAAATATTGAGGACTGACTCATGCATAGAATACTTGTCGAAGAGAGCGATTGGTTTCTCGAACTGTGCCTGCTTGTAATCGTGGTTTGCGTTGCGACAGCATCGTGGATGCCATTTTGATGGGGCCGCGAGATCAGCGATCCGCATGCACAGAGGACCTGGATGGCCATTGTTCCACTTTACCTATCTCGTGATCGCCTAGTGCTCGAGACTCATTTTGCTGCGCTCGATAGTGAGGATCTGCGGTTCAGATTTTGCGGCTCAATCAAGCCCGCAGGCGTGATTCACTATCTGAATCAGCTTACAGCCGCTCAATCATTCGGCATCTTCAATTCCAATTGCGCACTGGTAGCTGTTTGCCAGCTCGCGCAGTCTGCAGGTGATCTCGAGGTGGGAATCAGTGTACTTACGCCTTTTCGACGCAAGGGATTTGCCATGGCCCTACTTGACCACTCAGCGAGATACGCTCGGGCGCGCGGGCTCAAGGCCCTGACCATTCACAGCCTGGCGGACAACACCCCGATGCTGTCGCTTGCTCGACGAATCGGAATGAGTGTCGAGATATTGGAGGGGGAAGCCGATGGGCGCCTGAGACTTCGCGCCGACACGATATCTAGCGAGAGGTCGCGTACGACTAGCAGAGCATTGCGTCCATTACGTAGGGCTGGGCGCTGGGCCGCAATTGGCTATCTGGTCGCGGACCACTGATGACGGAATCGAAAAGCATTTGACATCTGCTCAGCGCGGCCGCGGTACATCCGGCGCCCGCGTCACTGACCGACGCGGGCGCATCAATCCCTAAGTGATGGCTTTAGCGGAGTAGGGCTTCGCGCAATTCCTTGAACGACTGCTGTCAGGCGAACAATTCATTAACGCCACCGACCGGATTTGGCTGATCTTCGGGGCGGCCATGCAACGTGCGGAGAAGAAAATCGAAAGAATCCTCGACGAACTGACTCGCACATCTCATCGAGTTCAGTCAGGAATCCTTCGATGAGGAACTGTTCGAGTTGATTTCCCGGATATGAGGCGCTGACTCAGCCTCGGTAGCGAGCGGTCACACGGTCGATGTGGCGCGGCCTTCCCGGTGCGCGCAGCCGCAGCGGCCACCCCCAGAGACCGTATAACGGAGCGTTACCGTGATCCATGGCTGCGTCCTGTCTCGTGTGACCGTCGTGGTCCATATGGGGAACGCACGAGCTTGCAGGTACCCGCTCAACCGCCAGCCATGCATTTGTTCTGCGCTGAATTGACCTCGCGGTTGACGGTCAATCAGGCGTCTGCGCGATAACGGTTGAGTTCTTTGCAGCCACTATGATCTGAAAATTGCCGAAGAATACGGTTCGTCGAGTGGATGTGATGCCTCCGATGTCCTCCAGCTGCTTCAGCGGCTCGTGTGTATTCCACAGGGCCAGCCCTAGAGGCTCAAACGCCTTGAAGTAGGTCCAACTCAACGCGCGCAGCAACCACGTGTCAGGCCGGTGAAATTCGGCGAGCACAAGCTTGCCGCCGGGCGACAGCACGCGCACGGCCTCCCTCAGAGCCTCGCCTTTCAGATGGTGCGGTAGCTCGTGCAACAAAAAGAAGATCACATTGGCGCCGACCGAACCATCTTCCGCTTTCATGGCCGTGCAGTTCTCTTCGAGAAACACCAGGTGTCCCTCGAATTCAGGAAGCTTTTCACGGGCGTGGTCGAGTTCATTCTTGATGATGTCGAGAATCAGCACCTGGCGCGCGCCGGCTTCCATCGCGGTGGAAACCACGCGCGGGATGACCGAGCCAAAGGCACAGGAAGTGATCATGACGTCTTTGCCGCGCAGGTCGAGGCGCCGCAGCTCGCTGGTGATGGCGGACACCAGGCGGTCGTATTGAAACAACAGAATCGCCGAAATGACGGGCTGAAAGTCCACCAGCCGGATCAGCCTCATGCTCGAGTAAACCGGGTACACATGCGCCACATCGCTGCGCGGGCCGCCCAGGGCGGCTCGCACCAGCAAGGCGCCCCGGGTTACCGCGAAAAAAAACAGGAGAATGCTGGCAATTGCGCCAGCCACCGAAGCAGAGGCATACAGCAGCCACGTCGGCATCTCTGGTTCTAGATACGCAGCAGGTACCAGACCGACACGACTGATCCCACCGCAGCGATGGTGTAGACGACGATCGCGACGATGGGGTCCTGCCTTACACCAAGGTCATGCAAGGTGACCCGCAAACGTTGCTCGAGGGTGGCTTCCTGTTTCCGGGCTTGAACCCTGTCGAGCCTTTGAGCGCACGGCGACAGAACCGCGCTGTGCATGAGTCCGCCTTCGCAGCGCGCATCGATAAGCGGGCTCGATCCGCACGTTGAGGCACAGCTTTGCGACGCAATGAAATCACAGTGCTCCGCACGCGCGACTCCTCGGCACTAAAGTGACGTGGCATGCCTACGCGGCGGCTTTCTTTGCCCAGCCACTGCACCACCCGGCGGAGGCTACGCTCTTCCCCGGGAAAATCGTGCAAGGACCCGTAGCATCACCTGCCTTAGCTTGAAATAGTGAGCAGTTGGCGCAATTAGCATCGGGCTTAGCAGATTTGGGAACATACCCCAATGCCTTTGCTGTTGGGTCGCTAGATTCGAGTGCCGGGGATTCACCGTAAGCAGCGGTACTGACAAAAAACCCGGCAATCGGCACAAGCGCAGTTGCAATGAGACTGCGCTGTACGAGCGCGCGCCGTGTTCTATTCATTTGCATGTCTTGCTCCTCCGAATAAATGAAACATTCAATGACAAAGGGTCGTCACAAAAAAAGCTGTCGTTCCGGGCCTATCATCGGGACGCGGCATTGGTGCCACCGTACCCACAACGATCACCCGACACTGATCTCCCCAGCGCGCGCAGTTCGTCGCTACAAGATCGTGAAGCACGCTCCAAAATATACGTAACGCTCCAGCGTGTCTGTGCGGTGCAACACTTTGCGGCATTCCGCCCGTCGGCAGCCATCGAAAGGTGACAATGGCAGTCCAGATTGTTGGCAATCTCGGGCACATTCTTGCGTCACTCGCCAGTGAGTTGGTGTGCGATGGATGCGAGACTGGCTTTCGTGATTGCGACACCTGCCGCCACCGGTTCTTCAAGCTAGCGGGTGCCGTGCCGATCATTTCAATGATGCGATACCGGGCATCGATAATTGCACGCGCGTCGAATCAGCTTCGGCAATTACCTATTCTCGCCTATCGTTAGCGCGGGTAGATTCATCGTGAAGCGCTGGATGTTTTCCGATAGGGCAAATGGCGCTGGAACGAATCGATAGTCATTCGCATTGGGAACAACGTCATGAATCCACTCGGTTGGGGTTCGCTTATAGCCGGCCGCGCAATCCGCGTTGTTGATTTCGCCCGGACAGCTCCTGATGCCTAAACACATTCGACGCCTGCTTGGGATACTCGCGGTTATTGCGATGCTGTTTGTGGCCGGGAAAATGTATTTCCCACCGAAATCCTTCGGGGTGTATGGACATTATCGTGCTGCGTCGGTTGAGGATATCGCAGGGGCTCATCCGGCGTACCTCAGTCCCGCTTCTTATTCGGCCGCCTACCCCAAAGAGTACGAGACTTGGTCCGCCGGCATTCACAAAGTCGTCAAGTGCCAGATCTGTCACACGATCGTGGGAAAGACAATGAATATGGCGTCGCTTGCCGGCACAACAGCCCTCGCGGCCTCGGCTGTCCTGCCCGCGGCCGGCGATTCGCGCAAGCTCTGCGTCAAGTGCCACGAGAGGATCGCCGGGCGGCCGGATTACATGCCCCAGATCGACGTGGACAGTCACTCGAAGGGCCAAGCATGCACGGCCTGCCACAATCCGCATTCACCGCTATTCTCCAATGTGGGCCAACCCATTGTGGCGGCGGGCGGCGCCGGTACCGTCGATGTTCTCGCGGGTAAGAAACTGTCCGCGACGTGCGCGGGCTGCCATGGACCCGAAGGCGTGAGCGCGACTGCAATGTTTCCGAATCTCGCCTGTCAGAAGCAGCCGTATTTGGCCGGCGCGCTGACGGACTTCCAGAGTGGAAAGCGTGTCAATCCGGCGATGGGCGGGATTGCGAAGGGCCTGAGCGCGGCCGACATACAGAATGTTGCCGCATATTTTTCAGGCATGTCCTGCAAATAGGCAATGCGGCGTGTGAATTTTGTCACGAGATGAAAAAAAGGCAAACAGATGAGCGAATCTAGATCAGTCACGGATCCAACAGGCCGGCGCGGTTTCATTTCCTTGCTCGGTAAGATGTGTGCGACAACGGCGGTTTGCTCGGGTGTCGGCACGGTTGCGCTGGGGAACCTCGCTGCCGCCGCATCGTCCGCATCTACGGGGGCGAAGGCAGGGTTCCCCGCGGAAGGGCCGGTGCCGGCATACGATTGGACCAAACATCGTTGGGCCTTCGGAGTTGATTCGACACGCTGCATCGGCTGCTTGCGCTGCGTTGAGGCCTGCAAGGTCGAAAACAAAGTCCCGTTCAATCCACAGAATTTTCGCACTTGGGTCGAGCGTTACGTATATCTCGAGGGCGAGGATAAACCGCGCGTCGATACGCAATCCGATCCAGTGAACATCGCCGCGGCGGCTTCTCCCCAGGATTACCGCTTTAGCAATCGATACCGCGACAAAAAGGTGACGAAGGCTTTCTTCGTGCCGAAGCTCTGCAATCAATGCGAAAATCCTCCGTGCGTGCAAGTTTGTCCGGTCGGGGCCACCTACAAGACGCCGGATGGGGTCGTGCTCATCGATGAGAAGTATTGCATCGGCTGCCGGTACTGTGTTCAGGCCTGTCCCTATGGTGCGCGGTATTTCAACGAGGAGACGCAAACCACCGACAAATGCAACTGGTGCTATCACCGGATAACCAAAGGGCTGAAGCCGGCCTGCGTCGAGGTGTGCCCGGTGCAAGCCAGAGTCTTCGGCGATCTGAATGATCCGGCGAGCGACGTCAGTGTATTCATCCGGTCCCATCCGATCACTGTGCTCAAACCGTGGACCGGAAACGGACCGCATGTCTTCTACCACGGGATCGACGGCGAGGTGACGTGATGGGTGCGTTCATGCAAATCGCCGACTACATCGTGTCTCCCTTCAGCGGTTACGTTTACCCGAATGAAACCGTGCTGCCTTGGGGCGTGCTGATCGTCATTTACCCCTACATCACCGGATTGGTCGCCGGTGCCTTCATCGTATCGAGTCTCTATCACACGTTTCACATGGAGAGCTTCAAGCCGGTCGCGCGTCTGGCTTTGCTCTCGGCATTGGCCTTTCTGAGCTTCGCGCCGGTCGCTCTATTGTCTCACCTCGGACATCCGGAACGGGCGCTCGAGGCGATCTGGACGGCTCACTGGACTTCGGCTTTTGCGGCCTTTGGGTACGTCGCGGGCTTCTACGCAATTCTGCTGGTTCTGGAGATCTGGTTCGCCTTCCGTGTCGATATCGTGGCCATGTCGCAAGCCTCCAAGGGAGTGATGCGGCGGATTTATGGGCTGCTCACGCTGGGCTCGACCGATATTTCCGAACCTGCGCTTGCCTACGACCGCCAATGGACCAAGGTACTGGCGGCCGTCGGCATCGGGGCTGCTGCCGGCTTGCACGGGTATGTCGGTTTCGTCTTCGCGTCGCTGAAGTCGCGCGAATGGTGGTCCTCGGATCTCATGCCCATCATCTTCATTCTGTCGGCCGTGGTCTCCGGCGTCGCAGTGCTGGTGCTCGTCTATGTGGTGTCCTCGAAAGTGCGTAGCGCCGCGATCGACGAGAATTGTATGTCCGGACTGGCCCGAGTTCTTTGGGCCTTTCTACTCGTAACCATCGTCGTTGAGGCGCTCGAGTACGTGGAGATGTTTTACCGACGCATCGAGGGCATCGAGATGATCAAGCAGCTGGTCGCCGGCCCGATCAGCACCGGAATCACCATCCAAGCTCTGTTTTCTCTGTTTCCGTTTGTCATCTTGACCGTGCTCCTCACCCGCAAAGTTCGCGGCAAGGCGCTCATTGCCTGGATGAGCCTCTCGTCGGTGCTGCTGATGTGCGCGGTGCTCGCGATGCGTTGGAATGTGGTGATCGGTGGCCAAGAGCTGTCCAAGACTGCAAAGGGAATCTTGACCTACATCCCCGGACTATGGGGCCGCGAGGGGATTGTATGGGCCGCCACTCTGCTGTGCGGCAGTTTTGTATTCTTGTGGGCGCTGGCGCGTTTGCTGCCGCCTTGGGAACCAGTCCAAATGTCGGAATGAGGATAAGACCATGCGCAAACTCACCGCAGTGAAATTTGGCTTGATGGTGCTCCTGGCGATCGGTGCCGGCTGTTCGCGAGAAGCCAGCGTCAAAGAAATCAGCTTCGGTAATGACATCTTCCCCATTTTCCAGGAGCGCTGCATGACCTGTCACGCACTTGGTGCTCCCGGCTGCGTCGTCAGCGGACTAAGTTTGGCAACGTACGACACCCTGATGAAGGGCACTAAGTTTGGCCCCATGGTAATTCCGGGCGACCCTGGCGCCAGCAATTTATTGACACTCGTCAAACACCGAGCGGATCCCTCGATCGCGATGCCTAGAAGCCAGACGCCTGGCAAGCCTTCGGAATGGCTCATGCCGGAGCAGATCAATCTGATCGAGACCTGGATCAATCAAGGCGCGAAGAACAACTGAACCCGAGAGGGAAGGGAGAGCCTCAGTGAAAAGAGCTGTGCTGATCGCAGGACTGACCACGATTTTCGCTGGCGTGACGATACTTTGCAGCCTTGGGCAGGTATGGGCCGACGGCCCGGCAGCGGTAGACTACGCCAAGATCTTGCCGGCCGATCTGGTCAAGAACACGCCGAAGGGCAAGCTGGTGAATCCCTACAAGGACACCCAGGCGGACATTGTCGCGGAGGGCGGGAAGCTCTTGCTGAGCTATTCGTGCAGCGGTTGCCACGGCGGCGGAGGCGGAGGCGGCATGTGTCCCCCGCTCACCAACGATATCTGGGTTTACGGCGGTGATGACGACACGCTGTTTCGACTCGTCACGCTGGGCAGCGACGAATTGCAAAAGCTGGGCTATACCCGCATTGGGCGAGAAAACGTCGTCGGGCCCATGATGCCGTTCGGCACCATCATCAAGAGCGCGGATGATCTTTGGAAGATATTCGCCTTCGTGCGGTCCAAATATAGCGGCGATCCCGCCTATAAATTCGGCGCTCCCCTCGACCAGCAGTAAAATGCGGCACTGCATATTTGCGTCATTGCCGCAATCATTCCTTCAAATCGAATTCATCTCCGCGCCCGTATTTCGCCGGCTGGTAATAATTGCGGGACGACTCATTGGGCGGCATTTTGTTTCACCAATATCGGGCTCACCTATTAATTGTGGAATTCCCCGCATGCTGAGGCCGAGCGGATAGGCCAATCCCCGCGAGCCATACGTACAGTTCGCGCTGTAACGGGTCGCCGATTATGCTAGAAGTGAATGCATGAAGGCATCAACGATCTGCGTCCAAGACCCGAGGGCGCCGATCAGCGCCTACCATCCACTATTTCAAGTTCTCTTGGTAGGGAAATGCCGGGCGCTGACGCCACTGCTCGAACGTATGGTCAGGGCACGACCGCCGGTGGAGTTGCGCACCTGTCTGCCAGATGGGGCCGGCATGTGTGCACTTGACGGTCAGGTTCCCGATTTGATTTTTGTCGATGCGGATTCTCCGGACTATTCGGCGCCGCCGCTGTGTCAGTCTTTCAAGCGCAGTCCTGAAACCCGCGCCGTGCCCCTCATCGTGGTCAGCGCAAGCGCAAAGGCTTGTAAGGAAGCGCTCGAACTGGGAGCGGACGATTTTGTCACCCCGCAGACGTTACTCGCGCTGCAGATCAGACGCATCGCGGCGCTGGTTCAGGTCAGACAAGCGCGGCATTTCTTGCGGCTGGACGAGGACGGTGCGCGTGAGCCGCAGTTTCCGCCGGTTCAGTGGGCAAGCCGCGTTGTGTCAGAGCATCCGAGGGCTGGCACCCAAATCGATTGTCCGCCGCTGGTGTGCACGCCGGCAGTGGTGTTGTTTGCCGATCTTCGGGGATATTCGCGTATCTGCGCGTGCTTGGCGCCGCGGCAGGTGGTACTTCTGCTGCAGGAGTACTTTTCGCTGCTCACGCAGATTACGCTCGAGCACCGGGGAACGGTATTTCACACCGCGGGGGACTGTCTCATGGCGGGCTTTGGGATATCGACGGAGCAGTCGGACGCCGCGGACCGTGCTTTGCAGGCAGCGCAGGTGATGATGAGCCGCTTTGCGACACTCGCTGCAAGTTGGCAGCTGCGCTTTGAAGTGACCGCCGGCCTCGGGGTTGGCCTCAATACGGGAGAAGTGGCGGTCGCCCAGACGGGGCCGCCCTTAGCCAGTCGCTCTACGCTGATTGGAGATACCGTCAATGTGGCTGCCCGCTTGTGCCAGCGCGCGCGTGCCGGGGAAATCGTGCTCTCTGCCGCGTTCAAAGAAACCCTCGGCGACCACGAAACCAAGTCTGGGATCCCAGCGCTTTCCCAGGTGGTTATGCCGGGACGAGCCGAGCCAGTCGATGTATTCTGCGTGCCGATTGAGCACCGGAGCATTCCCCTTGCAGTAGGTTACCGGCGCGACATCGAAGCGCCCTCGATTGGGGACGAGAGTGTTGAGCAGCACGGTCTGCGCCTCGCCGGTTAGGCTGCCCCACATAATGCTGGCAGCGCTGGAGCCGGTCGGTGAGCTCGTCGAGTTCCTTCAACGTGAAGCCCAAAATTCCTCGCAGCAAACGCTCTGTGTCGGAAGCCGGGCATGACATGGCATTATTCATCGCTGCGGTCGCACTACCGGCCATTAGTCGGTACTCACGCCGCGAACAGATGTAATCTACGCCCAGAAACTATACGGATCGAATCTAAGGAAAATGAATCCACTCGTCAGTAAGGTTCATGGCAAGGAAGGACGCTGGAGCGCCGAATATGCCGCGCTCCGCGAACTCTGCCTTGCGTCGGGTCTCAATGAAGAATTGAAATGGGGCCAAGCTTGCTACGATCTAAATGGTGGCAACGTAGTTTTGATCCATGGCTTCAAGGATTATTGCGCCTTGCTGTTCATGAAAGGCGCTTTGCTCAAGGACCCCAAAGGCATCCTCGTTCAGCAAACCAAGAACGTGCAGTCCGCGCGGCAAATCAGGTTTGCTTCTCTTGCGGATATCAACAAGCAGAAAGCGGCGGTTAGGGCCCATATCAGGGAGGCCATTGCAATTGAGAAATCCGGCGCCAAGGTGCAGATGAAAAGCGCCGCGCAATTTGAGATGCCCGCGGAGTTTCTAACGCGTTTGGATGATGACCCTGAACTGGCGGAAGCCTTTCATGCGCTCACCCCCGGGAGGCAGAAAGGCTATTTGCTGCATTTCGCCGGGGCGAAACAATCCGCGACTCGCGCCGCGCGCGTGGAGAAATATGCGCCCAGGATTTTGAAAGGGCTGGGACTCGATGATTAAGCCCATGAAGCGCAAAGGCGTGGCTCCGGGTAGGTCAGCCACCCTCCGTGTGGGTTCGATTCCCATCGCCCGCTCCACTCTCAACTTAGATTCCTGATTATTCCTGATAGTAAGAAATCAAGCGCGGCAATGATCTTATCCCGGTCAGATGCCAGATCTCCCGCAACGGGACCAAGCTCGCGGGCCGGGATACCGGCGACTTGCGGCGTCAGCATCAGGAATTCCTTCCCCTCGAATTTCAGGATTGGTGTCAACGTCCGCATCGAGCGCGCCAGGGCTGCGCCGGCCGGAGCTAGCGGAACTACTACGCGTGTGGCCAACACTTCCAGCAAGTCAGATTGGATGTCCAGCAGCAGTGGAAAGCGTTTCCGCGACACTGGATTGCGATTCCGATACAGAGCAAACTGCGGCATCAGAACGTACGCAGACCGTCGCTGAACGCGCCCTGCTCTTCGACGTCGCGGTTATAGGCTTGAATCGCACTCTCGTTCTGCTCTAGCCACTCGCGTTTACGAAGCTGCCGCAACTCATGCTCGACGGCCGCCTCTAGCGTTGCCGACAGATTGATCCCTCCGTTGCGCGCGGCCTGCAACAGATCTGCAGAAATAGAAACATTCACCGCTTTCTTACTGCGGCGTGCGGTGGACATCTGATGCTCCATTTGCATGCCCATGCAGAAAAGCACTGCTGCAGAAGAACCCCCGCTGGCGAGAACTCTTGATCCCCTTCGGCCATTCGGGATACGTCGCGCTTTTTGAAATTGAAGACGATCACACTGTGACGGTGACAGCGATTCGGCATCAGCGCGAAGAGGACTACCATTGATGCGTGCCATGAGCAGAGAGTGCATCGGGCGGCAGACGGCCAGAACCGGCCAGTCGCTCAGCGATGTTGGTTTCGCCCGGCTTCTCAACGGCGCCGTAGCCGCTCCACTTGCCCTCGGCGAATGGGGTGAACTCTATCTGGGGAGCGATATCCTGTTGCTCGCGCTCGGCGTCTACGACTTGGCCACGCGCGCTAGATTGCACCCCGCTTATATTGCAGGCGTTGTCTGGATGATTGCCCTCCAAATCACCGCATTAGTACTGCTCGGTAACCCAACCTGGAAAGCTCTGTCGTTGCATCTGATCGGCCACTAGGCAAGGTCTCGAAGGCTTTGCGTCATCATGACGTCTGCGGTGAAGCGGACCCTTGCATAGCTGCGTTGCCTGAGACTGGCTCCTTAGGGCATGCTCCCGCGACCCGTACAAGATCAAGAGACTCGGATGGCGGAAGAGTCGCCTACGCCCGCGAATACACCGATGAGAGCGGTGTTCCTGAGCTATGCCTCGCAGGACGCTGAGGCAGCTCAGCGCATCTGCGCGGCACTGCGCTCAGCGGGCGTCGAAGTGTGGTTCGACCAGAGCGAGCTGCGGGGCGGGGACGCTTGGGACCAATCGATCCGCAAGCAGAGCAAGACCTGCGCGCTGTTCCGATCCGCGCTCGCGCGCGCAGGAAAGCTTCCAACGGTCATTGTCGTTATTTTCGCATCCCTCGGCCGACCCTAGAAATAGCCTCTACCGAACTTCAAAATTTGGCTCGATTGGGAGGCGCATCGGCAGTCCTTGAAAGGATAGCCGATTTTGGGGCTTGTTGGGGTGCGCTCGATGGAGTGGCTAGATCGAGTGAGACGATTCTCACATCCTCAGCTTGTTACCGGAGACAGCGTGTTGGCGTCGCGGGCCAGAAGCCAGCGGCCGTCGGGTTGTTTGCGGTATATGGTGATCCGATGACCGGCCAGCTCCGTTGCTTCTCCGCCGGCGCGCGGTGTTACAGATAACGAGTCCCTGCACAGTGTGTAGGCGACTTCGCCGAGAATCACGACCTCTTCCAACTCGCTGACGCAACGGATCCGAGATTGTTGGTGGGCTGCCGAGAAGCCGACGGGGAATCCATCTCGGCCAAACGGCGCTTGGCCCGGATTCAGAAACACGACATCGTCCGCCATCAAGGTGAGCAAGCGGACAAGATCGCCGGCGTTGACTGCATCAATCCAAGTCGCGTGCACATCATGAATCGCTCGTTCATCAGATTCCACGTGCAACCTCCACTGCCAAAATAGTTGGATCACAGACAATCAGGGCGTCGGCCAGGGTGCCAAGCTACCTGCGTGCATCCATGGCCTAAAGGTTTCCATTGCGGCGATCGCTGAGGCCGAACATTTTGGGACACGAGATTGGGTCAAGACAGGACGGTTAAACAGCGGAGCCTTGCGTAGCACGTCTTCAGCTCACCCGCTTCTCGGCCACACTTGCGCAAGTATGCAGGCCCAAGGCGATTGCGACCAGGGCTGCCCCGAAAATGCAGACAGCGACCCAGCCAGCGAATTGCCAAGCGAGGCTCGCGCCCGCTGAGCCGACCGCTCCGCCCACAAACATTCCGCCCATGAAGATCGTGTTCAGTCGGTTACGCGCTTCCGGGCGAAGCGCATAAATGACGTGCTGGTTCGAGACCAGCGCACCTTGCTCGCCGAAGTCCAGCAGAATGACGCCGACGATCAGGCCGGCGATCATGCCCCACACCTCAAAAACCACCCAGGACGTGAGCATGATGACGCTGCCGAGTCCGATGACGGTATGAGGACCTCTCCGGTCTGCGATCTTCCCGGCCATGGGCGCAACGAGCACGCCGACTGCACCGACGATGCCGAACAGGCCGGCGATTTCGGCGCTGAGGTGGTATCGGACGTCGAGTTGCAGCGCCAGGATAGTCCAGAGGGCGCTGAACGAACCGAACAGACAGCCTTGGATGATGGTCGCCCGTCGCAATTTCGGCTCTTCCCGCCAGAGAATGGCGAGAGATTTGAGGAGGGCGCCGTAGTTCTCCTGCGTCTTCGGCCGACTTCTAGGTAAGACCGCCGCCAACAACAAGCCTACCGCAACCGCCAGGAGCAAACCGAGCCAGAACATGGCGCGCCAGCCATAGTGGTCGCCGACAGCGCCGGCAAGGACGCGGCCAAGCAGGATGCCGCAGAGAAGGCCGCTCATCACGATTCCGATGGTCGCACCGCGACGGCGCGGCTCGGCCAACTCGGCCGCGAACGGCACGATCTGCTGCGCCACGCTTGATGTCCCTCCGACAAGTGCCGATGCAACTACCAGTGACCAAGCATCAGGAGCGAGAGCAGCAGCGGCCAACGACAGTGTGAGCGCAGCGAGTTGAATCAGGATGAGACGCCGCCGGTCGAAGCGGTCTCCCAACGGCACCAGCAACAAGAGGCCAGCGGCGAAACCGAGCTGGGTTGCCGTTGGCATGAGCCCGATCACTGTCACCCGGCCCGGGAAAGCGGCTTCCATGATGCCGAGCATGGGTTGGTTATAGTAAATGTTGGCAGCAGCCGCGCCGCACGCAATCGCCATCACCAGCGTCATGCCAAAGCTGATCGACGAGGACGGTAGAGGCCTCTGTTTGGCGCAGGAAAGCCCAGGTTTAGTGTCGGACATCATTGCCGTAGAGTCCAGCCTGCCGGCCACGTTCCTGCACCAACGCCAGCACGGTATCGATCGTCGGTGTTGCGACCTTGACGAGGCGGCCCATTTCCTGGACGGCGGTGACGAGCGCGTCGATCTCCAGGGGCCGGCCTCGTTCGAGATCTTGCAGCATTGAGATTTTGTGACCGACCACGGAACCGGCTGCGTTCAGTCGTCTCTCCATCATTTGTTCGGGAATGGCGAGACCGAGCGATGTAGTTATCGCCTGGGCTTCGGCCATCATGGATTTGCAAAGGGCGCGCAGACCGGGCTCGGAGGTGACGCGATCCAGGGTCGCGAGGGTAAGGGCGCTGATCGGGTTGAAACAGACATTGCCCCACAGCTTGAGCCAGATGCTCCAGCGGATTGTGTCGCGGATCGGCACCTCGAATCCGGCAGACACCAGAGCATCGCGCAGGGCCACGATGCGGTCCGAGTGGGAGCCGTCGGGTTCGCCTATCGTGAAGCGCTTGTACAGGCGATGTTCGATCACCCCGGGCGCCACGACCTCGCAGGCCGGATCGACGACGCAGCCGATGGCGCGCTCGGGTCCAATCGCATTCCATTGCGCGGCGCCGGGATCGACGCTTTCCAAATGATGGCCATCGAACGGGCCCCGCTCCTTGTAGAAATACCACCAGGGAATGCCATTCATCGCCGTCAGAACGGCGGTGCGCGGACCGAGAAGCGGAGCGAACGCGCCCGCACTTGCGTTGGCCTGCTGCGCCTTCAGCGCGCAGATTACGACGTCCTGCGGACCAAACGTGGCGGGGTCGTCGCTTACCGGCAAGTCCACCGTGCGCGTCTGTCCCTCCACGATCAACTTGAGCCCGTGGCTCCGAATGGCCGCCAGATGCGCACCACGGGCAATTGCACACACTTCATGGCCCGCCAATGCAAGTTCCCCCGCCATGTAACCGCCGATCGCCCCGGCGCCGAATACGCAGATCTTCATAGCTCGCTCCTCTGTTCTGTCATCCAACGATCGACATCATAGAGTCTCCCGGTTTTGGAGAGTATATGGAGATTTGACAAGACATCTTCCCGATTTTAGCGATAATGGGCGCATGGACAAGTTCGCGGCGATGCGGGTGTTCGTTAGGATTGCGGATGCTGGCAACCTGTCGGCCGCTGGCCGTCAGTTGGGTCTATCCCTGACCTCCGTCAGCCGCCAACTCATGGCACTCGAAGCGGCCCTCGGTACCACGCTTGTCGAGAGGACGACGCGCCATCTCTCGCTGACCGAGTCCGGTCGACTCTACTACGAACGGGCGAAGCAGATTTTGGAGGAGGTCGCCGAGATGGAACGCGGCCTGACGATGCAGACGGGAGTCGCGTCCGGCCGGTTGCATGTGAGCGCTCCGTCGTTGCTCGGTCGCTTGCGATTGGCGCCACTGCTGCCCGGCTTTCTGGTGGAGCAGTCACGGGTCTCGGTCGATCTGATGCTGGTGGATCGACCGGTACATCTTGCCGAGGAAGGTATCGATGTTGCCCTTCGCATTGGACCGCTGGAAGACTCAGGCCTCATTGTCCGCAAGCTCGACGACATCCAGCTGGTTGTCTGCGCCGCGCCGGGTTATCTGCGTCGGCGCGGCGAGCCGGCGACGCCGGACGATCTGGTCGAGCAGGACTGCCTGGCCTTCGGCGATGTACCAGGCGTGGCGGAATGGAGCTTCCAAGACGGCGCAGCGCGAAGATCTTTGCGCATTCCAACCCGGCTCTGCGCCAATGACTTCGATACCTTGGTCAGTGCGGCTTTGGCAGGGGCCGGGCTCGTCCGAGTCCCGTCCTGGCAGGTTGCGCACTATCTCGCTGACGGACGGCTTAGCATTGTGCTCGAGGCCTATCAGCGGCCCCCCACGCCGTTGAGCATCATAACCCTGCGCAACCGCCTGCTCCTGCCGAAGGTGCGCGCCTTCGTAGATTATTTGCAGCAGCACTGGATACACCGCGACCGCCTCTCTGATCCGATCAGACGGCTGTAACCACGCGCCGGTGTCCGCTCCTGGGCCGATCGGAGAGCGCCGCTTGCGGGCGTCATACAGCTGCAACCGCGCGCCCCTAGACTCCCGCCTCCCCAAACCTAAGAAGGAGGCATTTTATGCGCGTTTTTCCTAACACCGCGGCACTCGTCGCGGGCCTGGCACTCGGCGCGAGTGCGGTTGTCGTGACGGCGCACGCAGAGCCCAGTCTGAATAGTGAAGGGATTAGGCACGTGCTCCTCATCAGCATCGACGGGATGCACTCGGTCGATTTCATCAACTGCGTGCATGGGGTCGCGTCCGTCAACAACGGCGCCTCCTACTGCCCGCACCTGGCGGAGCTGCGCGAGCACGGCGTCGATTATCTCGACTCCAACACCTCGCGTCCGTCGGACTCCTTCCCCGGCCTCATGTCCATCGTGAGCGGTGGCCTGCCACGTTCGCTCGGCGTGTACTACGACGTGGCCTATGACCGCTCGCTTGCACCGCCCGCCGTGACAACCGGCAACGGCCTCTCCGCCGGCAACTGCACTCCGGGCCAGTTCCCCGGCACGACGACCGAGTACGAGGAAGGCATCGACATCAACCAGGGACTGGTGAACGGCGGCGCCCCGGGCGCCGCCCTGACGGACGGCACGGCCGCCTCCATCGATCCGCAGAGGCTGGTGCGCGATCCGGCGCACGGCTGCTCGCCGGTGTATCCGTGGAACTTCGTGCGGCTCAACACGATCTTCAGCGTGATTCATCAGGCGGGCGGCTACGCCGCTTGGTCGGACAAGCATCCGGCCTACGCCTCGGTGTCTGGTCCGCAGACGGGCGCGCCGGTGAACCTGCCGCACAACCTCGATGACTTCTATGCCCCGGAGATCAATTCAAACGTGGTGGGACTGCCCGGGGTCGCGACGCCGACCGGCGTGCACTGCGACCAGGTTCAGGACCCGAACTCCGACCTCACGGCCTGGACCAACTCGTTCGTCAACATCCAGTGCTACGACCAGTTGAAAGTCAACGGTATCCTGAACCAGATCGACGGCTGGAAGCACAACCGCTCATCCCGCGCGCGGGTGCCGAATATCTTCGGGATGAACTACCAGGCGGTGAGCGTCGGGCAGAAGCTGATCGAGCCCGCCGCGGGTGTGGGTGGCTACAGCGACGCCAGCGGCACGCCAAACCCGGCGCTGGTGACCGAGATCCAGTACGTCGATGCCACCATCGGTCAGTTCGTCGCGGAGTTGCGCAAACAGGGCCTGAGCGACTCGACGCTCATCATCATCACGGCCAAGCACGGCCAGAGCCCGGTCGACACGGCGCGCTATGTCGGCATCACCTCCGCAGGCCCGGTGACCACCTCACCCTCGCAGATCATCGATAGTTGCCTGCCGGACTCCGAGTCCAACGCCGGCGGACAGATTGGTCCGACCGAGGATGACGTGTCGCTCCTATGGCTGCGCTCGACCTGCAATGCGGCCACAGAGGCGGCGCTGATCGAGTCGAGTTCGCCGACCAGTAACAACGTGGCGGGCGTCGGGCAGATCTTCTACGGCCCGGCGATCACGCAGCTGTTCAACGCGCCCGGTCTGCCGCCCAAGGGCGATCCGCGCACGCCGGACATCGTCGTCACCTCCAACGTCGGAGTGACCTACTCCGGCAGCACCGTCAAGCACGCCGAGCACGGCGGCTTTGCGCACGATGACACCAACGTGATGTTGCTCGTCTCGCACCCCGCGCTCGAGCGCCGCACGGTCACCGTGCCGGTGGCGACCACGCAGGTGGCCCCGACCATCCTGAAAGCGCTGGGCCTCTCGCCCGGGAGCCTCCGGGGCGTGCAGATCGAGGGCACCGCGGTGCTGCCCGGCACTCCGTGGAGCGAGTAAGCCCTGCGCGAGTGCTTTGAGAACCCGGCGGCGTCCCCGCGAGGGACGCCGCCCTTTCCTTGCTCCCCCCTTTTAGAGGGCACGACCGTTCAAGAACAATCTGCGCAGTGTCTGACGAATATACAAGCCATCCTTGAGAAAGCCCTCATTTCGTCTTGTGATTCCACCACCGATTTGATTCGTCTTTGACGGTCAACACTTCGGCGCCCCTTGTTTTCGAACTTACGTGTGTACCGCTGCAACTCCGCCGCTTATCTGCAATAAATCATTTGCGGTCAGTCTCGTCAAACGTCGATCGAATGTCCGCAATATGGCAGGTCAACCGGAAGCGTGGATGACGTCTAGTGGCCGATCTGAGACCACCGCCCGGCGGTTCGCGGATTCGCGGCCAATGCGTACTTTCGACCGATGCTGTCTTCGGTCAGTGACTGCT
>Ga0210394_10003718_pt1 | contig 18663 bp, 22 predicted proteins | sample IncBWC12MmetaG_FD_160121 | JGI IMG/M metagenome (GOLD analysis project Ga0210394, IMG submission 160121) | Forest soil microbial communities from Barre Woods Harvard Forest LTER site, Petersham, Massachusetts, United States - Inc-BW-C-12-M | ecosystem: Environmental > Terrestrial > Soil >... | reverse complement strand
ACAAGCACTGCCACTACGACAAACATGTTTATGTGTACGACAAAGCCGGACAGGCCATCGAGATTGATGGGAGCCCGCAGACGTGTGCCGCTGGATGCGGCCCCGCCTACAGCGTGGGGCAGGTTTTCGTAAAAGTAGAAGATTAGTCATTCAGTCTGACGATTACTAAAACAAAATGAGCGACCAAATCGAACGCATAGCCATCTGGAATCGTAAATCTGCAAAGCACCAGTTCTCGCTTGATCTTGGAAATCATTTACGCCGACATTGGTTTTTCGATTTCGTCCAAGTAGCCGCTGTCCTATGTTTTGTGTTCTGGTCCCGGCACCTTCCAGCGCCCGGTTATGCGGTTGCCGTTATCGGGGTTCTTGCAGCTGCTATGAGCCTTCACTTAGAGATGCAGGCTTGGCAAAAAGCTCTGTGGATGATTCTTATCGGCGGATTCCTGATCTTAGAATTTACTGCAATCAGGAAGGACCGCTCCGATTTTGCCGATGCTGAATCAACAAAACGAAAAGAGCAGCTTTCGCAGTTTAATACGATAGTGGAGAATTCTAAGTCCGTTGCAAATCAGAATCAGGCACAGTTCGAGAAGATGATGTCTGGTATCGGGAAAAACATAGATACGGTTACGGGCGCAAACGATTACGGGTACATCGTTTACAACATCGGGCAGGGCAGCATGGCGTTTATCCATGTTGGAGAGCACCCACTTTACGAAGTAGAGGCGAGGTTTGTAGATACAGACAATATGAATGCCGCTCCTCTTGGTGTTGTAATTTCCATCGGAAACTGTGCTCCGCACGTTGCCAGATTACTCAACCCTATGCCATTCAAGGACCCAAGACAGAACTTTACGATAACTTTCTTAGCCCGAAATGGAAGCTGGTTAGAACAGCTTCGACTGCGAAAGGTTGACGGTAAATGGGTTCAAGCATTGAGAGTTCTCAAGGTTGAAGTTAACGGTGAGACGAAACGAGTGCTCCATGAGGATATCCCCAAGGACTACCCTTTGGATGGTAACGGAAAGATGGATTGGGACAAGTGACCTCATTTGAATCGGTTCTAGTCTCCGTCTGGCAACAATCCCTGATCGACAAAAAGAAAACCGTCGGTCTTGACGGCGAGACCCATCCCGTCCGCCAAACATCCAAGAGCAAACTAAAACAGATCGATTTCCACTTTGAAGACCGAGAGTTGCGCGGGCTCGAACAGAATCCGAACACCAAATCCCGTTGGGCAAAGTTGGCAAGAGAAGGCAAACAGGTTATGCAATTCCTAGAGCACGGCAGATATATCGCGGTCGTTGTGGACGGAAAAGTTCACATCTATAAGCCAGCGGCCTGATGCTTTGGAGATTTATCGCATCCAGTCAACGAACCCAGAAACTTGAAACCTGATCGCTGTCCTGAGAGTCCTATTGGTAGATACATAGCCGATTATCCACCCTATAAGGATGATCGACCCCCGAAAGGGGTAAACATTAGGGAGACGTATGACCTGGAGCGCCTCCCTACCTCCTTTTCTTTGCCGATGATAAAATCTGCCCGTGAAGATTAAAGCGAAAAAGCGCAAACCGACCGTCGAAGAACTGCGCAGAGTGAAGCTGGACGAAACCAACTCTCAGTGCCCTAGTAATTTTTATGATTCCGCTTGGGACCAACCCGGCCAAACATTCGAAGATGCGGTGCGAACCCATCGCGGCTCGCATGGGTTCCGTCGCGACAAGAACGCCGCCGCTTTACGTCAACAATGCCTAGATGAGTGGAACCAAATGCGGGACGAAATGATTGATGAAGCGAGACGCCGGGAAGCAACCGGAGAGACCGACGAAATGTTTGGCCCGAAGTACGCCGCAATTCCTCGCCCGATGAAGAAGTCAACCGAATAGGTTACTCCCTAAATAACCCGCCGTATAATCCCCACTCGGGTTGAGGCTTAGCGCAAATAACCTGACTAGCAAACATTTCATAAAATTGTTGTGGCTCCGGGTCTCCCGCTAGACGGCGTCGAACAAGGTAGTTGCATAGATCAACTATCTGTATACCAAGGCAATCTTTGGAATCTCCAAAGAACATGTCATCGTGCGCGTGCCAAAGCCTAGTGTTGTGGGGCGGAACGAACGGGTGTTTAGCTCTCAACGTGCGGTAGGTTTTACGAAACTGTTCTTTTAACTGTTTATCGTCGGAATCGTCCAAAATATACAGGCATTCATCCTTCCAATCGATCTGCTTACCCTGCCCAGAGTAATTTGGGTGATTGGAGGTAGCCCAATCCTCTACTCCTAAAAGACACATGTGGAATGCAGCGTTGAGCGGTTTCCCGGAACCGAAAGGACTTTCCATAAATTTCTTCCGGTCAACAGCAGCGTATACGTATGGAAGTTTGTCGAGTTGCACAGCGGTCAGTAGCACTTGTATTGCGGTGAAACGTTTGGTTTCTTCAATTCCTTCGAACGGTCCTGCGCCGTTATACAAATCGTAGGCGTGGAATTCCCTGAACTCCTCCATTTTCTCGACGGGCAGAACCTGCTGAATAGCTGCGCTGTGAAGTGCCTCAAGATGTCCAAATTTTCCTGTCGGAACTATGATGGCACCGAACATCACTATCGGGCTGTACCCATCCGTACCGGACTCATCTAAATACACTAGATGCACAGCATCCTCCTACTCATCGTAATGAATGTACTCACATCCTTTCTTAGCTTGTCTAGGAGTAATTGCCTGCCATAGCCCACGAACCTTCCGACCCGGTGTAGAATCCCGGCATGACAGACATTCTTGTGGGAACCAGCGCGTTCACTGCGGAAGGTTGGGTCGGCAGTTTCTACCCGGCAGGGATGCAGCCCCGCGATTTCCTCAGCTATTACGCGACACAATTCAATGTCGTGGAACTGGACAACACGTTTTACCGAGCCCCGGCGATCTCGACGGTCGAGGGCTGGAACCTAAAGACACCGCCTGGTTTCATTTTCGCGGCGAAGGTCCCACAGTCAATTACTCACGATAAAGTCCTCGTGGATTGTGACGACGATCTGAACCATTTTCTGAAAACGATGGAAGTGCTTGGCGACAAGCTCGGGCCGTTGCTCTTCCAGTTCGGTTATTTCAACAAGTCAGCGTTCAAGACCCAGGCGGAATTCCTTGCTAGGTTGAAACCGTTCCTTAAAAAGCTGCCCAAGGATTTCGCGTTCGCGGTCGAGATACGCAACAAGTATTGGATAGACCAAAAGTACGTAGACCTACTTCGGGACAGCAATGTCGCGATGGCCCTGATTGACCAATCCTGGGTTCCTCGCCCGTGGGAGATGAAACAGAAAATCGACCTCGCGACCACCGACTGGACCTATGTTCGCTGGTTGGGCGACCGCAAAGGCATAGAGGCGGAGACGAAGACATGGGACAAGACCATCATTGACCGGAAGAGTGATTTGAAGAATTGGGTTGATGTCCTCAAGCAGATGGTCAATCAGAAGAAGATTCTTAAAATGTTTGCGTTCGCCAATAATCACTACGCAGGGCACGGCCCGGCGACTGTAAAACTCTTTACGCAGTTATGGGATAAGCAGTAGGTTTCGGTTATCGCGCTACGGGGTTCTGCTTGTAGTAGTCCGCAGCAAACTTAGTCATCATATCGGAAACAGAATCTTCAATCTGCTTGTGCATCGGACAAGTTCCGCCGACGAACATCGTTTCCTTAGACCAAACTTTTACCTGCTGAATATCACCGTTGTATCGAGTCCCATCCTCGCTGAGCAACCTGACAGCACGTTCAACGCTAACCTCTACGTAGCAGCCCGAAATATTCGCATCGGCTACACACGATACCCTAACGTACATAATCCCAAGCAATGGCTGGTTATTCGCGTTGTCCTGAGGATGCTCGTTGCTGATTTTGATTGTTGGTACATCTCTCTTAATCGCCAGGAACACAAGCGAATTGAGCAGATTGGTATCGATATCGAGTGCCGCCTCGGGTTTGCCCACTTGAATCTCGATTAATAGATTGTGCAAGTCTTTTAACACCATTCGACCATAAGGTTCTATATCCACGTCCGATGTGCTAGCGATTCTCGAATTCGTCTGGGATTTAGCAACGACGGGCATCAGAAGCATACTCGCCGCAAGCAGCACTCTGTATTTCATCGAAAGCTCCTCACTGGCACAGAAACCGTGGCGGAATCATATCACGCGTCAATAAGGCACGACTCTGGGAAGCCGCTTCCAAAAATTATGACGCGGCGGTACAATCCTGTTCCCTAACCTCTACGAATCCTCCTCTACCAGCGAGGATTTTATGAAACCAGTTCTAACTGTTCTCCGGTCCCGCATTCGTGTGGGCAGCAGTGAAACTTTGTCCGCTCAAACTTGCCAGTGCTCTCGCTGTGACCGAACTCTTTGCTTATTCTGGGCGGAATATGTTCTGCACATTCCGCTGCATCGGGTCATTACCCTAGATTGTCCAAGTTGCACAATTTCGTTTTCACTTCTTGCCGCAGACCTAGTTCCGGCCTTAGACGCCGAATCGAAATTCGATCACGCACCTGTAAATCTTTTGAGGTAAAGGACACAGCCTTGCCCCGACTCCGGTGTACCGTCAAATTTATTGACCGAAAAATGGCTGAGCACGTGACGGAGGTTCAGGCCGCGACTCTATATGAAGCCGCTTGCAGGGCTTTTGCTAACTTCAAAGCGCAACCGGAAGTTGTAGACGAGGTTTACAAAGCCCACTGTTTTATCGTGGATGTTCACCAAAAACCGAGACGGTTCTTAGTATATCTCGAAAAGCTCGACAATTATTTGGACCCAGGAAAGCGGGGCCGCTTGGATAACCCGAAGAAACGAGCACTGAGGGTTTTGATGGATGCCGTTAGAGCGAACGCGGTTCAAAGTTGAGCATTGTTCTACCCTCTTTGATTTGGGTAGAGGGAGTGGGAGAGCATCTTACCATTTTTGAAAAAGTTTGGTATCATGTTGGTGTTGCGTTGGTCACTGGTGCGAGAATTTCCGTACCGACATATCAGCGCAATTCTCTCGCGCGAGGCTGGCGAGAGAGGCGAAACCTTGTGACTCTTTGAAGGCGGGAAACATCGTCTAGAAGAACTTGGCTCACAAAACTCGCCAACGTTGTTAGCACGAAGAAACGTTTCTAGCGACACCCCACCGCGAGCCGAGCGCGGAAACCACGGGGGCGGAGTTTCGCTAGATGCTGTATGACAATTCTCTTTCGAAAAGTAAAATCGTGGGTGAGCGGAGGGACGATGACCTTCCTTGCTATGAATGCGACCACTACGGACCCGTCCTAATCGTCCAAGTCGGCGAGTGTACCCGCGACTTGTGTCATCACTGCGCGAAGAAACTCGGGATCGAGTGGTGAGGACTGCGTCGGTTGCCGGATTGGTTTCACGGCTTGGGCTTCGCTACCGCTGACTTTCCGTCCTGCGGCTTCGCAGGTTCTTGGGCTGCGACTGGTGTGCAGGGGAATGCGTCATTTATCGCGTCTGTCACTGAATCGTTTACGGACATTTGAAGTTTCTCAGGATGTTCGCGAAGCCACTTAACAACCACCCGCGCCAGTTGGAGTAACGGGACTTTATCTGGTATACAAACACCGCGCAGAGTGTTGAAGGCATATTCCTTTATTTTATTGTCCGGCCCCTCAAGCGTCACTCCTGCCTTTGAGAGTAGGTAGATGTTCATTTTCGTTGAAAGCGCGGCGTCGTTCACTGCTTGCAGGTAACCTGAACACCAAGCAAGTTTCATCATCTCTGCGTTGAATGCGTCGTTGCCAAGAGAAGTAATCGTGGCAGGAGTGTCCGCGAGCGTCACCATCGCGCTGCAATACTCAAGCAGCCCATTGCCGTCGTGTGGCAGCTCATGCTTCTGTTGCGCATCGGCGGGTGATGCAGCGAAAACGAACAGTGCTAAGACCAGGGCTCTCATTCGACCTCGCCTCCTAAAGTTGACGCTATTCTAACTTATCAGGCAGAGGTGGAAGGGTCGATTAAAAGAAAAGAGCCTGGCACGTAAGCACCAGGCTCCACTGGGTAGGGCGATGCAGCGAAAATAGCTGCTAACAAATTCGAACGAAAATTAGGACCAACCCGAGCACTCTCGCTACCGCGAACCCAAAACAGGGCAGGCCTTCATCGCGGCAAGGTGAACGCCGGGGTGATTTTCATGTGCTTGAAGCGGCGGCAGGGTTGCGGTTCGGATTTAGCCATTTTGTGAAACTCGTATCGGCTGTTCATTTCTGCTGCCTTCGAAGTAAGCCGCGACTCTCCATATAGATGTCTAGTGCTCGCTCAACAAGAGCGAATGCCCGAACTAACGCACCGATGTTTATCGCCTTTTGCATGAATGCCTTTTGTTTATCGACCTCTGGTACCCCTCTAACTAGAATTTGAATCACTAGCTCTCCAGCAAATTTGAAATATGTTTCTTGTTGTGTCGGACCAATCTCCAAGAATCCAAAAACGTCACTTCCAGCTAATTTATCGAGCGTTTCCTGCACCGCCGATTCAAGTACATGACCGCCGACCTCATTTCTTATCTCTTTGAGTACGCCGATTCCTTTGTTCATCGCCGCAGCGTGGTTTGAGAACTCATCTTGTATTTCCTTCGTGCGCCCGGAGAGAAGAGATTTAAATTCAGGGTCCGACAACAACCTCTGTATGCCAGCCTCCATGTCTCGCAAGGTACGAATCAAGTTCCTAAAGAAGTAGACTTGTCGCCAGTGCGGTGAATGTGACTCCAATTCCTTAATTTCTTCTGCGTAAATACCCGTCATCTCAAGTAAGAAATCCTCACGCAAAATGCACAATCTTGCGATCTTGGCGGCTAACGCGTCGCCGGGTGGAAACCACTTGGTGAGGACCACTACTCTGGTTACAGGCATCTTATTTCGCCTCGCTTATTAGACCGGGTCGTGGCAAGCGGTTAGTTCTTGCGCTGTTTCTGCTCTACGCGCTCGCAGGTGATGATTGGGTCTTCGCTTGAGTTCCTTCGGCATCTCCAATCGATAGTTGTTTCAAAGGGCGCTTCTGTCTGATATGTACGCCCGTAGAACCGTACTTTGAAGACTTTGCCGTTTTCTTCGAGATTTGCACCGTCACAGAGAAGATAAGGCTCGTCATGGTTGTTCGCATTGACGTTACTACAATGCTTGTATTCGCCTGTCACCCAATCGCGGCTAAATACAGTCGTGATTTTATCGTGATGAATCCAGCCAGTGTCCTCTAGTTCACCGAGGTCCCAGGCACCTGTATAAACAGCAATGCAAATCGCGACGGCAATTAAAATAATCAAGCTGCATCCGATTCCCGAAGAATAGCGGCTCGGATTCTTGTTTGGCGCATTCATTTCTTTTTGAAGTCCTCTAAGGCTCTCCGAATCAAAGTTTTAGAATGCTGCGAAACTCGCGCGGGAGGGTGCCAGGTCGGAGATGACACCGCAGGTGCCAGGGGGAGAGGTGGAATCGGGATAGATGAAGATGTGCGCCCTCGCCTCCGGCGGCATAGCGATTCTTGAGGGATTGCGGCCCAGCGCAATCTCGTAGGTCACCGGCATGGATTGCGGGCCGACAAAGAACTGCGCGAACGCAGTGAGTGATTCATACGTGCGGTCGGCTAAAAGTATGTGGGACCAGCGAATTGGTCGTTCACCGAATCGGAAATCGGCAATAATCGAATCTGTTCGCTGCCGAACGAACTGCTCGAAGTCGCCACCCGACCAAATGAAATCCTTAATGGGATAGAACTCTGGCTCGGTTCCTTGCAGATCGGGGAATGCCTTTAGCGCATAGTGAAAACCGATCTTCGCGACAGCCCTGAAAAAGGCACTCGTAACCTCAACCTTCACGATGACCTCAATCTTCCGGGGCTCAAACGTCGATGATATTAAATCGCCTGGAACTTCGCCGCCGAGCGCCGCCACAACCTTGGATACCCACGGCATCTCTTCTGGCGAGGCAAATAAGTGGACTGGTCTCGCGCTGACGAGTCCCATCTTTCTCACCTCGTCGAGAATCCGCGCCGGATCGGACTTCATCGAATCCAAAATTGGAATCGGGTACTTTCCAGCTAACGGATTTTCCACAATCACCTGGCGCAGCGGAAAGCAATCCGTAGTTCCCGGTTGGACCTCCCAGAGCAAATCAAATGGGAACTCAGACGCTCTCCCGTAAGCGACAATTGGAGGCGCGCCGGAAGCGCCCCGGTAGAATGGTGACGGCGGAGGACCGTCCTTCCCCTTAACACCAAGCATCCAACGGAAGAAAGCGATTGGGCCGGTTCGAAGAAACTGATCTTCAGTCTTTCGACCAATCGCATTGTTGCAGGCCCTACAGACACGATCCTCCAATACCTCGAATCCCTCAAGTCCTTCTGTCTTGGCTCCATGAAATCGGCCAAAGCCCTCCGGCAAGTAGTGCTCCGGCGACATAACCGTGTGGGGGCCAGGGTAGATGCAGTTCAGACTGGACTGTTGAATATCCATTTCGGTCCTTCAATTCTAGCAACAATTCGCGGTGACAGATCCAGCCGACCAGTTCTAGCGGCGAACGAAAAAAGAATAGATAGGCGAAGGGGAAGGGAATCAGCAAGTAAAATCGTCAATATTCCGTTTCTTCCAGTTGGCCGAGATGTGGGCTGCAACGCCGCCGAAATACAGGACTCTCACAAAACTTTGGAGCAGTTGGAGCACCCTAAGGAGACCCGAAACCCGTAAGCGCAAGCGAAGCAACGACTTAGTTTGAGTTTCGGTCTGGCTACGAACCAGAAGGTCGGGAGTTCGAGTCCCCCCGGGCGCACCATTTCCTCCGTATCTGTTTTCCTCCTAGGCAAATCGAAGTACACTCCGCAAGCCCAACATCCATGGCAGGATAAGCAAACTCAATATGAACGGAACCGATCTTCGTAGCACGCCGCATCGCCGCTGGAATCCGCTTTTGCGGGAATGGGTGCTGGTCTCGCCGCATCGCACGCAGCGGCCGTGGCTGGGCAAGGTTGACAAGATCGCGCCTCCGCCGTCCCTTGAATACGATCCGGAGTGCTACTTGTGTCCGGGGAATGTACGCGCGGAAGGATTGCGGAATCCCGCATACCCTAGGACGTTTGTCTTCGAAAACGACTATCCCGCCATGCTTCCGAATGTCACCCCGCACGAGACGGACCTGGACGGCTTGATCGTTGCCAGCGTTGAGAGGGGGATTTGCCGCGTGGTGTGTTTTTCGCCGCGGCATGACTTGACCATACCGCGCATGAAGCAGGAAGAAGTGCAGCGAGTCGTCGAGGTGTGGACGCAGCAGCATCGGGAATTGGGTGATTTGCCGTGGGTGAAGCACGTGCAAATTTTTGAGAATCGCGGCGCGCTGATGGGGGCGAGCAATCCGCATCCGCACGGGCAGATTTGGGCTAACGGGGAACTGCCAAATATCCCCGTGAGAGAGCAAGCGGCCATGCGTGCGTATTTGGCGGGGAATCAGAAATGCCTGTTGTGCGAATATTTGCAGCTGGAAATCGAAGACGGCGAGCGTATTGTTTGCGAGAACGAGGGATTTGTGGCCCTCGTACCTTACTGGGCGGTCTGGCCGTTTGAAACGATGGTCGCAAGCCGCCGCCACGCGGCGAGCCTCGCGGACTTCGATCACAAGGAGCAAGGAAATCTCGCCGACATTCTCCGAAGATTGACCATTCGCTACGATAATTTATTCGAAACGGCCTTCCCCTATTCGATGGGATTCCATCAAGCGCCGACGGACGGTGAGAATCATCCGGAGATTCATTTTCATGCGCACTACTTCCCGCCGCTGCTGCGATCCGCAACAGTGCAAAAATATATGGTGGGCTATGAACTGCTCGCCGGTCCGCAACGCGATATCACCGCCGAAGGCGCCGCTGCGAGGTTGAGAAACTTGGCGGAAACTCACTACCTTGATGGCCACTGAATGAGCCAGACGCGCAGCTCGGTCGAGAACGAACATCAGTTAACACTCATAAAATTTGAAGGCGGCTCTTGATGGATTTGCAGCTCAAAGATAAAATTGTCCTGATTACTGGCGGAGCGAAAGGAATCGGAGAGGCGATTACGCGAGGCTGCGCGCGCGAAGGCGCGATTCCTGTATTCGTGGACAAAGACGCCGAGGCGGGCAAGCACCTCCAGAAGGACTTGGTCGTCGCGGGCGCGACCTGCAGCATGATTTCCACGGATGTTATGTCGGTCGAAAGTTGCCGAGGGGCCGTCGAGCAGACGCTTAAGGAGTACGGCCGGTTGGATGTTCTCGTTAACAATGTGGGCGCGAACGACAACGTGGGGCTCGAGAACGGCACACCGGAAAAATTCGTGAGTTCGCTGCGACTCAATCTGTTTCACTATTACAACATGGCGCATTTCGCTTTGCCGGCGCTGAAGAAATCGCACGGCTGCATTTTGAACATCGCGTCGAAGGTCGCGGTCACGGGGCAGGGCGGCACTTCCGGATATGCGTCCGCGAAAGGAGCGATTCTTTCGCTTACGCGAGACTGGGCCGCAGAATTGCTTCCTTCCGGCATTCGCGTGAATGCTCTGGTTCCCGCCGAAGTGAGCACGCCACTTTACAAGCAGTGGGTCAGCACATTTCCGGATCCCGAAGCGAAGCTTGCGCATATTGTGTCGAAAATTCCGCTGGGCAAACGCATGACCCAGCCCGCTGAAATCGCCGCGATGGTGCTTTTTCTCATCTCTTCGCAAGCGTCGCATATCACTGGCCAGCACGTTTTCGTGGATGGCGGCTATACGCATCTGGACCGCGCGCTGACGTAATTTAGCTTAAGCGGATCGACGAGTGCCACGCGCGGCGGGCAGGAATTCCGTGGCCCTCATTCTCACAACAAGGTCGAGGCAAAATGAATAGACGCTATTGTTTAACGCTGGATTTGAAGGACGACCCGGAACTTATCGCCGAGTACAGGCACTACCACGAGAAAATCTGGCCGGAGATTACGAAGAGCATAAAAGACTCCGGCATTGAAGACATGGAGATCTACTTGCTCGGCGCGCGCATGTTCATGGTGATGGAAGTTAACGAACAATTTTCTTTCGAGGAGAAAGCGAAAGCAGACCGCGAAAATCCAAAGGTCCGCGAATGGGAAGAGCTGATGTGGAAATTTCAGAAGCCACTTGCGAATGCCAAGCAGGGCGAAAAGTGGTTGCTGATGGAAAAGATATTCAAGCTTGAAAAATAGGTCGTGGAAGCCGAATATGCGTCGGCTTGCTTGCCGACGCTGCTTGTCTTGCTAAGCAGTTCTGGAAACGGAAACAATTCTCTCTGGAGGCTGATGCCATGGGACCAAATCGTATTCCGCGGCGCGATTGGCTGTTGGGCACGAGCGCTTCGCTTGTCACGCTCGCTTCTGCTTCCGCGAGTAACGCAGCCGCGCTCGCGCAACCAGGGACGCCGACTGCACCCCCGCAGCCGCAAGCTACTTCGGAAGCGGAGGACGCCGATCGCATTCGCCGCATGAAATGGTGGCACGAAGCGCGCTTCGGCATGTTCGTTCATTGGGGCTTGTACAGCGTTCTAGGGCGCCACGAATGGGTCATGGAAGAAGAAGGCATTCCCGTAAGCGAGTACGAACTCCTTGCGAAACGCTTTCAACCCCAGCCGAACGCCGCTCGCGCCTGGGCCAAGCTGGCCAAGACAGCTGGCCAGAAATACATGGTGATGACCTCCAAGCATCACGAGGGTTTCTGCAATTTCGATACCAAGCTAACTAACTACTGCGCACCAAAGCAAGGGCCTGGCCGCGATCTCGCGCGGGAATATCTGGAAGCGGCGCGAGCCGAGGGCCTGCGCGTCGGTTTCTACTATTCGTTGATGGATTGGCATCATCCGGATGGCGCACGCTGCGCCACGGACCCGGAAGCGCGCAAACGCTTCGTCGAGTATACCCACGGCCTCATCCGCGAACTGATGACCAACTACGGCAAAATCGATGTGCTTTGGTACGACGTGGATTGGCCGCTTACCGCTGAGCAATGGGAATCCGAACGCATGAACAAGATGGTCTTCGAGCTGCAGCCGGACATCATCGTGGACAATCGCAACGGTCTGCCAGGAGATTTCTCAACGCCTGAACAGGAAATCGTCGCGGAGAAGGGAAGCCGGTCGTGGGAAAGTTGCATGACGCTGAATGATAGTTGGGGCTACCAGCGGGCCGACGACAATTGGAAGAGTTCGAAAACAGTCATACGAAATCTTGTCGAGTGTTCGCGCGATGGCGGCAACTATCTCTTGAACATCGGCCCGAAGCCGGATGGCTCGATTCCCGAAGAGTCGGTGCGCGTCCTGACTGACGTTGGCCAGTGGATGTCGCGCAATGGCGCTTCCATTCACACAATCGATCGTTGCCAGGTGCACGCTTCCGAGTTTGCGGGCTTCACACGGCAGGGCAACACGCTCTACATGCACGTTTATTTCTGGCCGGGCGAAACGGTTGCACTCGCAGGCCTAATGACGAAGGTAAAATCCGCGCGTCTTTTCGCTTCCGGCAACGAGGTCAAGTTCGAACAGGACCGCTTCCGCGTGCGCTTTACCGGCCTGCCGGCGGACGCGCCAGATCATCCGCTAACAACGCTCGTTATCGAATGCGAATCCGAGCCAATTCAAGACACCAGATTCGTTCGAACGGAACGCCCGCGCAACGGTGTCGGCGTTTGAATCTTTGCCCGTAATCCTTTGTAGAGGCGGGGCATCGAGTGGCCAGTTTCCCGGTGCGGGTCAGTGCCGCTAAGCCGTCTAATCATCCTTGCTCCGTTCGGCGAAAGTCGGCGAATTTTCTTCGTGCCCAGGCAAGCCTCTATTGCCGTCAGCTGCCAATAACCAGATGGATGATGTAGGTATATCTACCAGATTGACGGTCCCCTGGCTCGGGCGTATTTCTACTCAGCCCTAAGCCTTTAAGGAGGCTACCCCTATGGAACGCTTCTTAGTCTGTAACAACCCAAGCTGTCACTTTGTTCTCGATCGCCGTGTAAACGGCAAATCCTTGGATGGCGCGCAGCTCATCCTGAAGAAATGCCCGGCATGCGGTGGCGATTGGTCGACCACTTGCCCTTCATGTGCTCAAACACTGGCCGTGAAGTTGGTGGCGGGACTGCCTCACTCTGTCTGCTGCGACCGCAAGCAGGCCGCGAGCGCCAGAGCTGCTTAGTTTTCCAGACCCAACAGCGTGACCGCGCCCGAACTTGGGAAGAAGCCGGGCGAGCCACGCGATTCAAATGTAATTCGTGAAGCCAGGGCAAGAAACCCTGGCTTTTCTTCAAATACTGATCAGGGAGCGGCGGAGCTAACATCCTTCCGGAATCCTGCTCCGGATCGTGAAATTTCCGCTACGCTCTCATTCCTTGGTAGCCGAGGGGTGCAGCGCCGTACGCCGCCCCGCACTCTTCATTTCACTCTCGCAAGCAGCACGGTTCGCAACCGAAAACATCGCACAGGCACTCCTGCGGAGTGATCCCGCTGCCAACACACTTCGGCCCGTCACTTGCGCCTCCACATCCAGAGCGAGGCAGCAATCCAAACACCGCCAGCCAGTCTTATGAAAAATGGTCTCGGGCCGAATCGAGATCCGTAAAGCGCCCGATAAAACCTGATTACGCTGTTCGGAAACGAGAGCCACCACAAAGCCGCATAGTACAGAAAGGCCAAGCACGATGAAGTCGCTCACAGCTATGGCATGGAGACAGAGTGTGCCGTGCCCCTCAAAGGAAATCTAGAGGGGTTCTGGGTCAAAGTAGCGCCCAGGACCGGAAGCTGAGCATCTTTGTTACCGAGTCAAATCTGTGGTATTAATGAAGTGACCCCCTGCCCTCCACTCAGCCCGGAAATGAATCTAAGGAGAATTGTAATGAAAATCGGAAGAATATTGGGCGGATTGGTGTCCTTGGGAATGGTTGCGGCGCTGGCCGTACCTTTGGCTCTAGCCAAATCACAAGATGCGCCCGCTCCCCAAGCCGCAAGTAAAGAAATGGGAATGCGAGGTGGGCTGCAAGCCGCAGTGGAGAGCTTGAGTCTCACAGATGACCAGAAAGCAAAGGTGAAGGATATCTTTGCAGATGCGAAAACCAAGCATCAGGCGGTAGCTAACGATACTTCCCTGACCGATGACCAGAAAAAGGCGAAGTTGAAGGAGCTTCACGATGGCACGCTTGCCAAGGTGAACGCCGTGCTGACACCTGATCAACAGACCGAATTGAAGAGCAAGATCGAAGCTGCAAAGACGAAGCCACCCTCGCAGCCCTGATCTAACAATCCATCCGGTCAGCTACCGGCGGATATAAGAAAAAGCGCCTGGTTCGGAAGATCCGGGCGCTTTTTCTATATCGAATATGTGTTCTGCGGCTAGTGGGTAAAAGTGCTGCGACCTCAGAGTGTGAATTCTAAAGCTGACGCGCCTGGCAGTTTGTTCATCCGGCTCCGCGCTTGCTTCCCACAATGGTTTTTGTATTGCATTTGACCAACCAATGCTCTTCGGAGGTCTAAATGGAAGCCGTTACGAGTAGTATCGCCCACGTCCTCTTATTTGCCTGTCCGAAATGCGGAGTCCCCCTTGCTTCTGCCTGCGCAAGCGCTGAGAGGAATTTAGAGGTTGCGGATGCACATTGGTTCAATCCTCACTGCTCCTGTGGATGGACTGGGTCCGTAAGTGGGATAGAGGCCGTGCAGCACTACATCCACGACTGGAAAATCCCAGTAAACCTAGAACCAGGCGCGACTGGTTCGAGGGATAGCGAGCCGTTAATCAAGTAAAGGTCGGCCCGAGCCGCCCCAATATTTTGCCTGGTGGCGCTAGGTCATCTCGACATCCAAGTGCGCCGCAATGGCCTCTTCAAGTTCATTCAGAGAATCGCGCACTTTCGAAAGCATGCTCCCGCGGGCAGGTTCACTAAGAAGTTTCGCGATTCGGAGCGTATTGTGAGTGGCTTTGATCCTCTCACGAAGATCGTTCATGAGATTAAGGGTACGAAGTTTACCCGAAAATGAAACATGACGCAGAGCCGCATGCACGCTCTGCACAAGCTTATCCAAGTTTTGTAAGCGATTTTCTAGCTGAGTTTCTGAAGCACATTCATCTCTTTGCAAAGATTTTTCTTGGGTCTGCGGGCTCGCGGCGATCATGTAGTTTGAACTCATAAACATCCCCCTCGGCCAGCAAATATGTAGCCGCGTTACCACGTCCGGGGCAGGGCACCCAATTTAACTGCAATAGTCGGGCCACCCGGCTCAATTCCTAGAAGGCTATAAGAGAAAGCGACTTAGCAAACCATCGGTGGACCATCGCTCCTTTGCGGACCGTACTAGGCCTGGAAAATTGTTCATTGTGAGATGTGAGATTGACGATTGTTGAGGCAAGTAGCTGCGGATTAGCTCGAGAGCTGGGCAATTCGTAGCGGACAGGTCACTACGGATTAGACACTCCAACCCATGCGGCTCCGTAGGGCGTTCACCCGATTACGAGAGAATGTCCTTCCATGTACATTGTCTTCCGGGGGAGGTGAAAAATGAGGTTCATTTGGCTTTTGTTGGCGTTACTCCTGGTATGCGCATGGATAGGCGGATTTGTTGTCTATCACGTTGCTGGATTCGCTATCCATATACTTCTAATTTTGGCCGTCATCTCCGTCGTATTGCAGTTGTTTAATGGAAAACGGACAGCTTAAAGGGCGCTCAAGGCGATAGAGAAAGAATTTTCACGCGTCGTGCGCCCTTTAGGTCTCCTATTTTCAGCTGATGGTTTTTCAAATCACATCATATTAGAAAGGAGACCCACTCTGTTTTATTCACAGATCAGTGCTTATGCCACTCAGAGCTATCGGATCGCTGTGGCAATCTTGTGCTTTTCCTCGCGGACACCCCGGATGACGCTCAGCTCGATATCGGTAGGGCACCATGGGCCTCGAATCACATCAAACGCTCCGCGGCGGGTCGCATCCATGTAGAGTTCCCATTCCCCATTTCGTGTAAGCACGACAATTGGTGGCAAAATTCTACTCACAAGTTTTAATTCCAACAGGTCTGTATAACCGCCATCCGGCAGTCGCTCATCGCAGAAGATGAGGTTAGGGTATTGAAGCGAAAGAACTTGTTCAGCTTGAGCCAACGTGGAGCAGGGTATTACCTGGACGGAAAGCGCTTCCAAAATCCTACTAACCTCTCGCCGGCTCTCTAAATTAGCCGAAACGACCAAAATGGTTGGTTGCTCATGCAATCCAGACCTAGTTGTTGATATTTCAAAACCATGATCTGCATTCTGTCCCATCGAAGGGTTTATGTTGACATTCATCTCGCGTCTCCAATTCCGATGGCGAAACCCAAATCTCGGGGAGAACACTGTTAAAGGATCTGCATTTCTTGGTCAATACAGCATTTCACCTAGGGCCAGCAAAACTCGGCTTCCAAGTCGCTATACAGGAAAGACTGTAGAGCATACCTACAGCTCTTATGCTAATTAAACCTTCTTGACTGAACTCCAAAATTCTAAGATAGCGATGATCGATAGCGCCAAGCTCGACGTTCAATAAGTCTGTACTTGCTAAGGAGATACGGATATCTCGGCAGCTTGTGAATCCGAAGGGTTCGACTCCTTAGCCAGCCAATCTCAGTGCAAGTTTGGAGATGAGCATGAAGAGAGCTGACCGCGAATCATCGGGCGCAAGTCTAAGGCCCATTCCCGCTACAGAAACAGGGAACAATGGAAAAGACCATGCCGCTGAAATCTCAGCGCCCGAACTGAGTCTCTTGCTTTCAAGTTTGCAGACCATGCGCGACGGTGATTTCTCCGTTCGCCTTCCCGGAACTTGGACAGGCCTCCCCGGAAAGCTTGCGGATACATTCAATGAGATTGTCTCTTCGAATCAGCAAATCGCGCATGAACTGAGACGCGTAGGTCAGGTCGTAGGGAAGGAAGGCAAAACGCGCGAGCGAACACAATTTCATCAGCCTCGAGGCGCTTGGGGCGAGATGCAAGTATCGATTAATACGCTCGTTGATGACCTACTCCAGCCGAACACAGAAGTCACGCGCGCTATTGCAGCCGTAGCGCAAGGCAACCTGACGCAAACCGTTCGGCTGGACGTGGACGGCCGGCCGCTCGAAGGGGAATTCCTCCGTTCCGCCACGATCGTTAACACAATGATTCAGCAGCTCGGCGTTTTTACAGCCGAGGTGACTCGCGTCGCTCGTGAAGTTGGCACGGACGGAAAGCTAGGAGGCCAAGCTCAGGTGCCCGGAGTAGCGGGAACCTGGAAAGATTTAACCGACTCTGTCAATTCCATGGCCAGCAACTTGACCGGTCAAGTTCGTAACATCGCCGAAGTCGCTACGGCGGTTGCCAGCGGCGACCTTTCCCGCAAGATCACGGTCGATGTCCGCGGAGAAATTTTGCAGCTTAAGGAAGCCATCAACACGATGGTGGACCAGCTGCGTTCTTTCGCTTCCGAAGTCACTCGTGTTGCCCGCGAAGTTGGTACCGACGGCAAGCTAGGCGGCCAGGCGGTTGTGCCGGGGGTGGCGGGAACCTGGAAGGATCTTACGGACTCCGTCAACGCCATGGCGGGCAACCTCACGGCCCAGGTACGCAACATCGCGGAAGTTACGACCGCTGTGGCGCGAGGCGATTTGTCGCGCAAGATCACCGTGGACGTGAAGGGCGAGATTCTAGAACTGAAAGACACCATCAACACGATGGTGGACCAGTTGAACGCGTTCGCAGGCGAAGTGACGCGCGTGGCGCGCGAAGTAGGCACCGAAGGCAAATTGGGCGGCCAGGCTCAGGTGCCGGGGGTCGGCGGGACGTGGAAAGACCTCACCGACAACGTCAACTTCATGGCCAGCAACTTAACCGGTCAAGTGCGCAACATCGCCGAAGTCGCGACGGCAATCGCCAGCGGCGATCTATCCCGCAAGATTACGGTCGACGTGCGCGGAGAAATCCTGCAGTTGAAAGAAACTCTCAACACCATGGTGGACCAGCTCAACCGCTTCGCCGGTGAAGTAACGCGTGTCGCACGCGAAGTAGGTAGCGAAGGCCGGCTGGGCGGACAAGCGAACGTGCCCGGAGTCGCAGGTACATGGAAAGACCTCACGGACTCCGTCAACTCGATGGCAGGCAACTTGACCGGGCAGGTAAGAAACATCGCGGAAGTCACGACAGCTGTCGCACGCGGCGACCTTTCTCGCAAAATCACTGTTGACGTCAAAGGCGAAATTCTCGAACTGAAGAACACCATCAACACGATGGTGGACCAACTCAACGCCTTCGCGGCGGAAGTCACCCGCGTCGCTCGCGAAGTCGGCACCGAAGGGAAGTTGGGAGGCCAGGCGCAGGTTCCCGGAGTGGGCGGCACGTGGAAAGACCTCACCGACAACGTGAACTTCATGGCCAGCAACCTCACCGGCCAAGTCCGCAACATCGCTGAAGTTGCGACAGCAGTCGCACGCGGCGACCTCTCTCGCAAGATCACCGTAGACGTCAGAGGCGAAATTCTCGAACTAAAAGACACGCTCAACACCATGGTGGATCAGTTGCGCGCCTTTGCCTCTGAAGTGACTCGCGTGGCTCGCGAAGTTGGCACGGACGGAAAACTCGGCGGCCAGGCGCAAGTTCCCGGTGTCGCCGGCACATGG
>Ga0210394_10003716_pt1 | contig 18697 bp, 16 predicted proteins | sample IncBWC12MmetaG_FD_160121 | JGI IMG/M metagenome (GOLD analysis project Ga0210394, IMG submission 160121) | Forest soil microbial communities from Barre Woods Harvard Forest LTER site, Petersham, Massachusetts, United States - Inc-BW-C-12-M | ecosystem: Environmental > Terrestrial > Soil >... | reverse complement strand
TTCACCCCCGATCTTCTGCCCTCGGACATCACGGGTAATCTCATCTACAGTCCCGCCAGCGGAGAGTTTCGCACCAAACTCGGTCCCATCTTTGCGAACTTGGTGTTGGCGGATGAAATCAACCGCGCCCCTGCGAAGGTCCAGAGCGCACTGCTCGAAGCCATGCAAGAGCATCAGGTGACCTTGGGCGATCAAACTCATGCGTTGCCGCAACCCTTCTTGGTCATGGCGACCGAAAACCCCATCGAGCAGGAGGGCACCTATCCCTTGCCGGAGGCCCAGGTCGATCGCTTCATGCTCAAAGTGCTGGTCACTTATCCCACCCTGAAAGAGGAACGGTTGATTCTCGATCGCATGGCCCGCTCCACTCCCGATCTGACGGTGTCCGCGAGCATGGATGTGCCGCAGGTGCTTGAGCTGCGCACTATGGTAGATGCGATTCATGTCGCTGATGAAGTGAAGGACTACATCGTGCGGCTGGTCGATGCCACCCGCGGCGGGGACGCGATGCCTGCGACGCTCAAGGGTCTGATCCGCTACGGCGCCTCGCCGCGCGCCACGATCAACCTCACGCAGGCCGCCCGTGCCCATGCGCTGCTGCGCGGACGCGGCTACGCAAGCCCTGAGGACGTGAAAGCCATCGCCCCCGCGGTGCTGCGTCATCGCGTGATTACCACCTTTGAAGCCGAGGCCGAGGGCATCGATGCTGAGGCCATCGTCCAGCGCCTCCTGGATGGTGTGCGCGTACCCTAAGTGATTCCCGAAGCCTATCTTGCCCGCATCCGCCAGGTCGACGTCAAGACACGTCATCTGGCGGATGATCTCTTTGCCGGAGAATACCATTCGGTGTTCAAGGGCCGGGGGATGGACTTCGAGGAGGTGCGTGAGTACGCCGAGGGCGACGATGCCAGGCAAATTCACTGGAACGTAACCGCGCGCACCGGGATCCCGCATGTGAAAAAGTTCAGGGAGGAGCGCGAGCTCAGCATGCACCTGCTGATCGATGTGAGTGCCTCTGGGGAGATGGCCTCGGGCGCCCAGAGCAAGCGTGAACTGGCGGCGGAGATCGGGGCCTGCCTGGCCTACAGCGCCATCCGCAACCGCGACCGCGTGGGGCTGATGCTCTTCTCCTCGCAGGTGGAGCACCGGGTGCCGCCGAGCAAGGGTCGTCATCATCTGCTGCGCTTGATCCGCGACATCCTGTACACCGAACCGCTGCATGACCAAACATCCCTGCGTACGGCCCTCGAGTTCTTTTATCAAGTGCAAGTCCGCCGCAGCGTGCTTTTTGTGCTTAGTGACTTTCTCGATGAGGGGTATTGGAAGGCGCTGCGGATCGTGGCGCGCAAGCACGATGTGATCCCGGTGGTGATTGAAGACCTCCGAGAACGCGAGCTCCCCGACGCCGGCTGGATCGTGCTGCAAGATGCTGAGACGGGAGAAATCGTCGAGGTCGATTCCTCTAACCCCAAGGTGCGCGCGGCCTATAAAGAGGAGCAGGTGCGGCGGCGCAAGGAACGCACGGCCTTGTTCAAGTCCGCCGGAGTCACGCCGGTCGAGGTGCTTGCCGGCACACCGTATGTCCCGGCCTTGCAGGCTTTTTTCGAGCGGCGCATACGAGCGCGTGCAGCTGACTAACCATGGCCACCGCCTTCGATCCTCGCCTGCGTGAGAGCTTGGAGCTTCTACACGACCCCGCACTCGCCGACCCCGCACGGGTTCCCTGGTTCGCGATTGCCCTGGCGGCAGCGGTCGTGGCGCTGGCGGTCGCCGTGCTGTTGTGGCTGCGGCGCAAGCCTGTCGTCCGAGCCCTGACGCCCCTCATCACCGTACCCGAACCGCAGGAGGATACGTTAGCCGCCCTGGCTGGGGTGTGGGCTGCGGCAAGCCCCGAGCGACTTATCGAGACGCTCGAAGCGCTGAGCACGATCCTGCGCCGTTACCTGGGTCGCCAGGTCCATGCTGATCTCACCACCCAAACTACCACGCAGCTTACACAGTTCTGTGCGGTGTTACGTGGCTTTGCCACACTGCATGAGCAGTTCTACCTCCTCGCCGATCTCATCCGCTTCGCGGGCCTTGCCGCGACGCTCACAGACATCGAGCCGCTGTACGAGGCCGCCTGCGCCTATGTACGGGCGAACGAGTCGCGGCAAGCCGTGCCATTCCCTTCCAGCTCAGCCTCGCCAGAGACTAGAGCGGTGCGGGTAGCAGCATGAGCTCGGTGTGGCGCACGTTTTATTTTGGCGCCCCCTGGGTGTTGCTGCTGTTGCCGCTCACGGCCGCGGTGCTGTGGTGGCTGGGCCGCCGCGGACGGGTGGTGGGCTTGCCGGTCTCCTCAGTGTCGCTGATGCGTGCCGTGTCGCACCCGGTGCGCGCCCGCGGAGGATTTAAAAGCAATTCGCTGCGTTGGAGTGCGGTGGCGCTCTTGGTGCTCGCCCTCGCCCAACCGCGCATCGAGCAAGGCACGCAGCCGGAAACCGCCCGTGCGATAGACATTCTGCTGCTGGTCGATTCCTCCCGTTCGATGGACACGCTGGACTTCGAAGCGGCCGGCAAGAAGATCAGCCGTCTGCAAGCGCTGCGCGCGGTAGTGACGGACTTCATCAAGGAACGTCCGCAGGACCGCATCGGCGTGATCGGCTTTGCCGAGAAACCTTTTTTGCTCTGTCCGTTGACGTTGGATCACTCCTGGATGCTCGAGTCATTGGCCAACGTGGAGACCTCCCTCGGTACCGCGATGGGCTCTGCCATCGAAGCGGGGGTGGATTTGCTGCGGGCGGGCGGCAATCGCAGCCGGGTGCTGATCCTGATCACCGATGGGTTGAACACCTCCGGCAGTGATCCTGTGCAGGCCGCCAAGCTGGCCGCAGCCGCGGGAGTACGCCTCTACACCATTGCCGCGGTGAGTTATGACGAGGTGCAGACCGATCACTTCGAGAACAGCCCCTTGTACGTCATGGCCAAGAGCACTGGCGGCGCCTTTTTTCAGGCTGGCAACAGCCAATCGCTGCAGAGCATTTATGGCGAGATCGATCGGCTGGAACGCCAGCAGCTCAAGCAGCTCTATAGCCATCCATTCACGCCGTTGTTTGGGATGTTGGTTGTACTGGCGGGACTACTGCTCGCTGCCGAGGTGGCGCTCCACTCCAGCCGCTGGCTGAGGGTGCCGTAAGTCGTGCGCTGGGCGGAACCGAACTGGTTGTGGGTACTTCCGCCGCTACTTTTATGGGGCGTCGGCTGGGGTATTTGCCTGGTCCGCAATCACCACCGTCGCCAGCGCGCCTTTTTGGCCACGGAGCGCGTGAGTTTGCGCGTGCCGCGCGGCGCGTTGATCGCCAGGCTCGCGAGTCACGTGCTCGTCATCTTGGCGCTGCTATGCGTGGTGTTGGCGCTGGCACGGCCGCAAGGAGCGCGTGCCCCTTCATCGAGCGCCCGTCATGGAGTGAACCTGGCGATCGTGCTGGATGGCTCGCGCAGCATGCTGTGTGAGGATGTGCTGCCCAGTCGGCTTAGCCTTGCGCAACAGGCGCTGGAGGCGCTCGCCACCGAAGCGGCCGGGAGCCGCTATTCGCTCTTCATGTTTGGCGGGACATCGACGCTCCTCATCCCGCAGACCTTCGATACCAGTGCGGTCATCCTCGCGGCGCGCAGCGTGACGCCGGACACCATCGGCAAGGGGGGCACCGCTCTTGGGCCTGCAATCATGCGGGCCGCTGACTATTTGCAACGCGCACAGCGCGCCCGTCAGCTTCTTAATACAGTTCTACCGTCCAAGACATCCCAAAACACCGAACGGCCGACCCCGCAGATGATCGTGGTGCTCTCCGACGGGGAGGACGGTGAGGGTGATCCGCTGTTGAGTGCGATGCAGGCACAGGTTCGCGGCATCGAGGTTCATACGATCACCGTCGGGACAAAAACCGGCGGACCAATGCCGTTGTATGCACGCAGCGCCTGGGGCAGTGCGCCCGAGCGGGCGGGGATGTACCCCGGTGGCGATCAGCCGCCCATCATCACCCATGCGGACCCTGAGCTCATGATCAAGTTGGCCGATGCCGGCGGCGGGGCGGCGCTCACGCTCACCGGCGGGGACGTGGTCGATCAAGTCAAACGCATGGTGCGGCAAGCCATTCTGCCCAAGGCGGTGGCGCTGGAAGATGTCTCCGCCGAAGAGGCGCGGGAGGGATTCTGGGTGCCGTTGCTCCTGGCGGTGGCGATCTTGTTGGTTGAGCAGGCACTGCGTCGCTGGATGGCGTACCGCTTTGCGGTCAAGCCGCCCGTACGGCTGCGCACCGCAGTGCTCGCGCCGGCGTCAATCGCCGTCGCGGTATTTTTGTTTGCTCTTTCTCCGGTACATGCCTCTCCTGAGAAAGCCGAGTCCCTATTGAGGTCCCGCCACCCGCAAGAGGCCCTTGCCGTGCTGCGCGCCGACTGGGTGCGCCACCCCGATAATTCCACCGCTCGCTACAACTATGCGCTGGGCGCCTACGCCGCCGGGATCTATACCGCGGCGATCGAGGCGCTCACCCCGCTCGCCACCGTGTCCGATCCGGCACTGAGCGTCCCCAGTCAGTTCCAGCTCGGCAATGCCAGCTTTCGCCTGGGTGAACAGATGCTTCCCGAGAACCCCGCGGGCGCGGCCCTGCGCTTTGAGGATGCAGTCAAACGGTTTGACTACTCCGCCCAGCAATCGGGGGACTATCGAGCGCTGGCGCGCTCGAACGTCACGCTCGCCCATGAGAAAGCGTCGGAGGCCTATCTGCAAGTGGCGCGCGCCAAAGTCGCCGAGGGCGATCAGGCCGCCCGGATACAACCGGCGGAGGGTTTCCCCGCCTGGGAAGCGTCGCTCGAGTACTTCGACAAGGCCCATGAGCACCGGCCGGCTGTGGCGGCGATTATGGAGGAGAAGAAGGCCGTGGTGGACAACTTGGCCCGGGAGCTAAAGGGAGCTGCCGATGGCTTAGTGCAGCAGGCAGGCCAACAGGCAGCCTACACTCCGGAGCGGGCTATCGAGCTCTACCACCAAGCGCTCGATTATTACGCGCGCAGCGCCAAGTACGGCCAGGATGTTGGCGCCCAATCGATTGAAGCGCGCGCCGACCTGGCGCACACGCTCCTTGCTTATGTGGCCAAACAACACGAGGTGGCCGAAAGCGCCTTGCCGGCGGCAGCACAGACAGCGTTGGAAGCCTTGGGCAAGGCGCAACCGAGTCTGGAAGAAGCCGAGACGCTTAAGGTGAACCCCGATGCGGTGACCCGGGAGCGGGTTGCGCTCAATAAACTCTGGCATCGCGCTTACGTGCAGCGCGGCGACGATCAGGTGGTGGAGGCCGCTCAGCAGGCCGCGCGGGGGGATTCCGTCGAGCAGCAGCGGGCCCTCCTCGCAGCGCTGGTGAACTACCAAAGCGCGCTGACCTATGAACCGAAGGACAGTGCGACGGCCGTCAAGCGCGCGGCGCTGCTGCGGCAGCTAAGCGCCCTTTACACCCAGCAGGGCATGGAACTCCTGCGGCTGGCGAAGGAGAAAGCCGACAGCAAGATCGAGGAAGCGCTGGCGAGCGCGGAGAAATCGGTGCAGAGCTTCGAACGTGCGCTGATCTACGATCCGCAGAATGCATCCGCCGCCGCCACCCTGCCCGAAGCGCGGCGGGTACTGCAGACGCTGCGCGAGAAGCAGAAGAAAGACCAGAAGAAATCCGTCGAAAAGAGCCGCGAGCAGTTCAAAGACTCGAAGGACTTGAAGGATTTGCCCAAGGACAGCGCCTTGAAGCTCCTCGATTACCGCAACGACACCCCGGCCAAAAAAAATCCGCAACTCTTCACCGCCCCTGAGAACAAACCAGTGCAGGACTGGTGATGCCCATTTTTCCAGTCATTTAGAATTGGATTATCAGCCATGAAGAACACCTTTGGTTTCGCTTTGACGATCGCCTGTTTCTTCTCAACCCTATCCGAGGCTGAGGAATGGAAGCTGCAGCCCCTGCCGATCCAAACCCGCTGGGCGGCCTCTGTCAATCCGACCAATGCATTACCGGAATATCCCCGTCCGCAGATGGTCCGCGCTGGCTGGCAGAACTTAAACAGTCTGTGGCGCTACGCTATCACCGAAAAAGATGAGATCGCGCCCGACGCCGCCGCGCCTCCGAAGTATGACGGTAGGATCTTGGTCCCCTATCCCCTGGAATCCGCGCTCTCCGGGGTGCAGAGGCGTTTGCTGCCCAGCCAATTGCTGTGGTACCAGAGAACGATCACCCAGACACCGGGGAAGCGCGCTGAACGAACGCTGCTGCATTTTGGCGCGGTCGACTGGCGGGCCACGGTTTTTATCAACGGCGAGGAAGTAGGCACTCATTCCGGCGGCTATCAGAATTTCTCTTTTGACATCACCGATGCCCTCAAGGCTGGCCGCAATGAATTGGTGGTCAAAGTCTATGACCCCACCGATGAGGGTTCCAATCCCCATGGCAGGCAAACTCTATACCCGCAGGGCCCCACGCCCACGAGCGGAATTTGGCAGACAGTGTGGTTGGAAACCGTGCCGCAGACCTATATAGAGAGTCTGGTGATAACTCCCGATGTGGACCGTAGCCAGCTCAATCTCCAAGTGAATCTCAAGGGTAGCGACGAAGCAGCCTACACCGTGCAGGCGATCGCCAAAAACGGCCGGCAAGTCATCGCCACGCAGGAAGTGAAAGGTGCTGCCACCCTGAAGATCAACCACCCCCGGCTATGGTCGCCCGATGATCCCTTCCTGTATGACTTGCAGGTGCGGCTGCTCAAGAACGGCAAACTCGTCGATGAAGTGAACAGCTACTTTGGTCTGCGCAAGATTGAAGTCAAAAAGGATGCCGCCGGCGTGGATCGGATCTTCCTGAACAACCAATACACCTACAACTTAGGAGCCCTCGACGAGGGCTTTTGGCCGGAGGGGCTCTACACCGCTCCCACCGATGCGGCGCTGCAATTCGATATTCAGGCGCTGAAGGCGATGGGCTTCAATACGATTCACAAGAGCGTCAAAATCGAGCCCGCACGCTGGTACTACCATTGTGACCGACTCGGGATGCTGGTGTGGCAGGACTTGGTGAGCCCCGGTAAATACATTCCGGCCAAAACTGAATTTGAAAAGGAGAATCGGGAAACCCTGGCGCAATTACACAATGATCCCAGCATCATCACCTGGGTGCTGATCGATAAAAGCTGGGATGCCGATTTCCAGGAGCGATTGGCGAAAGAGGTCAAACAGGCAGACCCCTCGCGACTGTTGTATGGAGAGAGCAAAGGTACCGCAAATTGGCTGGTCGACGATGTGAGGAATGATCAACATCCCGCCGATCATCCTGGAATCTCGCCGGTGTCGGGCAAGGCTCTGGCATCGGGTATAAACGGAAACTTCGCTAGCTTTATCGAGAGTCATGTCTGGGACGAGTTAACCCATTCTAACCTGTCCACATTTAGTCAATGGACACCAGGCCGCTTCGCGAAAGCCTACGCAGCAAGAATCGATGAATTGAAAACATTCGAGGCTCAAGGCCTGAGTGGCTCCGTTTCCACTTTGGCTTTCGATGTGGAAAGGGAGCAATTGGGTTTGATGACCTACGACCGGGCGGTCATCAAAATCCCGGTGAATGAACTCAGAAAGATCCATGAGAAGCTGATCCCGGCGACCCGCAATTACGCCGCAGCCACCGTGGGCTTCTCTGCCGTGGATGCGACAACGGTTCCCGAGGAACAGCAATATGCCGCTCGTCTGGTCGATTACCAGAAAGGCAACAGAAACCTGTCTTTCCTGAGAAAACTGACCTTGATGGCGATCCGCCAGGACGATCAGACCAGGGCCACAGAAGTCGGTAATGAGCTCGTCGGCCGATTGCAGCCACCATATTCCAAAGATGATCTGACGTTCATTTACGCGATCACACGCACCTCCGACGACCAGGGTTTTAGGATATTGCGAGCCCACCCTGGGCAGATCGACGCCATGCTGGGCAAGAATCAAGCCGTGCGCAAGATCAACGCGATCATCGACAGCGAGGAAATCGAACCCTACCTATCGGCAAAAGATGCGCACCCCGATTGGGATGCGATTGAGAAAAAGATTATCGCCAAATATGGCCCGAGGAGCGCGGAAAAGGTTCTTGGCGCACGGATGGTTTACTGCGCCAAGCAGCAAGATTGGACTAATTTTGGCAAGTACTACGTGCTTTATTTCAACGCCGCGCTCTCGAGAAGCGAATATCACATTAATGATTTATCAATGCTGGTATTCGAGCACGTCACTGATTCAACAGTACTGGATGCCGCTATCAAAGCCGAGAAATACAACCTGGACACCATGACCCAGGACAATCCTGCAGACATGGATACCTACGCCAACCTGCTGTACAAAGCGGGCAGAACCCAGGAAGCGATCCAATGGCAGGAAAAGGCCGATATGCGGACCGGAGGGCACGATCAACAAATCGCGCAGAATTTGCAGTTGATGAAGGCCGGTAAACCCACCTGGCTTGCGTTCCTCGCGCGGGCAATCGAGATGACCTTCACGGCCGTGGATGGCCGCGAGGTCGACCTGGCAAAGCTGCGCGGCAAGGTGGTTCTCATCGATTTCTGGGCCACATGGTGCATCCCTTGCAGGGAAGAGCTGCCGAAGGTGAAGGCCGTCTACGACAAATATCACGACGACGGTTTCGAGGTCGTAGGCATCTCCAGCGATGTCGAGCAAGACCGGCAGAAACTCATCAACTATTGCCGCGATCAAGGATACACATGGCCGCAATACTTCGACGGCAGCAGGGGAGCGGACAATCAGTTCGCCGTTCAATACAATGTTCATGCGATCCCCGCCTCATTTCTCTTGGGCAAGGACGGTGTGGTTGTCTTGCAAAATATTTCCGCCGACGCACTCGAATCCGCGGTAAGAAAGCTGCTAGGGCTATCGCCTCTTGAGGGGATAGGCAAAGCTGCAGGGAATCTCTAAATTCTATGCGCAGCTGCGGGAACTACGGAAGAATAAACAAATGCCCCACAGCCGCCGCGAAGGGCGCCCTCAAACGATCCCCCGGATCGGCCGCCCTTCGGCGGAGCGGCCAATGAGTCTGAAGCGTCTATTCACCGAGCATCCTGCGTCCGTCGGTGAGTCTTACGCCGCACATGGCCTGCACGCGCTGAGCTTTGGCACACTGATGTTACAAGGTGCCTTAGCCTGCTTTGTGCACGCCGTGTGCCCATGGCTCTGCACCACCGTGGGCAGCCGCACGGTTCTTCGCTTGCACGACCGAATGATCGTCAACCGGTCCGCCCGCTTCAACCAGACGGAAGCACCGACCGAGCCAACTTTTCTCGCCGAGCACATATAATTTCATCGTCGAATAAACAACTATGACCATCAGCGTAGCTGATTTGGCTACGGCCCGGAACAGGTCGGAAGGCTACCGCGTCGAAGGCGCTTTCAAAACACCCCGGCGAATCTGATCACGCTCCATGCTCACGAACAATGCTTTGAAATTCCCCTGATCGAACTTGTCATCGCCTCGACGATCAATGATTTCGAAAAATGGGCCCGATGAGAGTCTGGGTAAAGATCTGCAACAATAAGCGGCTGTTCGCGCCGTCCAGTAGAAAACCGCAGCATCTCGTAGCTTGTCTCGCTGCAGCGTTTGTAGTATATGCCCGGAATAGTACACCTTGGGAACGACCCGCAAACCTACCCACTCCGCACCATCGGTCAGAAATTTCACCGACAGATTGGCCGGAAGTTCCTCCCTCGTGCGTCTAACTCAATAGGGTTCGACTAAACCGCGCGCGATGGTCTCGACTCCACCCCTTCACTGAGGGTCCTCTTTCTTTGTACTTGACTATTATTTGAATGGAACTTTAAGGGTCATCGACGTGATCTGGTACGGCATCGCACACCTCGCCTCGCCGGCTTCCCATCGGTTAAGGATGCGACGCCATCAGCCGGCCGAGGTCCGCCGATTCCGCCTCCGCGCCAAACCCATCATCATCAGCGCGACCTGCTTTCTGTGCGCCTATCTAATGGTTCTCGCCGCACACAAGGGACGCCACTCCTTCCCCATTCAAGCCTCGAGTGTCATCCCCATGTGCGCCGCTGCCCAATTGCTCGCTACGCAGCACCGCTATGGTCCACTCAATCAGCGCTATTGCGCGATGTGACACATGTATCCCTTCAAATCCATCAATGGTTGCCAAGAATCGCCGATCACCATCCGGCCCATTGAGCCGCGTGACGACATGCCCTTACGCCTAGTCCTCACCGAAGGCTGCCGAGAATTCGGCGCGATCGGTGCCGGTTTTGGCGTGAATGAACACGATGCACGCCCGCTCTCAAACATTTATTCCGCGCCGCCCTCCGCCTATTTCGTGATGGAGCGCGACGGACACATCGCCGGCGGCATCGACATCGCCCCCTTACCTTGCGACTTGCCCACATCGCCGAACTGCAACGCTTCGTCTTGCTGCCCAGGCGCGGCCGCAGTACCCACGGTCGGCGTCTCCACGAACACTGCTTGGACGCCGCCGACCGAATGAGCTTTCGCATCTGCTACCTCGAGTCGATCCCCACCCAAACCGCCATGGCCGAGCTTCTGGACCTCGCCGGCTTTCAACGCATGGGCAAACCCTTGAGTGACCGAGCCCTTGTGCCAGCCAACACCTACTATTTCTTGAGCTTAGTCACTCCCTGAATGCGATCACCTTGACGATCACCGCCCTCTGCGTTGCCCTGACATTCCCGCACCTCCCTCCATCTAGCTGCCTCGGCCACGGTCTACGTCCTCCGGCGAGCTCGACGAAACCTTTGATAACCAAGTTTCCCCTATAACTCCCCGGAAACCCCACATTCCATGAGTTGAGCTTTTCGGTTCCCATATCCTTTTCAATTTGAGAGGGATCGGAAGGTGAATCAGCTCGCTCACGTCCGCTTCGGCGGCAGACTCGCCCGAACCGCGGCCCTGATGGCGGCGCTTCTGATACCGGGGGCGGTCTTCGCCCAGTCCTCGCCCTTCCAGACCGGGGCGAACTCGCTGGTCACCTTCGCCCAGACCATCGGGACTCCTATTGCGGCCCTCGTCATCATCGGGCTCGCGATCGCGGCGGCCGTGGGCAAGGTGTCCTGGGGGTGGGTGATCGGTGCGCTGGTCGGGATAGCCGCGATCTTCGGCGCGCCGACCATCGTCAGTTGGATCAGGACGCTGTTCGGCGTGTAGCGCGCCATGAGCGAACGTAACGCCGGCGTTACCGCCGATCCTGTCTTCCTCGGGGTTACGCGCCCGGCGATGCGCTTCGGGGTGACCTACATGGCGCTGATCTTCAACGCCGTGTTTACGATGGAAGTGTTCATCCTGACCAAGAATCTGCTGGTACTGCTGATCGCGCTGCCGATTCACGGCGTCTGTATGTTGCTCTGTACCCGGGATGCCCGGTATTTCGACCTGGTGTTGGTCTGGGTCAAGACCCGGTTGGTGGCGTACTTCTGCACCATTCGGTTCTGGAAGGGCGCGAGCTACAGTCCGCTCATATCCGACCCGCCAACGCTTAACGGCAGACGCAAGGCGGCGGTCACGGTGCGCGTCACATGAAGCGCGCCACCGCCCTCCGTCGCGAGCTGCCGTCGGCAATCCGGATTCCCTACCGGGCGCATGTGTCACCGCATGTCGTCCGAACAGAATCCGGCGATTATGTGCAAGTGTTCAAGCTCGCCGGCGCGAGCTTCGAGAGCGCCGATGATGAGGTACTCAATAACTGGCACGAACGTTTAAACGTCCTTTGGCGCAATATCGCCACGGCCAACACCGCGCTCTGGGTTCACACCGTCCGCCGCCGTGAGTACGTGAGTTCTCCTCTCGGTCACGAAATGGGCGGGGCGGGGCAGGGGAACGAGGGGTTTGCGGGCAGTCTGGGCGCCAAGTATCGCGAGCGACTGTCCGCCGAAACCCTGATGGCGAATGAGCTGTACTTGTCGATCGTGTATCGGCCGATTGCGGGAGCGGCGCCGAGTTTTCTGTCTCGCCTCATCAGCAAGTCTACGAGCCAAGGTTATACGCGCGAGCTCGCCGATGCGCTCGATGCCTGTGAGAAGCTGGCGCAAACCATCGGGTCTTCGCTCGCGCGCTACGAGCCCGAGCGACTTGGGGTTTATACGCAAAACCGACGGCAGTACTCGGGCGTACTCGAATTCTTCAGTCTCCTACTGAATGCCGACCCGGCGTCCGTACCGTTGCCCACGGCGCCATTGAACGAAGCACTCAACACGACTCGCCTCATCTTCGGCAGCGAGACCATCGAATACCGCCTGCCGACCCATACGCGGTTCGGCTCGATCTTGGGGATCAAGGAATATGCGACGCCGACCACGGTGGGCATGTACAACGCGCTGCTCTCCGCGCCGTTTGAGTTCGTCCTCACGCAGTCATTCGCCTTCCTGACCAAAGCCGCCGGCCAGGGGTTGCTCCAGCGCCAATACAACCAGATGTCGAACGCCGGTGACTTTTCGTTAAGCCAGGCCGAGCAGTTGAAAGACGCGTTGGACGAACTCACTTCGAATGAGTTCGTGATGGGTGATCATCACTTCACGCTGCAGGTGCTGACCGGCGCGCAGAACGAGAAATCGGTAGCGACCGATGAGGATCGGGTGAAGGCGCTCAACGACGATACCGCGCTCGCGCGCGCAATGCTCGCCGATACCGGCATGACCACCGCACGGGAGGATCTCGCCCTGGAGGCGGCCTTTTGGGCACAGCTCCCGGGGGCTTTTTCATTTCGGCCGAGAAAGGCACCGATCACGTCGCGTAACTTCTGCGCGAAGTCCGCCTTTCACAACTTCCCGTGTGGCCGCGCGACCGGCAATCATTGGGGTGAGGCACTCGCGCTCCTCATCACAAGCGCCCGCTCGCCGTATTACTTCTCGCTCCATGCCAGTGATCCGCGCGATCCGGATGGCGGCAGTCGCAAGGATACCGGGCATACGTTTATTTGCGGCCCCACGGGCTCAGGCAAGTCAGTGCTCATCGGTTTTCTCGTGGCCATGCTCGCCCGCCAGGGGGTCACCCAAGTCATCTTCGACAAGGACCGCGGGCTTGAAATCCTGGTGCGCGCGCTGAGTGGCACATACCTGCCACTCAAAAATGGTGTGCCCACGGGATTTAACCCGCTGCAGCTGCCTCCAACGGCCGCGAACGTCGAGTTTCTGAAAGTCTGGCTGCGTGCGTTGGTTCGGGGCGGCGCGGCACCCCTCACCATCCGTGAAGAGGCCGATCTTGACCACGCGCTCATGGGCACCCTCGCGCTGGACGCTGCGGCCCGTCGGCTTTCGCGCCTGATCGAGTTTACGGATGCGACGCGCGCTGAGGGTGTTCAGGCGCGACTCGCCCGCTGGTGCGAAAGCACCCAAGGCCATTACGCCTGGGTGTTCGACAACGCCGAGGACTCGCTGGTCGATGAGCTCTCCCAAGCAAACCTCTTCGGCGTCGATGTCACGGATTTCTTGGACAACGCGCTCACGCGGTCCCCGGTCACACTCTACCTCTTCCATGTCATCCGCAATCTCCTGGACGGCCGCAAGCTCGTGTGCTGGATGGACGAGTTCTGGCGCTTGCTGGGCGATCCGGCGTTTGAGAGTTTTGCGAAGGATGGACCCAAGACCTGGCGTAAGTTGAACGGCGTCATGTGCGTGGCGACCCAAAGTGCGAGCGATGTGCTCGACAGTCCCATCAGCCGCACGATCATCGAGCAGACGCCGACCAAGATTCTCTTTCCCAATCCCGATGCGAACGCCGCGGAATACGTCGAGGGCTTCGGACTCTCGGAGCGGGAATTCAGGCTCATCAAGGAGCAGCTCGAACCGGGCTCGCGGCAATTCCTGATCAAGCAAGGCCATTACTCGGTTGTGTGCCAGTTGAACCTCAAAGGCTTCGATGCAGAGCTCAAGGTCATCTCCGGGCGCGCGAGCACCGTCGAAGAACTGCACCGAATCATATCGGAGACCGGCACGGACCCGGCGCAATGGTTGCCGGTCTTTCAATCCTCACCCGCACGATAAGGAGTACAGCGATGTTTCATCCGAAAAGAGTCTTGCCCGTGCTGATGTGCCTGTTGGGACTCGCCATCGCACCGCCGTCTCGAGCGCAGTGGGCGGTGATCGATGTGGGCGCCATCACGCAGCTCATCCAGGAGGTCAGCTTCTGGAAGCAGCAGATCCAGGCGATGTCCTCACAGATTAGCCAGCTACAAAGTACCTACAACGCCATGACGGGTAATCGCGGCATGCAGAACCTTCTACCCATGACGCCGCAGGCGCGTAACTACCTACCTCCGGATTGGCAAGGGCTCCTGGCCGCACTCAATGGCCTGTCGGGTAGCTATGGGGTACTTGCCGCCCAGCTGAATTCCACTCTCTCCGCCAATGCCATCCTGACCCCCGCTCAACTGTCACGACTCTCGCCCCAAGAGCAAGCGCAGCTACAGAGTTCGCGCAATTCGGCGGCACTGATGCAAGCGACAAGTCAACAATCGCTGCAGGCGAGCAGCCAACGGTTCGCCTCACTGCAACAGCTCATCAACGCCATTCCCTCGGCCACCGACCAGAAGGGCGCGCTCGATTTGCAGGCGCGCATCGCGGCGGAGCAGGCCATGCTTCAGAACGAGCAGACGAAGATTCAGACGCTCAATCAGGCCCTCCAGGCGGACGAGCGCGCCCGGCAGCAGCGCGCTCAGGAGCTTGCCATTTCGAATCTTGGAAGCCTGCGGACTCTCCCACCCATCGGTCTCAATTGAACTGTGGACGCTGTGAAGATCCATTGCCTGACCGCGCTGATTCTCTTAGGTCTCGTCGCCTGCTCGCGCCAGCCCGAGACGGCCCGCCACACGGTCGAGGAATACCGCGCGGACAAGTCCTTGCGGCAGGAGACCTTCAAACGGTGCGCCGACGACCCCGGGAGCCTTGGCAAGTCCCCTGATTGCATCAATGCGCGCGAGGCCGAGCGGTTGGAGAGTATTGGGTCGCTGCGTGATTCAAAGCCCCTTGGGCTCGATGCGAAGAAGCCGCGGTAACCCATGGGATTCTTCGCCGAATTCAATACCTGGCTCAATGGAGTTCTCGCGCAGTATATCGCGGGTAACACGGCCGCCATCGCGCGCATCTTAGAACCCGCCATTGTCACGCTTGGCATCTTCTATGTCGTCATCTGGGGATACCTGCAGCTGATCGGCAAGATAGAGGAGCCGTTCACCGAAGGGGTCAAGCGACTCCTGACCTTGGCGTTGATTTTGGGACTATCGCTTAACCTCTGGCTCTATAACGATGTGATCGTTGACACGTTCTTCAATGCGCCGACCTCGTTGGCGGGCGGCATCATCGCCGCGCGCAATCCGGGTCCGGCCTTTGACCCCGTCGGCGTAGCCGATCAGATCATGTTTGACGGCGACGATGCCGCCTCGCTCTTGATGCAGAAAGGGGAGATTTTCGGCCGGGATATCATTTTTTACTTCGCGGCCGTCGCGGTGTACATCGTCATCGGACTCATCGCCGTCTACACCATGTTCCTCCTGGCGCTCTCCAAGATTGCGCTCTCGGTGTTAATCGCCATGGGGCCGATCTTCTTGGCGTTGCTGTTTTTCGAGTCCACCAAGCGATTTTTCGAGGCGTGGATCGCGCAGCTCTCCAACTACGCATTCCTCACCATCCTCACCGTGCTGGTCGCCGCGCTGATGCTTCATGTCGTGACCGTCGCGGCCCAGGCGGCCGCTGCGAATGGCGGCAATATCACGATTGCTGATGCCCTTAAAGTGTGCGTGGCCGCCGCGTTGACCTTTCTCATCATGAAACAGGTGCCGTCGATGGCTCAAGGGCTCGCGAGTGGCATCGCGCTCTCAGGTTTCGGCGCCATCGGTTCGGTGTTGCGCGCCGGGTTGGGTCTCACTGGGGGTGCGGGTCGGCGCGTCAAGGATTTCTCGCGCGGCGCCCTCATCGATCGGGACCGAAGTCACTGGGACACGCTCTCGCGCAAGGCTGGCCAGCGATTGATTGGCCTTCGCATGCCCCGCGAGAAGCGGCCGCGGCCTAACACTCTGCAATACCAGTAACAGGACAGCGCACATGCCTGTGAAACAAACTCCTGCGTTGACGGTGAGTACCGCGGCCGTGCTGCTCCTCTTGGCGGGGTGTAGCACGCAAGCAAGAAAAGTCGATTGCGATGGACCTTTGAAGCCCATCAATCGACCGGCGCCGGCGGCCGCGGCGCCTTCAAAAGAGCCCGTTCGAGTCGATGAGAAGGGACGCCATGAAAAGTGACGCGGCACTCGAGCGTTATTTACAAGAAGCCGCTTCCTGGGATCAGGATCGCGCGGCCATGAATGAACGCAGTGTTCGCATCGCTTGGCGGATTGCTGACGGCGATTACGATAATGGCGCTGATGCTTCTTATGCCCTTGAAGCGCGTCGAGCCCTTCGTGATTCGCGTTGACAACAGCACGGGCATTGTCGATGTAGTGCCCCTGTTTGCCGGCAGCGCTCAGATGTCGGAAACGGTCACGCGCTATTTTCTCGACCACTACGTCACGGTCTGCGAACGCTTCAGCTTCTCTACGGCCGAGAGCGATTACGAGGAATGCGCGAGCTTTCACGGCTCCGCGCGCAACAATGCGTGGGTTTCAACGTGGGACCGGAGTAACCCGCTCTCGCCTTTGAATCTCTACAAGGACGGCTCGAGCATCCGGGCCCAGGTGAGCGCGATCACCTTCTTTCAACGCGGCAACGGAGGGGAGGATCTGGCGCAGATTCGCTACACCAAGACGCGGCGCGTCGGAGGCACGGGGAGCGATGAGGTGTCGCATTGGATCGCGACCGTCCAGTATGTCTATGGCGACCCGCCCAAAGACCCGCGTGTGCGGCGCTGGAACCCACTCGGTTTCAAAATTGTAGATTACCGTGCCGAAGCTGAGGTGATGCCCACGCCTGAATCGCCAGCGGCCCCTGGGGTTCAGCCGACCGTGACGCCGCCGGCAGGCGGGTCGCGATGACAGCGTCGCGGCGTTTAAACGGAGCGCTTCTAGGGCTGGTCCTCTCGATGGCGGCGGCGTTGAGTACTGCCGAAACGGTGCCGAACCGCGGCACGGTCGATAGCCGAATTCGCACCGCGACTTACAACGCGGATGAGGTTTACAAGCTGCAAGGGTTCGTCGGCTACGCCATCGAGCTCATCTTTGAGGACGGCGAGACCTTCTCAGGCACAGGGGGCGGCGATCTCGGCGGTGTCACCGTCGACGCGCATGGGAACTCGGTGTTGCTCAAACCCAAAGCGGCCATCGTGGCGACCAACCTGGTGGTCTTCACCGACCGTCGCGCGTACCGATTCGATTACGCGGTGTCATTGAGGCCCCCGGACGGGCACGCGAACGAGGTGATTTATGCGGTGCGCTTCCATTATCCGCCCAAGAAAGACGCCAACGGCGAGACGGTCGATACGAAGATCGATCGCGAGTTGGGCGGCGCAACCCAAGCGCGGCCGCGCAACGTCGACTACTGGTACTGCGGGCAGAGGTCCATCATGCCGACGGCGGCCTCCGACGATGGCGTGCATACGCGTCTGATTTTCGGCGATCGATCCGAAATCCCCGCCATCTTCGTGCGCAACGACGACGGCTCGGAATCGCTCTTGAACTTCTCGATGAATGCGGGCGATGTGGTGATCCACCGCGTGGCACCCAAGTTCATCTTACGGCGCGGACGTTTGACGGGCTGCATCGTCAACAAAGGCTTTGCGGGCGCAGGACTGCGGCTCGACACCGGGACCGTCTCACCGCACGTCGAGCGCGACTTGAAGGAGGCGCGCCCGTGAGCCTCTTCGATCGGTTCCGGCGGGGCAGTCCGTCTTCGCATCCGACGGAGGATGATGTGGAGCCGGTGGAGGGAGAGCGCGGCGTCAGTGCCGTGCAACGGCCACCGTCCCTGCAATCGCGCCTGAGCAACTTCTTGGCCCTCTCGCTCATGGGGACGCTCGGGGTGGGCCTCGTGGGGTGGTACTACGCGCATAACCTGGGTGCTCACTCCACCGCTCGCCAGGCGGCGCAATCGTCCGCCCAGGAGAAAGCCAAGGGCGAAATCAATCTGCGGCCCCTGGGCCGGGTCGATCCACCGGTGAACACTCCCGCCGCGCCGGGCACGCCGCTACAGGAAATTTTGGGTAGGCCTCCGGAGCCGGCGCCGAGTGCGGCGTGGCCGGAGTCGCCGGGCATGCCGCCAAACGCCGCATCGCCAGGGCCCGCAGGCGTGCAGCCCAAGAGTCCTCGGGAGCTCTTGATCGAACGACAGCTCTCCGGTCCCGCATTCTCCACCGGCAATGTGCAAGCCGTGACGGCGGAGAGTGCTGAAGTTCCTCCAGCCGGCAGTCCCGCGGCGGCCAAGGGCGACCTGGAGAATCTGCTGCGCCCCGGGCTCACCAAAGCCGTCAACGCACAGATGTTGCCGACGCGCCGACTGCTGCTTCCGAAGGGGGCCTTCATCGACTGTACGCTCGAAACCGCGATCGACAGCACCTTGCCCGGCATGACTACCTGCGTCGTGGCGACCGATGCCTTCAGTGCGGACGGCTCGGTGGTGCTCATGGAGCGGGGCACCAAACTCGTCGGGGAAACCCGCGGCCAGGTCCAGCAGGGCTCGAGCCGCGTGTTCGTTTTGTGG
>Ga0210394_10003713_pt1 | contig 18706 bp, 8 predicted proteins | sample IncBWC12MmetaG_FD_160121 | JGI IMG/M metagenome (GOLD analysis project Ga0210394, IMG submission 160121) | Forest soil microbial communities from Barre Woods Harvard Forest LTER site, Petersham, Massachusetts, United States - Inc-BW-C-12-M | ecosystem: Environmental > Terrestrial > Soil >... | reverse complement strand
TTCGGATCCAAACGCCCCGGGTTTTTTCGAGCTCGGCAGTGCGCTGTTCTCCAGCTTCGGATTCTCCGCCTTCTCGCTGACGGCGGACGGACCGCGTCAAGCGGCGGGCACGACCCAGGACATCCTGACCATTGCGCCGAACGCCGGCATTGACCTGCGGACCCCCACGCTCGTGCTCGATGCGGGCGCCCAACAACAGCCCACCGGCGCATCCTTGCGGAGCTTCAGTACGGCGACGCTGCTTCCGGAATTCCAGCGCACGCCCTCGCAACTCACTTTACGGGCCGCGCCCGGCGGCATCACTCAGGACCAGATCGGCACCTTCACGGTGAGTCAGGGCGCATCGATCACCGCCGACCCGGGCTCGACGATCACGCTCGCGAGCGTGGGCAGCCTGCTCTTCGACGGCAGCATCCGCGCACCCTCGAGCAATGTAAATCTCGGGATTCTGGCGCCGGCTGAGTCGTTTGACCCCGGGTTCGTATCAGACCTGCGCATCGAGCTGCAGCCGCAGGCGAGCATCGATGTCTCGGGGACGGTGATCTACACACCGCAGAAAAATATCACCACTCTTTCCGGGAGCGTCCTGCCGGGCGGCGCCGTCACGCTGAATGCCGCCCGAGGCACGGTGCTCACCGATGCCGGCTCGCTGATTGACTTCTCCGGCACGCAAGCGCCGATGGATCTGCCCAGCGGCGGACCGACGGGTCCCCAGCAGCAGATCGTGGCGAGCGCGGCGGGCTCCTTGGCCATCGACTCGCCGCAATCGATCTCGCTCCTCGGCGGCTTCCTCGGCCAACCGGGAACCGGCACGACGGGGCGCGCGGCGGGGGGCACCCTCGATTTGACACTCTCGCGCCTTGGGAACCCTGCCAGCGGCAGTACGGATCCGCTCACCATCGTCGTTCAGCCGCAGGCGCCGAGCAGCGCGCTTGCCTCGAACAGCGCGACAGCGGTGGTCGGTGTCAGCGCCCTTCTCGCTGCGGGAGTCGATGCGCTCAATCTTGCGTCCGACGAGTTGGTTGAGCTGACGAACGGCGTTCAGCTCGACCTCGCGCGTAGCGTGACCATCACGGCGCCGGCCATCGCGGTGGCATCACAGGCACCGGTCGCCATTCATGCTCCCTACGTGGCACTCGGAGCCGGCAGCAGCCTGGGCGGTGCCGAGCCCGCGCTTCCCGGCCAGGGCAGTATCGTGGTCGGCGCATCCGAAATCGATTTGATCGGGGCTCTGGCATTCCAGGGCGTCGGTCAAGCCACCCTCACGAGCAGCGGCGATATCTTGCTGCGGGGTGAGCTCAACGACCCGAGTAACTTGGGGTCACTGGCCATTGCCGGTGATCTTACGCTGAGCGCACAACGGGTAGTGCCGACGAGTTTGGTCAACTTCTCGATCACCGCGAGCGGCGGCCGCGACAACACGGTGCAATTCGAGCAAAACGGACCTTCCCCGGGCGTTCCCCTATCGGCCGCAGGTTCGTTGTCGGTCGAGGCGCAGGACATCATCCAGGGCGGCACGATCTTCGCGCCGTTTGGCCAGTTGAGTTTCTCCGCATCGAACAGCTTGTCGTTCATGCCGGGCAGCCTTACCTCGGTCAGCGGCACCTCGAGTGTGATTCCCTTTGGTGAGGTGTTGAATGGCACCTCTTGGGTATACCAGGTCACGACGAACGCGTCTGAGCCCTTTCCGCAGCCCGTGACGAGCCTGCCGCTGCGGCAGATCAGCATCAGCGGATCGAAAGTGACGCTCGCCGCGAGTTCCACTCTCGATGTTTCGGGCGGCGGCGATCTGACCGCCTATCAATGGACGCCGGGGACCGGGGGAACCACGGACGTGCTGTCCAACACCGTAACGCCAGGGCTCTACGCGGTGCTTCCGTCCCTCGCCGGTCAAACGGCTCCCTATGACCCCATGATGTGGGCGGGCTCCAACCTCGCGCCCAACCAAAGCGTTTATCTCAGTGCGGGCAGCGGACTGGCGGCGGGTATTTATCCGCTTCTGCCGGCGCGCTACGCGCTGCTGCCCGGCGCATTCCTGGTAACAGAGGTGAGCGGCACACAGGATCAGCCTCCCGGGGTCATCGGACACACCGGCATCGGTGCTCCCATCGTTTCGGGTTACTTCACATTTGGGACCACCGGCATCGGCAACACGCGCACCGACGGATTCCTGGTGGAGCCCGGCAGTTACGCGATGACCCTGGCCAATTATCAAAACAACCTGGCGTCCGCTTTTTTCGCCACCGCGGCCGCGACGAGTCCCGGCTCCTCATCGACCGTGCCCGCAGCGGGCATTCCGTCAAGCCCGTTGCCCGCGGACGGTGGCATCCTGACCATCAACGTACAGACTGCCTTCGATGCCCTCGGCAAAGTCAATGCTGCCGCTGCACCCGGGGGTACCGCGGCCACCATCGAGCTCATTGCTTCGCAGATCGAAGTGGACCCCACCTCCACGGTTGCCGGCACGAATCCGGGGTTCATTCACGTGTCGAGCGGTGTGCTCGACAGCTGGAACGCCGGCCGGTTATGGCTCGGGCTGGAGGGTGCGGGCAACGGCTCATTCGACGTCGCCACGAGCTCATTGGTCATCGCCAGCGGCAGCAGCCTCGCAGCGGGCGAGGTCGTGCTGGCCGCCACAGGAGCCATTTCGATCGAACCCGGTGCCTCGATCAGCAGCCTCCCGCCTGCGGCCGGTACGACGCCGGCCGCAGCTTCGGCACCGCCCGTCGAACTGCCGCTCAACGGCAGCGCGGCGGGCGCGTCCATCCTGATCGCCTCCGATCTCAACTACTGGATACCGGTTCGCGGAGCTGCCTCGAGCACGGCAACCAACGCCACATTGAACATCGCACCGGGCGCGTCGGTCAGTTCACAAGGCTCGTTGACTGTCGACTCGCTCGCCGGCGGCACCCTTGGCGATGGCGCATTGTCCGGCGCGGGTGCCCAATGGTCGCTGGCCTCCACGAGCCTCGTCTTCGGCGCGGCGGGATCGGCGAGCACCGGCTTTGCATTGGACGCATCTCTCGTGGCTGCATTGCAAGCCGCGCGAACGGTGCGACTCTCGAGTGCGAACCCGATCGAAATCTCCGAGCCCGTCACTCTGGGTTCCAGCTCGGGTGCACCGTCCATCAACGAAATCGACATCGTTTCCCCCGGCTTACACGGCAACGGCAACGCGCCCTCGAGCTTCAGCGCATCGTTGATCACACTCAGCAATCCATTCGGCGCCGGCTCGACGCCGCAACCCGGCACGAACAACCTCTCATTCTCTGCGCAAGAGGTCGACGTGGGTCCCGGCGCCTTGACGCTGTCCGGATTCGCGCAGACGACGATCGACGCCGCAAATGCCGTGGTCGGCATGGGGGCAGGATCGCTGTCGACGGCCGGCGATCTTAAGCTGCTCACGCCTCTTTTGACGGCGGTGAGTGATGCACAGACGCTGTTCAACGTCGGTGGCGCCTTGACCCTGGCGCCCTCATCCCGGCCGAGCAGCACTGCCGCCCCGCGCACACCCGGAGGGTCGATTTCCTTGAGCGCCGCGACGATCGCGGATTCGACTCGCATCGCGATGCCCTCGGGCGAGGTGTCGCTCGCCGCTTCTGAGCAGCTCACGCTGGCGAGCGGCGCCGTCATCGACGTCTCGGGCGCCCAACCGAGCGGTGCGCCCCATGGCGCCGATGCGGGCACGATCAGCTTGATTTCGGGCGGCGGTATCGCAGTTAATTCCGGAGCCTTGTTATCCGTCCAAGCCGCGCCCGGGGCGAATGCCGGGTCGATCTCGGTGCTGGCGGCGGGCAGTGCGGACATCGAGGCTGCACTCGAGGGATCGGCAAGTGCGGGATATCGCTCGGGCTCATTCGTGGTGCAGGCGCAATCCCTGCCGAATTTTCCCAGCCTCAATTCGGCGCTCGAGAATGCCGGCTTTCACCAGAGCCGAGTCATCGAGGTCGGGAGCGGCGATCTCGACCTGGCTGCCGGCGGACTCATCACCGCCAACACGGTCGTGCTGACGGCCGACAGTGGTTCGATATCGGTGGCGGGCAGCATCGCGGCACCAGGGTCGACCAGCGCCGGCACGATCGATCTGAGCGCGCACGGCGCGCTCGACATTGCGGGCAGCGCAAGCCTCTCGGCTGGTGCGTCCGCCGCGGGAGCGGGTGGGCACATCGAGCTCGCCTCCGTGGCGGGGAACGTGCAGGTCGATCCCGCATCGAGCTTGGCTGCGGCGGGCGCGGGATCCTCGGGTACGCTCGTGGTGCGTGCTCCGCGGTTGCCGGGGAACGATGTGGCGATCGCCAGCCTGCCATCGGATCTGTCACGCATGGGCTCAGTCGTTCTCGAGCCGATCCTGTCGGATACGTTGGCGAGTTCCCCGACCGCGGCCGACTTCAGTGCGATCGAATCCAGTGCGGCGACTTTCATGGCCGCCGCATCGCCCAACATTGAATCGCGCCTCGGGCTCGGCTCGACCCCGAACGTCGTACTGCGACCCTATCTCGACCTCACGGCAAGCGGTGATCTGACCCTGCCTTCGGTCAATTTTGCGTCCTGGCGTTTTGCTGGACAGCCCGCCGATATCTCCATCCGCTCGAGCGGGTCGCTCACGGTCGCAGGCACCCTGACCGATGGCTTCACGATGAGTCGGGGGTATCTCGATGTCATCACCGGTCCGTCGGCAAGGATCTCGCTGGTAGCCGGTGCCAACCTCTCATCCGCGTCGGCGACGTCGGTGGCGGCCGGAAGCGCTGCCGACCTTGATCTCGCGGCAGGCGCCATCGTCAGGACGGGCACGGGCGATCTCACGCTGGCGGCTGCACGCGACATCAACTTCGGCAACGGCGCCAGCATCTACACGGGTGGCCAGCAAGGAGCGCCGTCGAATCCGAACACCGACACCGGCGCGCCGATTTCTTTCCCCACCAATGGAGGCAACATCTACGTTACCACCGGGCGGGATATCAATGGCGCTCCGGTCACAGAGCCGGTTGACCAGTGGAATGTCCGCCTGCAATCGAACCCGAACAACTTCAGCAGCCCGGCAATCTGGGGCATCGATTTCCAAGGGTTTCAGTGGAACATCGGCGCGCTGGGCGGCGGTAATGTCGATATCACGGCCGGTCGCAACACCCTCAACTTGACCGCAGCGGTGGCGGACAGTCGAACGTTTACGCCCAATGGCCTCACCTCCCTCGCGTTCGGGGGCGGCAATCTTAAGATCAGCACCGGTGCGGACCTCGATAGCGGCCTCTTTTTTGTCGGCAAGGGCATCGGCACCATCGATGCGGGCGGCGCACTCGGCAGCGCCTACAGTCTGTCCGGCACACCGGTGGGCACCGTATTGCTCGCCGGCGACGCGTCATTCTCGATCTCCGCCGGGCGCGATGTGCTTTTGAACGGGATGCTGGCGCAGACCGCCCTCGCGACCGGATCGAATTCGGATTTGGTGCTCTATTTGCGCTACGACCCGAACTCGGCGCTGTCCGTGCAAAGCCGCGGCGGCTCCATCGCGTACAACACCAACCCTGGCCTGCTGGTCAACGCCTTGGGTAATCTCGCCGTCTTTCAAACCGATTCGAGCTCCTTCCTCGCGGCGCCGCCGACGGTGGATTTCGCAGCATACGGCCGGGACATCAATGTGCTGTCGGAAATTGCCATGTTGCCGTCACCGGTTGGACAACTGTCGCTGTATGCCGCGCGCGATATCACCTCGCCGAACTCGCTTGTCCTGATGAGCGATCAGGCGCTCTCGAGCTTTCCGACCGCAGATGCCCCCAGCCTTTTGAACACCGTTACCAACTTCAACGGCTCGAGCTACACCTCAGCCTTACTGCACCAGAATGATCCCCTGCCGGTGATCATCTCGGCGGGCCGAGACATCTCCAACATTGAATTCAATCTGCCGAAGCCTGCGGAGATCACGGCGGGCCGGGACATCGGATCGATCACGCTCGCGGGGCAGAACCTGAATCCCAATGACATTACTCTGCTCGAAGCCGGCCGCAACATCGCGTACACCACCAGCGACGGCTCGCGCCAGATCGCGGTCACGGGTCCGGGGCAGCTCGAACTCATTGCCGGCGGCACGATCGACTTCGGCGTGACGGCGGGCGTTACGACGTACGGCAACCTGGTGAACTCCAAACTGCCAAGCGCGGGGGCGTCGGTCTCGATTCTCGCGGGACTTGGGCCGACGCTCGAGCTCGGCGGTCCGCAGGGCACCGCCGGATTCGTCTCCAACATCATCGCGCCCTCGCCCCAGTATCAGCAGCTGCTCATCGACTACATCGAGCAGCTGAGCGGCAAGAGCTCGCTCTCCTTCAGCGCGGCAAGCCAAAGCTTCCAACAATTGACCCTGCCTCAGCAGCTGCCGCTGATCGAGAAGGTTTACTTCGATGAGCTCGTATTGTCCGGCGAGGAAGCGAATCAGGTCCCATCGCTCGGTTTCGGCCGCGGTTATGCGGCGATCGACGCACTATTTCCGGGCAGCCGCGGCACATCTTCGGTCTACGCCGGCGACGTCACGCTCGGCTACAGCCGCATCTACACCCTCGATGGCGGCTCCATCTCGATGCTCGTGCCGGGCGGCGCGATCGATGTGGGCCTGGCCAATCCCCCGACTGACCTCGGCATCTCACGAGCGCCGGCCAGTCTCGGCATCGTCACCATCGCTTCCGGTGACGTCAATATCTATTCACTGCAGAGCATTGCGGTCGATGAGTCGCGCGTCTTCACGCTCGGAGGCGGCAACATCGCGATCTGGTCCACGCTCGGCAACATCGACGCGGGCAATGGCGCCAAGACGTCGATCTCGGTATCGGGACCGGGGATTTCCGTCGACGCGAACGGCAATGTGAGCCTGAATTTTACCGGAGCGGTGGCGGGCAGCGGCATCCGCACCATTGAGTCCGAGCCGGATGTGCCGCCGGGCAACGTCAGTTTGATCGCTCCGGTGGGATTCGTGAATGCGGGAGACGCCGGCATCGGATCGTCCGGCAATATCAACATCGCGGCGCAGCGGGTCATCGGCGCGACCAACATCAATTTCGGCGGCACCGCGACGGGTGTGCCACCGGAGGTGAGCGGGATCGGCGCCGCGCTGTCGGGCGCATCCTCGGTGGCGAACAGTGCGACGACCGTGGCCGCCAATTCCGCGGAGAGCGAGGCTGCCCAGCAGACGGCAGCCGCTCCCTTGGCATCGGCGGAAATGAGCTGGCTCGAGGTGTTCGTGGAGGGCTTCGGTGAGGAGGTCTGCAAATCCGACGACATCGAATGCTTGAAGCGCAATCGCAAGCCGTGACCTTCATGCTGGAAGAGCGTCCGGGCGTCATTGATTTGCCACAAACCGCCGCTAAAATCCCGGGCTCTTTGTCGTCGAGGCCTTGATGAAATACCGCTTGCTGCTCTTCGCGTTCGGCGCAGCTCTCTATACGTCGATCGGTCTGGCAGCCGCCGACGCCGTGGACATCGCCGCGATCAGGCAGTCGCTCGGCAAGGCTTATCCCGAGGTGCAGATCACCGACATCAAGGAGTCCCCGATTCCCGGGCTCTATCAGGTCTTCTCGCCGGACGCGGTGGTTTATGTCGACCGAACCGGGCAATACCTCATCGGCGGCCCGCTGCTCGACGCGCACACGAAGGCAGATCTGTCGCAACAGGCGCTCGATGCCCGCGGCTCGATCCAGTTCGCGCAGCTTCCGCTCGACAAGGCCATCAAGACCCGGCGCGGTGACGGTACGCGCGTCATCGCCGTATTTGCCGATCCGGATTGTCCTTTCTGCCACAACCTCGAGAAGGAACTGGCCGGGCTCACCGACGTGACCATTTACACTTTTCTGTATCCCTTGGTCGACTTGCATCCTCAAGCGCTGAACAAGGCACACGCGATCTGGTGCGCGCCCGATCGTAGCGTGGCATGGCATGACTGGATGATCCTCGACCGCCCTGCGCCCTCGGCGGAAGGGTGCGCGACGGATCCGATCGGCGACATCTTGGAGTTAGGAAAGACGCTGAAAATAAACAGCACCCCCGTCGTCTTTCTGGAGAACGGCCGCCGCTTGGGCGGCACGCGGGCCTCCGCGCAACTCGATGCACTGATGAGCAGCGCGCACCGCGAGCACACGAGTGCGGGTACGGCGGCGATGCCATCGCCGCGATCTTAGGGCCGAAGTCGGGATCGCGCGCATGAGACAGGTTACGGTCGCGCCGTGGGCACATAAAAAAGGCGCGGAATCGGAGCCGTTCAACCGCGCGATTACCTTCCGCAGCTCGGGGATGAGATGAACCAGAAGATAACCAGGAAGCCCTTCCGAATGGTTCTGAGCGCGCTGGCGGCCTCAGCCGTCTGTGCCGCGGGCGCAGCCTCGGTGGCGCGCGCGGCCGATCACAGCGAGGAGCAACGACTGCTCGAGCTTCGGGATACGGTCATCAATCTGATACGTGCCCTGGTCGACAAGGGAGTGATCACCCGCGAGCAGGCGGAAAAAATGATCGCCGACGCCAAACAAAAGGCCGAGACGGAGGTCGCGGCCAATGTGGCGAAGGAGAAAGCTCAAGAAGAGGCCGACAAAGGTGCGGTGCGCGTGCCTTACGTACCCCAGATCGTCAAGGACGAGATCAGCAAGGAGGTTGCCGCAGAGATCAAGCCCGAACTCAAGGGCGAGGTGGCCGCGCAGCTGTCCCCCGCCGGCGTGCGCTCCGTTCTGCCCGACTGGCTGCAGCGTCTTACCTGGACCGGCGACGTGCGTATGCGCGGTGAGGCCGACAACTACGACCGCAACAATGCGCAGTTCAGCTACCTGAATTTCAATGCCGTCAACGCGGCGGGCGGAATCGTGGCGGCGGGACCCAACGCATATCTTAATACCACCGAGGACGTTGATCGCTTGCGCGTGCGCGTGCGTTTCGGTTTCGATGCCGATCTCGGTGACGGATGGACCAGCGGCATGCGAATCGCGACGGGTTACGGTAACCCAATTTTTGCGACGACCAACCAGACGCTCGGCACCTATGGACAGGAATATCAGATCGGTATCGATCAAGGCTGGATACGCTGGTCGGGAACGCCGTCCGATCGGCAGGTCTTGTCGTTCACCGGGGGACGCTTCGCCAATCCTTTTGTCAGTACCAACATGGTGTGGTACAACGATTTGACGTTCGAGGGCGTCGCGGGCAACTACCGCTTCAATCTGTCTTCGGACGCCGCGCACCGGCATGACATCGTTGCGACCCTGGGAGCGTTTCCACTGACCTATGAGACGCCTTCATCGACCGACAAATGGCTTTTAGGCGGGCAGCTGGGCATCGATCTGCGATCGAGTTCCGATTCCCGATTGCAGTTTGCGGCCGCCTACTACGATTACGTTCACACCGTGGGGATGAGAAATCCGGCGAACACGACCATCTTCAACTACACGGCACCCGCCTTCGTTCAGAAGGGCAACACGATGTTCGACATCGCGAACTCGACCAACCCGAACGTGAACCTATTTGCGCTCGCTGCCGATTACCGCCTCGTCGACCTGCTTCTGATCGGCGATTGGCACGCGCTGCCGAATTATACGGTGAGCATGACGGCCGAGGCGGTCAGGAACGTTGGCTTCAACTCCAGCCAGATCCAGGCGAGAACGGGCACCTACGTTGCACCGCGAACCTCAGGCTACGAGGCCGACGTCGGCTTCGGGTCCTCCGTATTCGGACCGCCCCATAGCTGGCGCGCCTGGGCTGGTTATCGCTATCTGCAACGCGATGCCGTGCTCGATGCGTTCAACGACGAGGACTTCCATTACGGCGGCACCGACGCAAAGGGGTATCTGGTAACGGTCGATTACTCCTTCAATCGCCGAATTTGGACACGCTTGAGATACTTGTCGGCGAGCGCCATCAACGGCCCGCCGCTGCTCGTCGATGTGTTAATGCTCGATCTGAACGCGCAATTCTGAGGTGATCCGTGAACCGCATTCGAAAATTGCCGGCGCTGCCCATTGCGGCCCGCGCGCTTGGCATGCTGGCCGCACTCTGCCTCGTGGACGCCCGGGCGCAGGTGTCCCGCTCACCCGCGCAAGGAGCCAGCACGCAGCTGATGTTGCAAATTCAACAGCTCGGTTCGGAGAAGACCCGTCTCGAGGGTGAGAATGCCAAACTGAAACAGGATCTGGCTGCGGCGCAGAAGGAGCTGGATTCCCTGAAGACCACGCAGAAGGCGCTCGAGCAGAAGGCGAGGAGCGCGACGGCGGAAATCGAGCGCGACAAGGCCGGCCAAGACGCCGCTGCCGACCAGCTCAAGCAGACTCAGGGGAAACTCGAGCAGTTGATCGCGAAATTCCGCGAGAGCGCTCAAACCCTGCGTGAGACGGAGACCGATCGAGCTGCCGTTCGTCAGAAAGTCGCGGCGCAGGAGAAGCAGCTGCAGGAGTGCAGCGCGCACAACGCGGCGCTCTACACGCTCAATGCGGAGTTACTTGTGCACATCGAGCACGAGGGTTTCTTTTCGCGACTCGCGGCCTCTGAGCCGTTCACCCGGTTGAAGCGCATCGAGAATGAAAATCTCATCGATGGGTACAAATTGCGCGCCGATGACGAACAGGTCGACAGGTCTGGTGTCAAGAAATAAGATCCCGCCTCACTTTTTGAACGACCTGATCCCAATCGCCCGCGGTCTGTTGCCGGTAGAGTCTTAGCGTCGGGTACCACGGGCTATCGGATCTGGCCAACAGCCAGCGCCAGCAGGTGTCGAAGCGATTCAATAGCCACACCGCTTTACCCAACGCCCCCGCCAGGTGCGCTGTCGCGGTGTCCACCGATATGACCAGATCCAGCTGCTCGATCAGTGCCGCGGTGTCGGAGAAATCCTGCAGCTGTTGTGTGTAATCGCGCAGCTGCGGGCCGTCCCAGCCCTTGGCGATCAAATCCGCCAGCTCCGACTCCGCCGGCTGGCCCTTCTGCAGACTGTAGAACTCGATCGTTGGATGCTTGAGCGGCGCAAGCTTCGCCAGCGGAATGTTTCGCCGATTATTGATCGACCAGAGTTCCGGTTGATCGGGCCTGAAGCCGCCCGACCACACCAGTCCGACCCGCAGTTTCTCCTTCGTACCGAGCCGCTCCTGCCACTCGAGCACTTTTTCGCTGTTGCTCTTCAGATACCGGACCGGCGCCGGGATGCTCGATAAGTTCGTCTTGAATGCCAAGGGCAGGCTCAGCAGCGGACACTGATAGTCGAAATCCGGCAAGGCATCGCCGCGTGCTGCGATCTGCGCCACCCCTTCCAAGCTCGCAAGCAAGGGAACGAGCGGCGGCTGTACTTCCAAAATCACCTTCGCGCCGCACTCGGCCACCCGCTTCGCATAGCGGCAAAACTGCAGCGTATCGCCCAAACCCTGCTCGCTGTGCAGCAGAATCGTCTTACCGCTCAGCGGCTCTGCACCCAACCACAGCGGCTGCGGAAACTCTCTTTTGTACTTGATGAGCGGGCTGTGCTCGTTGCTCCAGCGCCACTCATACTCAAGCCATCCTCGCTCATAATCGCCGCCCAGCAGCAATGTATGCGATGTATTCCAGTGAGCGTCGGCAAAGTCAGGCTTTAACGCAGTGGCTCGATCGAAGCTCGCAAGCGCCGCATCCAATTGGTTCAGCTCGCTCAGCACCAAACCGCGGTTGGAATAAGCGGCGGCCAAATCAGGCTTGATCACGATGGCCTGCTCGCAGCTCGCGAGCGCGGCCTCCGGTTGGTTGAGCTCTCTCAGCACCAAGCCGCGGTTGGAATAAGCCTCCGCATACTCGGGATTCAACCGGATTGCCTCATTGCAGCTCGCAAGCGCCGATTCCAGTCGCCTGAGTTCTTTCAGCACCAAGCCGCGGTTGGAATAGGTCTCGGTAAAGTTCGGATTGATAGCAATGGCCTCATCGTAGCTGGCCAGCGCCGCGTCCCATCGTTTGAGTTCACTGAGCACCACGCCGCGGTTCGAGTAGGCCTTGGCGTGGCGCGGATCAATGGCAATCGCTTGATCGTAGCTGGCCAACGCTGCTGCCAATCGGCCGAGCTCTTTGAGCGCGTTGCCGAGATTGAAGTAAGCATCGGCATAGTTGGGCCTGATCGCGACGGCTTGGTTGTAGCTGGCGAGCGCCGCATCCGATTGATTGAGCTCCATGAGTACGGCGCCGCGGCTGCAGTGAGCTTCCGCAAGGTTCGGTTTGATCGCGATGGCCCTGTCGCAACTCAAGAGCGCCGCATCGAGCCGCTTGAGTTCCAGCAGCACGACACTGCGATTGCAGTGAGCTTCCGCAAAGTCGGGCCTGATCCTTAGTGCCCGCTCGTAGCTTTCCAGAGCGGCTTCATGGCGTCCAAGGTCCTTGAGTATATTGCCGTAATTGTTGTGCGCATCGGCATTGTCGGGCTGCGCTACCGCAGCGCGACCCAACAGATCGGCTGCCTCCGTTATCCGTCGTGTCTGAGCCGCGATGATGCCCAGCAAGTTTAGCGCATCATAAAAGTCCGCTTGCACCCGCAGTATCATTCTGCATAACTGCTCCGCGCTTGCCCACTGCCCGCTGTTATACGCGATTCCCGCATGGCGGATAGCTTGCGTCGGCGTCAACCTGTCAGGATCGCTGCCTGACCCGGCAACTGATGGATTGACCGGCAGCTCCTTGAAGAACTGAGGTTGATTGGGTTTGCTCATCGTGTTGAGGCATCGCCGCGGTGCGGGTATTCGGTGCTGAGTCCGGTTTAGTTTGTCGCTGCCGGCGCGCCCGCCGGATTCAGCGCTATGTCCATCCGGCGATTTTGACGCTCGATGGTGACCTGGCCACCCGCTCCGGGATCGAGTTCATCGAGCAGCGCCTGGCTCTTCTGCATATCTGTGAGTGGTTGACCATTGATTGCCAGGATCACATCGCCCGGCATCAACCCCATGGCATTCAATGGTGCGCCATCAGCGGTTGGGTAGACCCGAAAGCCGCGCATCGCGCCGGATTTATCGCGCACATCGAGCGCGCGCATGACCTTGTCCCACGCTGGCGGAGCATGGCCCAGGAAGCGACCCAGGTTGTCGGTATAACTCGACACCGGCGTCTCCACCATCGCGACGCTGGCCGGGCTCGGGCCTCTTACGCCCGCGTGACTCAAGGGTTTGCGCAAACGAATCAGCCACAGCTCACCGTCACGGCTGAGCGTGACGCGGTCGAAATACACCTCATGCAAAGACGCGCCCTGCACGAGTTCCCCCACCCGATAGACCTTGGACGGCCCGCCGTCGCTGATGATCGCCATGCCGCGAGCGGGGTCGCCGGTCGCAATCGTGCCCTCGAGCAAAAGCGTCGTCGCAGTCTCCACTGCGGGATGCGCGGTTGGCGGCTGGTAAACGCCGAACAGGTGCGCGCGTATGACCGCTTGGGGGTCGAATGGATGCAGATTTAGCGGCGCCGAGCGAGGGTGTGCCATTGGTTGGCTGGAGCGATTCGGCCACATTTTATGCGCAGCCATCCCAACTTGCAGTGCGATGAGAACGCTGAGCAGCAAGGAGACGATGCGCGGAGCACCCAAGCGCACGTACCAGCGCGTCGCCAGATCAATTAGTTGGGCTCTAGACATGAGAGAAATCGATCACGCGAGTACATGTATTGACCGCTTAGTCTCAAATAGTCGGGTTACGCTTTGGTTACGCTTGAGTGACAGAATGAAAGCCAAAGCGCGACGCCTTCCACACGTAGAGTCCGATATACTTTCAGGAAAATTACCATCGAGCGAAGGGTGTGACGTGGGGAACGCGACCGGCGTCGAACGCGAACGAGAGACGCAGCAGCTGTTCGCGGCGGCATTCACGCTTCATCAGACAGGCAAGCTGGACGAAGCGGCATCCCGTTATCGAAAGGTGCTCGCCCTGCAACCCGGACACTTCGATGCCGTACACCTGCTCGGCTTGACCGCCTTGCAAAAGAACCAGCCTGAGCGGGCGCTCGAATTCATCGGCGCGGCGCTGCGGATCGATCCACGCAACGCGTCGGCTCTTCTCAATTACGGCAGCGCACTGTCCCGACTCGGACGGTACGAGGCGGCTGTAACGAGCCTCAGCCAGGCGATTGCCTCAAGTCCGGGCTTTGCGGATGCCTTCTTTAACAGAGCCAACGCCTTTCGGCAGCTCAAACAGTACGAGCAATCGGTGTTCGACTACGATCAGGCCATCGCGCTCAAGGCAAACTTCATCGAAGCCTACTACAATCGCGCCGAGGTTCTCATGACGCTGCGGCGCTACGAAGAGGCGGTTGGGAGCTACGACAAGGTGATTGCGCTCAAGCCAGGCTATGCCGAGGCGTACAACAACCGCGGGGCTGCACTCACGGAGCTCAAGCGATTCGATGCCGCCCTGGCGAGTTTCGATCGCGCAGTTGCACTCAACCCGCGGAATGCCGAAGCTTACAACAACAAAGGCAACACTCTGTTGGAACTCGAGCGCTATGCGGAAGCAATCGAGTGCTATGAGAAGGCCATTGCGTGCCGACCAGATGCCGCCGCATCTGCCTACAACAATAGAGGCAACGCCCATCAGAAACTAAAGAATTACGAGAAGGCGCTTGCCGATTACGAGCAAGCGATCGCTCAGCAGAGCGGCTTTGCCAAGGCATATTCCAATCGGGGCGTCGTACTGCGGGCGCTCGACCAACAAACCGCCGCCATCACCTCGTACTTGAAGGCCATAGGCCTCAGCGACGATCCCGAGGCTTATGTCAATCTAGGCGGCGCCCTGCTCGATATGGCGGAATTCGAAAAATCGGCGCGTGCGTATGAGCAGGCGCTGGAACGCGCACCGCAGCTGAAGAACATTCACGGAACGCTGTTATCCGCGCGGCAGAGGATTTGCGATTGGCGCGACCTTGCGAGTTTGAGCGGGCAGATCGAGCGGCACCTGGCATCCGGTCATCTGGCCTCCGACCCGCTGACCGTGATGACGTTCACGGACTCCGGCGAGATGCAGAGGAGGGCGGCAGAGCTCTGGGTTAAGGAGATGGCGTACCCGCAAAGCGACGTGCTCGGGCCTCTTGCGCGTCCCGGGAAGCACGAACGGATACGGGTCGGATATTTTTCGGCGGATTTTCGCCAGCATGCGGTGACGACGTTGACGGCGCAGCTGTTCGAGGCGCACGAGCGCAGTGGATTTGAGTGGACGGGATTTTCGCTGGGTGCACCGAAGCGCGATGCGATGAGGGAGCGTCTCGAGGGGGCATTTGACCGGTTCATTGATGTGGGCGGGATGTCGGATCGGCAGGTTGCCGAACTGGCGCGCGGTTTGCAGATCGACATTGCTGTGGATATGAGCGGTCACACGAAGGGATGCCGGCCCGGGATTTTCGCGCTGCGGGCGGCGCCATTGCAGGTGAACTATCTGGGCTATTCGGGGACGATGGGTGCGCAGTTCATGGATTATTTGATCGGCGATGAAATGGTGATACCAGCGGGAAGCGAGAGGCATTACCGGGAGAAAGTGATTTATCTGCCGCACAGTTATCTGCCCAGGGATACGACGTGTGCGCCGGCGCAGCGGGAGTTCACGCGCGAGGAGCTGGGGCTGCCTGAGAGGGGGTTTGTGTATTGTTGTTTCAACAACAGCTACAAGATCGCGCCTTTGGTATTTGATGTGTGGATGAGGATCTTGCGGCGCGTCGAGGGCAGTGTGCTGTGGTTTTCAGAGGGCAACGAGGCGGCGCGCGCTAATTTGCGGCGCGAGGCGCAGGTGCGCGGGGTGGATGCGGAGCGGCTGATCTTTGCTACACGCATGCAGCTGCCAGCTGAGCATTTAGCGCGGCACCGGGCCGCGGACCTGTTTCTCGATACACTGCCCTACAACGCGCACACGACGGCGAGCGATGCGCTGTGGTCGGGACTGCCGGTGCTGACGCGGATGGGGGAGGCCTTTGCGAGCCGTGTGGCGGGAAGTCTGCTGCGGGCGCTGGGGCTCGAGGAGCTGATCACACACTCGGAGGGCGAGTACGAAGAGCTTGCGGTGAGTCTGGCACAGCAGCCCGAGCGGCTCGCGCGGTTGCTCGAGCGGCTTGCCGAGGGGCGCTCGAGCGGAGTGCTGTTCGATGCGTCGCGCTATGCGCGGCACTTGGAGAGCGCCTATCGCAGCATCTACGAACGAAATCAGGCGCAACTGCCCGTCGACCACCTGCGCATCGAACCCTAGCCGCGCTGACCCGCATGCGTTGGTCGTGGCTACGCTAGTTTATGGATGTGCAAGCGGAAGCAATCGCCGGCGATTTTCTCGAGGCATCGAGATTGGCGGGTCAAGGCCGGCTCGATCAGGCCGAATCGATATGCCGGGAGATTCTACAGAGGCAGCCGACTCACTCCGCGGCGCTACTGTTGCGCGGCGCCATCGAGCTGCAAACAGGCCGCACGGCTCAAGGTGCGGAGTCAATTTTCAGCTCGATTCAGAGCAATCCCTCGCAGCCCGGAGCGTACACGCTGCTCGAGATACATGCAGGCAGAGGCGAGCCCGCGAGCTTTGCCGTCGACCCATAGTTGATAATGGCTTATGCGCGCCGTAGGTAGAAACGACGCATGCCCGTGCGGCAGCGGACTGAAATACAAGAAATGCTGCATGTTGGGACAATCGAGCGTCCGCGATTTGCTACGCTCCGCCATGCAAGATATCGAGGCGGGATTGGTGAAGGAGGCCGATTCAGTCCTGGAAAAGGTGCTATCTCAGCAACCGGATCACCCGGACGCGCTACACCTCTCTGGCCTGGTCGCGGACCGGCTTGGGAATTCGGCCCGGGCCTTGGATCGCATCGGGAGGGCTATCGCACGCGCTCCGAATAACGCTGTGTATTACAACAGTCTCGGAATCCTTCACGGGCAACGCATGCGTGCCGGCGATGCGCTTGCCGCATTCAGGAAGGCGCTGGCGCTACGTCCTCTATACCCGCAGGCGCTGCATAACCTCGCGCTGCAGCTGTACGGTGCAGGTGAGTTCGATGAAGCGGAGAGCTGTTACCGGCGGTTGCTGGAAGCCAGCCCTGAGTTCGTGACTGGTCAGGTAAACCTTGCGAACCTGCTGCAAGCGCAAGGACGTCTGGACGACGCCGCACGCCTGTATGAGCGGGCGTTGACTCTCGAACCAACCAATTTCAACGCAAACTCCGGCCGGCTATTCAACATTCTCTATCAGCCTACCGCCTTGCCTGGCGATCTGCTCGCCGCCGCTCGAGCCTTCTCGAGTCTGCACCACAGGTCTCTGGCAAACGAAAGGCGTCCCCACTCGAACCAACCCGACCCCGAAAAACGGCTCAAGGTCGGCTACGTTTCGCCGGATTTTCGAAGTCACTCCATTGCTCACTTCATCGAGCCCATTCTTGCTCGTCATGACCATTTCGGATTCGAAATATTTTGTTACTGGACCGGCGCGGAGGCTGATGCGGTGACCGAGCGACTGATGCGTTTGGCGGATCACTGGATCATTGCGCGAGGACTCAACGATGCGGCTCTGGTCGCGCGCATTCGCGCTGACGAAATCGATATCTTGGTGGACCTGTCGGGGCACAGTGCCGGCAATCGACTGCTGGTGTTCGCAAGAAAGCCGTCCCCGGTCCAGATTACGTGGATGGGATTTCTCGGCACCACCGGCTTCGACAGCATGGACTACCTATTTACCGATGTGGTTGCCGACCCGCCGGGGAATGGCGATGACACCTGCGCCGAGCAGCTCATCCGGCTGCCGCGCACGTCCATGTGCTACCGGCCTCCGAGCGAAGCTCCGCCGGTGACAAGGCTGCCGGCATTGGCGAGGGGTTTCATCACCTTCGCTTCCTTCAATACGCCGGCCAAACACAATCCCCGTGTCCTCGAACTGTGGGCAGACATTCTGCGGACTTTGCCCTCATCGCGGCTGCTGCTCAAAGGGCGGGGCCTCGACACGGGCCAACTGCATCGTCGAACGCTGTCAGCATTCGAGAACGTCGGCATCGCCGCCGAGCGCATCGTGCTTCAGCCCTACGAGACCGATAGCGTGGGGCATTTGAGTCGCTACGACGAGGTCGACATCGGTCTGGACCCATTTCCTCACAACGGCGTCACGACGACATGCGGGGCCCTGTGGATGGGCGTCCCGGTAGTAGCGCTGCGCGGCGACCGCCACTCCGCCAGGATGTGCGCGAGCGTCCTTGCTGGCGCGGGCCTGGCAGAGTGTGTAGCGGAGACTGTCGCCGATTATATTCAAATAGCGCTGTCCCTGGCCGGCGACCTGCCGCGTCTCGCAGCGATGCGCGATCGCCAACGTGAGCGCTTACGGTCGTCTGCGTTGATGGATGAGATTGGGATAACGCGGGAAGTGGAAGCCGCATTTCGAGCAGTCTGGCATGCGTGGTGTCGAGTGAGATGCGCGTGACGCTTCACGGTCCGCGACGAATCCCAGGCTGGCGCGCCTCCGCCTCGCGGCGTTCCGCCTCCTGCAAATAACGCTTCCGGAGCACCACGCGCAGGCTGTCGACCGCTCGCGGCGTGCGCAGGATCTCGGCGGTCGGCTTGCCACTTTTGACCAGTTCGACGCCGAAAACGCTAGGCGTGAAATCCAGGGAGCCGACATCGAAACGCGCGTCAGTCCAACCGAGATACCAATGCCAATCCGTGTAGTACAGCCAGCTGTTCTCGTTGAAGGCGCGTACGTGAGTAGGGTCCTGCCAGGCGCCGAGCCCGAGATCATACGGCACGACGATC
>Ga0210394_10003712_pt1 | contig 18707 bp, 15 predicted proteins | sample IncBWC12MmetaG_FD_160121 | JGI IMG/M metagenome (GOLD analysis project Ga0210394, IMG submission 160121) | Forest soil microbial communities from Barre Woods Harvard Forest LTER site, Petersham, Massachusetts, United States - Inc-BW-C-12-M | ecosystem: Environmental > Terrestrial > Soil >... | reverse complement strand
AGAGGCCGCCGTCGTAGGAGTAGTTGATCTCCTCGGTCATGAGGCCGTAGAGGGTGGGGCTTACGGATGAGACCGGCCGATCGGCGTGAATGGTGAGGCGCACCGGGGCCACTTGCGCGCTCAGGATCGGCATGGCGGCGAGGCAAATGAGGGCGGCGTAAACAGGGGATCGGCGAGAAGCAAACGTTTTCTGGCGCATACTGTTTTTCCTCTTCGTCTGACGCGCCAGTATAGTGCACGCAGAGCCTATCTCCTTGCGAAAACCTTTCCCCAATTCACGATCACGCGGGCCTGAAACTGCGCCTGCGGGCTGGCATTCAGGTTGAGCTGCTGGGTTGACAACTCCACCTGGCCGTTGCGAAAGGGAATCACAAGCCCCTCCTCGATGCCAGCCGTATCGCTGCCCGCTGCTTCCTCCTGCTGAAACCCGAGGAATAGAGCGGTGCCGCGCCTTTCAAGGGTGCGGTAGTAGTCGAATGAGGTGAGGTAGTCGCTGCGGGGGTTGGCGGCGCTGACGCCTACCGCCGCGGTCCAGGTGAGATTAAGAATGGCGAGGTTGTTGTCGCAAGAGTATTGCGGCGCGACCGTCAGGCCGGCGCGGCCTCCTTCGCCGTTGCGGATAAAGACGGTGCCGCGGGGCGCCACGGTGAGCGTAAGACCGCCCGCAGCGGCCACTTGCTGGCGGACGACGAAGTCAAAGCGATTGCCAAAGTGCGTAGCGCGGCGGGACTGCGGCGCCTCGGAGTCCAGCAGGTTCACGAGTGCATTGATGTCAGTGTGGCCTTTGGGGAGCGCAAACGTAAGGATGGCGGGGATATAGTTGCCGTCGTCGAGGTGCTGAAAGCCTAGCTCGGTTTCGATGCAGGCGGGACAAACGGGCGGGGGGCTGAAGACAAACGTTGTACCGAAGTCAGAGACCGATGCATTCAACGGCTCGGACGTCTGCGGCAGCGATGTTTGGGCCGACGCGTCTCGGCGGAGCGCGACGAGAACGAAGACAAGCACGAAAAGAGATTGAACGAGCGCGCGTGGGTCGATCTTCATTGCGTGTGGATCTCTCCCGCACACAATCCTGTCAGATGAATGTGAAATTGGAAACAGTCTTAAACTAGAGAGGGCTCACCGAATCCAGCCCCCGCCGACAACTTCGGCGCCGTCATAGAAGACGGCGGACTGCCCTGGAGTGACGGCGCGCTGAGGTTCGTCGAAGGTGGCCAGTACTTCACCCGGACTGGCAGGTTCAATCGCGGCCCAGGCAGGCTCGTGGCGGTGACGGATCTTGATCTTCACGCGCATCGGCGCGGTCAACCCGGGAATGCTGATCCAGTTGAGGCGGCCGGCGCGCAGGGTGCGCGTGGCCAGCTCCGCATCTGCGCCAACGGTGACGCGATGGCTCGCTGGGTCGATCTGGATCACGTAGAGCGGTGACGGCGATGCGACCTTCAGGCCCTTGCGCTGGCCGACGGTGAAGTTCGAGATGCCCTCGTGTCGTCCCAGTACTTCGCCAGTCGAAGCCACCAGCTCGCCGCCGGTCTCAGGCATCGCCACGCCCTGGTCCTCGAGATACGCAGTGAGGAACTGCTTGTAATCGCCGCCGGGGATGAAGCAGATCTCCTGCGAGTCAGGCTTCTCGGCGAGCGCCAGGCCGTGCTGACGAGCGACCTCGCGGACCTCCGGCTTGGTCATGTGGCCGAGCGGGAAGAGCGTGTGCGCGAGCTGCTCCTGCGTCAGACCGAAGAGGAAGTAGGTCTGATCCTTGGCGAGATCGGCGGGGCGCTTGAGAATCCAGCGCTTGCGTGCAGGGTCGTACTCATTCACCGCATAATGGCCGGTGGCAATGCGGCTTGCCCCGATGCTGCGCGCGGTCTTCAGCAACTGGTCGAACTTGATGTGGTCGTTGCAGAGCGAGCAGGGAATCGGCGTGCGACCGGCCAGATACTCGCTGACGAAGGGGCGGACAACATCTGCCTCGAAGCGCTCTTCCTGGTTGACGACGTAATAGGGAATACCGAGATGCTCGGCGACGCGTCGCGCGTCGTACACATCATCGAGCGAGCAGCAGCGGCCGGCCTTGGGCGCATCGGGGATGCCGTGCCTGCCGGCCAAGCGGGTCTGATCCCAGAGATGCAGGGTGAGGCCGACGACGGAGTTGTCCGTATCGCCGGGGTTATGGGCGAGGATCGCCGCTACCGTCGAGGAGTCGACTCCTCCGGACATGGCTACGGCGATGGTTGTGGCTTCAATGGTCATTTCTATCCCAGCGTCCCTGCCTCGACCGGCGACAGCGCCCGCAACCGTTCCACGGCCTGCGGCACAACGCCAAGAACGTAGTCCACGTCGGCATCCGTTGCTGTCTTTAGCAAGCTGAAGCGGAGGCTGGCGCGGGCGCGCGCCTTGTCCAGGCCCATCGCCATCAGTACGTGACTCGGCTCGGTGGCGCCGGAGTGGCATGCCGATCCGCCTGAAACCGCGACGCCCTTCAGGTCCAGCGCAATCACCAGCGCCTCGCCTTCCAGCTGATCGAACCAGATGTTGGTGGTGTTCGCCGCCCTCGTAACCCCTTCTCCCACACCATTGACGCTCGTGCCGGGAAGCCGCAGCAATTCCGCCTCAAGCCTGTCTCGCAAAACAGAAACGCGTTCGATGGTCCCGTCCTCCAGACTGCTCGTCGCCAGCTCAGCCGCTTTGGCGAGGCCCACAATGCCGGGCACGTTCTCAGTACCTGCGCGCCGGCGCCGCTCATGGCTTCCGCCAACCACCAGAGACTCGATCGGGGTGCCGCGCCGCACAAACATCGCTCCCACGCCCTTGGGCCCGTTCATCTTGTGCCCGCTGATGGAGAGCAGGTGGCAGCCGATCCCGCGCACGTCGATCGGCACCTTGCCCGCGCCCTGCACCGCGTCAATATGGAAGAACACGCCGGCATCGGCGGCGATCTTGCCGATCTCATCCACCGGCTGCAGCACCCCGGTCTCGTTGTTGGCCAGCATCAGGCTGATCAGGCGTGTATTGGGCCGGATGGCGGCGCAAATGTCCGCCGGGTGGATGAGGCCGCTTGGCAGCGGGGCCACCAGCGTTGTCTCCACCCCTCGCAGCGCGACACGCTCGGCGGCCTGCAGCACGGCGGAGTGCTCGATTGCCGTCGTGACGAAATGATCGCCGGGGCGCAGCATCCCGAAGATGGCGGTGTTGTCGCCCTCCGTGCCGCCGGAGTTGAACACCACCTCAGCCTCGTGGCAATTGAAGAACTCAGCCATCGTCTCCCGCGCGCGGTCTACCCCGGTCCGCGCCTGCTGGCCGTGAATATGAATCGAGGAAGCGTTGCCAAAATGCTCCATCCAATACGGACGCATCGCCTCCATCACCCCAGGCAGCAGGGGTGTTGTGGCGTTCGCATCCATATACACACGGCGCACGGTTTATCTCCTCTCTTAAATTGTACGGGCAAGCTAGATTTCGCGCCCGTTTCGTCTCACCCGGCAGCCGATTCACCCCATTCTCGTGTCGGCTATTCGGGCCCGTCTGCTACATTTCGGTCACGCGGCAACCCTGGCCGCTGGAGGAATGTTCCATGCATAAGATCGTTCGTTTTGCGGGTTGTGCGCTTGTTTGCTGCGTGCTAGCCGTCCCCAGTTTCACCCATGCACAGGCCGCTCAAGCCCCCAAGCCCGCAGTCGGCACGCCTCAGGCCCCGGCCCAGATCTACGGCAAGCTGCTGGCGGGGATGGAAAAGGAGTTCGTCGACGCCGCCGAGGCCATGCCGGAAGACAAGTTCGATTTTGCCCCGACCAGCGGCGAATTCAAGGGAGTGCGGTCGTTCGGCGCCCAGGTCAAGCACGTCGCCGAGGCCAACTACTTCTTCTTCGCTAGCGACGCCTTCACGGATGCAGCCGACAAGATCAAGTCTGACGCTATTGAGAAGCTCACCACCAAAGCGGATATCGTTCAGGCGCTCAAGGACTCGTTCAAGCTAGCCCACGCCCTGGTGGACGGCATGACCGCTGACAACGCATTCGTCACCACCACCCACGGCACCCGCGCCGGCATGGCCTCGTTTGGCCTGGCGCACATGATGGATCACTACGGCCAGCTTGTGGTGTACCTGCGCATGAACGGGATTGTGCCTCCAGCCAGCCGCGGAAACCAGATGTAAGGCGACTCCTCGCGGAACTCCAGGAGAGATGATCTATGAATCGTCAGATCCCTTCACCGTCTTTCGATTCGCAGATACCGAAATTGGAATTACCGTCATACGGAATCGCTTGCTGCAATTGCGAGAGCGTTTTTCGGTAATACCAAGCGGCCGCCAACCCGCCCGTGAAGGCGGAAACGGCCGCAACCGCTGTCACCTTGAACCATCTGGAGCGATGCGGCTGGAAGACGGACGGATCCGCGGAAGCTGTTGACTGGTCGACGGTTGTGGTTGTCAGATGATCCATAACGGCGGCCTCAGGAAGCATCCAAACTGCGTGTCAAAATGCGAGCTTGCGAGAGCGATTTGAGGAGCTGGAAGAAATCCACAAAGAATTTCGATTTTTGTATTTGCAATCGATCGAATCTATAGTATGGTGTAGATATTCCGGTGATGAGGGAGCTCCTCAGTCCCTTGACACCGGGAGTAGTTTGCGTCACTGGCCTCCCGGCACGAGCAGCAAAACGTTCGTGCCGTCTTTTTTTGCCCAAAATCGTCCCTCCGCTCGGCTCCCCACGAATTATTGTCATCCAGATCCGGCGCTTCATCGTTGCTTGAGCGCTAACAGAAACTGTCTCTCTCTGGTCTAAAATGAAAACTAGAGATCTGCCATGAAGAATGTGATAAATCGTCGCTGGATATTTGGACTCGTGATCACCGCCGCCACCGCGGCCAGCTACGCGCAGTGGGCCAATCCCGCCGACGATGTGCCTTCCTACCATCCCAGTGCCCCGCTCAAGGTGAGCCTGCTGCCGCCCATTCTTTCCGGCGCCAAGCTCTCCGGCGAGAACTTTCGATATCCATGGCAGCTGCACGTTTACCAGCAGGCGGCGAAGATCGGCAACGTGATTTACCAGTTGCCCTGCAATTGCCGCTGCGACCGGGCGCTGGGCCACACCAGCCTGCGCAGCTGCTTCGAAGGAATGCACGGGACGGAGTGCTCCACCTGCGCCAAGGAAGGCTTTTACGCCTACGAACAGACGAAGCTGGGAAAGACGCCTGCACAGATTCGTGCCGCTATCGCGCGCCACGAGTACGAGTCGATCGACCTGGAAAAGCAGTAGGCCGCACACCAACTCGCAAGGCAAGCGATGGCTTCGGCCTTCAGCGGCTCTTCCCGTTCTCTGAGCCGAACCAGCGCTCAGCCATTTCCGCCTCTTTCCGACCTGCGTGGGGTCAGGCGCGTTGCCACGCTGTCACCTCGCGGCCGGCAGCAGGTTGGAAATGGCGTAAAATAGAACTTGGCACGAGCCAGTCTCTCCGGCTCGCACCCGACCACGGTCTCTGAAGATGTTTTCGGAGGGAATCCGGAGTCTCCGGCGACAAGTCTTCGTCGCTGGGGTAGGCATTTGGGGGCGTCACGGTTTCGACGGGATCGATTGCGGCTTAGGAGGCATGTCGGGGTGTGGGCACCCGTAATCGCCTGCAAAACAAAAGTTGCCAACGATAATCTGGCACTTGCTGCTTAATTAATTAAGCAGCCGTCTCTCACGGCTTCGCCTATGGGCTGTGAATCGGACGTCATTCAGTAGGCTGGTGGCTGCTGCTCGGTCCGTGTCGTAGCCATAAGATCATCGGACTAGCTTCAGGCGCATCTTGTCCGTTCTGAGCGTTTGAGGCGAAAACATGCGGAACCGGACTGAGCATGGACTCTCCTGGCTGACAGCGATTTCGGACGCGGGTTCGACTCCCGCCGCCTCCACCAATACAACTAGCCCAAAATGAATAATTTACGAGAAAACAAGCAGAAAAAATGAGGCTATAATCTTGCCACAGGACGCTGAATTTTAGCAACCGCACACTTGTAACATGCTTATTTACATTAACTTATATTTTCGGAAGTGGGCGGGTTCCCCGCCGCCTCCACCTCATCCACAGAGATACCCTTCGGTACCGATCAGGCTTTCCTGTGGCAGATTTGTACCGTCGATTTGTTCTTGCGAAAGCCGAGTTCCTGGCGAATCACCGATCGAATTGGTTTCGTGTCATGATTCCGCCGATGACTCCCGGTAATTGTCAGTGAGAGCCATCGCTGCCCTTTGGCGAAACCTATGAAATGCCTGTGATTCAACGAAGGTCCTCGATGAGAGAAGCTGCTACCGCCTCTTCGGCGATGGCAATCCCACAACGTTGCATTATTGGCTTCAGATCCGTGTCCCACGAAGCCGCTACACAAGCATTGGATAAGTTGTGTCGCGCAAGCGGCGCACTTGTGACGGCAGCTTCGTAATCCATGGCGCCAAATCGCCAAGGCTGCGCTTGCCATGTATGCATCATGTGATTCCCAATCTGCAATCCTGGCCAGTCAAAGTCGCCGTGGTACATCAAGCGAGCTCCTGTATGTTTCAACTGCGTCAGCAGTGTTCTCTGCGCAGCAGCTGGCATACCGTCAGTACAGACCAACGGCGCGCTATTTGCACCCAAACGATCAGCTGCTATAGCCACCAGATTAGGGTTTTCGCAGACGAAAACAGTAACGCCGTTCACGGCCCAAGCGGGCGGCATCCGCAGCAGCCTTCGCAATGACAAGTAACCCGGCTCTCCCGAAATCCCCGTGACCACCCCGTTACCGGCAATAGGGAGGTTCAAGAGTAGGACAGGGCGGGCCAATTCATTGATCAAAACGCCGGCACGAGCCCAAATGTCCCGGACTCGTTCATCAAGCGGTCGAAGATTATTCTGTGGATCATCATTATCATCCTCCGACGAGGTCACACCAGGATCGTTTCTGTTTTCTAGATGTCGCCAGGCAGCCAAGATGATGGTGGCGGTCGGCTCACCGCCATCGAGCGCGTGCGCATTACCGAGGGTCTCCGCAGCGAGCTGGGAGAGAGGGACACCGTCGGTTGGCAGACGCCGTAGCACGATGTCTGCACGTTCAAGCAGTCGGCGGGCTGCGGTTGGATCTTGCCGACTAAGGCGTTTAAGCAGACGAATCGCAGCAGGCGCCTGCAACCAGCCGCTCAATGCGATGTGGCAGTGGCTAAGACTTAGCACGCTATTCCACTGCGCTTGAAGACTATTTCGATAGACCGTTCGATTCACGATGGGGCCGTCGATGAGTTCTAGCGCAGTCCGCAGCGAGTCCGCGATTCCGGCATTGAATAGCGAGGTATCCAGTTGCCGGACATCGATCTGAACTGATCGAGAGGGCCGTGAGGGTCGGCCGGTGAGCAACGTTAGAACTTCGTGCTCAGTTGAATTGAGCTGGGTCAGTCGCAGAATGTCCCCGGCCGCGCCATTGTCTACGCGCTCGAAATAACGTCGCATCCGCAGACGAAGAGAGGCGAGTTCAGTACCGCCGAGCAAGCGTTTGAGTCGTTCGTCCGGGCCGGAAGGCGCGTTGGTCGAGTTCATGGGTGGGGAAACCTGCGGTCGGGATCGTCTTCTCGTCGCTTCGCAAATCCGTCCCATGTCCAGCGCGAAACGTAAACAGCGTCGACCCCTTCGCGCCGCTGCAGTTGGCAAATCGCAACGCCAGGTAGTTCGGCGTAGCAGGCCCATTCGCGCTCACTGGTGATGACGAAATCGAGGTCGAACTCGCGGATCAAGCCCATGCAATGCGCGCGGGCCGCGTCATCGATACCTGCGAAGGCTTCATCGAGCAGCATTAACCGAGGGGCATAAGGACTGCTTCCCCGACCGTAAAAACTGGAGATTGCTGCAAAGAGTGGCACAGTAAGACCAAGTGCCCGTTCCCCGCTGGATGCCGGCCCCGATAACTTTCTCCATTGACCATCTTGTTGCCTCTGTACGCGAAACCTATGCCAACGACGGTAATCCAACGCCCGCGCCAACTGGTCAATCAGGCTGAGGCCAGACGCGATCATGTCGCCCTCTGCACGGGCACGTTCCATGGCGATTTGTTGTTGCAACATTGCGCCTACCGCACGCCGGTCGTCGGCTGACCAAAGATCGGAGCTGGTATTAAGCAGACGCTCGCGAGCGAGCTCGAGCCCTACAGGAGCACCTTCCTCAATGCTGAGCGGCTGCCATTGCAACCGATAGCGCACGCCCGTGGAGGTAGGGCGCTTATGAAGCTCCTCATTGATAGAAGCTACCTGCTTGTCGGCGGCACGCATCAAGCGCTGGATCTCAGCCGCGATCTCCGCCTGGAGATGGTTTTCCAGGACTTCCCTTTCTTTGGCCGACAGCAGTTCACTGCGCTGTGCGATGTCATCTGCCAAATGTGCGGCCAATGTATCCGGCCGTTCTGAGCGGTTCTGGTACATGACGTGGACGGTAAAACCCCAATCATTGGGTTCGGAAGTGGCCTGGTTCCCCAGCGCGCTGAGCGAGCGTTGTAAGTCGGTCAAATCTTCCGCGATCTGGCGCTGCACGCGCGTCCAACTGGCCTCATCATCCGGAACATGGGTAAGCGCTTGTTCGGCCCGCCGAGCGAGCTGCAGGGCAGGGTCGATGGTCCAAGACATCCCGGCTTCAGGCACAGGGAGGTCCGGCAACGCGGATGACAACAGACTGCTTTCAGAGAAGCGTTTCAGCCGCTCGATCGCGTGCGTGCGAGCCGCCGTCGATTCGGCTAACTGTTGTTCTGTGCTCGACGCTTTGGCGCTGGCGATACCGCGCGTCTCTGAGGCCTTGGTCAGGTCCTTCTGGTTGTTCTCGACATCATTGTCGGCTTTCGTTACCGCGTCAGCGGCGCCGGCAAGTTGCTGGCGCAGCGTTTCGACTTTCGCTCCAATGGATTCGTGCAGGACCGCATAACGCGATCGCGCCGTCTCTGCGCGATCATTGGCTGTGGCAAGGTCTTCCTCACGTTGTGCCAAAGTAGCGCGTGCCTGCGCCTCACGTTCCTGCTGCTGGATGGAATCTGGCCGTGCGGTCCTAAAGTCTCTTGCAGACTGAACCAATAGATATTGGGCGTCATTGAACCGGTCGACCGCGTTTGCGATCGGCATGAGAGCGTCGCGGGCTATTGGCAACTGCAGGTCCGCGGCATCGCTTTCCAGGATTATGTGTTCTGCGTGAAGTTCCTCTTCTGCCGTACGACACTGGGCATCGGCATGGTCGTAGCGTAAGCGCGCTTGCATCACTGCACGCTCTGCACTCGCGGCATCTAGGACTGCCGCGCGAAGTCGATCATCGGATGGAGCTCTGCGCAATTCTATGTCTGCCTGTTCGCGTTCAGCAGCAAGCTGCGCAAAGTCTTGCAGGAGGACTGCGTTCTGTATGTCCAGCGCCTGGAGAAGCTGGATAATTTCCTGTATCCGTCGCTCGCGGGCCCGGGCTCGGGCCGTGTGCCCTATATAGACCGCTTCTTGTTTGTTCCAAGCACCTGTGAGCGCACCTAGACGGTACCGGCCATCGACTGCCACCCACGACTCGAAGGTATACTCATCCACTGCTCCGCATGACACGCCGGCAAGCAAGGCTTCTACCAGCTGCGGTGAGACCGCACTGTCCTCCGGTACCGCGGGCAGAAGCTGATTGAGAAGACTATCTCCCCGCACACCAGGACGCAAAAGCCACTGGTTGTCCCATACCGGCGCGCCATTCGCATCCGTCAGAGTTCCGTCGGGTGCGACCCATGCGTCGAGCAGGCCGCAGGCTTCGAGCGAGGCCTCAAGGCCTGCGCGATGCTCTGCTGTCAGGTGTGGCTGGAAATCGACGAGCCGCCATAGAGGCGCTCCCACACGATCGTCGCGAACATTCTCGTCTCGTGTGGATGGGAGTGGTGGAACTGCGTCGTGGCCCGCGGCCAGCCGCTCTTTCTCTTCGTTAAGGTCGGTACGGTCCTGCTCCAGGTTCCTTCTCCTGGTTTCAAGCTCGGATCGCTTTTCCGCATGACCCACAGATGTGCGCGTATGTGCTTCTCTCAGCACCGAGAGAACAGGATCAGGCCCTTCGGGCCGGGCAGTCCAGACTACAAGCTGCTCTATTGCTTTATCCGTGTCAAAACTCAACTGCAAGAGGCCGGAGCAGTGACTTGTCCAGGCGTCGATGAAACGCTTGCCAGACAATTCAGCCTCTTGGTCGGCCGCGGCGCGCTGTTGCAAAGCTTCATCGAGCTCCGTATGGCGATCGCGGCGCCCCACTTGTGCCATGTTGAGTGCAGATTGCTTTTCAGCAACGCTCGCATGGCGTCGTTCCAGATGCCGGATGCTCTCGCGGCGTCTGTTCACAGCTTCCCGCAATGAAACTGCAGCAGATGCCAAGTTCATTGCCGGAAGCACAGCGAATTCATCGAGGGAGAGCTCTACAAGCGCATTCTCAACCAGCGCTGTTGAAGTGCCCGCGGACTCGGCTTCCGAAACACACCTTGCGCGGGCTGCTTCTAACTCGCCCTCTGCGGTACGAAGACGTTGATTCGCATACCGGCTGCGTTCTTCTTCTTGCAGAAGGTGGGCCCGCGCTCCATCGCATTGTGTGTGTAAGGATTCCGCTTCGCGTTGCCGCTCTTTCGCATCCCTTTCGGCGAGGCCCAGTCTATTTGCATCCTGGTTGGCAGGGTCGCTCTGCAAGGTTTCCAATCGAGCTCTGGCACCAAGCAAAGTGCGTTTGGCTTCTTCGTGAGACATGCTGACTGCGGCCAAAGCCTGTTGCGCCTCTTGTAAGGCGCCCTGTGCCTTGTTGCGGCTTTCACTGGCATTGTCAAAAGCTGTCTGGGCCTGGCGCAGCTCACGCGCCTGACGCCTAGTGAGCATGCTTGCGTAGAAACGATACCGTTGCTCAAAGTTCCTGACAGCATGCTCGAGTTCCCGGGCTTTTTCCAGTTGGCTACGATCTTCTTCCAGTTGGTTGAACGCCTCCGCTACGTCAGCCAACAACTCTGAGGGCATGGGAGGAAGAGCCTCAGTCAGAGCATGAGATAAGCCCGCTTCGTCAGGCTTCTTTGACAGCTGAGGTTGGCGCAGTTGGATCAAGGTGTCTATGAGCGCCTCGTATCGTTTGTCGCCGAGGCGGAATAGCCGTTCATCTACTGCCCGGCGATAGCTGTGGGCGTTGTCGAAGACTTTGCCGCGGCCGTGGCCTTCAATCACCTCGCGCAATCGTTCGCGGGTTAGCACAATCCGCTGTTCGCTGGTCATCCATACGTCTTGACCGATGCGAGGATCTTGGCCTTCAGTAGCGTCTTCGAGCACGAAGAACCAGCTATCGACCTGACTCTTTCCTGCTACAGCCGACAAGCCGGCCCCCAGAGTAAGATAGCGCGCAGTACCATCTGCCTGACGCCTGCCAAACTCGATCCAGGTATAACCGATGCGGCGTGGATAGCTGTTCATCAAAAGGTTCCAAGCCATTTTCTTGCCGTTGTCCCCATCAGGCTCGACACGCGATGAGCGCAATTGCGCATCGAAGAGAAACGGCAAGGTCAATGAAAGCACCTTTGATTTGCCCGTGCCGTTATTGCCGCGCAAAAGCAAGTGACCGTCGTGAAACCAGAACTCCTCGCTATCGTAGTGAAAAAGCTCGACCAGCCCGAGCCGAAGAGGCTGCCATCGTTCACGCCGAGGTTCCGGCAATACGGGGCGAGATGGCGAAGGCAAATTTAAGATGTCGTCGGTCATATCTCAGCAACGATTTCCCAGAAGAGCTATTGGCCGCTAATCTGCCCCATGTACCTCCGGATCGCCTATGGCGAACCGGGCTATAGCTGGCAATGGCCAAACCTTACGATTAGCATGAGAGATCAGTTTAAGCCGGTGTAGCCGTTCAAGTGCGATCTCGGCCAGTTCCACTTCGGCACCGGGTTCGCGCGCCGACTTTCGCCAATATCGGCCAAACTTATCTATTGCGCCGCGCAGGAAGGCCGCGACATCGTCGTCTACGATCACCGCTGTGTTCGATGCATCGCGTAGGAGTTTGGCTAAATGCTCGGCGACCAACAGTGTGGCGTGGGCCTCAGTACCTTCGGCAGGCATTGAAACGTCGGTGAGTTGCCCTGACTCGTCTGTCAGTGCCAGCCCTTCGGCGCGCTGCTCGGCGGTAAGTCCGGCTGCTTCACAGATTCGGACGGCCATTGCGCCGCGCTGATTGACGAAATAGGCTTGATGTTCGGCGTCCAAGGAAGATGTATAGACTACCGGATCGTCCAACAATCGGCGTGTCAGATTGTGGCGAATGGCGTCTCGACGGCCTTGTTCGGTGTCAGCCATATGTTCGGCCACCAATGAGCGTAGCCTGTCCTCAAAATCGACCGGAGCGGCTTCGGCGCGCCAGGTCGAGGGACCGCGCACTGCTGCCAGCATCCCTGCGAGCATGCGCCTTTGCACATCGTAGAGAGCATCCGAACCCGCCCATCCGTTTTCGCGGACGTAGTTTTCTTCATCGCCGGCAACGCGTTGCAAGACATCCTGATCCAGCAATGTGCGACAGACGGAAACCAACTCGCGCCGCTCGCTCGCCGTACGCAACGTGAACTCGAAACCACAGGAAGTTAACGTTGGATCGCTGGCCAGGTCTATCATGCGTTGACCTAGCAACTGTAAAGTAATCTGCGGATCGGCGCGTTCCAGAACCGCGCAGGCAAGGCACAGTAGCACATAGCGACGACGGTCGTATTCAGACAGACCGCGCGTCTCGTCAGCTAGGTCGGCTGGCCTCTTGATGAGCCTTGCGCCTTCACGCTCGATATGCAGCGGCCAGCCGGCCTCACGGGCGAACCATTCACTCAACCTCGCTGCTTGGCGTCGTACAGCCGGGAAATCTTCATGCACTGACGACATCAGCGGCCTCATCAGTAGCGCACGCAGGGCCCTGCGGAACTCGTCCTGTTGCTGGGCCTTTTGCAGCTCGCCGATGCGGCGGCTGTCCGGGCCTGCAAATGATTGGGCGGTCATCTCTTCCCCTGAGTGAATGCGATTGTGAGAAGGTGGTCCCGGCCTGCGAAGACGCCACCCGGCGTGATGATGCGGGCTTCAGTGCCAATACCCAGTGGTTCCATGCGGATGTAAAGAAGTCCATCGCCGGTGTGACGTTCGATGATCTGGTCGGGACGAGCTTGTTCCGCCAGCGCGTCACCGAGCAGGTTCAGGAACAAGCCGAAGGCATGCGTATCCAATTCCCCCATCTCTGACAAACGAACAGGATGGCCAGTGGCTAAGCGCTTCCTCGCGGCATCGACTTGACGCGATTCTTCCGAGATTTGGTCCTCCATGAGCGCCCGTTCAGCACTGCGATCGCGCACCCGCGCGAGAGGTCCGCGTGGTGCAGCTTCGCCATATTCGCGCAGGCGGGGGCTGATCTGTAGCGGCGGAGCATCTGCCCAGGGAGTGCTGGCCGGAAGTTCGTCGTCCTGTAGGTTGAGCGAGAAATGCCGAGCAGAATGCAATGCGAGAGCAGCCCGCGCCATTCTGTGTGCCTCACTGTCGCTGCCACACTCGGCAAACCAGCGTGCCAGCACTTGAAAGTCGGCCGACCGGTCGCTGCGCCCACTCCGCCGATCATTCAACTTGGCAATCGCGCCTAAGAGTTGAGGTATCGCAGCTCGCGCCCGCGCTCGCAACAACTCAGCCTGAGGAGGCTCCGCTCCGGTTGAGAGGAACCAACCGCGCAGTCCTTTCCACCGTTCGCGCCATGCTTGCCAACGAAGCGTCTTTTCGCCGGCTTGGTCCTGCCCGTCGCCTGGAGCGGCATCCCGCGCTTCTCGTTCCGCAATTTCAAGAAAGACGCTATCCATATGTGGCGCCAGATCGTGAATCAATTGAGCGATCGAATCGGACCGGCGAACCATATCGCCCAGAAAACGGTCCAGGTAGTCAATCAGACGGCGCTTGTAGGCGATGACTGCATTGGCTTCTGCCTGCTGAAGCTCAAGGTTGCGAGCAACCCCAGCCATGAATGCTTGCGCATTCTCGGCGAGATCGTTGAATACGCCGACCAGGTCGCGCAGAATCGGATGTGCTTTGGCAACGTCCAATCCAGTTTCGGTTACATCACGCTCGATCAGTTGTCGCAATGCTTCGAGCCGACTAGCAATATCTTCCAGGGCAACAGTCTGCAATTCTGCCCGGCGCTGTAATGTCTGAAAAAATGCAGCAAGGCCAGTCTCGACGGCCTCGCCACCATGTGAAAGGCGATAGAGAAAGCGCGCGCGATAGAAATCGCTCAAGGATGAGACGCGCCCGGTGTCAGGTTGGGATTCAAGATTGCCCCATTCGGCCAATTGGGCTAAGGCACTATTAACCTCTTCGATACGGGGTGGGCTAGAGAGCCAATTCGCTTCCGCTAGGACTTCATCGGGACGCAATTGAAGCCGATACTGTCTCTTAGCTGCAGCGAAGACGTCCATGATACAGCGGTAGAAGTCGGATTTCTCGGCACCTAGATGCCGAAAGAGCTCTGCTACCGTCGCTCTTGGCTGCACAGAGTTTCTTTCCCTTCGTACTTTGCAGATCCCTTTAGTTTTGCGTCAATACATAGTACCGGATAAGGAAGCAAATTCTGGTCGGACTCTTTCCGACCTCTCATCTGCTGTCGATAGCATATGCAGATCACAGCAAGCATTAAATGCATCGGATCGGTTAAGCCCGTCAAGCCAATTAAGCCGATTTCGTCGATGCGCCCGGTCAAACCCACCGCGCCGGTCGGTTATCAGTAATTATTGGAAGGATTAACCACCGATTTTGAGCTGGCGGCCTCACCGGTCATCGGTAGTAGTTGTCGCGGCGTTTGAGAAATAACGCTCGTGCACGCGAAAGACGCCGTGAATATTGGCCTGGTTCCGCACGCATATCTGGATGTGAGTTTTGCGGCGAAATCCTGAGTTGGCGTAGACGTGTTTTCCCTCCGTGAAGACTCCGCGGACGGTATCGAAGGGCTCGTCCCCGGCCTTTTCGCGCGCGAGATGGAGGAAGTTGATGACGGCACAGTCCAGTTTGCGGAGACGAAGATCGTCGCCACCGACGTTCTCCGGCATCTGCACGCCGGAGGCGGCGACGACCGACTGAAAACTCGCGTATGCCTCCTCCACGGCATAAATGCCGTTGGAGCTGATGAGGTCAAGACAGAATCCAGGGTCGATTACGGCGCCGACCAAAAACGGCTCGACTTCCCGGCTTTCGTTCTTCAAGATTCGATCTGCGCGGTCCCGAGCCCATTCCAAGGCGCGGTCGGGGTTTGATTCCCAGAAATAGATTCCCGATCCGAGCCAGTCATAGGTGTTTTCGCTTGGGCGGAAGGGTTCGTTCAGAAGTAGGCGTTCGCCCGTCTCCCGGTCGCAGCCGTGGTATCCAAGAACGAAGGATGTGGAAAGGCTATGCACCCTGCCTGTAGGGCTTGGCGAGCTCCCCGGAGGTGGTGACCATGCCGGCTTCTACCAGGAAGGCGAGGGCCTTTTCTTTGGAGGAAGTCAGATCGTTGCGGAGGTTCTGCATGGCTTCGACGGACTTCTTCAGTTCCTGTTCGCTCATTTCGATCCTCCTCTCGAACGAACTGCTATCGGATTTATTATAAACTGAATCGAAATCGCTGGGAGAACTTCCCGATCCCCGCGCCCGTTTCGGGAGTATCATGGCGATGATCGAGAACAAGGCCATTGTAAGCACATTGCGGGAGGAGACGGCGCCCGCCGCGCTCTCCAAGGTCGGAAAGATACTGGTGAGCGGAAGGCCGCAAAGACTCTGTGGCAGAAGTGTACCACCGAATCGCTCTTTGGGCCATTCTCGCCGTTCTAGGCGCTTTTAGAATCTGTAAGTTACAGAAAAATGGTGCGCAACGCGGGTTCGACTCCCGCCGCCTCCACCAACTAACTGCTTTAGAATATGCTACTTGCAGAACTTTTAGGATATGTGCGTTTATAGCGTGTGTGGCTTTCCTATGGAATGAGAATAGGAAGTAAAGTATTTAGTTTCAGTTAGATATAGAAATTTGGTCGAAAAACCCGCGCCGTTTGTCCCGCTCTATGGGACAGCCAGTTCGGGGTTCTCGTGAATATTGCCGATGATCTCCCAGATCGTTTCTTCTTGATCTACGCGCGGCAACCAACCTTGCCCTTCCCAACGCATCCGGGTGCTATGGGAAATCGTCATTGCTGCCACGTGATCTTTTCGGCATCTTCGGCGAGCGAAATTAACGCCGAGGCGCTCATCTACCAGCAGGCGCGATTTTAGGCTTCGGGCGTATCACCGCCATTCCGGACATTACCCGTTTTTGGTCGCGTTGGGAAAGGCTCGGACTATCCGGATCTTCTCCTCACTCTTTGAAATTTCCGCTTCAACTGAGCACACTCTCCGACCGGGGTGCGAGAGTCCAAATCCCGCTTTCTGGGATTCACAGAATCAGGAAGTTGAGCGTTTTCAATACTGTTGCCGGGTTCGACTCCAACCTAGGGTAGCTCCGCCGTGGTGACAGGCGATCCGATCAAAAGTGGCAGAACCTTCGCGTCATTGGGGAGTAACGCATTCAGTGAGACAGGCTTTCGCCATGGTCCTCGAACTTTGCTTATTGAAGGGATAGGAATTTCCTATGCGTCCCGGCGATCTGAACTGGGCTGCATAGAATCCAGCCATGGTCGCGCATTCTGTCACTGTCCGTGGTCCTGGTCATGCTGTCTGTGTCCGTGATCGTCGCACTCCATTGATTCTTGCGGCCCCGTGAGGAGTTCCCGATGGCTCCAATTCATATCTTTGACGCAACTTCTGGAGAGAATTCACAGGCCGCGGCAGCTTCGCCATGTCCTGTGCCCCGCCTGCTCCGAAAGACTATGGGAATGGCAATCCCAATGCGCGGTATAACCCTCCGGGAGCGCGCAACACTGACTCTTGCCTGCTGCTGAAACCTGCGGGCGAAGTGGTGCATGACTACTCGACAAAGGGACCGGCTCCGGGCGATATTGTATTTCGCTGGATCCATGGATCGGTGTGCGCGGCAAAGAACACCGATCCTCGAATTCAGGTGGTGGCCTATAACGAGGATACGTACATTCTGCGCGAGAATCCGTGCGTGAACTGGGAGGCTCCGTTTACCTATCTGCTCTTCGGCAATCATGGAGCTCTGCTGATCGACACCGGGGCTACACCTGAGGCCAGTTACTATCCGTTGCGCGTCACCGTGGACGAGATTGTAAGTCGTTGGTGTGGGATTCGCAGGAAGAAGAGCGTGCCGCTGACGGTTGTGCTGACTTCAGGTGAAGATGTTGCGCAGAACCAGGGAATTGGGCAGTTCGCCGACCGTGCACAGACCGGCCTCACCCCGCTAGAACTCGGCGCGCATGGAGTTTCACGGACTAAGCAGTTCATGGAAGCAGGGATTGGGGCGAATCGACCTCGGGGGTCGCGTCGTAGAGGTGATTCCTACGCCGGGAACGCACAAGGACGGAATGAGTTTCTACGACGCGTATACCTGTCTTCTTTTCTCGGGCGACTTGCTCTATGCGGGTCGGGTGCAGATTGCCAACGACCGGGACTACGTTGCCTCGCTCGAACGCCTGCAGCAATGGAAGCAGAACCATCCCGTGAAGTGGATAATGGGCGGGCACGTTGAGATGATGTTTGTTCCCGGCAGAGCGTATCCACGATTTTCAACCAACAGGCCATTCGAGCATGTGCTGCAGCTGGAAGCAGAGACGATCGATGAAGCTCGGGAACATGCGCGAGTGGTCGTGGACAAACCAGCCGTGGTGTTCCTCACGGATTTCATTCTCCTCAACCGGGTGAGCCCGGATGAGAAGGTTTATCAGAGTGCTCCCGATCTGCCACAGATTCCGGTTCCGTACTGGATCAGCTTGCAGTAAGAAAGGGGATGTGTGCCCATGGACCTGAAATCGTTGGATCGCAGAACATTTCTTTCTTTGCCGGTTGTGTCTGTGGTACTTCCCGCTGTTGCCGCTGCGATGGCTCACGAGGCGGAGGCGATGAGTGTGCCTGCCGCACCCGCCGTGGAGAACGGAGCGATCAACTTCAAGGCCGGCGTGCCGGCGCCGGGAAGCTTTCCGGAAAGGTGGATCTGCGGGTCGTCGTCGTGCATGGACAATCACGATCCCCCGATCCAGGTGAACTGGTACAACGAACACACAGTATTCATGCGGCAGAATAAAGCGTATAGCTTCGAGGCACCGTTCATGCACCTCTACTTTGGGAATGAGCGGATTCTGATGATTGACCAGGGATACACTCAGCTGAGAACCGACTGGCCATTGCGCGATGTTGTGGATGGCTGCATTGCCGAGTGGTGCGCAAAGCATGAGCACAAGGTCGAGGACATGGAACTGCTGCTTGCATTCACCCACCTGCACGATGACCACTACGTAGGCATCAACCAGTTCCATGACCGGCCAAATACACGGTACATGGGGCAGACGCATGAGGAGATGATCGGGTTCTGGGGCATGACGAACTATCCCGAGGAGCGAGTAACTCTGGACCTTGGCGGCCGCGACATCCTGATATGGGGAAATCCAGGGCATGTATTCTCCGAGTTTGCTTACTATCACTGCTGTCCGGTAAAAGTCGCCGGGTAGTTTTGTAAGCTTATGTAGATTAAGTATTTACGCTCGGTTTTTGCTTGCCGCGATTTGAACCACAGACTGCCAGTCAAAATTGAAGGATGAACGAAG
>Ga0210394_10003709_pt1 | contig 18716 bp, 15 predicted proteins | sample IncBWC12MmetaG_FD_160121 | JGI IMG/M metagenome (GOLD analysis project Ga0210394, IMG submission 160121) | Forest soil microbial communities from Barre Woods Harvard Forest LTER site, Petersham, Massachusetts, United States - Inc-BW-C-12-M | ecosystem: Environmental > Terrestrial > Soil >... | reverse complement strand
CGGGCTCGAATGCATCACAAAACGATTGGGCGCAAAAAAAGCCTGCAGGGATCAGTTCATGCTGACCCCTTGCATTCCGGGATGCGTCTATGTAAGGGTCGGGTGAGCGTGCACGCCGGCACCGCACTCATACGACGCCCTCACCCCCGACCCCTCTCCCACTCCGTGGGAGAGGGGAGCCTCGTTACCCATCAGCTCGGCCGCACACTCCATCGGGCCAGCCCGCGAGCTGGCTAGGCGGTGGAGTAAATCATGTCGCGTACGCGCGGGTAGATCTGCTCGTTCCATTTGCGGCCGCTGAACACTCCGTAGTGGCCGACCCCGGTCTGGACGTGATGCGTCTTGCGGTAAGGCCGCACGCTTCGACAAAGCTCCTGGGCGGCCACGGTCTGCCCCACCGCGCAAATGTCGTCGCGCTCGCCCTCCACCGTCATCAGCGCCGTGCGGCGGATCGCCGCCGGATCGACGGTGCGCCAACTCCAAGTGAGCTTGCCCAGCGCCAATGCGTGCGCCTGGAAAACCTTCTCCACGGTTTCCAGGTAGAACTCGGCCGGCAGGTCGTTGACCGCGAGATACTCGTCATAGAAGTCCTGAATGTGGCGCGCCTGCTCAGCGCGTCCCTCCTGCAGGTGCTCGAGCATCTGACGAAACGACTGGCGATGACGCTCCGGGTTCATGCTCATGAACGCGCTCAACTGCAAGAAGCCCGGATAGACGCGGCGCAGGAAGCCGGCGTGCGGCGGTGGCACGCGGCTGATCAGGTTGCGCTCGAACCATGCGATCGGTTTGCTGGACGCCAGGCGGTTCACGTCGGTCGGATTGACGCGGCAGTCGACCGGACCGGCCATCAGCGTCAGGCTGCGCGGCTGCGCCGGATGGTCGTCTTCGGCCAGTAAAGCGGCTGCCGCCAGAGCCGCCACGCAGGGCTGGCATACCGCGACCACATGGCAGCCCGCCCCGACGGTCGCGATGTATCGCATCAGATAGCCGATGTGATCGTCCAGGCCGAAGTCGCCGTGCCTCACCGATACATCGCGCGCGTTGTGCCAGTCGGTGATGTACACATCATGATCCTGCAGCATCGTGCGCACCGTTTCGCGCAACAGCGTCGCAAAGTGACCCGACAGCGGCGCCACCAGCAGGAGCGGCGGTTGCGCCGCCACCGAAGCCGCCGGGTCCTTGCGGAAATGCAGCAAGGTTCCGAATGGCAGCTTCAGCACCGCGTCCTCGATGATCGGTACCCGCTGCGTTCCGACCACCACCTCGTCGATGCCGAACGCGGGGCGGTGATGGGTCAGCCTCAGCTGCGCGAGCAGTTCGCACACCGCGGCGATCTGGCGCAAGACCGGGCGCTGCGGCCGGACCCAGCGCAGTGCCGCGTCCAAATCCTGCACCAGCACCCGCAGCGGCGAAAGCAACTCGCACTGCAGCTCGTACGCCGAGTACAGCAAGGTGGTCCCTCCTGTGGAACTCGACGGGTTCTCACGCAAATTGCGGGCCACGCGCGATCCCGGCCGGCCGCACAAGCCCGGTGCATCGAACCGCCCTCGAGCGTGGCACGCACCTTGCTGATCCATCGGGATCAGGGGGAGCCATGTCCGCCGCGGTCCTGACGATCAGCAGCAAGAACTACGGAGCCTGGGCCCTGCGCGGTTGGCTGATGGCCCGGCTGGCCGGCCTCGAATTCACCGAGCAGGTGATACCTGCCGACGATCCGGCGATGCGGGCCGAAATCCTGCTGCTCTCATCGTCGATCCGGGTACCCACCTTGGAACATGACGGCGTTCGGGTGTGGGACACGCTGGCGATCGGCGAGTACCTGAACGAGATCAGGCCGGAGGCCGGGCTGCTGCCGGTCGACCGCACGGCACGCGCCCACTGCCGCGCGATCTGCGGCGAAATGCATTCCGGATTCAGCGCGTTGCGTTCCTCGCTGCCGATGAACATCAAGGGCCATTTCCCGAAGTTCAGGTTGTGGTCGCGCGCGCAAGCCGACGTCGATCGCATCGTGGCGATCTGGACCGAATGCCTGCGGACCTATCGCGGCCCTTACCTGTTCGGCGATCGACCGTGCATCGCCGATGCGATGTTCGCCCCCGTGGTCACGCGCTTCATCACGTACGACGTCGCGCTCGGCACGGATTGCTTCGACTACTGCCAGACGATCATGGCGCTGCCGGCGATGCAGGAGTGGATCGCGGGGGCACGTTCCGAGCCGGACGAGATCGAGGAGCTCGAAGCAGAGTTCTGACTCGGTCCGGCTAACATTGCACCGATCTGGTGCAATCATCACCACAACCCGTCGTGACGCTCCCTCACGGGGCGCCGTGTCCGTATCCCGTATCCGCATCCCCGTATCCGCATCCCCGCATCCGCATCCCCGCATCCGTATCCCCGCATCCGTGTCCCCGTATCCATATCCACATGAGCGAGCCGTTCCCGTTCGAACCAGCAAGTCGCCGCGCGTGGCGCGCGATGTTGGCCGCAGCTCGCGGTCGAGGCTGGGCCGCCGAATCGACCGCGCTGTGCGCTGTGGCGCTGCTGTTGAGCGGCTGCGCCACGCCGCAGGTCGACGCGCTGCTGCGCGAGCGCCCGCCGCAACTGCCGGTGTCGCAATCGCTCAGCGTTGCCTACTTTGCTCAGAAAGACCATCAGTGCGGGCCAGCCGCGCTGGCAATGGCGCTCGACGCCGCCGGCGACACGGTGACCCCGCAGGATCTGGTGGGGTCGGTCTTCATCCCGGCGCGCGAAGGGTCGCTTCCGCCTGAGATGCTGGCGGCGGTACGCCGGCGCTCGCGCCTGGCGGTCGAGTTGGATCCGCGGATCGACGCCGTGCTGGCCGAAGTGGCCGCAGGAACGCCGGTGATCGTGCTGCAAAACCTCAGTCTTCCCGTCATTCCGATCTGGCACTACTCGGTGGTGGTGGGCTACGACTTGCAACGTGAGGACATTTTCCTGCAGTCGGGCGGGCAACGCGCCGGGGCGATTCCGCTGCGCACCTTCGAGAGAACGTGGGCGCGCTCCAAGCGCTGGGCCATGGTCGTGCTGCCGCCGGACCGCCTGCCCGTGAGTCAACAACCCGCACAGATCTTCGCGGCGGCGGCAACTCTCGAGCGCAGCGATCCGGGCGCCGCGCGCCGCGTTTACCGCTCGATCACGCAGACGTTTCCGGACTTCACGCCGGCCTGGATCGGATTGGGCAACGCCGCCTTCGCCGAAGGCGACCTGAGCGAATCGGCAGCCGGCTTTCGAAAAGCCACCGAGCTGGACCCGGGCAGCGCGGACGCCTGGAACAATTTGGCCAGCGCATTGGCGGCGCTGGGACGGCCTTGCGAAGCCGGCGAGGCGGTCCGGCGCGCCATCCAGATCGGCGGCCCGCATCTGGCGCAGTACCAGCAGACCGCTGCCGAAATCGACGACAGCACGGTTTGCGATCACAGCGGCTTGAGATAATCGTTCCGATGGGCGCGAATCCGCAACCCCAGGCTTCGACCCCGATGCCGACCGCCTTGATCGACGAGGCGCGCTGCATCGGCTGCACCCTTTGCATCCAAGCCTGCCCGGTCGATGCGATCGTCGGCGCCGTGCGGCACATGCACACCGTCGTCGAACCATGGTGCATCGGATGCGAGCGCTGCATTGCGCCCTGTCCCGTGGACTGCATCTCGATGGTCGAGGCGATCCCCCCCCGCGTGTGGACACGCTCGGACGCCAAAGCGGCGCACGAGCGCCTGCGCGCCCGCAAGGAGCGCCTGGATCGGGAGCAACTGGCGCGCGAGCAGCGGCTTGCGTCGCGCGCGCAGGACGACGAACGTCCACCCGATCAGGTGGTCGAGGCAGGCGGCGCGGGGATCGATCGGATTGCGGCCATCGTCGCAAGCGCCGTGCAGCGTGCACGGCAACGTCGCGCGCGAGGCTCGCGATGACTCCGGCGCGGCGCCGGCACATCTTCGAGGCGCTGCGCAGCGCCAATCCCGAACCGCGCAGCGAATTGGAATTCGGTAGCCCGTTCGAGCTGCTGGTCGCGGTCGTGCTCTCGGCGCAGGCGACCGATCGCAGTGTGAATCAGGCGACCGCCGAGCTGTTTCGTGTTGCCAACACGCCGGCAGCGATGCTCGCGCTCGGCGAGGAGGGCTTGATCGCTTACATCCGCACGATCGGGCTTTTTCGAACCAAAGCGCGCAACCTGATCGGTCTGTGCCGGGCGCTGCTGGAGTGTCACGCGGGGCAGGTGCCGCGAAGCCGCGAAGCGCTGGAGGCGTTACCGGGCGTTGGGCGCAAGACCGCCAATGTCGTACTGAACGTCGCATTCGGCGAGGCGACGATCGCGGTCGATACGCACATCTTCCGGGTTGCCAACCGCACCGGGCTGGCACCGGGCAAGGACGTCACCGAAGTCGAGCAGCAGTTGCTGAAGACGGTGCCGGAGGAGTTCCGTCTGCACGCGCATCACTGGCTGATCCTGCACGGCCGTTACGTGTGCGTGGCGCGCAAGCCGAAATGCTGGCAGTGCGCGATCGCCAAATGGTGCGAGTTTTCACCGAAAACGCCCGCGCCCGCGTGAACGGATCGACGAAACCTGTCACTGAATTGCCGTCCGGCCGCCTCAGGCGCTCAACTCAAAAAGGGGGAGACCATGAACAAGAAACTGATCGTCGCCTGGATCGTGTTGTTCGTTGTCTGGTTGATCGGCAGCTTCGTCGTGCATGGCGTGCTGCTCGAGTCCGACTACATGAAGCTCGGGAACCTGTTCCGAACGCAGGACGATTCGCAGAAGTACTTTCCGCTGATGATACTGGCGCACATCATGATGGCCGGTGCATTCGCCTGGATCTATGCGCGCGGGGTGGAGGCCAAGCCATGGCTTGCGCAGGGCGTGCGCTTCGGCGTCGCGGTCGCTGCGCTGACCGTGGTGCCAACCTATCTCATCTACTACGTGGTACAGCCGATGCCGGGAGGCGTGGTCGCCAAGCAGATCGTCTTCGACGGCATTCTGGCGGTGATCCTCGGGCTGGTCGTCGCCTGGCTGTACCGCAGCGAAACGGCAGGCTCCCACTGAGCGGGCAAACCCGGGACGCTCCTCGTCACCGACTGGTCACCCGGGCATCCGAAGATCAACAAACCAGCTCACTCGTTGGAGGTCGCACCCCTATGGCAATGTCCGATGACGAGGTCTTGCGCCGAATCAAGCGCGAACTGATCGATGGCTACGACGAAGAGCTCGAGCTCGAAATCGAGGACCGCGCCGGAGAGGATGTTCTGGCCGGCGACGTTGCGGCCGACGGCGATGCCGAGCGCACCTGGCGTCTGCACTATTTCCGCCAGCTGTTCAAGCTGCAGGCCGAACTGGTCAAGCTCCAGGACTGGGTCGTTGCGCGCAAACAAAAGGTGGTGATCGTATTCGAGGGACGTGACGCCGCCGGCAAGGGTGGCACGATCAAGCGAATCACGCAGCGGCTGAATCCTCGGGTGTGCCGTGCGGTCGCGCTGCCGGCGCCCAACGACCGCGAGCGCACCCAGTGGTACTTCCAACGCTACGTCGCCAATCTGCCCGCGGGGGGCGAGATCGTCCTGTTCGATCGCAGCTGGTACAACCGCGCCGGGGTCGAGCGCGTGATGGGCTTTTGCACCGAGGACGAAGTCGAGGAGTTCTTCCGCTCGGTCCCGGAGTTCGAAAAGATGCTGGTGCGCTCCGGGATCCGACTCGTCAAGTACTGGTTCTCGATCACGGACGAGGAGCAGCACTTGCGGTTCCTCGGACGCATCCATGACCCGATGAAGCAGTGGAAGTTCAGTGCGATGGATCTGGAGTCCCGCCGCCGGTGGGAAGCCTATACCAAGGCCAAGGAAGCGATGCTCGAGCGCACTCACATCTCCGAAGCGCCCTGGTGGGTGGTTCAGGCGGTCGACAAGAAGCGCGCCCGACTCAACTGCATCCACCACCTGTTGAGACAGTTCGAATACGTGGAGATCGAACATCCGGCGATCGAGCTGCCGGAGCGCGAACGCCACCCGGACTACACCCGGCACCCGGTGCCGCAGTCGATCTTGGTTCCGGAGATCTATTGAGCGCCTGCCGTTAACGAAACGTACGCGATGTAACGGGTTCTCGATTCATCGGAACCTCGCGAAGGCTCTGAAGGTCTGAGGCACATCGGAATGCCATGGCGTTCCGAACAGCGCAGTGAGGCATGGCTCCCGTGCCTCGCGCTGCCACGACGAGGAGTCGAACATGCGCCGGGTATCCGCCAGCATCGCCTGCATCGCGCTCGCCAGCTGTGCCGCCGTCGACATCCGCTACGTGCCGCCGCCGGACGCGCCGCCCGTGCTGAATGCAAAGGTGATCGACAAGGCGCGCGCGGCGGTATGGGACTCGTCCGTACCGGTACTGGGAAAGCAATCCCTGGTAATCAACAGCCTGGACCGCTCGTCGGGGGTTGTCAGCATCAGCTACAACGGGGATCTGACGAGGTACATCGATTGCGGACGTGCAACGTCGCAATTCAGCTTCGGGGCGGCATCGAGGAGCGACCGCTTCGAGTACTCAAAGCCGCAGCAGCTGTTTTATTCGAAGGACGCCGCGGGGATCATCGTCTTCATCGATCAGAAGATGTCGCTCGAAGCCCATGCCAACCTGGTATTCGAGGAGAGGTCGCCCGCCCAAACCCGCGTCAGCGCGAATGCACTGTACACGGTGAGGCGCCAGCAGGTCGTCCAGTATTGGGGGGGCGCCGTGCCCGCCAGCACAAACAGCGACACGATCTCGTTCAATTCCGGAGGCGGAGCCGCCTTCCCCTGGTCGGGAGATGGCCTGCCCTCTCAGTGCATCGCGACCGGCGCCCTGGAAACCGAACTGCTGTCGCTGATCCAGTAAGCGAACTCGCCGCTCAGTCCGTGAACGGCGGGGCAGCGCGCAGCACTTCGTCGATCGTAGTCAGGCCGAGAACAACCTTCTCAGCGCCCGATACGCGCAGCGACCGCAGGCCGTCGCGTGCTGCCTGCTCGCGCAGCTCCTGAAGCTCCGATCCGCGCGCGACCAGCAGTCGGATCGCATCGGTCGTCACCAGCAGCTCCACCAGGCCGGTGCGTCCGAGATAACCGGTGCGGCGGCACTCGAGGCAGCCAGTCGGCCGGTAAACCATGCGCGGCGGCGCCGAGCGCCACGGCGCCACCAGCTCACCCCACAGCGCCTGGTCGGGCCCGTCCTGGGTCTCTTTGCAGTTCGGGCACAGCGTCCGCACCAGGCGTTGCGCCAGCACGCCGATCAACGTTGCATTGATCAGGTAAGGCGCAACGCCCAGTTCGGACAGCCGTGCAACTGCCGAGGCCGCATCGTTCGTGTGCAGCGTCGAAAACACCAGGTGACCCGTCAGCGCCGCCTGCACCGCCATATCGGCGGTCTCGCGGTCACGGATCTCGCCCACCATGATGACGTCCGGATCCTGCCGCATCAGCGCGCGCAGGCCATCGGCAAAACCGAGCTCGATGCCCGGCTGCACCTGCATCTGGTTCAAACAGGGGTCGACCATCTCGATCGGGTCCTCGACCGTGCTGACGTTCACCTCGTCGGTCGCCAGCTGCTTCAGGGTCGAGTACAGCGTGGTCGTCTTGCCGGAGCCCGTCGGCCCGGTCACCAGCACGATTCCCGAAGGGCGCCGGATCAGCTCGGACCAGATCTTGCCCTCCGCATCGGAGAACCCCAGCTCCGCGTAGCTGCGAACCACGACCTCGGGGTCGAAGATCCGCATCACGAGCTTTTCGCCGAACGCCGTGGGCAGCGTCGACAGCCGGATCTCGACCTCGCGCGAGCCGGCGCCACCCGCACGTGTCTTGATGCGCCCGTCCTGCGGCCGGCGCCGCTCCACCACATCCATCCGGCCGAGCAGTTTGATGCGGCTGGTCATCGCGTGCATCACGCCGGGCGGCACCTGATAGACCTGGTGCAAAACGCCGTCGATCCGGAAGCGCACCACGCCCTGGTCCCGCTTGGGCTCCAGGTGGATGTCGCTGGCGCGCTGATCGAATGCGTATTGCAGGATCCAGTCGACGATGTGCACCACGTGCGCATCGTTGGCTTCGACCTTGGAGCCGAGCTCGACCAGTTGCTCGAAATTGCTCAGCGGATTGGTGGTGCCGGTCTTGCTGGCTCCCTTGACCTGCTGTGCGAGCTTGTAGAACTCGGTCGTGTAGCGCGCGATATCGACCGGGTTGGCCACCACCCGCTGCACGCTTTTCTTCGAGATCTGCTCGATCTCGCGGACCCATTCATCGACGAACGGCTCGCAGGTTGCCACCACGATTTCGGCGGGCTTGACGGCGATCGGCAGAATCGAATAGCCGGTGGCGTACGCGCTCGACATCACGTCGACCACGCGCGTGAAGTCGACCCGCAGCGGATCGATGTGCTGGTAGGGAAGCTTGACCTTCTCGGCCAGCCATTGCGTGAGCAGCTCCAGATCGAGCAGCCGCCGCTGCGCGTCGGGGGTGCGGAAATTCATCTCGGCCAGCACCGCGATCGGATGGCCGAAGCGCTCCCGATCGGCGATCGCGAACACGCGTTCCGAATCCGATTGCGAGAGCCACTTGTCGGCAACCAGCTGGCGGACCACGTACGCGAGCGGCAGCTTGCCGCTGACCGCGGGCTGGACCGCCGCCGGCGCGGGCTTCGGATGCTCGGCGGCCTTCGGAGCACCCTCGGTTGGGGTGGTTCGACGCCGCTCGGAGCGATGTTCCGGACGATGCTGAGCCGGCACGCGGCTGGCCTCGCTCACCGGTCTGATCCTTGCTCGCGCAGTGACCGGCTCGGTTCAACAGGATGCTTCATTCGGCCTGTGCGAAGCGTGCAGCCAATTCGGCCGCTCGCTTGGGTGATTTTTCGAAATCTGCCACCACAGCGTCGACGGCGCGCCGCATCAGTGGTTCCGACTCCAGCGGCCGGATGTAGGCTCGACGCAGGTAGGTCTTGATCAGCTCCGGCGACATTACGTGCGCTTTGCTGTCGGAAGGGCTGCTGAACATGAACAGCGTGCGCAACGGGCTGATCCAGCGCAGGCGCGCCTTGATGAATTCGTGACCGTTCCAGATCTCGAACCAGGTCCCGCGCGCCCACGCCGCGATGTCCTGATCGATCTTCGCCTCGGCCGAGCGATCCAGCTCGCCCACATCCGTCAGCGGATCGGGCACGCTCAGGTCAACCTCGTGTTCCTTGGCCGCACGCAGCAGCGCGTCGGTCGGTACCCTGATCCCTCCCGGCACCGTCGTCATCGGGAAGGCGCCCGTGAGCTTGATGCCCTCCAGCTTGACCCGAAGCTCGCTCGACTGCAGCGAATGCTTGATGTAGGTCGCTTGATCGGTGGGTTTCACCGCCATCGCGTGCGACCCCATCAGTTGCTGGAAGAACTCGTCCTGGTCGCGCTGGCTCATCCGCATCAGCGACAGGCCGTCGCGCAGTATCCGGGTCATCGTCGGAATCAATCCAACCAGCCGTTTGCGCTCCTCCGGGGTGGCCTTGGGCTGTACGCTCCAGACGATCTCGTGGATCACCTCGCGGAAGCGCTTGGAAAACCCCTTGGTTTCGTCGTCCCTGAGCGTAGCGGCCACCAGCACCTGGACCCAGGGTCCGAGCAGGAAATCGCGCAGGTACGCATCCAGCTCGACCCGATCGAAAGCCCGGCGCACCTGGATCGTGGTGTTGATCGTCAGGATCTCGCGCTTTTCGGCCTCCTCCAACGCTCGCTTGGCGCGCGCCACCGGGTCGGTGTCGCGCGGCCGGATCTCGCCCAGGAAGGCGTCGAACTCCGCCAGCAACCGATCGAACACGTTGATGTCGCGGTCGAACTGGATCAGCACTTCGCGCACGACGCGATCGACTTCTTCGCGGAACCGCTCGTTCTCATCGCCGTAGGGCTCCCACCCCGCCGATGTGTTGGCGATCCGGTCGATCAACCGCCGCGCCGGATGCGAGCTGGAGGCGAAGAAAGCCGCATCCATCAGCGCGGCCTTCAGCACCGGGAACTGCAGGCGCGACAGCAATGCCTTGATTTCGGCCGGCACCTGCCCGTCGCGCAGCATGTGATCGAACATCATGCCGACGATTTCGATCGTGAGCTTGTCGACCGTACGCGACGACTGCGACAGCAGGTGGTCGCGCCAGGCGCTGATCGAGCCGGCCTGGGTGCCCGCGAATACGGCCCCCTGCACGCCCTGAAGTCCCAATCCCTGCAGCTCGTTGATCGCCGCCAGCAGCGGCGCACCCACCGGACCCGGTACGGACATCGGCGGCAGCTGGTAGCCGCCGACGTTGGCCTGCAGCCGAGCCAACAGGTCCGAAAGCACTTTCTGCGCATCGCCGGATGGCATGCCCAGGGCTGAGCCTGGCGCCGAGGCGCCGTGACCCGCTGTGCCGGCCACGCCTGCTGCTGCGCCGGCGCCCCCACCTTCACCCCCGCCGAAAACGCCTCCCAGCCCACCTGCGCCGGCGCCGCCCGCGGCGCGCGCCGCCTCGCCAGTCGGATCGGGGCGACCGCCCGCGCGGCCCGCCGCTGCAGGCGCAGCCTGCCGACTCGCCAGCTCGCGCCAGATCAGCTTGGCGTCGAGACCGTGCGTGCGGAAATGATCCAGCAGAGCCAGCTCAACGCGCGCCAGTTCCTCCGCCAGCGGCCGCTCGAACATGCTCAAGCAAAAGGCCCAGGCATCACGGTGCAGACTCACATCCTCGATCGCAGCCAGCAGCGCTGGCATGAAAGCGTCCGGGCCGTACGGATTGTCGGAATCGCGCAGCGACGTTCTGCCGGTCAGGAAACCGACCACCATATTCAAGTCGCGCAGCGGCTCGTCCACGATGCGGCGCATCCGCCGCGCGCTGCGCGCTGCGACCGTGTCGCCGGTGTCGTCGGTCTGCTGGACCAGCGACATCGAATCGAGGTCGACCTCGGCAGCCTGCACGCTGGTCTTAACGACCAGCAGCTCAGCGATCAGCCGGTCCTGCTGCTCTGGAATGCGTGCCAGGAACGCCTGCTGCAACTCGTCGCCTCGGGCAGTCAGCATCCGCTGCACCAGTGGCGTGCCGATATCGAAGTCCCAGCGCGAGGCCAGCGTCTCGCGCACGTTGCTGGCGATCGAGGCAAATGACCCGCCCAGCAGCTCGCAGGAAATGGCGGCGGCCGACCTCAGCAGCGCCTGTGTTTGGCTCGCTGACAGATACGGCAGTGCGCTCGAAGAGCGCGCACCGTCGAACGGCACCGTCGAGTTCATTCGGGCGTGAGGCCGTGCGGGCCAACCTGCCAGGAAATTGACTGTATCCTGACAATACGGCAAGTCAAGCCTGACAATGAGCCCAAATCACGTCTCAACTTTCTCGAAAGCGTGCCGATATCGCACTGCAGGTTCACATGCAAAGGCCTTCCTTCAGCTTCAGCGGCATGGCCCCATTGTGGCGTTGAAGGCCTCTTAGCCAGCGGCGGGCAGGAAGCGCGGATCTGGCCTCGATCGCGGCAGCCCGCTCACGTAACTGGCGTGCCTCGATCCGGATCGTGGGGCCGACGGCAGCCAGCGCAACCCGGTTGCCGGCCCGTGCCTCATCCATAACGATGACACGTCCGTTGAAGGCAGCCGCAATCCTGTCCAGGCTTGGACGGCAGCTGCGCCCGAACAGATTGAACGAGGCGATTCCAGGCTCGCGCAGAACGCGGCGGCACGCGGCGTAAAAGGCCGGGTCGTCGTAAACGGGTCCGCGGGCGCGCGCGTCGTACAGATCGACCTGCAGCCAATCGGAAAATCCGCCGCGCCTGCGGCCCTGCAAAAACGCCATCGCATCGTCGCACACGACGGTCAGGTGATCGTCTTCCTCGGGCAGCGCAAACCACCGACGCGCTGCCTTGATGACGGCCTGCTCGAGCTCGACGACCACCGTTTCAGCGAACGGCAGATAACGGCGACAGAACTTCGCCAGCGCCGCGGCGCCCAGGCCGAGTTGCAGCACCCGCTGCGGACGGGGCAGCAGCAGCATGGGCGCCATCATCTGCTGCTGATACTCGAGCTCGAGGTGGTACGGGCGGGCGATCCGCATCGCACCCTGAACCCACTCGGTGCCGAAATGAAGGTAACGGACCCCGGCTGACTCCGACAGCGTCACTGCCTGCTGGAAGGCGACCGCACGGGGCGATTTGCGACCTTTCGCGAGCCCAACCGGGTCGCCGTCGTACGCTTCCCGCTCCTCGGCCGAAGATCCCCTGCTCGCAACGCTCTTCAACAGCTTGGTCTGTCCGATTCTCAGTTGGCGGCGCCTTTGCCTTCGCCTTTGCCTTCTTCTTCGCCTTTGCGTCCTTCTTCTTGTGGCCCTCGCTTCAAGTCCAGCCTCACTGCGTCGACCAGCCGATCAAACAGGGGCGCCGGTTCGAGCTGGACCAACCAGGCGGATTGCAGATACGCTACCAGGGTATCAGGGGACAGAGAGTGGGCTCGATCCCCGCCCGAGTTCGTGAACAGGTAAAGGGCCTTCTTCGGGCTGATCCAGCGCAGCACCACGCGCTGGGTGCTGCCGTCGCTCATCCGCAAATCGAACCAGAGGCCGCGGCTCCACCCGGCAATCGTGTCCAGCGCCTCCTGCTGATCCATCGCCAGCGCCACCTCCGCCTGCTCGGGCGGGGCCATCAGGTGAGTCACGCCAGCCGCGCTGGCCGCCAGCGCGTGCCGCACCGCCTCGTCCGACACCTTGACCTGCTCGGGCGGTACGTCGCTGGTGTCGGTCGGAATGCGGAACCCGTCGAGCTTGATGCGCACCGTGCTCTGCGTGAGCTGCGGAAGCGAACCGTGCGCCAGCTCGAGTGCCTTCACGGCATTGGCGTGCGAACCCATCAGCTTCCCGAAGAATTGCTGGATCCGCTCGGGCGGCCAATCGATCTGGTTGAGCCCCTCGCGCAGCACAGTCAGCACACTGGGAATGGTGCCGATCATTCGTTTGCGGTCGCCCGGGTTGATCTTCGGCTGAACGCTCCACACCAGCTCCGGAATCGCATCCAGATAGCGGCGCAACAGGCCGGGCTCGGTCTTCTCGCGGGTCGACGCTTCGACCAGCACGCGCACCCACACGTCGAGCAGGAAATCGCGCAGATAGGATTCGAGCTGCACGCCGTCGAAGGCACTGCGCACCTGCATGGTCGCCTTGATCGCCAGGATCTCGCGGTTCTCAGCTTCGGCCAACGCGCGCCGCGCGCGAGCCACCGGATCGTCGTCGCGTGTGCGCTCTTCGTTCAGGAATCGCTCGAACTGCTCCAGCGCCTGCTGGAACGCCTTGGACGTATCGTCCGTCGCGTGGGTCACCGAATCAATCGCTGCGCGCACCTGGTCGAAGTAGCGCCGGTTGTCTTCGCCCTCGACCGACCAGCCGATCGACGTGCTGGCGACCCGGTCCAGCAGGCGCCTGGCCGGCTGCCTGGAGTCGGCGAACAATTCGGGGTCGCCGAGCGCGACCTTCAGCAACGGAAACTGCAGGCGCGCCAATTGCTCCCTGATCGGATCGGGCACGTGACGGTCGCGCTGAATCCGATCGAACAGCAAGCCGACCAGCTCGATCGTCAGCTTGTCCAGCTTGCGCGAGGCGGTTTCGATCAGTCCTTGCCGCACTTCGGCGGTCACGCCCGCATCGGCGCCGGTTCCGGCAGCGACTCTGGCAATCGACGCGGTCGCGCGCAGCGCGTCATTGATCGCAGACAGCAGCGCCGGATCAAACGTCGCGGCCGAGCCTGACGACCGCTCGCCCATGGCGATCGCCTCGAGCGGCGCTGTCGGCGCCGGCGCGCCGGGCGTTGAAGGCGTCGCAGCGGCCGTCGCTCCCGGGCCGCCGGTCGGGCCAGCGCCCGGCTGCATACGCTCCAGCAGCGTCAGCAGCACGGAACGCGACTGGGCGTCGTCCTGCGCACTGGCCCCGGCGCCGCCGGTGGTTCCTGGCGCTCGCGTACGGCCGCCGCCTTGCGTGCCGATCATCGTGGTTTGCCATACCGGAGCTGCGTCGCTCGCCCCGCCCCGCGCCAGGCGCTGCTCGATCTGGCCAAAGGATTGGCCGACGATCCGGCTGAGCCCGGGCGAAATCAACCGCATCAAGGGAATGACGTCGGACTCGCCGATACCGATCTGGCGCAACGCTCCGGCAACGGCCCGCACAAACGGTGCGGGGCGGAACGGCAGATCGGAATCGCGCAACTCCGGTTCCTGCAACCGGTTGATCAGCCGGACCTTGACTGCCCCAAATTCATCGTCGACGGTGTTGCGCAGACGGGCAGCGCACTGATCGATCGCCGCGTCGAATTCGGAATCCGCGTGCTCGACCAGGGACAGCATCCTGCTCTTGCCGCCTTCGGATCCGCGCGCGGTCACAAAGGAGGCGATCGACGCGGTCAACTCGGGCTGTAACGCTTCCAGGTAGGCCTGGACGAATGCCCGATCACGCGCCAGAACCGCTTTGACACGCTTTGCCTCGGGCTCGTCCGGCGATTTGGCGAGCGGCCCGAGCGTATCGGTCAGCGCGCCTTGAAGCTTGCTCTCGATAACCGTGCGAACCGGGGTCCAGCAGTCTTCGAACAGGCCGCGGTAGCGGGCTCGACGGCGCGACGAGTCCGGCGACTCCGTCGCCTGGAGCGCTCGGTCGAGCGGTTCTTCATCCATCGGCAATCGGTCGCTGCACGGTCCGTCCCACCCACGATCGGCGATTCGAGCTTAAACCCACTACCGCCTCAACACCAAGCCTGAAAAAACGCCATCCACAGAGACAGCTTCTCCTCGAAGCGGCAAGCGGCGTGCGCAGGACTGGTCGATGGCAGCACGTCCCACGCGTAGCCGAGCTCGCCGATGCGGGCGCGGAAACGGCCCGCTGCCTGTCCGTTGAACGCTACAGCCCGCAACTGCGGCGCCAGCTGCCGCAAACTTTCCAAGTCGTTCGACATCGGCGCGTGAATCTGGGAATCCAGGCTGCCAGTGCGCCGGCACGCGGCATACACATCCCAGATGCCGACGCGATGGTCCAGCACGCGCTCGAGACGTTGCGGGTAAGGCAGATCCGCCAGAGGCTCGCCGAATATCCGGCCCAGGATCGGCCAGAACTGGTTGCGCGGATGCCCGTAGTACTGATGCGCCGCCAGTGAGGCCGAGCTCGGGAAGCTGCCCAGCACCAACAGGCGTACGCCGGCGTCGACGACCGGAGCAAATCCCCTGCTTCGTCGCTCACCCAACTTTCGAAACTTCGCCAAGCAGCAACTGATTCACCCGCTTCACGTAGGCGGCCGGGTCTTCCAGTTGACCACCGTCGGCCAGCACCGCCTGCTCCAGCAACAGCGTGGCCCAGTCGGCCAGGTGCACATCGTCGGTGCGCAGCCGGCTGACCAGCGGATGGTGCCCGTTCAATTCCAGGATCGGGGGCGCAACCGGCACGCTCTGCCCGGCCGCTTTCAACAGACGCTGCAGATGGGCACTCATCTGGTCCTTGTCGACCACGATACAGGCCGGCGACTCGGTCAGCCGGGTACTCAGGCGAACCTGCGCCACCCGGTCGCCCAGCGCTTGTTTGACCCGTTCGAGCAGCTCTTTGAACTCGTTCGCGTCCTTTTCCTGCTCCCGCTTCTGTTCGGCATCGGCCAGCTCGCCCAGGTCCAGGTCGCCCTTGGCCACCGATTGGAGCGGCTTGCCGTCGAACTCCGTCAGAAAGCCCACCATCCACTCGTCGACCCGATCCGTCAGCAGCAGCACTTCGACGCCCTTCTTGCGGAAGATCTCCAGATGAGGGCTGCCACGCGCCGCCTCGACCGATTCGGCGGTCAGATAGAAGATGTTCTTCTGCCCGGCTGCCGCGCGACCCGCATACTCGGCCAACGAAACGCCGGGGGTCGAGTCGGACGTGCTGGTGCGGAATCGCAGCAGCCGCGCGATCCGCTCGCGATTGGCCGAGTCCTCTCCGATCCCCTCTTTCAGCACCTGCCCGAATTCGGCCCAGAACTTGGCGTAGTCATCCTTGCGGTTCTCCGCGAGGTCTTCCAGCAGGCCCAGGATCCGTTTCGTGCAGCCTTCCCGGATCGCCTTGACGTCACGGCTTTCCTGCAGCAGCTCGCGCGAGACGTTCAGCGGCAGATCGTTCGAGTCGATTACGCCCCGCACGAAGCGCAGATACGTCGGCAGCAGCTGCTCGGCGTCGTCCATGATGAAAACGCGCCGTACATACAGCTTCAGGCCATGCTGATGGCGGCGATCCCACAGATCGAACGGCGCCTGGGCCGGCAGGTAGAGCAGCTGCGCGTACTCGTTGCGCCCCTCGACGCGATTGTGGGTCCAGGCCAGAGCCTCCCCGAAGTCGTGCGATAAGTGCTTGTAGAAATCCCGATATTGCTGCTCGGTGATATCACCCTTGGGCCGAGCCCAGAGCGCCGAGGCCTGGTTCACGGTCTCCAGCTCATCGGTGCGACGGTACTCGTTGTGGTCCTTGTCCCATTCCTCCTTCGGCATCCGGATCGGCGTGGCGATGTGGTCGGAGTACTTGACCAGGATCGAGCGCAGCTTCCAGGACGACAGCAGTTCCTCGTCCTCGGCTTTCAGGTGCAGCGTCACATCCGTTCCGTGGCTGGATCGCTCGCACGGCTCGACGGTGAACTCGCCGGCCCCATCGGACTGCCAGCGCACGGCCTCGCCGGCCGGCAGCCCGGCCCGGCGCGACACGACGGTCACCGAGTCGGCCACGATGAACGCCGAGTAGAAGCCGACTCCGAACTGGCCGATCAGCTGGGCATCCTTCTGCTGATCCCCGGTCAGCTTCTCGAAAAACTCGCGCGTGCCGCTGCGAGCGATCGTGCCCAGATGCAGCACGATCTCGTCGCGCGTCATGCCGATGCCGTTGTCCGATATCGTGATCGTCTTGGCGTTCTTGTCGTATTCAACCCGAATCGACAACTCATCGCCAGGTTCGAGCAACGCGGGCGCCTCGATGGCCTCGAAGCGCAGCCGATCGCACGCATCCGACGCGTTGCTGATCAGCTCGCGCAGAAAGATCTCGCGGTTGCTGTACAGCGAATGAATCATCAGCCGAAGCAGTTGCTTGACCTCGGCCTGAAATCCAAGCGTTTCTTTCATGAGGAAAAACCTCGTCAATTCATGGTTGGTCAGTCGAGCAAAGAGGTGCGACCGGATGGTTCGGTCGAGGAGCCGCGCGCGTCGATGCAGCTTTTGCCGACAATCGCTATTCTGTCAGATCGACAAGGGCCTCGATTGATGGCGGCACCCCAGAGCTTTTCCTATTACACCTGCGATGTTTTCACCGACCGCCGTTTCGGGGGCAATCCCCTGGCCGTCGTGCTGGACGCGGACGGCTTGTCCGAGTCGCAAATGCAGGCGATCGCACGTGAATTCAACTACTCCGAGACGGTTTTCCTTCTGCCACCCTCGGATCCCGCCCGCGACGCCCGCGTGCGGATCTTCACACCGGGGCGCGAGGTACCTTTTGCCGGCCATCCCACGGTAGGCACGGCCTTTGTGCTGGCGAGCTGCGTGCCTGGCCTGGCCCGAGCGGACCGGATCGTGTTGGAGGCGCGGGTCGGCCCGGTCCATGTCGAGGTGGAGCGCGATGCGGAAGGCGTCAAGCTGTGCCGTTTCACTGCGCCGCGACTGCCACAACTGGGGCCGCCAGCACCGCCGCGCGAACACCTGGCAGCCATGTTGGGACTGGCCACGTCGCAGGTGCTGGACTCTGCGGAGTTCTGGTCGTGTGGACTGTCGTTTCTGGTGGTCCCGCTGTCCTCCGTCGATGCCTTGCAGCGCTGCCAACTCGACCTCAGGGTCTGGTCCGACGTCCTGGCAGGCTACGAATCGAAGCACGTCTACCCGGTGGCGCAAGCAAGTGGAGCGTGGCGGGTGCGAATGTTCGCCCCCGACGCCGGCGTAGCCGAGGACCCTGCCACCGGATCGGCCGCTGCCGCCTTTGCCGGTTGGCTGGCCTGCTACGCCCCCGAGGCGACCCGCCGATCCGAGTTCACGCTGCTGCAGGGCGAGGAGATCGGCCGGCCCAGTCGTATCGCCCTTCGCGTCGAACGCGAGGACGACCGGGTCACCGAAGTCCGGGTCGGCGGCGCCTCTGTGATGGTCAGCCAGGGGACTTTGCTCGTGTGATTGCAGTCACACGCATCCGCGGCGCCAGCAACAGGCCCTTGCGCGCGCGGTGGCCGTGGTACTTCTGCAGCTCAGCCTCGCCCAGCGCAACTTCGAGAGGCTTGCCGGATTTGGCGGCGTTGCCTCGCGCCAGGATGCCGGCCGCACCGCACGTGGTGACGGCCACCATCGGCTCGTTGTCGTCCAGCCCCATCAGGATGACGCCACGCCCGCCGGCGGGCTGCGCTTTGATCTCGGACGCCTCGAAAACCAGCAGACGCCCCTGGCCCGACGCGCACGCGATCAGGTGATCGCTCGCCGGGTCGACGATGCTCGGCCGAATCGGCTCCTGACCTTCTTCCACGCCGATGTATTGCTTGCCGCCGCGCTGGCGCGACATCAAATCTCCCAGCCGACAGGCAAAGCCGCGCCCCGCGCTGGTGGCCACCAGCAGCGGCACATCAGGCGCTCCGGCCGCGTACGCCACCAGCCGGGTGTCGGCCTGCAGATCGATCAGTGAAGTCACGGGCGCCCCATCGCCGCGTGCTGACGGCAGCTGGGCGACCGGAATCGAGTAAACGCGCCCGTTGGAACCG
>Ga0210394_10003705_pt1 | contig 18722 bp, 15 predicted proteins | sample IncBWC12MmetaG_FD_160121 | JGI IMG/M metagenome (GOLD analysis project Ga0210394, IMG submission 160121) | Forest soil microbial communities from Barre Woods Harvard Forest LTER site, Petersham, Massachusetts, United States - Inc-BW-C-12-M | ecosystem: Environmental > Terrestrial > Soil >... | reverse complement strand
AGCTCGGCCGGAAGCGCCGCCACCCTTCCCGAAATCCGCGTCATCGGCACCTCTCCGGTGCCACCGCCGCGCCAAGCCCCGCGGCCCGCGGCGGCTACCGGGGGACGGGCCGCGCCGGCGACACCGGCACCGACGGTTGCAGCAGAACCCGGCGCGGTCGAACTGGACAAGATCCCATCCAACGTCCAAACGGTTCCGGCTTCCGCCTTCGAGTACGCGAAGTCGCCGGACCTTTTGCAATCGCTGGTCCAGTCGCTGCCCGGTGTCTCGCTAAGTGACCAGACCGGGAACCAATTCCAACTCGATCTCAATTACCGCGGCTTCAGCGCCTCGCCGGTAATCGGCACGCCGCAGGGAATTGCCGTCTATCAGAACGGGGTGCGCATCAACGAGGTCTTCGGTGACGTCGTCAATTGGGATTTGATTCCACAGAACGCCATCAATCGACTCACACTCGTTCCGAGCAATCCCGTCTACGGCCTCAACGCGATCGGCGGTGCGCTCTCGTTCGAGATGAAGAACGGCTTCACGTATCACGGCGTCGAGGGGGAAGTGAGCGGCGGTTCGTACGGCCGGATCGCTTCTTCCATGCAAGCCGGCGGTCAGGTCGGAAACCTGTCGGGCTATATTACGGCCGATGCCATCAATGACGCCGGCTGGCGCAACAGCTCACCGTCGTCCCTGCGGCGCGTGTTTGCCGACCTTGGCGCACGCGGCGATCGAACTGAATTTCACGTCAGCTTCACCGGTGCCGACAACAACTTCGGCGCTGCAGCCGCAACGCCGGTGGAGATGTTGAGTCAGAGCTGGTCCAGTACCTATACCCTTCCGCAAACAACGCACAACCAGCTTGCCTTTCTGACCGCCAGCGCCAGCTGGAAGCCGACCGATACGTGGACCTATCAGGCGGTCGCCTACTATCGCAATTTCCATCAAGCTCACGTCGATGGGAACGGCACCGACGTAACGAACGATCCGACGGTCTGTCCCGATCCCACAAAGCTGTGCTTCCCCAACCTCGACGGCAGCGTCTCCAACCTGACCACAACAAGGGGACAGACGGTCGCGAACGCCGGCGCACTCGGGTTTCCCAATATCCTCGGCGAAATCGATCGCACCTGGACGACGACCAACAGCTTCGGCGGCTCAGTCCAGGTGGCGTCATCGGAACGAGTCTTTGATCGCGGGAACAATTTCACGCTTGGATTGAGCATCGACCGCGGACTTGTACAGTTCTCCTCAACAAGCGAGTTGGGAACGGTCAATGCCAATCAGTTTCCGACGGTGCAGGGTTTCGGTCTCTTCATCGACCAACCTTCGGGCGATGTGGCACCGGTCGGCCTCGGCGCAGCGACGCTCTATACCGGCCTGTACGCGACCGACACCTTCGACGTGACGTCACGCTTTTCGATTACCGCCGGAGGGCGCCTGAACTTGGCCCAGATCAACTTGACGGACGATCTCGGCAACGACCCAGGGCTCACCGGCAATCACAACTACACTCACTTCAATCCCATGGTCGGCGGGACCTACAAACTCACGCCGAATCTGACGGTGTACGGTGATTTTGCGGTGGCCAACCGCACGCCAACTCCTCTGGAACTGGCATGCGCCGATCCCCTTCGGCCCTGCCTGATCGACAGCGCTCTCGTCGCAGATCCCGATCTTAAACAAGTCGTGACGTACACCTATGAGGCTGGCTTGCGCGGTCAGCACAGCATTGCCTACGGGCAGCTGAATTGGACGCTGGGTGCCTTTCACGCGCTCAATACCAACGACATCCTCGCGGTCGCGAGCCCGATCGTAGGGCATCAATTCTTTCAGAACGCCGGCGACACGCTGCGGCGGGGCATCGAAGCCAACGCGTCCTATAAACAAGATCGCTGGAACGTCTACGCCAACTACACCTACGTCGACGCCACCTTCAGAAATTCGCTGATCCTGGGATCGCCGTTCAACCCGTTCGCTGACCCCAACGGCAATATCTTTGTCGTTCCCGGGGATCACCTGAGCGGCATTCCCAGCTATCGGTTTAAGCTTGGCGGCGAGTACCAGATCACCGCTCCCTGGAAGTTCGGGGCTGACCTCAACGTGATCGGCAGTCAATGGCTGGTCGGCGATGAATCAAACCAGAACGCGAAGGTGCCGGCTTATTGGGTCGTGAACTTGCATTCTTCCTACAAAATTACGGAAAACCTCGAAGTGTTCGGCCTCGTGCGCAATCTGTTTAATCTACACTACTACGCGAACGGCACCTTTTTCGACGTGACTTCATTCCCCTATTTGAATTTGACCGATCCACGCACCTTTGTTCCCGGCATGCCGTTCGCCGCCTATGTGGGAGTGCGGGGCACGCTGCCTTCCGGAGGAGCAGTATCGCCGCCAATACTGACAAAGGCGCGGCAGACCGGTTGGGCCAGCGCTGCGTCGCCCGCTGCCAATTGGACCGGCATCTACGTCGGCGTCAACGGCGGCTACACCTTCGGGGGTAGCGCCTGGTCTGACAGCGTGACCGGCAACTCAAGCGGCAGCTTCGGCACTTCGGGCTTTGTATTCGGCGGCACGGTGGGCGCCAACTACCAGGCTGGCTCACTGGTGTTCGGCGTGGAGGCCGACAGTGATTGGGCGGATGCCAGCGGCTTTGGCACCTTCACCGCCACGAGTCTCTGCGCCGGAGGATGTCTGACGACAAACACCTGGCTCGGTACCGCACGCGGCCGCGTCGGTTATGCGTTCGATCAGTTTCTGGTCTACGGCACCGCCGGCGCCGCGTTTGGCAATGTCCGCGCAAGCTTCACCAACGGCGCTATCAGCGGGGTGAATAAGACGGGCTGGACGGTCGGTACGGGGATCGAGGTCGCGTTGGGTCGGAATTGGAGCGTCAAGGCGGAATACCTCTTCGTCGACCTCGGAAATGGATCGTGCACCACCGATTGCGCCATCGCCAATGCCGCCGGACCAGCGATTGTTCCCAACATCGCGGTCAAGTTTGACGAAAGTATCGTCCGCGCGGGTGTGAGCTACAGATTCGGCTTGTAAGTGGTTTTGTTGCCGCCTCGAAGTGATTAGGGTTCGATACGGTTTTCGTCCGCTATTCGCGCGAGGGACGGACGGTTACTGAATACGGACAGTTACTGAATACGGACAGTTACTGATACAGACCGGTTGGGCGACAGTCGCAACGACGATGCCAGATGTTCCCGCGCGATTTGGAACAAGTCCCCCTTACCTGGCAGCGGAGCGGAATGGTAGAGCCTCGTTTGCGCAGGGGTCCTCCCCCTAGCGCGTGGTCGACTAGCTCGCTCGAGCTTTTTAGCCCCGGCGTGAAGCCGGGGCTCTTTTTTCCAGATGACGGCACGAATGGCCGCAATGGAAGGTGACGGAAAGTTGCTGCCAAACGCCTGCGCGGAAGGCATCCCCCGCGAGAGCCGACGCCGGAAGCTTTACCGTACCGACCGCGTCGCCGAAGCCGTCTCCGCGGAGGGCGGGCCGACGAGCTTCAGGCTCGCCGCCTTGAGCCGCTGCCGCGCCTCGGCGTCATAGGCCTGGGTATCGGCGCGGGCCTCGCGCAGGCCGTTGAAGAAGAGACCGCTGCGCCCATCGAGTTCGGGGGACGTCGCCAGCTTGAGGATTGCTTCAGCGCCTTCCTCGACGCTGCTGATGGGCGTCACCCCGGACTGGCGCACCATGGTGGTGTCCATGTAGGTCGCGGGATGGAGCGCGTTGACGGTGACGCCGCTGCCTTCGAGCTCGTGCGCGAGATCGATCGTGAACATGATCTGCGCGAGCTTGCTCTGGCAATAGGCGCGTGAGCCGCTGTAGCCGCGGGTCAACATCACGTCGGCAAAGTCGATGGCCTGCTGGCCGAGCGAGGAGACATTGACGACGCGGGCGGGCGCACTTTGCTTGATCAGCGGAAGGAGCAGATCGGTGAGCAGGAAGCCGGCGAGGTAGTTCACGGCGAACCGCAACTCGTAGCCATCGGCGCTGGTCTGCCGCACGCCCTGCGCACCGCCGGAACCGATGCCGGCGTTGTTGACGAGGAGGTCGAGCCGGCCGGCCGCACGCTGCACCGCGCCGGCAAGTCGCCGCACCTCGGCGAGCGCGGACAGATCCGCGCCGAGGAACTCCGCGGAACCGCCTGCCGCCTTGATCTCGGCGACGACGCGCTCGCCCCGCTCGCGATCGCGGCCGTGCACCAGGATGCGGACGCCGCGGGCGCCGAGCGTCTTCGCCACCACACGGCCGACACCGTCTGTCGAGCCGGTGACAAGCGCCGTTTTTCCGTCCTGCCGTTCCATGCCGGGCCTCCGCTGCACGATGATCTTTCGCCAAGATCGATTGCAACATGCGGCCGTTGCACGAAGAAGTCCACGATCCTCGTTTTGTTTTGAATGGAACGAAAGCAAGTTCTTTTCGTTTTCCAGGAGACTGGAGCCGGAGCGCTTCCAGGTTCCCAAAAAGGAACGATCTTCCAAAGGAGAAACTGATGCTCAAATACGTCGTCACGGCTGCGGCGGTCGCTTTGCTGTCCGTCCCAGCCTACGCCGCCCAGGACGCCATGCCGCCGGCCGCGAAAGTGGAAACTGCGGTACCGGCGAACGCGGTGACCGTCACCGACTGGTACAAGCAGGACGTCTATGATCCGGACGACAACAAGATCGGACAGATCAAGGACGTGCTGGTCGACAAGTCCGGCAAGATCCACTCGCTGGTCATCGGCGTCGGCGGCTTCCTCGGCGCCGGCGACACGCACGTGCTCGTCGCGTTCGATGCGGTGCAGCCGACCATGAAGGACAGGAAGATGTACCTGGTCATGAACACGACCAAGGACAGCCTGAAGGCCGCGCCCGGGTTCAAGTACGACAGCGACACGACCACCTGGGTGCCCGACAACCACAGTGCCAGCAACAAGATGAAGTAACCGACTTGCAGCCTCGCGGGCCCGGCCGTCGGCCGGGCTCGTTCTTTTTGCGTGTTGTTGCGGTGAATGAGCGGTCCGCCTTCGCGACGTCAGCGGAGACGGGCTGCTCCCGTGTTTGAGCTCGGTCGACGGAGCCGTCCGGCTGAGCTAATAATGGAAGGGATTGGAGAGGCGAAGGCGCGCCGTAGCTGAAGGTGTAGAAGCCGGCAGGCGGTAGAAGCTGACAGTTTGTCGAACCAAGGGGGGCCGGAATGCCGACGCTTCAACTGTTGCGACCAGCGCTGCGCTTGGCGAGTCTGCTCTTCGCGGCGCTGCTCTCGGCGACGCTGCTCTTGGCGACGCTGCTCTTGGCGACAATGGTGTCCGCCGATCATGCCGTCGCCGGGCAGTTTATGGCGATCGACAAGTGCCGCATCTACGGCTTTCCGCCGCACAGCCGCGACTATGCCCTGTGCCGGATGAACGTGAGACGCTTCTGGACGACGGGCCCTTGCGCTGACCCCTACTTCGCCGCCATCCATCGCGAATATTGCCACCTCAATCCGCCGCCGTTCATTTGACGCTCCAGCGGGATGCCGCAATTTTTTCTGGGCACGTCCTAGTGCGGCAAGCTTTTCTTGAACGCGGCGATGAGGGCCTGCGCCCGCGTGCGCAAAGCGTCGGCAGCGACGCCGGGCTTATAGAGCGCGGAGCCGATGCCGAACCCCGCAGCGCCGGCGGCGAGCCAAGCCTCGAAGCTGCGTTCGTCGATGCCGCCTACCGGAATGATGGGAACGTCGCGCGGCAGCACGGCGCGCAGGGACTTCAGCACGGCGGGCGAGCTTCCTTCGGCCGGAAACAGCTTGAGAGCATCCGCCCCGGCGGCAATGGCGGCAAACGCCTCGCTCGGGGTGGCAAAGCCGGGTACGCAAGCGAGGTTCCGGGCCTTCGCGCGCCGCACGACTGTTGCGTCCGCATGCGGCATGACGATCAGGCGTCCGCCGGCATCGCTGACAGCATCGACATCGTCGGCTGACAGCACAGTGCCAGCGCCGATGAGTGCGGAGTCACCGAAGCGACCCGCCAGTCTTTCGATCGTCGCCAGCGGAGCGGGCGAGTTGAGCGGCACCTCGATGATCTCGAATGTCGCTTCGATCAAAGCCGCGCCGACGGCGTCTACCTCATCCGGCGTGATCCCGCGCAGGATGGCGATGAGCGGCACTCGCTCGAGCCGGGTGCGAAAGGAAGTCATGGGCGAGTTTTTCTCCGCAGCTCCGCCACGGCATGGAGACCCCGCGTTGTGGCAGCGTCCGACTCGATCAATTCCGCGCCGATTCCAATGTGATCAAGAGCACGCCGATACAGCGCGCCAAGATCTGGCTCGCCGACGACGATCGCCGGCGGGCTGATCGCGGCGCTGGCGATTTCGTGACCGATGAGGATGCCCGAGAGGTAGTCAGGGAGACTTGCGGCGTCGAGCTCGTTCATCAACATGCGCGTGCGCACGCCAAAGATATGGTGGAGCAAGCCGTTTCGATGACGCGCGCGATCGAGGCCCGCATCGAAGGAGCCAAGGTCCACGCGGCGCGGCGCCATGAGCCGGCCGAGAATGCTGTGGTCGCTGAGCAGCGCAAAAACCTCCCCGGTCATGTGCGTCACAAAGCCGGTGATCGAGCCGTTGGTGACGGCGGCATGCTTGCTGTGCGTGCCGGGAAGCAAAACCGTTGCCGTGGTTGTCGTGGAGATGGAAAGAGCGCCGAAGATCTGCACCTCCTCACCGCGCATCACGTCGGGAACGCCGTCGGCGTCGCGGCTGACCAATCCCGGGCAGATGAGTACGTCCCGCGCGCCATCCGTGGGAGCCGCGCGCACGGCGTCAGCCAGGTCGCGCAAGGCGGCCGGGCATGAAACATAAGGGACCTCGACCCATCCCTGACGGTTCCCGATCATTCCGCTCATGACGACTTCACGATCAGCCGCATCATGCCAGTCGCGGGTGATCTCATCGAGGGCTGCTGCGAAATCGCCTCCGGAAATCGCCATGATCCCCTTCGGCTGCGACCTGCGGGACACGATGGCCCCCGCATCATCCAGACGATAGGCGCGCAGATGCGTTGTTCCCCAATCGATCGCAATCATCGCGCGTCCACCATGTTCTCCGGCCGCAAAGCGGAGTTGCCTCTCAACGTCCCGATCGTTTGCGGCAGCGTCCGCGTCGACGCCGGCGACATGATAATCGCCGGCACGACCGGGATCACTGTCCGCGCATGGGACCAATGTGGCGAAGGTGATCGCAGGGCCGGCCGAGCAAAATCGCCTTGCAGGGATCGCGCCGATTTCGGGCGGATTGTTGCCGCGGCAGGTCGGCGCCAGACCGGCATCGCAATTGAAGGATTGACACTCCCCGTGGCCGGTGAGAGCGTTTCTCACCCACGTTGCGGGAGGACACACCGATGCGGCTTTGGATCGCGATTATCGCTGTGCTCGCAGTTTTCACGATTGGCGGATGCTCGCCGGGTCCGCAAGGAGCCAAAGGCGAGCAGGGGCCACCCGGTCCGCAGGGCGCCAAAGGGGAGCAAGGGCCTCCGGGACCACAAGGCTCGAAGGGTGATCAGGGCATTCCCGGACCGCAGGGTCCGCAAGGCGCGAAGGGCGAGCAGGGGCCTCCGGGACCGCAGGGGTCTCAGGGGGCCAAGGGCGACGCGGGCGCTCCAGGACCCGCCGGGCCCGCCGCTTCGAGCGCCCTCTCCGTCATGAGGCAGGACAAGTGCGAGGACGGCGGCTGCAACCTCTCGTGCAAGCAGGGCGAGACGATCGCGTCGGTAACATGCCCGGGCGGAAACGTGTCGTTGTCAAAGAATGGCGACACTGAAACCGCCGCGTGCACCAACAGCCCGGGACCGGCTCTGGCGCTTTGTCTCAAGCAATAGGCGACGCGCGCCGTTCTCCTCGCGCCGATTTTCGGGGGAGAAGATCGGCGCACCCGCCGCGGGGAATTTCTCCTGGCGCCGATTTCGGAGGAGACGATCTGCGGACAGATGAGGATTCGTCAATCGCGGCCGTTGCCGCGAGGAAGAAAACTAAATCGCGCGAGGGAGCCGCTGATTTGCGGACCGGACGCAGTTCGCGACACCGCTCGCAGCGCTGCGATTGGTGCCAGGAGAGGCACCACAGCATCAAGGCCTCCTCGACCGAGCTCTCCCGCCGCCGGTAACGCTTGATGATCGCCGTCAATCGTGATGACATTGCCCAATCGACTCGGTGTATCGTCGGTCATGGCGGCTTCCTTCTGCTGACCTGGTTGCGTTTAGCTAGCTCCAGTTCAGCCAAATTCGGGAGCCCTATTCAATTGTGCGAAACATTCCCTACGTCATCGTGGTCGGAAGCAAAGCGGCGGCTCAGATGGCCGACGCCGGAAGAACGGGCCGCCGGGGGATGGCGAGGATTTCTCGAAGGGAGGTGCGGCGAACAGGAACTCAGGCGGGCTCAGACCATTTCCTCAGCTCGGATCGAGCCGCAACCTTGTTGATCCGGAGGATTCTAGAGAACCTATCCAACAAGACTTGCTCATCTAAGCAGTGAAAGACATTCTTTGCTGTCCTCGGATAATCCTTGGCAACAACAACAAATATACCAATTTCGAAGCACCGATCTCCGATTACTAACCATTCCTGTGAATCGTCCCACATCAAGGTCACTCTAGCTGCTGCTGCAAGGGGGCCGAAGGGGGCCATCGACGATTCATCCCAGATTGCTTTGAAGTACGTTCCAGTCAACGCGTTTGAAGCAATTTTAGTCACTCTAAGCGTACTAGGCACGGCGCTGGATGAATCCGTCGACAGGCCGGACGCGTAAATAACTTCAGAAGAAGACCCCTTCACAATTGAAGCAAGCTTCTCCACTACGCCGGACGAGAACAGTTCAGACCAATCAAACCATTCGCAATACACAATCGGTAGCCGAACGCAGTCTCGCTTCGGCCATGCCCCCAAATCAATGTATTGAGCCGGCGTCTCCTTTAAGGAACGGTCGATGAATTCGCATCCCCGCACTTTGTCACGGTGCTGGGACATACTGCTTCACCAATCTTCCATTCGAGAAGACATCGATCTTCGTTCCAGTGCTCATGAGATGCTGCGAGAAGGGGAACCGCTATCAGAGCATTGGAAATAACAGGCAAATAATGTATAATGTAACAAGACGAGAAACCATGAAATACAACTTCTGGTGCCCAGGAGAGGACTCGAACCTCCACGCCTCGCGGCGCTAGTACCTGAAACTAGTGCGTCTACCAATTCCGCCACCTGGGCTGTGTGGCGATAGGTACGGAGCGCTCCCGGCGTTGTCAATTGGACGTCCGGGATCGACGGATCAGTACATTTGCGACTGATCGCATGGCGGCAGTTTCACAGGTCGTGATCGCTGACATCGCAGCGGCTGCGCCCCCCTTGCGCCCTCTGTACAGCCGGAAGTCGTTGCTGTATGCCGCCGCCGATGACGTTGAAGAGCAGATTTGACACGCTTGTTACCGTGATCGGCGGCTCAGGCTTCGTCGGCCGCCATGTGGTGCGCGCGCTGGCCAACCGGCACTACCGCATCCGCGTCGCGGTGCGGCGGCCGGAACTCTGCGGGCATCTGCAGCCGCTTGGCCGCGTCGGCCAGATCCATTCCGTGCAGGCCAACGTGCGCTTCCCGCAATCGGTCGCGGCGGTGGTGCGCGATGCCGACGTGGTGGTGAACCTGGTCGGCATTCTGTTCGAGCGCGGCCGGCAACGCTTCGACGCGGTCCAGGCCGAAGGCGCGGGCGCGGTGGCGCAGGCCGCAGGCGCCGTCGGCGCCCGCATGATCCACGTCTCGGCCATCGGCGCCGACGCGACCTCGACCTCGCACTATGCGCGCTCGAAGGCTGCGGGCGAGCAGCAGGTGCTGGCGGCGCACCCGGCGGCGACGATCATGCGGCCCTCGATCGTGTTCGGGCCCGAGGACAGCTTCTTCAATCGCTTCGCGGCGCTGGCCCGCATCTCCCCGGCGCTGCCGCTCGCCGGCGGCGGCCATACGCGCTTCCAGCCGGTCTTTGCCGGCGACGTCGCGGAAGCGATCGCCATCGCGGTCGACGGCGGCACCAGGGCGGGCACGATCTACGAGCTCGGCGGTCCGGACCTGCGCACGTTCCGCGAGCTGATGGATTTCGTCCTCGCCACCATCGAGCGCCGCCGCCTGCTGGTCCCGATACCGTTCGCGGCGATGAAGTTGCAGGCCGCGTGCCTCCAGTTCCTGCCGAAGCCGCCGATCACGCCCGACCAGGTGGAAATCCTCAAATACGACAACGTCGTCTCGGCGGCGGCAAAGGCGGACGGCCGCACGCTCGAAGGGCTCGGCATCACGCCGGAATCGATCGGCGCCGTCGTGCCGTCCTACCTCTGGCGCTTCCGCAAGACCGGTCAGTTCCGCGGCCGCATAGCGTGAACGGGCGGCGACCGCCTTCGCGGCGGCGGGCGTGCGCGAGAACGGCTCAATCCGTCACCCTGAGGTCCGAGCCAACGGGTCCGGCCCGAAGTGGCCGGCCCGATGATAAACTCCGCGAGCCTCGAAGGGCGACGGCCCGGGCGCTCCGCCGGCATCCTTCGAGGCCCGCGCTACGCGCGGGCGCCTCAGGACGACGATCAACAATTAAGTGAGATAAGCCGGCTCACGCCTCGTACTTGAACGAGAGCGCGACGCGGGTGCGGAAGGCCGTGACCTTTCCGTCCTCGACTTTCATGTCCATCTTGGTCACTTCGGCCACGCGCAGGTCGCGCAGCGAGCCGGCGGCCGTTTCGACGGCGATGCGTCCGGCGTCCTCCCAGGATTTCTCGCTGACGCCGACCACATCGATGATCCGATACACGCTGTCTGAATGTTTCTTCGCCATGGCATCGATCCTCTCGGGCTGAGCTAATTTGCAACCCGGCATGTTAGCCCAGATCGACCCTACGAAAAAACCACCGGTCGCGGCGTCAAAGGCCGAGCGCCAGCGCGATGAGGCCGGCGGTGCCCACCGCGACACGCCACCACACGAACAGCGTGAAGCCGTGGCGCGTGACGTAGCCGAGGAAGGTCTTCACCACGAACCAGGCGGAGATGAAGGAGACGATGAAGCCGACGGCGACGAGCGCCGCATTGCCGCTGCTCATCTGCGCGTGGTTCTTGTAAAGGTCGTAGGCGAATGCGCCGGCCATGGTGGGCATGGCGAGCCAGAACGAGAACTCCGCCGCCGCGCGCCGATCGGCGCCGAGCAGCATCGCTGACACGATGGTCGCCCCGGAACGGGAGACGCCGGGGATCATCGACACGCATTGCGCCAGCCCGATCACCAGGTACATCGGCAACGTGAAGCGCGTCGCCTCGTGGTAGCGCGGCTTGAGATCGAGCCGGTCGATCCAAAGAAGAATAAGGCCGCCGATGATCAGCGACACGCACACGACCCAGGGATTGAACAGCACCTCCTTGATGAATTTGTAGGCGAGGGCGCCGATGACCGCCGCCGGCAGGAACGCGATCAGCACGCCGATGACGAAACGCCGCGCCTGCGCATCGTTGAAAATGCCGACGGCGAGCTGCCACAGCCGCACCGAATAGATCGACAGGAGCGCCAGGATGGCGCCGAACTGGATCAGGACGGTGAAGCTCTTGCCGAAGTCCTCATCGCTGAAGCCGAAGAACTGCTCCAGCAGCAGGAGGTGCCCGGTCGAGGAGACGGGTACGAATTCGGTCAGGCCCTCGACCACGCCGAGGATGGCCGCCCTGATGATGTCAAACGTCATGTGAGCTCCGCGGCGGGAACGCGCGGCGTGCGCGCGGTCGACAGGGCACTTTGCCGGATCATCTGTCAGCCTTGTGAGCAAGGCCAGTGGCAGCCTTGTGACGCAAGGCCGGCATTCTGGCAACGACAAAGACGCCGTGCACAGCGGCCCCCCCGCACCGGTTGCCTGCGCCTTCGCTTCGCCTATAAGAGGGATCATTTGAGAGTCGCGGCGCGGTTCCCCTGCTCCCGCGACTCGCCTCAATGACTTTGTTCCAACGCGACGGCGCTCGCATGCTGACGCTGTTCCATCATCCGTTTTGTCCGCACTCCCGCTTCGTGCGCCTCGCCGTTGAAGAGCTCGGCTTGGCGTCCCGGCTCGTCGAGGAGCGGGTCTGGGACCGGCGCGAGGAGTTTCTCATCCTCAATCCGGCGGGAACGACGCCGGTGCTGGTGGAAGAGGGCATGCCGCCAGTTCCCGGGGCGGCGATCATCGCCGAATACCTCGACGAGACGCGCGGAGCAAAGCTCGCGCAGCCGCGGCTGCTGCCGCGCGACGCCGGCCCGCGCGTCGAGGTGCGGCGGCTGATGAGCTGGTTCAACGACAAATTCTTCGAGGAGGTGAGCGGCCCGCTGGTCATGGAGCGCGTCTACAAGCGATTCATCCCGGCCGGCGGCGGCGGACCGCCCGATACCGAGACGATGCGGGCGGCGCGCAGCAACATTAGATATCATCTGAGCTACATCGGCTGGCTCATTCGCAAGCGCGACTGGCTCGCCGGGGACAGCCTGACCTATGCGGACTTTGCCGCGGCGGCGCACCTGTCTGCGGTCGATTATCTGGGCGATGTGCCGTGGGACGAAGACGAGACAGCAAAGGCCTGGTACGCGCGGATCAAATCGCGGCCGTCGTTTCGCACCCTGCTCGGAGACACACTCGCCGGCGTGCCGGCGTCGCCGAGCTACGCCAATCTCGATTTCTGACTCCGGCCGCGCTCAAGAGCGCGCTCGCCGCCGCAGCGCGCGCCCATGGTTTCGAAATTGTCGGGATCGCGCGGCCCGATTCGATCCCGCGCGCGGGCGAGCGGCTGCGCGCCTTCCTCGCCGCCGGCGAACATGGCGACATGGAATGGATGGCGAAGAACGCCGACCGGCGTGGCGATCCGCGCACGCTGTGGTCCGAGGTGCGCGCGGTGGTGATGCTCGGCTTCAACTACGGTCCGGCCGATGATCCGCTGGCGATCCTGAAAGCGCGCACGCGCGGCGCCATATCGGTCTATGCCCAGGGCGACGACTACCACGAGCTGATCAAGCCGCGGCTCAAAGGCCTCGGGCGCTGGCTCGTCGAAAACGCCGGCGGCGACATCAAGGTATTCGTCGACACCGCGCCGGTGATGGAGAAGCCGCTCGCCGAAGCGGCCGGCCTCGGCTGGCAGGGCAAGCACACGAATCTGGTCTCGCGCGAACACGGCTCGTGGCTGTTCCTCGGCGCGATCTTCACCACGCTCGAGTTGCCGCCCGACCGACCGGACGACGATCATTGCGGCACCTGTCGCGCCTGCCTCGACATCTGCCCGACCGGCGCCTTCCCGGCGCCGTATCGCCTCGATGCGCGGCGCTGCATCTCCTATCTCACCATCGAGCACAAGGGCCCGATCCCGCGCGAACTGCGTCCGTTGATGGGCAACCGCATCTACGGCTGCGACGATTGCCTGGCGGTTTGCCCGTGGAACAAATTCGCGCGCGCCGGCCGCGAGGCGAAGCTTGCGGCGCGGGCCGCGTTGCGTGCGCCGCCGCTCGCCGAACTGGCCGGCCTCGACGACGCGGGTTTTCGCGCGCTGTTCACCAAGAGCGCGGTCAAGCGCATCGGCCGCGCCCGTTTTCTCCGCAATGTGCTGATCGCGATCGGCAATTCGGGCGACCCGACGCTCGCCAGCGCTGCCGAGCGGCTGCTCGCTGATGCTTCGCCGCTCGTGCGCGGCGCGGCCGTCTGGGCGCTGGGCCGGCTCGACCGCCCGCGTCTCGCCCTCTGCGCCGAGAAGCGCTGCGGCGCCGAGTCCGATCCGCACGTCGTCGCCGAATGGGCGGCAGTCCTGGACGGATGAGGACGCGATGTCCACGCTTGTTTGCTTCGGCCTCGGTTATTCGGCGGAACATTTCGTCGGCACGCTCGGCGACGGGTTTGAGCGCATCGTCGGCACGGTGCGCGGCGCGGAGCGAGCCGCGGTGCTCAACGCCCATCTTGCCGGACGGCTCAAAGCGCTCGTCTTCAACGGCACCTCCGCGAACCCGGACGTGATCAACGCCATCGGCCACGCCGACTGCGCGCTGGTCTCGGTTCCGCCGAATGAGAACGGCGATCCCGTGCTTGCGACCTTTGGCGATGCGCTGGCGCACGCGCGCCACCTGCGCACGATCGTTTATCTGTCGACGGTCGGCGTCTACGGCGATCATGCCGGCGAATGGGTCGACGAGACCACGCCGCCAAAGCCGGGCTCGGCGCGCGGGCGCGCTCGCCTTGATGCCGAGCGCGCGTGGCAGCGGCTCGGCGCACGGTGCGGCGCCGCGGTCGCCATCCTGCGCCTCGCCGGCATCTACGGACCCGGACAGAATGCCCTGGTCCAGATCAAACAGGGAAACGCGCGCAGGGTCGTCAAGCCCGGCCAGGTCTTCAACCGCATCCACGTCGCCGACATTGCGCAGGCGATCGACGCGGCCTTTGCCCGCAAGGTCGGCGGCATCTTCAATATCGCCGACGACGAGCCGAGCGCGCCCGGCGATCCGCTCGCCTTCGCCGCGCAACTGCTCGGCCGCGACCCGCCGCCGGAGGTGCCATTCGAAGAAGCCGCGCCGTTGCTCTCGCCGATGGCGCTGAGCTTCTGGCAGGAATGCCGGCGCGTGCGCAACGACGGGCTCAAGCGCGAGCTCGGCGTCAGCCTGCTCTATCCGACCTACCGGGAAGGTTTGCGCGCGCTGTTCGCGGCGCGATGAGGCCTCACCCGCCGCGCTCACTTCGATCGCCGAGCACGCTCCCGCACGCGGAGGGTTTTCGTCAATGCAAACTCGGCCCCTTGAGGAAACGGTCGCGCTCGCCCGACTTTACGCGCAGCTCCATCGTGTGGCCGTCGCGGAAGATTGTCAGCGGCACTTCGACCCCGGCCTTGCCTTGCGCCCAGACGCCGCGGAAGAAGCCGGCGAGATCGCGCACTTCGCTGCCGGCGACGGCAAGCACGATGTCCCCGGTGCGCAGATCGGCGCGCTTGGCCGGTCCGCGGTCGGCGAGACCGACGATGACGAGGCGGTTCTCCACCTCGGTCGCGAACAGGCCGAGCCAGGGCCGCGCCTGCGTGTTGCGCCGGCCGAACTTCGTGAGGTCGTCGAGAATCGGCTTCAACAGGTCGATCGGCACGACCATGTTGATGTTCTGCGCCTGGCCCTTCTCGACGGCATGCTGCAGCTGCAGCGAGCCGATGCCGAGCAGATCGCCGGCGGGTCCGATCAGCGCGGTGCCGCCCCAATTGGGATGGGCCGGCGCGGTGAAGATCGCCTCGTCGAGCACGTATTCCCAATAGCCGGCGAATTCCTGCTTGGCGACGATGCGCCCGGCGACCGATCGATGCCGCCCGCCAGCGCCGCCGAGCACGACACGTTCGCCGAGCGAGGCCGCCGCCGACTCGCCGAGCTTGAGGGCGGGCACATCGAGCTTGGCCAGTGCCTGCACCAGTCCGAAGCCGGTCTCCTGGTCGTAGCCGAGCACATGACCGGGCACCGAGCGGCCGTCACTGAGCGTCAGCCAGATCGTTTCCGCTTCGGTGATCAGGTAGCCGATGGTCAGAACCACGCCGTTACGGATGAACACGCCGTTACCGGCGCGCTCGGTGCCGAGCGTCTCCGCCGTGAACGCATCGGCGGGAACCGTCGCGTGCAACGCCACCATGGCGCTCAAGGCGAGGTCGAGATCGTAGGCATAATCCGCCGACTTCGGCTGCGCCGAGGCCGGCACTTTCCAATCGCTCACGGAGGCCATCTCACCGCTCCTTCGGACGCGCTCGCGCCTACGGCACTGCCCGTCGGAGCCTGGCGATGCAGTTGCCGAAGAGCGGTCCGCATGGCAACGCGGCACACGATTCAATCCTTGTGTCCAGAGGCCGCGGAGTTCTTCTGCAACTCCTCCAGCCGTTTCTCGAGTTCCGGGAGGCTCCTCACCAGCTCGCATTTCTCCTTGTCTTCCTGCGCCTGCTTCTTCACCACCTCCCAGCGTTCCTTCGCATCCTGCAAGCTCCACGGCCGCCGCTTGTCGGGATTGAAGGTCTGCGCCTTCACGAGGTTTTCGAGCGAGTGAAAGTATTCCTCAAGATCGAGGATGCGATTGCGCACCCGGAAGTAGAAGCTCTTGCCGTTGAGCTCCGGGCAATATTTCAGAGCATCGCCGAGGGTCTGCTGCGCCATGCGGGCGTCGAAGATCTTGCCCTTGAGGTCGTCAATGGCCGGGTCTTGCGCACGAACGGACGAGCAGGCGATCAGCAGGAATGCGACGCCGCAAGCAATCCGGTACACGTCAGAGTCTCCAAGCGTCGACGGATGCAGCCTGTTGCCATGATAGTCAGTCCGGCGAGGCGAGCCAAATCCGATTAATCTGTCGCTGGGCACGGTTCCGTTCACGATTCATTGGCGAAGAATCGGCTAAGCAGTCTCGAGGTGCCGTCGCACGCCGCGCATTGGTGCGTGCGCGGCGTTGCTGCCTTGTTCCCGCCAAATCTTCTTTGCACAAGGGCGGCTGCGGGATTGCCTGGGGGATTCAACTTGCGGCTCAGCAACAGCTTCGTCGTGGTCGCGTTGTCGCTTGCCGGCTCTCTTGGCATGGCAGCAGCGCAGGATCATCCGCCGCCGATGGTTGAATACAACCCGGCCCCGCCGGCGGTCTATCCATCCGATGAGCCGCCGAGCTACAGCCGCCCACCATTGCCGCCATTGGAGACCGGCGCCGAGCTAACCGACCCGGCCGGCAGTCACTATGGTCACGCGCCGTCGGCCCATCGCGACGCAAACGGCGTGCCGCCGCAACCCTACGATCCGCGTTACGACGAGCAGGCGCGCGAGATGGGACCGCCTCCCTATCCGCCGAGCGGCCAGCAATATGCCGTTCCCGCCGGTCGCCCGGGCCAGCAGCCCATGCCCGGAGGCGATGCGGTTCCACGGCCGCCGGTGGATGTCGGCGGCTCTGCGCCGCCGGACGTTACCGGGGCTGTACAGAACCCGGGCGACGGCGCCGCAGCGGCGGGAGATCGCGCTACGGTGATTGCGGCATTGCCGCCCGAGGATCAGCCCGAACAAGGTCCCGCCAAACAGCTGCCCCCGCAGTTCCGCCGGCAGTTGGTCGACTATCCGACCTCGGAACCCGCGGGGACCATCATCATCGATACTCCCCATACCTTTCTCTATCTGGTGCGCGGCCACGGGAAAGCGCTGCGCTACGGGATCGGCGTCGGACGCGAAGGCTTTACCTGGGCGGGCAGCGAGCGCGTCACCCGCATGAGCGAATGGCCGGACTGGCACCCGCCGAAGGAAATGATCGAGCGCCAGCCCTATCTGCCGCGGTTCATGGCCGGCGGCGACGGCAACCCGCTGGGAGCACGCGCGCTCTATCTCGGCAACACGATCTATCGCATCCACGGCACCAACCAGCCATCGACCATCGGCTCTTTCGTGTCCTCGGGCTGCATCCGCCTGACCAACCCGGACATCTCGGATCTCTACGGCCGAGTGAATGTCGGTACGCGCGTCGTCGTGCTGTCGGGACCGCCAGCTGCGTCGGGACCGGCGCCGGCGCCGGCGTCGGCGTCGGCGCAAGCGCGGGTGACGCGATAGCACGCTCGGCGTGCTCACCACCCAAAGCGGCAGCGGTTGGGCTTCGGTTTTTTTCTGTTGGGTTTTCCGCGACTCAAGCTAATGTCGCGCCTGCCTGATTCGGCGGACCGGAACCGGCCGCCTTTCAGCGATGCGTCGATCAAGGGGGCTGTCGTCGACGCTGAACCCCTCTCCCTCGCGATGATCTCTCGCCCGTTGTGACGCGTGCTTTTGCGAGTCGCGCGCGGGCCCTTCATTGCGAGGTGCGATGTTCCCCAACTTTCGTCTGATGATCGCCGCGGTGGCGGCTTCCGTGGTCGCATTGAGCTGTGGCTTCGGCGTGTTCGCGGCGTTGCGCGTCAACCACGAGCCGCTCGCGCGCCTGCCGGCGGCGACCGCACCGCTGCAACTCGTCCCCGATAAGGTGGCGGGTCCCGCTCTGCTGTCCGCCAGCCCCTCCCCGGTCGGCGAGCCGGAAATCGCCGCCGCCGCGCCAGACGTTCCGGCGGGCGAGAGCGCGCCCCACGAGAGCGATCAAACTCCGTCCGCCGCTTCGGCCGCCGAGCCGGAAGCCGTCGCATCCATTGCGGAAGCGAAGACGGAGGCCGCGGCGCAGCCGGCAGAGCCGCCGGCGACGCGTTCGGCCGCGCTTGCTGCCGACGATCATCCATCCAGCGCTGCCGAGCCGGAACCGGTGCCTGTCGCTGCAGGCAGCGCCACACCCGCGGCCTCGGGAGAAGCGGCGGTTGCCGCAGCGGGCGACAAAGCAAATATAGAGAAGCCGGCCGACGCGACCGGAGAACCCGTGCCGGCTGCGACGCCGAACGTCGCCGCCCTCGAGCGGCCGGCAGCGGATACGGATCAGACCGCGCCGGCGGACCAAACCCAGCCAGTCGAGCGAACCGTGTCGACCGAGCAGGCCGCACCGGTCGAGCAGACCGCACGCCTCCAAACTGCCGAGGCCGAGCAAACGGCCCGGGCCGAGCAGAGCGCCCCGCGCGGGCAACCCGTTCCCGGCGAGCAGATCGGTCCCACTGAGCAGACGACTTCTCCCATGAAGATCGCGCGGCCGAATTTGGAAGATGACGCCGCCGATGCCGCCCCCACTCCTACCGAGAAAATCGCGCGCAAGAAGCACGCGAAGACGCGCGTTGCCGCCAAGACGCACCGCAAGCATCGAGAGTCGCAGCG
>Ga0210394_10003703_pt1 | contig 18728 bp, 15 predicted proteins | sample IncBWC12MmetaG_FD_160121 | JGI IMG/M metagenome (GOLD analysis project Ga0210394, IMG submission 160121) | Forest soil microbial communities from Barre Woods Harvard Forest LTER site, Petersham, Massachusetts, United States - Inc-BW-C-12-M | ecosystem: Environmental > Terrestrial > Soil >... | reverse complement strand
TGGGCGGTTTGGGAACCATCGTCCTCGACGAAGTGGCCGCGCTGTCCCCGGCCACGCAGTCCAAGCTGTTGCGCGTGCTCGAGGAGCGGCAGTTCGAGCGCCTGGGCGGGACGGAAACCATCTCCATCACCGCGCGCCTGATCGCCCTGACCAATGCCGACCTCGCGCGCCTCGTTTCCGACGGACGGTTCCGCGAGGATTTGTATTTCCGGCTGAGCGTGCTGACCATTCCCGTCCCGGCGCTGCGCGCGCGTCCCGCGGACATCCTTCCGCTGGCGGACGCGCTGCTGGAGCGCGGCGCCCGCGTGCACGGCCGCGTGGTCGCGCCCTTTTCCGAGCCGGTGAAGAAGATGCTGACCTCCTATTCCTGGCCGGGCAACGTGCGCGAGATGCGCAACGCCATCGAGCGCGCCCTGGTTTTTTCCGGCGGGGCGGCGCTGATTGCCGAGGACTTTCCGGAAACCGTGCGCGCGGCGGACGCAGCCTACGGCGGGGCGCTGCGCTCGCTCGAGGATATGGAGCGCGACGCCATCCGCGCCACGCTCGAGGCCACGCGCTACAAGATCGGCAAGAGCGCCGAAATTCTGGGCATCAGCCGGAAAACCCTCCTCGACAAGCGCAAGAAGTACGGATTGAATTGACGGCGCGCGCTACGATTCGGCAAACGCATCCATGAAAATCCACCTGGTCCTGCTCGGCAAGACGCGCCGCGCGGAAATCCGCGCCTTGCTGGAAGACTACGTCGCGCGCATTGGGCGCTTCGCCGAAGTGCAAATCACCGAATTGCGCGGGGATTCCGCCACCTCCCTGCGCAAGCTGGCGCTGGATCCGGCTGCAGCGGTTGTTTTGCTGGACGACTCGGGAAAGCCGCAAACCTCCGCACAGTTTGCCAGATGGCTGGGAGAGACGCGCGACCGCGGCGCGCGTGAGATCGTCTTCCTGTGCGGCGGCGCGGAAGGTTTTCCCGAGGCGCTGCGCCGCCGCGCCACGCAAAAGCTTTCGCTCTCCTCGCTGACCTTTTCGCACGAACTCGCCCGCGCCATGCTGGCCGAACAGCTTTATCGCGCCTTCGCCATCCTCGCCGGCCATCCCTACCCGAAATGACTTCGCTCGCATGGCGCTGGCATTCTGCCGGCGGGGTCCAGAGACACGGCTGTTCATGGAGTTGTAACAATGCAGTTTTATGGTGTTAAAAGTCCGGAAGCGCTTGGAACGGGCGCAAAGATCAAGACGCCAACCACGAGGAAGAAATGAAAAAAGCGGCGCGCAAATCGGCCCCACGAGCCAAGAAGCCCAGGAAAACAGTCCGGTTCCTGCACAAGCCCACCTGCTCGACCTGCATCAAGGCGCGCAAATTCATGGAGGATCGTGGAGTCCACCTGAACTACCGCGACATCATCAAAGACCAGCTCAGCGCCGCGGAAATAGAAAAGCTGATCGGCCCGCGCGATCACGAAGATTTCCTGCGGCCGAGCAGCGAGACCTATCGCGAAAACAACATGAAGGAGAACCCTCCCTCCCGTCGCGAGGCCATCCGCCTGATGGCCAAGGACCCGGAACTGATCCGCCGCCCGGTCATCGTGGCCGGCGGAAGGGTGGTCATCGGATACGACGAGAACGGGATGATTCGCTTTTAACGTACCTTTCGGCCAGAAACGCCCTAAGTGCCTTATTTTGCAATCGCAAATAAATAGGCGCAACCCAATCTGTCAGCGTAGAATCTAAGTAGTGTAAGGCAAAAACGAGTTCCGCCGACTCGACCGCAGGTCTTATGTAGTGTTGCGGAGGGCCTCTCTATGGGTACGCCATTGTCCGGTAAGCTGATCCTCTCAACCGCATTCTTGTTTGCTTTGGCCGCCATCCCCGCCTTCGCCAACCACGGTGGCGGCGGAGGGGGCGGCTCTCATGGCGGCGGTGGATTTCACGGCGGTGGCGGGTCCCACGCCAATGGAGGGTCCGGAGGCCGGTCGTACTCGGCCCCAGCGGCCGGCTACGGCGCTTCGCGATCCTATTCGCCCGCGATGCGATCAGGGCAGGGGTACACTGCGCGGCCCGGCTACGGCTATTCCAGGCCCAGTGGCAACATGGCCGCTGGCAATCAGCGGTATGGGAATTCTGCTTCCGCGCGTCCCGGAGTTGCTGACGGGCAATGGCATTCCTTTGGAAGCCCCGCGGAGAATCGCGGAGCTTCGGGCGCGCCCTCGCAATCCGCAAATACTAATGGCGGCTGGCATGTGATGAGTGGGAATCGCGGCACAGCCACCGCTGGAACCGTGCGGAGCTTTTCAGGACAAGGCGGCGAAGTTTGGGAAAATGCCCCCGCTTCGCGAAATGTGGTTTCCCGCTCGCAATCGCTTTCCTCCATTCACAATTCTTTCAGCGGCGCGATGGCCTCCAATTCCGCGCTTCGCGGAGGCAGCGGGTTTGCTGCCTCCTCGCGCTTTAACGCCGGGTCGCCTCTGCTGACGCATAACGGATTTTTGGGCGGCGCGGGCACCGCGGTCCCCCAGCTTCGCGGAGGCTTCGGCTTTAACGGTTTTGGTGGAGGCTTTGGCGGGGCGTTTGGCCGACCGTTCGGCGGCTTTGGCCGGGGCTGCTGGAACTGCGGCTTTGGCCTGGGATTCGGTTGGGGTGGATGGGGATGGGGCGGCTGGCCGTGGCTCGGGTTCGGCTGGGATCCGTTCTGGGCTGACCCGTGGTGGGGAGGGCCGGCGCCTCCGTACGGTTATTACGCTTATCCTGGCTCTGGCTATTACGGTCCAGACGACAACTACAATCCGCCTCCGCAAGAGGACAACGGGCCGGAGTCTTACAACGAAGGCCCGGTCAATGGAAATTGGGTCACGCCCAACGGACCGAGCCCGGTGCAGGTTCCTAACGCCGCGGCCTTTTCCGTCCCGATCCTCATCTACATGAAAAACGGTTCGGTCCTGACGGTGCGCGATTACTGGATGGTGGACGACGACCTGCACTACCTGACGATGAGCGGCGCGGAAAAAACCTCCGACCTCGAAGCAGTCGATCTGCCGCGCACCAACACGGAAAACGCCAAGAGCGGCGTGAAATTCATCTTCAAGTCCGAGCCCAGCGTGGTCGCTCCAGCACCGGATGGAAGCGGCGCGCCACCGGCAGCGCAGCCCAACGCGCAGCCCGGCGCTCCCAGGCAGCAAATCAACGCAGGCCCACAATCCGAATCGCACACGTAAAGTAGGACAGGCTTCCAGCCTGTCGGTTTCCGCCAGAACTCGGCAAGACGTGCACCAGCCTCAGGCTGACGATAAGCAGAAATCGAAAAAATCGTCCGGCCATTCGCCCACTATCACACAACCTCGCGCTTCCCCCCAGCAGGTTCCTTGGCGTATTATCGCGGCCAAATCCGAAACTTGAGGTTCCATTGGAATCGGAAACGGGAGGAGCTATGGCGAAACGATGGTGGATAGCGTGCGCATTGTTTGTCCTGGGCGCGGGAGTTGCGTCGGCGCAGGACGCGAAAACGGTTTTGCAGGCCGCTCAGAAGGCCATGGGCGGCGACGTTACCTCGATTCAATATTCCGGCACGGGCCAGCTGAATTTTTACGGTCAGGCCTTCGAGCCTGGCGGCGCCTGGCCGGTCACGAACCTGACCAGCTACACTAAAACGATTGATTTCACCACCAAGTCAGCGAAGGAAGAGCTCACTCACGCGGAAGTCACCCCCATGATCAAGGGCGGCGGACGCCCGTTCGGCGGCGAGGAGAAACAGGTCCATTTTGTGAGCGGGTCGTACGCCTGGGACATGCCGGGCAGCAACCCCGCGCCGAATTTCGGCGCGGCTACGGAGTGGCAACTGCAAATTTGGCTTACGCCGCAGGGCTTCGTGAAAGCTGCGCTCGAAAACAAAGCCACGGCAAAAAAGGGCACGACGGGAACGCTGGTCAGCTTCACGACCGGGAAATACAAAATGCGCGGCACCCTTGACGCCCAGAACATGGTGGTGCGGACGGAAACCTGGGTGAACGACCCGGACGTCGGCGACAAGGACATCGAAACTACATTTTCGGGGTACAAGGATTTTGGCGCGATGAAATTCCCGGCGATGATCGTGCAGAAGCAGGAAGGATTTCCGACGCTGGTTCTCAACGTGTCCAGCGCGAAGGCCAATCCGGGCCTGAGCGTGTCCGTGCCCGATAGCGTCAAGAACGCAACTCCCCCTCAGGTCAAGGTAGCCGATCAGGAGATGGGCGAAGGCGTATGGTTCATCGGCGGCGGCTCACACAACAGCGTGGTGGTGGAATTTCCGACCTACATCGCGGTGATTGAGGGGCCGCTCGGCGATGCGCGCTCAGATGCCGTGATCGCCGAAGCCAAAAAGCTGGTCCCCAACAAGCCCATCAAGTACCTGATCAACTCGCACCACCACTTCGACCACCTGGGAGGCGTGCGGGCGTACGTGGCCGCGGGCACGACGATCGTCACCAACGAAATGAATGTGGCTTACTACCAGAAGCTCTTCGCCGCGCCGCACGCCATCGATCCCGATGAGCTGGCGAAGAATCCCCAGAAGCCTGCGTTCCTCGCGGTGAAAGAGAAATACGTCCTGCTGGAGGGGAACCAATCTATCGAGTTGTACCACATCGACGGCGATATGCACGCCGCGGACCTGACGATGGCGTATATCCCCAAAGGGAAGATTCTGGTGGAGGCCGACGATTACACTTCGCCCACGCCCCAAGCGCCCGCGCCGACCGGCGTTCGCCCCGGCGTTTTCTCGGCCAACTTGATGAAAAATGTCGAGAGGCTGAAGCTGGACGTCACCACGGTCGCCCCGCTGCACGGCGTCGTGGTTCCGTTCTCCGATTTCCAAAAGGAAGTCAGCAGCGCGAAAAGCTCGTCCGGCAACTAGAACTCTTCGAATGACTGCGGCATCTGGATCGCGGCTTGGGCCGCGGAGCACACCCGCACAGCCACGCACACTCTGGCCTTTTCCGTGGGGAGTTAAGCACAGTAGGACTACGCGCCCGTAGCTCAGTCTGAATGGAGCATCTGCGTTCGAAGCGCTTTATTTCCAACTGACGAATGGATTCGCCAGCTCGGCATCAAAATCGCCTGTGGATTCCTATTGATTAAACTAAAAGAAGCCGTTGACTCAATATGAATCTTCGGGTATCCTCTCGCTCCATCGGATTGGTGGTCACACTTTTCTTCGACATGCATTTTGTGAGGCGGAAGGTTATATGGATATAGGAGATCGCTTGCGCGAGCTGCGCGAGCGAAAGAAATTGTCACAGGGCGATATTGAGAAAAGGACTGGATTGATACGCTGTTATGTCTCGCGTGTTGAAAACGGGCACACCATCCCATCGATCGAGACCCTTGAGAAGCTGGCCCGCGCGCTGGAAATTCCCATGTATCAGCTGTTTTATGAGGGCGAAAAACCACCTGAGCTACCGAACCTGATCAAGCGCAAGTCGGCGGATGATATTGCGTGGGGCACGAAAGGGAAGGATGCTCGTTGGCTCGCGAAGCTTTGTCGATTTCTGGGCCGGATGAACGAACACGACAGGAAAGTTGTGATGTTCTTAGCTCAGAAAATGGCAAAAGGGTCCACCCGGCAGGCTTAGGCCCCAATGTTTTCCTGAGCGATTTTGAGATGCACCCGCGCGAAATGCTTTTTCGCCGTCGTACCAGAAGCCGATTTGTTGAACGAGCCGTTGCCTCAAGACCGATCTTTCCTTACGTCATTTCCTGCCGGCAATTTTAGCCCCATTGCCAGATCGGGCACCAAATCAAACCACTTCCGTTGCGGGTTGGGGGTAATAAAAGATATATGTTGTCTAGATAGAACGGATTCTAATCCAGTGAATCCATCAGAGAAAAGCCCAGGGGACCATGGCCTTGAGCTTGAAAAGTAAGACAAACATCATATTTGTCGCGGCCCTAATTACTCTCGGAGCGATTAGCTGGTTTTCGGCTCAACGGAGTCGCAGGGCGAGAGAAGAGGGCTCTCTAGTTTCCCACGAACGGGATCTCGTCGAAGCCAGCGAGCTTCTTCGAACACATGTTTACGATGCCGCATCAGCCCGTCGAGCATTCACACTTTGGGGTGATCCGAAGCAAGCCGATGCGTTTCATCAAGCGAGCAAGTCTGCGTTAGCGGACCTTGAAACGCTGCGTAAGCTGGCGGCGGATGATTCCGGACATCAAATCAATTTCGCCGAAATAGAATCCGCGGTGAGGACACGACTTTCCCTTTTGGGAGACTCCGTGGAATTGCATGAGCGCAACCACAACGACTCCAAAGAGCAGGAAGCGTTCAGCGACCGGAGCACCAAGCTGGCCACGCAGCTTACCGAAATGCTGGACGGATTTGACCGTGCAGCGCGTGGGCTCCTTCAACAGCGGTCCGAAGCAGCCGAAGCAAGCTATGAGCGGGGAGAAAGAATCCACGGAGTCTTAGCCGTTTCTGTATTCATATTCCTAGTTCTCACGCTCGCGGTTCTCAACCGCGAGCTTTCGCGCCGCGAGCTGGCAGAACGCGTTGCTGCGGACCAGAGGGAACTATTGCAATCGATTCTTGATAGTTGCAGCGATGCCGTGATCGTTGCCGACGGTTCGGGCAAGATCATCCTGCGGAATCCAGTCGGGGTCCGCTATAACGCCGGTGCTGCCGCCGAGGAATTGAGTGAGGAATATCCCCGATTGCTGGGGCTGTACAAAAACGATCACTCAACATTGTTCAAGACCGAGGAGCTTCCCCTTAGCCGTGCGCTGGCGACTGGCTCGACAACAGAGTTAGAGATATGCGTTCGCCCTTCTCTTTCGGCCGCGCCTCGATGGATGCTTGCGGCCGGGGGACCGCTGATAAATCGAAGGGGAGAAAAACAGGGAGCGGTTGTCTTTCTGCGCGATATAACCGATCGCAAGAAATCCGATGAGCAATTAAAGGTTGCATTGCTGGAATCAGAGGCATTCGCCCGAGAAAGCAAGGAGTTGAGCGAATTGGGCGATTCCTTGCAATCCTGTCAAACTGTCGAAGAAGCGTATCGGATGAGTGAAAATGCTTTACCCGGTATTCTTCGTCACCGCCCCGGTGCGCTTTGCATTCTCAACTCGTCGCGCGATCTTGTGGAATGTATCGCTTCTTGGAAGGATTGCTCAACGACACAACCTGTTTTCCGTCCTGATGATTGTTGGGGGCTCCGGCGCGGCAAGTCTTACGGAGGTCCAAGCTCGCTCTTGCCATGCTCCCACGTGGACGCATCTTGCGGCACGAACTATCTGTGCCTACCGTTGTTGGCTCAAGGGGAAACACTCGGACTCCTGTACGTGGAAGACAAGCTCAGCCTCATGGCTCATTCACCAGAGGCAGTACAATTCGAACAAGAGGCCCTCAGGCGGCGGGCCAGTGCGGTCGCGGAACGTGTTTCGCTGGCCTTGGCGAACCTTAAACTCCGGGAAATGCTGCGTAACCAATCCATCCGTGATCCCCTTACCGGGCTCTACAACCGCCGTTACCTTGAAGAATCGCTGAGCCGCGAACTTCATCGAGCAAATCGGACCGGGCGGATGATTTCGTTGGCGATGCTTGATTTGGATCACTTCAAGCACTTTAACGACACATTCGGCCACCAGGTCGGGGACATCTTACTCAAGGAGGTTGCGGCAGTGATTAAGAGCCGGGTGCGAGCGGGGGACCTGGCCTGCCGGTATGGAGGCGAGGAGTTTTCCATCATCATCGCTGAGGCCAACGCCGACGGAACTTACAAATGCATTGAAAGCATCCGAGATGCCGTCAGGCATCTTTCGCTTCACAATCGCGGACAGACGCTAGGGACTATCACCGTTTCAGCGGGGATTGCAACGTTTCCGGCACATGGTGAAAACGCCGAACGGCTAATACGTGCGGCTGACGAGGCATTGTACTTCGCAAAGAAAACCGGTCGGGACCGGATTAGCGTTTATGATCCCGTGGTGTCACACGCACAATCAGCTGAGAAGAACCTTCAGGCCACTTAGATCCCAAGATTGAACAACATCCGCCACCTTGTCAGGAACTCGACACTTGCGGATTCACCATCTGGGTTCGCTGCGGTCGAACTTGCTGAGCCAGTTCCGAAGCACATCTAAATAATCGTGCTGCACCTTCAAAAACTTGATGCCCATTCCCATATTCGCCCTGGAATAAACCACGACACCGGCACTGGCGAAGGTCTCATTTTCGTGAGTAATGCTGATTCTGACTTGTGTTCCTGCGGGCAGAGGATTGAGTGTGTCAACATAGCAGCCGACTAGGCTCAAATCTGAAGTCTGCACAATGATGCGGCTGCCCGTGCTCAGATCGGTGATTTCCGCGATCGCAGTTAGCGAATAGCGCGGAGCTCGGCGCAGTTCATTAGCCATTGAGGGCCGAAGAACCACTAGACACGGAACCCCCACTCAAGTGACATGCGAAATCGACACGATTTGCTAAGTCCATTTCCAGCCGGCGACTACGAATCCGTGTCACACTTCTCATCTCGGACGGATCGGTGCAGCATGTTCCAATGCCACAGCGCGTTCTTGATGGCATAAACCAGCGTTATGACTCCAAGAGTGATACAAATCGAACCGCCAAGCAGAAGAGCCGCCAACTGATTCGTCATCCCCTCGTAGATCATGACGAATCCCGCAATCGACAAGACCGCGTATCCGATGATTCCCCGTCACGTCGGCACATTTCGCATGTCGGTCCTTCGGTCGTCGAGCCCAGACCGTTGCGCGGAACTATCAGGCTCCGCTTTTCATCTTTTTCTTGCCCGCACAAATTCACCGAAACGCTCGGCGGCCTCGGCTTCAGACAGGCGGGTGAACGCGGGAGCGAAATACGCCCTTTTCATTTCAGAGCCGCATTCGCACGTCGGGGTAAAGAAGGTACCGTTTTTGTCGGAGGCTTCCGTTTCAACTTCGCGACGGCAGGTTTTTGACGCACATATGTAGCGTATGCGCATAGACACACACATCCCCCGCTTCCTAAAAACATCCGGTTGATTGGTCCCCCAGGGCGGCGGGGGTAAACACTATATTACTTACCGTCGGCGGTATAACAAGCTTGCCTCATCTTGTCAATACACAACTACGCGTACGCCGGAACAGTTTTCCACAGCCCGGGAACCACGTCATTGCGGTGCCCCGTACCTCTTCAGGCACTTAACATATCCTTTCCCGTGCGGTGCGAGAGCCGTCCCTTGCATAATATCTTGCAAAAGGGTTACCCACAATGGAAAACCAAGCCCGGACGGAACAAGCTGAAATAGAGAGCCGAGAATTTCACTTGATGGCATTCGTCTGTTTGGCAATTGTCGTTTTGGCTTTCGGTCTCGCACTGCTGATGTATCCGGCAGTTTTTGCAAACCAGACATCACAGCATGGGGCTTCTCGGATCGCATTCTTTGGTTTCTGCGCTCTGGCCTGCCTCCTTGTGTCGTACATAGTGGATCGCCAGGTCATGATTCGCCGGCTTCGACGCCAGATTGCGACCGACCGCCTCGAGGCTTCCGAAGCTTTGAATCGTGCTAGCGCCGAATTATTGGAGACCTTACCGAATTTCAATACCTTCGAGGATCGGCTGGCGATGGAGTTTCGCCGCGCCGTCACAGCGAACCTGAGCCTCTCCGTGCTTGTGATTTCAATAAAATTGCGCTCGGGCTTTTCTGAGCCGAGCCTCGCTTTGTCCGCTCTCGGAGACGCCGCAAAGTCAATATCCAGGCGGCTGCGCGAGCAAGATTCTGTCTACAATCTGCGGCCGGGATACATTGGCGTGATCTTGCCTGGAGTCAACCATGTTGTAACGAAGAAAGTTTCGACCCGCCTGGTGGAAGGATTGTTAGACGCGGCAGGAGCCAACAATCGATTTTCTTTCGATATCCATTCGATCAGCTATCCTGAACAGACCTCAAGCGCACATGACCTGGAACTGGCCGTTTGCGGATTTCTTCCGGAAGATCTCCCCAAAGAGATGTTGGCGAGCGGCTTAAAGACCGAAGCCTGAGATTCAACCGAGGGATGCATCCTGCATTGACGCAAAAAGATCACTGCTGCGGACCCAGGGAGCCCCCAATGCCCATCGATTGCATGGAAAAGGGAAACTCAGTTCGCCAAGACGCGTTTGCAGTGAAGGCCGGACTGCGGCACAGGAAGGTAGTACCTCATATTGCCAAGGCGGAGACTAGGTTCGCAACCCGGGTCTGCAAAGTCCTGGCAGTCATTTTCTTGGTGCTTATATTGTTTGTTTGGACCGCTACAGGACGGAGAGAGAAGCCGCAATCGCCAAATGCTCCCCAGTATCCACCGGCGATATTGATCGACGAAGTTGAACATCTTCCCCCACTTGCTTGGAAGGCTATCCCGCTCAGTTTGCCTAACCCTGGAATTGTGAACTTCGAGGTGCAAGTTGTTCAAGGCAATCCCATCGACGTTTTTCTGACCAAATCCGATCAGATTGATGGCGTGAAAAAAGTGGAATGGGGCGGCCTGAAAGTATACGGGGATGTTAGTACAACTAGAACGAAGACATTTAGGCGGGCCGTGAGGTTGGCACAGGGCCGATTTTACCTCGTCTTGCGGGACATGACCGTCGCGACGCCATCTTCGCCAGACTCCGATGTGTCGGTGAAGGTGCAACTGAACCCGTGACCGGGCGCGCAGGCCAATGCCGAGTCGCTTCGCCTGGCGATGGTTTGTGGGTCAGTCTTCGAGATGGATGCTATCGCCCGCACGCACCTCGCCGGGCGTGAGCACCGTCGCGTAAACCCCAGCGCACCGGTTGTGCTGCTGGACGACACACTTCAAAATTGCGGGAGCGGACTCGCTGGTGGCGGGGTCGAGCGTGATCATCATGCAACGCTCATCCTCCTTGATGACGGCGACGCGCGCCTTGCTGCCAACGCGCAATACACGTCCAACCCACCTCAACTCATCGAAGGCCACGCCACCCTCGAGATTCACCAGCAGGTTTGGCCGAAAGCGCCACGGGTTCATCTCGGTCTGGGATTCCTCGGCGATGCGCTGGATAGTCTGCTCGCTGATGAGGGAGACATTCGCGACGTCGAACGAGCCGCGATAGTCCCTTAACAGGAAGACCGCTTTCCCGAAACGTTTCTCAACGGCCTGGCGAAGCTCGTTGCTCGCCACCGGCCACCGCTCGCCGCCAGGAGTGGTGACCGTCACTGCGACGTCCGGCGTACCTGGTTTTTCGACCGAAGTCTGCCAACGGAGAAGTTCCGGCAGCTCCCGCGCCGTGAGCCATGGGAAAGCGCTGCGCGACTCCGCCTGCACAAATGCAAACCGGCGATCCTCCTCGAAGCCCTGGAGGGTCAGAGGAAGGGAAGCCGCTGCCTCACCGCGCATCGATTTAACGGGGTATCTGGCCACCATGCGAATGACGCCGACTCTCTGCACAGCCCTGCCTCCCGGTAAACGCGGAGAGTATTGTATGCCTTGTGCCAGGTGAGCGACGCACTTCGCGACCGGTGGCAGCGCACGGTTCCCTGCGTGGGCGCAAAATTGGCCGCCGCGGGGGAGCCGCCATAGCAACAAATCAGAACGAACGGCCGGCAAGTCAGTGATAGGATTGCGTTAGTCCGGCACGCGCCCGTAGCTCAGCTGGATAGAGCATCTGCCTTCGAAGCAGAGGGTCGGGAGTTCGAATCTCTCCGGGCGCGCCAACTTTCACCAATAAACATGCGGGTTCAACCAATGTGGACATTCCCGGGAATCAGTTGGCTGCCGCCGATGATGGAGAAAGGACGTGAATTGCTATTCCCAGTGTGCCAGGTTCTAGTTTGTCGATCCGTACGACAACACCCACGAATGTAGTGTTCAATGGGCTGTCGGGTTGGAAATCGGTCGTCACATAAACGCTCATTCCAAGCGCGTAATGAACTGCCTGCGTGGGAAAATACAGACCGTCCTGTGACGCGTTCAACGTGGTGCAATATTCCGGAGGCAAATTTGGGTCGAAAGGGCGAATGCGGACCGCCTGCGACAAATCAATTCGAGGGTACTGGCGTCGTTCTTGGGGCTCAATAGACACGAAATATCCGCTGTATCAGAAATCTCATTCTCAAATCGAATTGCACCGGCTAAGGGAAGCTAACACACACCGCAAAGTTTGTGGCGAATTTCGGCTCCGATGCGACGTTCCGGTAATCCGTTTATCTGCACTTGGGACTCTTCCGTTCTCTAACACCCCCCATTCCGATAATCCCCGCCAGCTCAGCCGGCCGATGCAACACCATCTGCCATAAATCTTTCCTCTAAAAGGTGGTGTTTATGAGGGATCCCTGCCGCAGTGACAAGGGGCTTGCCGTGGGCCGGCAACGTGCGACAATGCGGCGGCAGGCAAGAGCATTTCAGGAGGAGAGCATGAAAATCGCGCGAATGGTTTTTCTGGCGATGGTCGTGGTCGCTGCAGGTTTGTATGCGGGCTCGGCGCAGGCAGCCGTGAAAACGCAATGGATCGATTACCACCAGGGGGACGCGCCGCTTTCGGGCTATCTGGTGTATGACGACGCGGTGCAGGGCAAGCAGCCGGGCGTGTTGATGATTCACGACCGCTCCGGGTTTTCGGAAAATACGCTCAAGGATGCGCGGATGATCGCCGGGCTCGGCTATGTGGTTTTTGCCGAGGACATGTTCGGCAAGGGATTCGTGCCCAAGACGGTGCCGGAGATGATGACCACGATCGGCATCTACGACAAAGATCGCGCGCTGATGCGGGCGCGGGCGCTCGCCGGGTTCGATGTGCTAAAAGCGCAGCCGATGGTCGATCCGGCGAGGCTGGGCGCGGTGGGCTACTGCTTTGGCGGGACCGTGGGCGTTGAGCTGGTGGAAACCGGCGCGCCGATGGTCGGCTTCATTTCGGTGCACGGCGCGTTCCAGAACTTTACGGCGGAGGGCGCCAAGAATATCAAGGGCCGCGTGCTGATCCTGCACGGCGCGGAGGACCCGGTGGCGCCGATGGAAGAGGTCAACAACTTGGTCTCACAGCTGCGCGCCGCGAAAGTGAATTTCGAGCTCAATTTGTACAGCGGCGCCGCGCACGGGTTTACCAACCCGCAGAATCCTTCGGAAGTGCGCGCGGATGAAGAATACAAAATGGCGATGACGCGGTTTCTGAAGGATGTCCTGGCGAAGTAAGAGTCCCAGTAGCACAGACTTTTTACCCTGAACCTTGTGAAGGGCAGTCTGTGGGGGTCCGTCCGGCCACCCGGTCGCCGCGCGCAAGCCAAGATCTAGTGGAATACCACAGACTGCCCTTCACAAGGTTCAGGGTAAAAAGTCTGTGCTACTGGGACTTCGCCGGTTCCAGTCCACTCTTTTTGATCGCCGAATAGGCCACCGGCGAGGCTAACCACCCGATCAGCGCTTTGGCGGCTTCGGGATGCGTGGCCGTCGTGGGGATTCCCGCGGCGAAGATGGTGACTCTCTGCGCGCCGGGCGGCAGCTCTCCAACGATGTCAATGCCCTTCACGGGGCGTAGTTCGCTGATCTGCTGGAAGCCGATCTCGAATTCCCCCGTAGCCACCACTCCGCCTACCGGGTCGGCCTGAATCTGCTTGCTCTTCCCTTTGATCTGGTCCCAGACGCCGAGCTTCGGAAAGAGTTCCGTCGAAAGGTAGACGCCGCTGGCGCTATCGGAATAGGCGATCGATTTGGCTGCTAGCAGCGTGTGCTTCAGCGCCTCGAGCGTGGCGATGTCAGGATGCGGCGCTCCGGCCTTGACGGCCATGCCAATTTTGGAGAGCACCAGATCGACGCGGCTGCCGGCGCGCACTTTGCCCTGCTTGATCAAATCGTCGAGCGCGGGCGCGGCCATGATCACCACATCGATGGCCTCGCCGCGTGCGAGGCGCACGGGGATGGCGTTGTGCGTCGTGCCCATGGAGGGGCCGAATTCAGTTGTCAGTTTGTTGTGCGTCGCGGCTTCGTATTGGGGAACGAGTTCCAGATAGGCCGCGGTGAAGCCTCCCGAGGTTACAACGTGAATCTCATCCGCGCGTGTGGCCGTTGCGGCGAAGAGTGCACAAAGCAATGACAGGATTGCGGCGGCGGTGACTTTTCTTCGAGTAATTGTTTTCATGAAGCTCTCTCAGCCCCGTTGGCGGATTCCTGATCAACAAAAAGATTGCGACCCATGATACGCCTGAAACTTCAGCGGCTAAAGCCGGAGATTCAACGGAGCACGTACGGCCGGGCTGAAGCCCGGCCCTCCATAGGAGGGCGAGCGTTGCGTTCCGGGCTGGCCGGATGTATGGTGGCGGGCAGACCGGACGTTTACAAAAAGGAAAATCCCCAAAACGATCCCTGAACGCCCTTAACGGAGGAAGCCCCATGAAATACGCAGTGTGGATTGGCTCGTTTGTTCTTCTGGTGCTGGCGATGGCCCAGCCGCGGCCGGCCCTGGCACAAGGCGGCAGCGATACTTTGGTGAAGCAGGCGGTGGCCGCGGAAGGCGGCGCCGATGCCCTGCGCGGCGTGAAAGGCCTGTCCATCAAGGGCGACGCAAAATTCTGGGAGCCCGGACAATCCTTCGCTCCCGACGGCGACCCGCGCTTCCTGGGAGACGCCACATTTACGATGACCTGGGACATAGCCAACGGCAGCGCCAAGACGTCCTGGGCGCGCGATCAGAAATATCCCGACCCGATCATTTTGAAATATACGGAGACGCTGACGCCCACCATCGGCTTCGTCACCGATGACAAGGGCAGCCAGCCGATGTCCGGCATCCGCGAGGCCGCGCAGCTGCGCGAACTCGAGCGCGCTTCGCCCTGGCTCCTGGTGCAGGCCATGAACGAGCCCAAAAACGTGGACGCCGCGGGAAACCAGAAGCTGGGCGCGGAATCCCTGCCGGCCGTTTCGTTCAGCGACGGCGGAACGACGTACGTCATTTTGTTTGATCGCAAGACGCACCTGCCCGCCGCCATCCGCACGCGCGATGACGACAATATCCACGGCGACTCAAACTACGACCTGGTGCTGAACGGCTGGAAAGCAGTGAACGGCGCACAGATCGCCGAACAGCTCTCCTACCGCATCGGCGACGTGGAAGTGGCCAAGCTCAACTACACCGACGTCTCCGCCAACCCGGATATCGCCGCGGACGCGTTCGCGGTGCCCGACAACGTGCGTGCCAGCGCCAAGCCGGTGGCGACGAGCAACGTGCCCTACCAGTGGGTGCTGCGGCGGCTCTTCCTCACGCGCTTTACCGACAGCGACAACATTCTGTTCGCCAACGGCGGCAGCCTCAAGCTGGTCGAGCTGGCACCCAACATTCAGCACGTCGAGGGCGGCACGGCCAACAACTTGATCGTGGCGATGAAGGATTACCTGGTGATCTTCGACGCGCCGTACGGAGAGCTGCAATCGCGCTGGGTGATCGACGCGGCGAAGGCCAAATATCCCGGCAAGCCGATCAAGTACTTGATCCTCAGCCACCAGCATATGGACCACACCGGTGGAATGCGCACGTACGTCGCGGAAGGCGCGGACGTGATCGTTCCGGCGCCCGACAAGGCCTACTTTGAGAAGGACGTGAAGGCGCCACGCACGATCGTTCCCGACGATTTACAGAAGAAGCCGCGGACTCCGGCCATCACGGAAGTAAAAGATGAAATGACGATCAAAGACGACACCACCCAGATTCAACTTTATTTCATTCAGAATCCACACGTGGTAGGAATGCTGATCGGCCATGTCGTCAGCGGCAACGCCAACATCGTGTACGTCACCGATCTGATTTCGCCGCGCGGACCGATCGAGCGTTCCGATGCTACCGCTTCGGTGGGCGTAATTCTGCGCAAGTACAACATCACCGACGCGCTGATTGCCGGCGGCCACGGCACCACGGTGAAGGAAGCGGACCTGACCGCGCAGCTCGCGGCAAACTGAATCCAGCGGCACGGATTCTAAAGGCTGCGGAAACAATACGCACGCTGTCATCCCGAACCCGGCCTCGGTTTGTGGGGACGGCGGTGGGGATCCGCTCTTCGTCTGGGCTCGAGAAAAGTTGGGTGCCCCATCCTCGCCGGGTGCCCCATCCTTCGCGCTTTTTGCGAAGGGTGGGTCCGGCGTGAGCGATTGCCTCATTCGGCTAAGGCCCTGCCCACAAGCAGAAGCGCCTGATCAAGGCCCACCGAACTTCGCACTATTTTCCAATCTCGATCAGCTGAAACGTGCTGAGGACCGGCTTCGGCCGGGGGTTCGGATTCTTGGCTGTCGGCGGCACGGGATCGTTCTTTTCCGTGCCGATGGTGAAGATGTGGTGCGTCTTGGAGTCCAGCCCCAGAGTGCGCGCGCCGTAGATCGTCTTCACGACGGCCACCTGGCTGATTTTGTCCGGCGAATCAGCGTGGAAAATATAGGTCGCGCCGCTCTTGCCGTCTCCGCTGTCGCGGCAGGTGGCGAAGATGTTGCCGGTGGCCGGATCGAAGATGTCGCCGTCCACGCCGATGGCGATCGGCTTCGAGTCGACGATCTTGCCGTTATCGGCGTTCATCACGATCAGCACGCCGGGCGCATTGCCGCCCTTGCCGCGGCAGCCGATGTACAACCGGCGGTTGGCCTGGTCCATGGCCATGCCAACGGGAGCGTCGCAGCCGGGCGTGGGCCACGTGTTCTTGATGGTCAGGGCCTTGTCGTCGTACTCGATCACCTGGCCCTTGTCCTCGTAATCCTGGAAGACGTTTCCCTTGCCGTCGGCCGCGGCCGCCTCGGGATTGGCGTGGTAATCCATTTTGCCGACGACTTTTGCGGTGGCCGCGTCGACCACGGTCAAATTCATGCCGTCGCCGTTGTCAACGAGCACTCGCTTGGTCGCGGGATCGTAGATCAACGAATCGGTGTCAATGCTGTTGGACTTGATCGCGTCGGTCAGCTTCAGCGTCTTCAAATCGAAAACGTAGACGGTGCCCTCTTCCTCGGTCTTGTTGCCCGTCACAAATCCGCGATTGAATTCGGAAGCGACGGCCACGCCGTGCAGGCCGTTCATGCCCGTGATGTCGCCGACCTGCTTGCCGGAATCGGCGTCAATCACCAGGATGTGCGTGCTGCGCGGGATATACACGCGGCGCGCAGCGGAATCCACGGTCACGTAATCCCAGCCGCCTTCGCCTCCGAGGGTGATGCTGCGCAGGACGCGATAGCCAGAATCCTGCGGGGCAGCGTGAAACACGCCGGGGGAGACAATCGAAACAGCGGCTGCGAGAACACAGCAGCAGGACAAACCATAAAGGATGCGGCGAACAGACATGATCGGCCTCCTGTTATATTTGTAGAACTCCGACAGCGGATTAAAACCTGGGTAATCATGCACCCATTCGGTGTAAAAACAACAGGAATCGTACGCGACTCCGGGCGTCTCCACGGAATGGCGGTTGACACCGAGCAAACCCGCCTGATACAGACCTGAGCAGCCCCTCGCGGCGCGAGCGCGCGCAGCCGGAGCAATTTTCCACTTTCGGAAGGCGGTGCTGCTCGTGGCTCTTCCCTCGGAACGCGCCAAATACTCGGCGATCGTCGATCGCCCCCCAATCTATTTGCCCAATGGCGAGCGCATCGTCATCTGGACCATCGTAAACGTGGAGGTGTGGGACATTTCGCGGCCAATGCCGCGGCAGGTGCTTGTCCCGCCGACGGGCGTGACCACGCTACCTGACGTACCCAACTGGAGCTGGCACGAGTACGGAATGCGCGTGGGCTTCTGGCGCTTTCACGCGCTGTACGAACGGCTGAAGATCCGCCCGTCACTTTCCATCAACGCGCGCGTGTGCATCGACTACCCACGCCTGGCGCAGGCCTGCAAGGATTCGGGCTGGGAGTTCATGGGCCACAGCTTTGATCAGCGCCCTATGCACGGCGAGCCGGACGCCGCGGCGATGATCGAGCGCACGGTGAAAACCATTCAGGCTTTTACCGGGAGAGCGCCGATCGGCTGGATGGGGCCCGGGCTGACTGAAACCTACGACACTCCAGACCTGCTCAAGGCGGCGGGGATTAGGTACATCTGCGATTGGGTGTGGGACGATGAGCCCGCTGAAATCGAAACCAAGCACGGGCCGCTGTACACGCTGCCATACTCGCTCGACACCAACGATATTCCGGTGATGGCCGTGCAGCACCACGAAGCTTCCTACTGGACGCAGAAATGCAAGGACGCCTTCGACCGCTTGTACGAAGAAGGCGCGAACCGCCCGAAAATTCTGGCCATCGCCATTCATCCATACCTGAGCGGCCAGCCCTCGCGCATCAAGTACCTCGAAGCGATCTACGAATATTTCTCAAAATTCAACGCCGTGCTGTACTGGACCGGCGAGCAAATCCTCGATTGGTATTTGAAGGCGAAAAGATAAACGAAATCGGAGCGGACACTGTCGCGCCTCGGAGTAGCGCCCGCCTTTCTTTTCAGGCGGGCAGCTTTGCCGCAGCCTCGAGTGCCCGCCTGAAAAGAAAGGCGGGCGCTACAACTACTTGCCCGGCGCTTGCGCGTTGAAATCGGCGGCGTGGGAAACGATCACCATCCAGCGGCCGTTGCGCTTGGCCATCAGGAAGGTGTACAGCCCCGCGCGGTAGGGCCAGTCCGAACCGTCGCGCTTCTTGGCGCCGGTCATGGACCAGTAATCGTCCACCACGGCGAGTTCAGGGCTGATGTACTTGATGCTCTTCACCTCGTCGGCGCGGTGCGAGTTCTTATACAGGTCGGCGAACAGTTC
>Ga0210394_10003702_pt1 | contig 18733 bp, 20 predicted proteins | sample IncBWC12MmetaG_FD_160121 | JGI IMG/M metagenome (GOLD analysis project Ga0210394, IMG submission 160121) | Forest soil microbial communities from Barre Woods Harvard Forest LTER site, Petersham, Massachusetts, United States - Inc-BW-C-12-M | ecosystem: Environmental > Terrestrial > Soil >... | reverse complement strand
CGCGGCCCAGGCAGGCTTGCTGGACTCCTTTTTGGAGAATGAGATCTTTGACAATATGGGGCGCAAGTGCCTGCCGATTGTGATCCGTTTTGACGTGGACTATAATCAAATACTGCATCGGCTCACCGGGCGCAGGACTTGTCCCGCCTGTGGACGGATTTACAACTTTTATCTCCACCCGCCGCTGGTCAACGAAACCTGCGATGTTGACGGCTCCAGGCTTGTTACCCGCAATGACGACCGGGAGGAAGTGATCCGGGAACGTCTGAAGGCATACGAACTGCAAACGCGGCCGGTGGCGGAGTACTACGACCGCAAGGGCCGGCTGGTGTCGGTGGATGGAAGCCTGCCCGTGGACCGGGTTACGGACCTGATTTTCCAGGAACTCGAGCATCATGCTGCGGTTGTGGGCGGCGGCTAGAGCCATGGCGATTGTTTGCAAGTCGGCGGCGGAGATCGAGACGATGCGGCGCAGCGGTCGCATTGTTCGCGAGGTGCTGGATCATGTCCGGGGGCTGGTTGCGCCGGGCGCGACCACCATGGATTTGGAGCGCGCCGCGGAGAAGAAGATCAGGGACCTGGGAGCGAAGCCGGCGTTTAAGGGGTATTACGATTATCCCTGCGTGCTGTGCACCTCGATCAACGAGGAGATTGTTCACGGCATACCGTCGTCGAAGCGGTTGCTCAAGGCCGGAGACATTGTTTCGATCGATTGCGGCGTAGTGCTGGACGGATATTACGGCGATGCCGCCATCACGGTTCCGGTGGATGGCTTGTTGAGCGAGGAGAATCGCAAGCTTCTGGCAGTGACCGAAGCTTCGCTCTACAAGGCGATTGAACAAGCGCGCATCGGCAATGCCGTGGGCGACGTAGGCGCGGCGGTGCAGGAGATCGTCGAGGCCAACGGATTCAGCGTAGTGCGGGAATTTGTGGGCCACGGGATCGGGACCCGGCTGCACGAAGAGCCGCAGGTGCCGAATTACGGAGCGCGCGGGCATGGCACAAAGCTGCGCGAAGGCATGGTGCTGGCGATTGAGCCGATGGTAAATTCGGGCGCTCCGGAAACCCGCGTGCTCGACGATAAGTGGACCGCAGTCACCGCCGACGGAAGTTACAGCGCGCACTTTGAACACTGCGTGGCGGTGACCAAAGATGGTCCGATGATTTTGACGCAATGAAGAAGCAGTTAGCCCTTAGCTAAGGCTAAGAGCTAAAAGCTGATTTTAAGGAGTCGATGAGCAAAGAGGACGCGATTGAGGTGATGGCGACGGTACTGGAACCGCTGCCCAATGCCATGTTTAAGGTGGAACTGGAAAACAAGCACCAGGTGCTGGCACATGTATCCGGGAAGATGCGCAAGAACTTTATCCGCATTTTGCCCGGGGACAAGGTAGCGGTGGAGCTTTCGCCCTATGACTTGAATCGCGGCCGGATCGTGTATCGCTACAAATGATTGCATTCGATGCAGCTGACGTTTCGCCCGTCCGCGCCGGGATCGGCAGCAGGTTAGCCAACGGGCAGATTGGCCGACGACCGACGACCAACGACGAACGACCAAGGACAGATTTCATGAAGGTAAGAGCATCGGTAAAAAAGATTTGCGACAAGTGCAAGGTCATCCACCGCAAGGGTGTGGTGCGGGTGATCTGCGAGAATTCCAAGCACAAGCAGCGGCAAGGCTGAGCTTCGAGGAGCATCATGGCACGGATTGCAGGCGTTGATCTTCCGCGTAACAAGCACGTGAATATCGCGCTGACTTACATTTACGGCATCGGCCAGCCGCGCGCGGCGCGGATTCTGGACGAGGCAAAAGTAGAACCGATGAAGAAGGTTCAGGATCTGGGAGAGGACGAAGTAAACCGCATCCGCCAGGTGATTGAAGGCGAAGGTCTGGTGGAGGGCGATCTGCGCAAAGAAGTGCAGATGAACATCAAGCGGCTCCTTGAAATAGGCTCTTATCGGGGATATCGCCATCGCCGCAACTTGCCGGTGCGCGGGCAGCGCACACATACCAACGCGCGCACCCGGAAGGGTCCACGCAAAGGCACAGTCGCCCAGAAGAAGAAGGCGGCAGCAAAGACGTAGAAACCGTCGTTGGTCGTTAGTCTTTGGTCGTTGGCACGAAACGACGAACGACGAACGACGAACGACCAAGGACTGACGACTCTATGGCAAAACCCGTAGCAGCAGCAGGCGGCGCCCCGGCGGCGCCGGAGAAAAAGGGCAAGAAGAAGACGTTTAAGAAGAAGGAGCGCAAGCACGTTCCGCACGGGATTGCGCACATCCAGGCATCGTTCAACAACACCATCGTGACCATCGCCGATCTGGCGGGGAACGTTCTGTCCTGGAAGAGTTCGGGTTCGCTGGGCTTTCGCGGATCGCGCAAAGGCACTCCCTTTGCGGCGCAACAGGCTGCGATGAACGCCGCCAACATGGCGCGCGATCACGGCGTGCGAAGCGTGGAAGTCCGGGTGAGCGGGCCCGGTTCGGGGCGCGAGTCGGCGATTCGGGCGTTAGCGGCTGCCGGAATTGAAGTGCGCAATATAAAGGACGCGACGCCCATTCCGCACAACGGATGCCGCCCGCCGAAGCGGAGAAGAGTGTAGAAACCCGTCGTGGGTCCTTCGTCGTCGGTCGTTCGCAACCGCCGATTCCAAAAGGCCAACGACGAACGACCAAAGACCAACGACCAACGACGAATAGCGTCCGGGACGAAGGGTGAAGCCAAACCTGTAAACCGGTCATCTAAAGGAGAAGCAACTTGGCACGTTATACCGATCCTGTCTGCCGTCTGTGCCGCCGCGAGGGCATGAAGCTGTTCCTCAAAGGCACAAAGTGTTTCAGCGATAAATGTCCCATCGAGAAGCGTAACTTTGCTCCCGGCCAGCACGGCAAGGATCGCAAATCGAAGATCGTGGGCTATGGCCTGCAACTGCGCGAGAAGCAGAAGACAAAGCGCATTTACTTTGCCCAAGAAGGCCAGTTCCGGAACTACTTCGAGAAGGCTGCGCGCACCAGGGGCGTAACCGGCGAGGTGCTGCTGCAGCAACTGGAGCGGCGGCTGGACAACGTGGTGTACCGGCTGGGCTTCGGCATTTCCCGCCGTCAGGCGCGGCAGTTGGTGCGTCACGGGCACATTCAGGTGGATGGCCGGAAGGTCAATATCCCATCGTACGAGGTTGGCGTGGGCGAGGAGATCGCTATTCGCGAAGCCAGCCGCAAGCTGCCCATCCTGGAGCCGGCCAAGGATTTTGCCAGCCATCAGAATCTGGCGAACTGGCTGGAGGTTGATCGCGATAATTACAAAGGCCGGGTCCTGGCCTTGCCGAAACGCGAGGACATCAATCTGCCGGTCAACGAGCAGTTGATTGTGGAGTTGTATAGCAAATAGTCGTACGTCGTACGTCTTTGGCCAAGATGCGATATGCAAGAGTGGTTTTGGCGAACGACGAACAGCGAACGACCGACGACAGTTTTTTTGGTCCATTATTTCGAGCCAGATCAGCCTGTTCTGACGCCTGACCTGAGGCCGGACCGCTTCAGGAAGTCAGAACTGAGCCAAACGGCCGAAGGAGAAAAACACAATGCTTTGGAAGGGTTTTCAAAAACCGAAACGTCTCGCAACTGACACCTCATCCCTCACCGACAAGTACGGAATGTTCTGGGCGCAGCCGTTTGAACGCGGCTTCGGCACCACGATTGGAAATGCCCTGCGCCGCGTCATGCTGTCTTCCATCGAGGGAGCGGCCGTGACTGCTGTGAAGATTGAGGGCGTGCTGCACGAATTCCAGTCCATCACCGGCGTGGTCGAGGATGCGACTGACATTATCCTTAACCTGAAACAGATTCCCTTCAAGTTGAGCGGCGATGCGCCTAAGGCCATTTACCTGCGCGCCGATCAGCCGGGGGTGGTTACCTCGGGAATGATCGAGGCTGACGCCGACGTCGAAGTGCTTGATAAGGACGTGTACATCGCCACCGTGAGCGAAGGCGGCAAGCTCGACATGGAGATGCGCCTTAAGCGCGGACGCGGCTACGTTTCCGCGGACAAGAATTTCGAGGATGATCTCGGCATTGGTTTCATCCCGATCGATTCCGTGCATTCGCCGGTGCGCAAGTGCAACTACACGGTGGAGGCGGCGCGACTTGGGCAGATCACGGACTATGACAAGCTCACCCTCGAAGTGTGGACCAACGGCTCCATCACGCCCGCCGATTCCATCGGCCTGGCGGCCAAGCTGCTGAAGGACCACATGAACATCTTCATCAACTTCGAGGAAGATATCGAGACCACGACTTCGGCCGAGGACCGCGGCAAGCCCGAGATCAAGAACGAGAACCTGAATCGCTCGGTCGAAGAGCTCGAGCTCTCGGTCCGCAGCTACAATTGCCTGAAGAACGCGAACATTCAGACCATCGGCGAACTGGTGCAGAAGACTGAGGCGGAGATGCTCAAGACCAAGAACTTCGGGCGCAAGTCGCTGAACGAGATCAAGGAAATCCTTTCGACGATGGGCCTGAGCCTGGGCATGAAGATCGACGAGCACGGCAATGCCGTGCCCGGCCCGACTTCGAATCTGGTGCTTCCGGCATCGGCTTACGGCAACGATAACGACCTGTGATCTGCGCGGACGAGCCGGGCTTCGCGGCCTGGACGGGCGGGGACACGAGCGCTTGAGAACTGAGGTTTTTCCATGCGTCACAAGGTAGCAGGATGGAAGCTGGGACGTAACACGGCGCACCGCCGCTCGCTGCTGCGGAATCTGGTTACTTCGCTCATTCTCGAAGAGCGCATCGAAACCACGGTGCCCAAGGCGAAGGCCATGCGCCCGCAGGTCGAGAAGATGATTACGCTGGGCAAGCGCGGCGATCTCTCTGCCCGCCGCAGGGCGCTCGCCTATCTCATGACGGTCGCTGCCGTGGACAAGCTGTTCGACACCATTGGCCCTCGCTTTGGCGACCGCCAGGGAGGCTATCTTCGCATCGTGCGCTCGGCTCCGCGCAAGGGAGACGGCGCCGAGAAGGCGTTCGTTGAGCTTCTGGGGAGCGAAAAACTGCAGGAAGAGAAGCGCCAGAAGCGGGCCGAAGTCCGCGCCAAGCGCGCCGAGGAAGCCAAGAAAGCGATGGAAAATGAAGGTGGCGTCGATCATCCTGGACCGGATGCAGAGGGCGAAAGCAAGGACAGGGACAAGGACAAAGACAAATAACGACGGTTTGTGGGCCGTAACCAGTTGATTTTCACGATGCATCCCGGCTTCGGGGTGCATTTTTTGTGTGGTGTCCTAACCCGATTTTCTCTGCGCCCTTAGCGGCAGTCCTTTGCGCTCTTTGCGGTTAAGGTCTTTCGTTATTCGCTACCCAACAGCGTAAAGACTCTAACCGCAAGGGTCGCTAAGAAAGCCACAAAGCACGCGAAGTCTCGAAATCAGACGAAAGCTTATCTGCCCGTACATGTCCTAGTGCGGCTGACCGGCGTAACTTGAGAGCTTGCCCGGCGGTTACTAAACTTAGCTTCAAATGGGGTTTTCCCGCACACAGATCGCGATCGCCATCGGACTGGCGGTGCTCATCGTGCTGGTGTTTCTTGGCTACCTCATGTGGTTGAGCAACCAGCCCCCGGTGATGGCGCGTTCCGAGGAGCACGATTCGCTTTCAGGAACGCCCACCTCCATCAGCCTTAATCCGCTGCGCGACCGCACGTCGGAGCATGTGGCAACGCAATACATAGACGCCATGCGCGACGGCCGCTGCCGGGAACAACTGGCAGACTGGGTCAGGGATTACCGCAGGAAATACGCCACTCTCATCTGCGACTCCGAGGCGCAACACCCGCTTCTTGTTTGGGAGTTGGTGGATTGGGAAGACGCGCCTCCGCTGCGAATTTTGCACTACCGCGGCACCCGCCGCAACGGTCCGGTGCAATCCGGGACCTACCAGGAACTGTTCTCCGTGACGCTTGAGGACAAGGACGGCCACTGGGTGGTTACGCGTTACGATGCGCTGTACTAGCCCGCCGGTTTCACTCCACCGCTGCTGCGAATGTAGGCGAGTATCAGAACCTGAGCCATCAATGCCCCACAACTATCGAGCAGGACGTCATGCAGGCTTCCGGTGCGCGAAATGAGATAAGTCTGATGCCATTCGTCGAGACTGGCGACGAAGGCCGTCATGAAAAAAGCGATCGCCGCCCAGCGCACGGACCAGCGAAGGCCATCGGGCCGGGACAGGGTGGCGCGCCACGCGCCGAACAATAAGAAACTGAGGCCGAAGTAACCGCAGAAGTGGCCGACTTTGCGGATGTAATAGTCCCACACCACAAAGCGGGTGGCATCCACCCCGGTGAAAAAGTGAAAAATGGGGTACAGAATCCTGCTGGTGTTGTCGGCGGACAGGTAATCCGTGGATTCCACCGCGATCAGGCCCATCCAAAGGGCGGTGGCTATCCAATACTTCAGGAGTTGTTTTCTCGCGGGCGTCAAGCGCGGATTTCCCGGGCGGGACGGTCGAACGTCTGTTCTTTCAAAGGTCCTTTCAGAACTGCGTGCTTATTCGATGGCATAATTGGGCGCTTCTCGAGTGATCATTACGTCATGCACATGGCCCTCGCGCAGACCAGCCACGCTGATGCGCACGAAGCGGGCTCTTTGCAGCAATTCTGCAATGCTGGCGCAGCCGCAATAGCCCATCCCGGACTTCAATCCACCGACCATTTGGTGAACAATCATGGCGACCGAGCCGCGGTAAGGAACCCGTCCTTCGATGCCTTCCGGCACCAGCTTCCCCAAACGATTCGATTCTTCTCCGATAACCGGCATGGCGGTTGAAGAATCGCCGTCCGTGTTCTGGAAGTAGCGTTCGCTGGAGCCTTGTGCCATGGCGCCCAGCGAGCCCATGCCGCGGTAGGACTTATAGGTCCGGCCTTGATAGAGAATCATTTCGCCGGGACTTTCATCCGTGCCCGCGAACAGCGATCCAATCATGACGGCGCTGGCGCCGGCCGCCAGGGCCTTGGTGATGTCGCCCGAATACTTGATGCCGCCATCGGCGATGATAGGAACGCCGGCGTCTTTGGTGGCGCGATAGGCTTCGGCGATGGCGGTGATCTGGGGCACGCCTGCGCCGGTCACCACCCGCGTGGTGCAGATGGAGCCGGGTCCGATGCCCACTTTGATGGCATCCGCCCCCGCACGCGCCAGCTCACATGCGCCGTCAAAGGTGGCCACGTTGCCGACGACCAAATCAACTTCTGGAAGTTTCGATTTCACTGCTTTAATGGCATCCAGCACGCGTGTGGAATGGCCGTGAGCGCTGTCAATGGCCAGGATATCCACGTTTTCTTTGGCCAGTTCCTGGGCACGCTCCAGGAAATCGCCGGTGGCTCCGATGGCGGCGCCGACGCGCAGGCGCCCCTGAGAATCTTTGGCGGCGTTGGGATACTTCAGCTTCTTTTGAATGTCTTTTACCGTGATCAGGCCCTTCAGGTTGTAGTGATCGTCCACCACCAGCAATTTCTCCACCCGGTGCTCGTGCAAGATCTTTTCGGCTTCTTCGAGCGTAGTGCCGACCGGGACGGTAATCAAATTGTCCTTGGTCATGACTTTGCTGATGGGAATATCGAAGCGCGTCTCAAAACGCAGATCGCGGTTAGTCAGAATGCCGACCAGCTTCTTGTTCTTGGTGATGGGCACGCCGGAAATTTTGTACTTGCGCATGACCTCGAGGGCGTCGGCGACTTTGGCCTCCGGCGACATGGTGACGGGGTCCACGATCATGCCGCTTTCAGAACGTTTTACTTTGTCCACTTCATTGGCCTGCTGCTCGACCGTCAAGTTGCGATGGATGATGCCCACCCCGCCTTGCTGCGCCACCGCAATGGCCATGTGCGATTCGGTGACCGTGTCCATGGCCGCGCTGATGATGGGAATATTCAGGCGAATGTTGCGCGTGAGCTGGGTCTGCGTGTTGGTCTGCGTCGGAATCACATCCGAGTGGGCAGGCAGGAGCAGCACGTCGTCGAAGGTGAGCGCTTCAGGAACCGGAAAATGAATCATAGTTTCTCTCTTGGAGGATAAACTTACATTCTAGAGAGGGCTGGCGACAGAGGCAAATACTAGAATGGAAATTTGAAAAAGGGAACGAAAAGTAGTAGAGTTCTGGCCGCTTGTGAGGCCACGCGCGGGTCGGCGATTCGCAGGAGATAACCAGGAGGTGCAACTAATGAGTTCAATATTGGCGCAGGGCAGATACCGGTTGCCCGGAATGAGCGGCCGGACCGGGATATTGCCCCATCGGCACCGCCGCAGCAAGAATTCGTGCCCAGGGAGGCTCCTTTGAGGCTCGTTTACGGACCCGGCCGCACGTTCCTGCTGGCCGGAGTCTTGTTGTACGGAGCAGCCGCATCCTTCGCGCAGACCGGGACGACATCGAGTCCGGGCACTCCCGGCCAGGCCATACCCGGAACACTCGGAGTGAGCCCGTTCGCAGGTAGCGTGCCGGCAAAGCTCGTTCCGGCGGTTATGGAGCTTTCGTTGCAGGACGCCATAGACCGCGGATTAAAGCAAAATCTCGGACTGCTGCTTTCGAATGCAGATATCCGCTCGGCCCGCGGACAACGCTGGGAGCAATTGAGCGCTCTCCTGCCGCATGTGACCGCCGCGCCTTACGTGGCGGAGTCTAAGATTAATCTCGCCGAGATCGGCTTTACGAGTCTTGGTGGAACTAGCATCCCGCCGGCCTTGGGCCCTTTTTCTTATTTTGACGCGCGTGCTGCCTTGGCCCAAACCCTTTTCGATTGGAAATCAATCAACGCGGTCCGCGCGGCTGGCCAGAGTGTGAAATCCGCCAGCTACACCTTCAAGGACGCTCGCGATCTGGTTGTGCTGGCCGTGGGTTACACCTATCTGCAGGGCATTGCCGACGAAGCTCGCATCGAAACGGCGGAAGCCCAGGTCAAGACAGCACAGGCGCTGTACGATCAGGCAACGGACCAGGTAAATGCCGGCACTTCACCCGACATCGACGGTCTGCGCACCAAGGTCGAGCTCCAGACCCGGCTGCAACAGTTGATCCAGGCGAAGAACAACTTCGCCATCCAGAAGCTGACTGTGGCGCGCGTGATCGGCTTGGCTCCCGGGCAGGAGTTCGAATTCGCGGACAAGTCGCCTTATCAGTCACTCGAAATCATGCCCGTGGATGAGGCTTTGAAACGCGCATACGCTTCGCGTTCCGACTACCAGGCGGCCATGACCGACCTTCGCGCAGCCGAATTCTCCCGCAAGGCCGCGCTGGCCGGCTATCTCCCGTCTCTTTCCTTGAACGCGGACTATGGCACAGGCGGTTCGCATCCCTCCACGGCGACGCAGGTATTCGACCTGCGCGGAACGCTGTCCATTCCGATATTTCAGGGCGGCAGCGTTCATGGTGACATCTTGCAGGCTGATGCGAGGCTGGAGCAGAGCCGCGAGCGCCTGGACAATCTGCGAGCCCAGATCGATTCCGACGTGCGCACCGCACTGCTGAACCTGCAGTCGTCGGCAGATCAGGTGAACGTGGCTCGCAGCAGCATTGATCTGGCGGAAGAGACGCTGACTCAGTCGCGCGATCGTTTCAGCGCCGGCGTCACCGATACCGTGGAAGTAGTGCAATCGCAAGAGGCCGTGGCGAGCGCACACGAACAATATATCTCGAGTCTCTACAGCTATAATTATGCAAAAATTTCCCTGGTTCGCGCTCTGGGCATCGCCGAGCAGGGCGTCAAGGAATATTTCAAAGGAAAATGAACATGGCGGATGAAAAACCACCCCGTTCTGTGCCTGAGACGGGCAAAGAATCTCCGAGTGATCCGTCGCCCTTGACGGACAGGGACTATACCCCGCCGGCGCGCCGGAGTCCCAGGCGCCGCAGAAACATCGTGATTTTGGGCGTCATCGTGGTAGTGCTTGTCGGCGGCGTGTTCTTGTGGCGCTACTTGAACAGCTACGAATCGACCGACGACGCTCAGGCGGATGTTCACCTCTATCCCATCAGTGCGCGCGTTTCCGGTTACGTGGTGCGGGTCAACGTGGACGACAACCAGTGGGTGGAGAAAGGCACGGTGCTGGTGGAGATCGACCCCAAAGACTATGAGGTTGCAGTCGCCCAGGCGCAAGCGAATCTCGCCAATGCCGAAGCCACGGCCCAATCGCTGAATATCACGGTTCCGATTACTTCAGTGAATACTTCCAGCCAGCTGAAGTTCGCTGCCTCCGGCATCGAAGATGCTAACGCCGGGGTCATCGCCGCCGAGCGGCAACTCACCGCCGCCCATGCCCAACTGGAAGAGGCCGAGGCGAACGACGTGAGGGCGCAGGACGATCTCCACCGCTATAAGCTTCTCGTCGACAAACGGGAAGTGGCCGAGCAAGTTTATGATCAGGCATTGGCCGCGGCCAAATCCAGTACCGCGGCGGTAGCGGCAGCCGGGGCCAATGAGTCTGCCGCGCAGCAATTCGTGCAACAGGCCAGGAGCCGTCGGGCGCAAGCGGACGCCAATCACCAATCCGCGGAGACCGGACCGCAGCAGGTCTCGTCAACCCAGGCTCGGGTGCGTGCCGCGATCGCGGATGTAGATCAAAAGCGCGCGCTGCTCGAGCAGGCCCAGCTGAATCTCCAATACACCAAAATCCTTGCTCCGGTCAGCGGTGAAGTGAATAAGACGGTGGTTGTTGGGATGAACGTTCAAGACGGGCAGCAACTGCTCACCGTGGTGCCTCTCGATGAAGTGTGGGTCACCGCCAATTTTAAAGAGACGCAGCTCAAGCAGATGCGCGTTGGACAGAGAGCGGAAATCCATGTGGATTCGACCGGCCGCACTCTCAAAGGCCGCGTGGACAGCATTGCGGGGGCAACCGGCCCGCTCTTCAGCTTGCTTCCGCCGGAAAATGCCACCGGCAATTACGTGAAGATTGTCCAAAGGATTCCGGTCAAGATCGTTCTTGATCCCGGAGAGAACCGGGACCGTCAGCTTCGGCCCGGCATGAACGTGGTTCCCGACGTGTACCTCCAATGAGTTCCGCTGTTCTCACCATCGGCGAGGACGTTTGGCGGCCCAAATACAATCCCTGGCTGATTGCCGTTGTCGTGGCGCTGGCAGCCTTCATGGAGGTCCTGGACACCAGCATCGCCAACGTCGCCCTGCCGTATATGGCCGGGAATCTGGGCGCGAGCAACGACCAGAGTACCTGGGTGTTGACTTCTTATCTGGTCTCGAATGCCATCGTCCTGCCGATCAGCGGCTGGCTCGCAGGCGCCCTGGGGCGGAAGCGTTTCTTCATGGCTTGTTTGGGTGTCTTTACTGTGAGTTCTTTGCTCTGCGGCGTGGCGCCGAGTCTAGGGTTTCTGCTTTTCTTCCGGGTATTGCAAGGCGCGGGCGGGGGCGGCCTGCAGCCCATGGCTCAGGCTATTCTGGCAGACACCTTTCCCCCGCAGCAGCGAGGCCTGGCGTTTGCGCTGTACGGCATTACAGCCATCATGGCGCCCACGATCGGGCCCACCCTGGGCGGGTGGATCACCTTCAACTATTCCTGGCGGTGGATTTTTTTCATTAATCTCCCGGTCGGCCTAACCACGTGGTTTCTGGTGCGGCACTTTGTCGAAGATCCTCCCTACTTGAGCCGGCTCAAGGGGGCTGGGGTCAAGTTGGACTACATTGGCATCGCTCTGCTCACACTCGGTATCGGAGCGTTGCAGGTGCTGCTCGACAAGGGTCAGGAAGATGATTGGTTCGGGTCGCACTTCATCACGACTTTAGTCGTCGTCGCGACTGTGTGCCTGATCTCGCTGGTTGTCTGGGAGTGGTTTCAAAAGGCACCGATCATTGACGTCCGCATGTTCAAGAACTTTAATTTCGCCAGTTCGAGCCTGATGATGTTCACCCTGGGAATCATGCTGTTCAGCAGCCTGGTCTTGATGCCGCAGTTCCTGCAGACGCTCCTGGGGTACACCTCCCAGATCGCTGGGCTTGCGCTTTCGGCTGGAGGCCTTGTTTTGCTGTTTGAAATGCCGATCATGGGCCAACTGACAACCAAGATCCAGGCGCGCTACCTGATCGCCTTCGGCTGGCTCGCCTTGTCCATCGCCATGTTCTATTCCACCAAGCGGATCGACTTGCAGATTAGCTTCAGTGCCGCCACCTGGCTGCGCATCGCCCAGGTGATTGGTTTGGGCTTCCTGTTCGTGCCGATTACGCTGGTGGCGTACATCGGAATTTCGCCGGAAAAGAACAACTCGGTCGCCGGAATCATCAATTTCATGCGCAATATGGGAAGCAGCGTGGGAACCTCCCTGGTCACCACGTTGATTGCGCGGCGCTCGCAATTTCATCAGGCAAGGCTGGTCGAGTTCGCCAGGCCCGACAACCCTAATTTCCAGAATTCGGCGGATGGTCTTGCCCAGCGCCTGGCTCACTCCGGCTTGGGCACTCATGAAGCCCACATGCGGGCTGTCGCCAGCATTTACCAGGGCCTGCAAGCTCAGGCGGCGAGCCTGGCATACATCGATACCTTCATGGTCCTGGCCGTGGGGGCAGCGTTCATGTTCTGTCTGACTTCCGTTTTGAAGAAGAATGATCCCGGTGGTGGCGGAGCAAGGGTAGCGGAGTAATAATCAATCTGATGTAATACAGCACATAACCCATGTCACAGACGCAGTTGATAAAAATCGTCACCATTGAACGGGAGTACGGAAGCGGCGGCGGAGAAATCGCTCAACTGCTTGCGGCCCAACTGGGCTGGAAGCTTTGGGACCAGTTGCTGACGGAGGAGATCGCGCGGCTTGCGGAATGTCCCAAGGCCGTCGTCGAGGTTCGGGAGGAACGAACCGATCCCCTGTACTACCGGCTCTTCAAATCCTTCTTGCGCGGGAGTTACGAAGGGAGCATCAATGCGCACAAGCTCAAGCTGGTGGACAGCGAAAGCATTTTGAGGATTACCGAACGCGTCGTTCAGCACGTGGCCAAGACCGGAAATTCGGTCATCGTCGGAAGGGGATCGCAGCATTTTCTCAGGCGCCGCCAGGACACGTTGCGCGTGTTTCTTTACGCTCAGAGGGAAGATAAAGTCCGGCGCCTGGTGGCTCGCGGCCAGAGTGAGAAGGAAGCCGAACACCTGGCGGATACCGTTGATCGGGAGCGCGTTGATTTTATCCAGAAGTATTTCGGCGTGGAATGGCCGGACCGCGCCGTTTACCACGCCATGATCAACACCGCCATCGGCGATGCGGCCGTGGTTCACATGATCCTGGATTTTATGAAAACCCTCGATGCAAAGGTCACGGCCTGAGTGCCCCGGGGAATAGATTCGAGTCCATCCATGCACCCGCCCCTTGCAACAAACGCAAGGAGCGGGGCACCCTATTTGTTTATCTAGTAAGGTCTGGGCCACCCTCCTGTCGACGGTGATACCTGCAGGAGGCTAATCTCGGACATGTGGAATGAGAGGGTTGGCGGCGGCAAATAGTAGTAGGACCGCCCGCCTTTTCAGCTTGACCACGCGGCAAAATGGCGGGATAATGCTTACAACTTAGGTCCTGGGTCCCCCGCCTTAACGCCAACTTCTGGAGATGTTTTCTATGACCCGACTCCACAAACTCGCATGTACGCTGATCCTTTTGTCCTGTGCTCCGTTGATTGGGATTGCGGCGGCCCACGCCCAGGAGAATTCTGAGCCGCCGAAGCTGACGGTGACCACCGTTGACGTTCCGGGCGCTGGCTTCACCCTCCTTTGGGGCATCAATAGTGCCGGCGAGATGGTGGGAGACTACGGTCAGAGCATAGGCGGGGCTTCGAGCGGCTTTTCCTACAGCAGTGGAACTTTCACCTACTTTGACTACCCTGGCCAGAGCGTAACCATAGCCACGGGCATCAATGACTCTGGCCTGATCGTTGGCATCGCTACGCAGGATCCAGAGACCACGGCCGTCGGTTTCCTGTATGACGGAACCACTTTTACCGCCCTCCAGGACGGCAGCAACAGCGCCACCTACGCCTACGGAATCAACAATGCCGGCACGGTGGTGGGAAGCGCCGGTTCGCTCAACATAACTAAGGGATTTGAGCTGCTCAACGGGCGGTACAAGACGGTCAAATTCCCCGGACCGTATTACTACGGCTTCGCGGAAGGCATCAACAATCTCGGCGAGATTGTGGGTTACACGATTCTCGGAAGCGATGATTACGGATATGCCTACAAGAATGGCAAGTTCCTCGACATTGAGTTCCCGGGAACGACTGAGACGAAAGCCCTGGGCATCAATGACAACGGCATCATTGTCGGCTGGTACGGCACAGGCGGCTTCATCTACTCGTTCGCCTACCTGAACGGAAAATACATCTCATTCGAGTACCCGGGCGCGCTAGTCACAGGGGCAACAGGCATCAATAAATCCGGACAGATTGTTGGACAATACCAGCTCAGCGGTGACATTTGGCACGGCTTCGTGACAAGCCCGATTAGCGCAGCGGATTTCGAACGCCCCGGCTGTTGCCGGGTGGCAACTGTCGAAGGTCGCTGAGAAGCTGGCTGCGGCAGGTCCCACCTACCGCAGCCCTAAAGGGTTGCTCTAGTCTTGCATCCAGGGCGTGACCCACCCAGACATGAAGGACTGGGCCGAGTTCAGCGTACCGGTTATCCACTGATACACCAGTGTCGCCACCTTGTTTTGCCCGTTATAGTTGGGGTGTGTGTAGTCTCCCCAGTAGTCCGTTTCGTCGTTGAGGTCGCCCGCGCGGACATCATAGTCGCCGGCCGGGCAGGTGGTGTCGCCCTGTCCTCCGCACCAAACTAAGTTGTCGCTCCTCGGAGTTTCTCCGCTGGCCCACAGGTAAGGTCCCCAGTCGAACCAGGGCGCGTGGCTGTAGTCCACGTTGCCTGAGTTGGGATCCGGGCTGGGTAGGTTTGGCGGTCTGGTTAATCTGCGCCACCACAAGGCGCTGCACTGAAAAGCCGAGCTCGTAGGCAAACGGCTCGGGATTCAGGCAACCATGTGTGCCGGTAGCCATTGGGCCATAGCCGCCATAAGTCCGGCTGGTGATGAACACTTGCTTCAGGTTCGGGTAGGGGGCTGGGTAGTTGTTTCCCGGATAGCCCATTTTCAGGAAGCGCATGATGTCGCCCATGGAGGTCTCGGCTGCGTAGGCGTCGGCAATATCGCCCTGCGGCGTCTGGCAGCCGAGGTTGTTGTTCAGGCAATACTGCGGATACTGGTTCGCCGACTTAAGGAAGACGGCTTGAACCTGGTTGGGGGCGAAGCCGTTGTCCGACAGCGCCTCCGCGATGCGGTCGTAGTTGCACTCCGGGTCGTAGGTGTTGCCCGTGAACGGGCAAAGGTTAGCGTGACCCGAATAGAACCCGGCTGGGTCCCACATGGGGAGAAGCTGGCCGCCAAGAGCGCCGTTGAAAAGAACGACGTGTTGCCCGACGTTTTGTACGCCAGGCTTGGGGTAAACTTGACGCAGCAGCGAGTTTTCTGCCACGCCGTCGGGCGGCTGGTTCCAGGGAGCTCCGCCGCCCGGGTTGTTTAAGTTCGGGCAGAAGGTGGCGCACGGCTGGCCAGCTTGAGGATTGTTCAGCGAATCCCAGATGTCGTACATGCCGCCTCCGATCTCGATGTCCCAGTTGGAAAAGCCGATAAACAGAAAAACGATCGATGGGTCTGAGCAGTACGTGGTCCCGTCCTGGCAGAGGGGAGTAATCTGGTTGGCGAGGGTGACGCCCTGGTTGTAGTGGGCCTGCGCGGCGCTGGAATTAGAGGTCTGCTCGTTGCTGCCGAACGAGCCGTACAGCGTAGGGTAATTACCAAGAGTATTGTTGGTCGGTGATGGTGCCATCCATGAGATTCTGGGCGGCGAAGTTGGTGTAGGGCCAACCGACCGGGCACTGAGGGGTGAAGGTGGTGGCCTCCCCGCCGCACGGGGGCGTGGACGTGCCGCCCTGCGCCCAGGCGCAGCAATTGGCGAGAACCGCAACGAACAGCAAAGCGAAATACAGGCGTTTCATCATAGTCTCCTTTTCGTGGTGTTAAGCGGCGCGTGAAAGTTGCCGGGGTGGCGGGGGGTCGGTTTACGACGAACTCGTCACAGCGGAGAAGTGTGAGTGAAACGGGGCCCCGGGAAAACGCGGCCAATTTATCAAGAGTTTTGTTTCATGCGGTTAATACTCTCGGCTTGTTACGAAATCCGGACAGGAAGGCGCTCAGTCCGGTTTGTCTTTTGCCTATAACCGGCGTATATTAGTCCTTGGAAACTGTTGTGTAGTACCAGATTTTGGCGAAGCACACCAGTGGGCGCAAGCCCACTTTTTAGTTTCTGGTGTTTTCTTCGCGTGCCAAACAGTGGCAAGTGACTGGGTTCATGGCATTTGACGCTGATCGTGTGCGTGAAATCACGGAGCGGGTGGCGGCCTCCGGCGGACTGGAAGTGGTGGACATCGAGATGCGCGGCGGGGGCAAAGCCCGCATGCTGCGCATCACCATTGACAAGCCCGGTGGAGTCACACATGAAGATTGCGCCAACCTGAGCCGGGACGTGGGAACCATCCTCGATGTGGAGGATGCAGTCCCCGGCGATTCGTATGTGCTGGAGGTTTCCTCTCCGGGGCTGGATCGCAGGCTGTCGCGCGCCTCGGATTACGAGCGCTTCGTCGGGAGCCGGGTCAAGGTGATGACCCGCCATGAGGTGAATGGCAACCGGCATTTTCAGGGCCGGCTGGAAAGCTTTGAGGCCGGTCGTTTGACCCTCGACGTGAGCAAGCCGCCGCAGAGGCAGAACCAGCGGCGGAAGAAAAACGCGCGTCAGGCTGAAACCGGACCAGCCAAGCTGGAGATCGAACTGGCCAACGTGGAAAAGGCGAATCTGGTGCCGGAGATCTAGAGATTGAGTAATTGGAGATTTGGAAATTGAGTAACTGGGGAATTTTGGTGATTGAGTAATTGCATGGTCTTGGGTTTTATTGATTTTCAATTTCCCAATTACTAAATTGCCCAATTTCCCAATTACTAAATTGCCCAATTACCCAATTACTGAATTACCAAATTTTGAAATGGTTTTCTTATGGCGAGCGAGCTTTACAACACCATCGATGCCCTGAGCAAGGAAAAAGGCATTGATCCGAAGATTGTGGTCAGCGCGGTGGAAGACGCCATTGTTGTCGCCACCCGCAAGTACTACAAGACCCAGGAGAATCTGCGCGCTGAACTGGACAAGGATACAGGCAAGATCCGGGCGTTTGCGGTAAAAACCGTAGTGGAAACTCCCGAGCAGGTGGAAGACCCCACGTTGCAGGTCACGCTGGAGGATGCGCGCAAGCTTGACCCGAAGTTGGAAGTCGGCGGCGAACTGCAGATTCCCAAGCCTACCGAAGGCATCCTGGGGCGCATTGCGGCGCAACTGGCGAAGCAGGTCATTTTTCAGAAAGTGCGCGAAGCCGAGCGGGACACGGTGTACAACGAGTACATCGGACGGGTAGGCGAGATCGTGAATGCCACGGTAAAGCGCATTGAAGGCATTGACGTGATTTTCGATTTGGGCAAAGCGGAATCGCGCATGCCCAAGAAGGAGCAGTCGCGGCTGGAATCGTTTGCGGTTGGGGAGCGCCTGCGGGTGGTGATCGCGCGCGTCGAGAAAGCTTCCAAAGGACCGGCGGTCGTGGTGTCGCGCGCCGCGCCGGAGTTGGTGCAACACCTCTTCCAGACTGAAGTGCCGGAGATTTATGACGGAACGGTGGTGATCCGCGCCATCGCACGCGAAGCCGGCGAGCGTACCAAGATCGCGGTTCTGTCGAAGGACAAGGATGTGGATGCGGTGGGCGCGTGCGTCGGCATGAAGGGCATGCGGGTGCAATCCATTATCCGCGAGTTGCGCGGCGAGAAGATTGACATCATCGAGTATCACGAGGATGCGGTGACGTTCGCCGAGAAGGCTCTGCAGCCTGCCAAGGTGAGCAAGGTCAGCGTGGTTGACGCGGTTGATAAGCATCTCGAGGTCGTGGTTGACGACAGCCAGCTTTCCCTGGCCATCGGCAAAAAGGGACAGAACGTCCGCCTGGCGGCCAAGCTGCTCGGCTGGAAGATTGACATCAAGAGCGAGGAAGAGAAGCGCCAGGAGGTGGAGCAGGAAATGTCCCGCCTCACTACCGCCACGGTTACCCCGCTGGAGAATGTGCCCGGCTTAGGGGAAGGTCTGGTCGAAAAGCTCAATGCCGCGGGCGTGAGTTCGGTGGAGGCCCTGGCGGACATGACGCCTGAGCAACTGGAAGCGATCGAGGGCATCGGCCCGAAGACGGTGGAAAAAATCAGTCTGGCGGTCAATAATTATTTCTCCAGCCTGGATGCGGAAGCGGCTGCGGCAGAGGCTGCTCAAGAGGTGCCCGCCGAAGCGGCGGCAGCCTCGCAGGCGCCTGCGGCTGAAGAACCAGTTGCAGAGGGCGGCGAACCGGCCGCGCAGGTTGGCGAAGCGGAGCCGGCACGGCTCGACTCTGCCGATGAAAGCGCCCCGCAAGGGGAGAATCCCGCGGGGGAGCCCGCGGCTCCTTCCGAGAGTGCGGAGTAGAGAACAATCTTCGCGTATGCAGCGCCCAGGCTGGCAGCGCGGAACTTAAACACTGACACCGTGAGGTTGCGATGAAGACTTAGCGGGAGACAGTCCGGAGGACACGCGGCGGATGAGCAAGATTCGAATCAATGACCTGGCCAGGGAGTTGGA
>Ga0210394_10003701_pt1 | contig 18747 bp, 10 predicted proteins | sample IncBWC12MmetaG_FD_160121 | JGI IMG/M metagenome (GOLD analysis project Ga0210394, IMG submission 160121) | Forest soil microbial communities from Barre Woods Harvard Forest LTER site, Petersham, Massachusetts, United States - Inc-BW-C-12-M | ecosystem: Environmental > Terrestrial > Soil >... | reverse complement strand
CTCTTGGCGTCGGTGGCGGCGATCGCTACCTCAGCAGTCGAATTCATGGTCATCCCTCTCGAGCATTAAAAATGTTTGCGAAGCTCCTCTGCAATTTCGAAAACGTCTCCCACAATGCCATATTTCGCCACTCCAAAAATCGATGCTTCGGCGTCGCTGTTGACGGCTACGATGGTGTTGACGTGTTTCATGCCCGCGAGGTGCTGGATTGCACCGGAAACACCCATGGCAATGTAGAGCTTGCAGGCGCTCGCCGTCTTGCCGGACTGGCCGACCTGCCGGCTCTTCGGCAGCCAGCCCGCATCCGCGATGGGGCGCGAACAACCCAGCGTCGCGCCAATGGCATCCGCCAACTCGCGAAATTGCGGAACCTTGGCCTCTTCGCCGATGCCGCGGCCGATGGTCAGAATAAACTCGGCTGCCGCCATGTCAACATCATCGCCGGCGCTCAATTCGATGAACTCGCGGCCCGCCGCCCGGCTTGCTACCTGCGGCGCGTCGAACGCCGTCACGCGGGGGGAAGCGGCTTGTTCCGGCGCCTTGAAGACATTCCCGCGAATCGCGAGCAGCACCGTGCGGCGCCCCGGGAAGTCCACTTCGACGCTGACCTTCTGGCCATAGCCGCCGCGGGTGGCCACCAACTCGCCCTCGATGCGCTCGACACGGAACACATCCGTGGCGAATCCCAGCTTGAGGCGTGCCGCGAGAGCGGCCGCGAACCCGAACGAATCGACGCTGTGGGCCGCCAATACCACGTCGGGATTTCGCTCGGCGATCAATGCACCCACGGCAGACTCGAAGGTGTCGGCGTCGAATTCAGGTGCCGCGACCTTCACGGTCAGAATCTCATCGACGCCGGCGACGCTCAAGGCGCCGACGAAGCGCTGCGGGTCGCTGCCCAAGATGGCAACCGCAACCGCCTCGCCGGCGCGGCGCAGTCCCTCCGCCGCTCCGACCAATTCCAGCGATACGGGACGCAATTCGCCGCGCCGCTGTTCCGCGATGACGAGGATGCCGCTCATGTTTGAGCTCCCTTGAATTCGCGAATGATATCGGCGAGCCGGGCCGCTTGCTGCGCGGCATCGCCGTCGATGAGCTGCGCGCGGCCCTTATCGGGAACGTACATGCGGCGCACGCGCGACAAGGAGCCTGCTTCGCCCACGTCGGCGGCGTTCAAGCCGACATCCGCCAGGGACAATACCTCGATCGGTTTGCCTGCGGCCTGTTTGATGCTGCGCAAGCTTGCGTACCGCGGCGTGTTGATGCCGAGCTGAATGGTAAGCACCGCGGGACACTGAATCTCCACTTCATGCAGCAGACCGCCCTCCAACTCACGGCGGAAAACCGCCGATTTCGCGCCCGGCGCAAGGCTCAGGCTGGTCACGACGGCGGCGTGCGGCCAACCGAGAAATGCCGCGGTCGCGATGCCCGTCGAGGCGAACGATTGGTCGGACGATTGCACGCCGGCAAACAGCATCTGCGGCGCCTCGCGCTGCGCCACCGCCGCCAAAATTCGCGCGATTGCCACGGAATCGGAGCCCTCGATGGCGGCATCCCAGACTCGAATCGCGCGATCCGCGCCCTTCGCCAGGCACTTGCGCAGCGACTCGTCGACCTCGTCGGCGCCCACTGAAACCGCCACCACTTCCACCGGCTCCGCGGCGGCCTCCTTGATCTTGACGGCCTCCTCGAGGGAGAAATCATCCCATTCGTTCAAATCGCGGATGAAGAAATCCGCATCGACATCGCGCCCGTCGCTGCGGATTGCGAAATCCTCGTCGAGCGCTGCGACTTGCTTGACTGCCACCATGATCTTCATGCCGGCACCGCTTCGGCGCGGGGCGCAGGGATAGCCTCGCGAATGAGTTCTATGAGTTCCTTGACCACGAATTTACCCTCGTTGCCGGTGGTTTTGAGCGCGTCCTCGAACATGGTGAGATCCTTCGGGCAGCTGACCACGTAGACCTCGAGCCCCGCAATCGCCGCCGCTTCCTTCATGCGATTCTGTGCGGGCTTTTCCGCGCCCACCGGGTCGGGGACCCAGATCCGGCCGCCGCCGGCGCCGCAGCAGAACGAGTTCGCCTTGCAGCGCCCCATCTCGACGAGTTCGCAGCCGAGCAGCGCCAACAAATCTCGCGGTGCGTCGTAGCCCTTGTTGAAGCGGCCCAAGTGACAGGGGTCGTGAAAGGTCACGCGGTATTTCAACGGCCGGGTGACTTGCAGACGCTTCTCCGCGAACAATCGTTTTACCAGCGTCGTGTAGTGCTGGATCTCGTACTTGCCGCCGAAGTCGGGATATTCATTGCGTATGGTATTGAAGGAATGCGGGTCGGTGGTGACCACACTGTTGAATTTGGCGCTCGCGAGCGCATTCATGTTGGCGGTTGCCAGCACCTCGTACAGCCCTTCCTCGCCCACACGCCGGACGTCGTTGCCGGCATTCGATTCGCCGTCGTAGAGAATCCCGAAATCCACCCCCGCCTCGTTGAGCAGCGAGGCAAATATTTGCGACACTTTCTGATTGCGCGGATCGAAGGAGGCATAGTCGCCGACGAACCACAGCACGTCGACCGGCTCCTTGCGCGCGTCCTTGACTGGAAAGGGCAGAGGCTTGCTCCAGGCGCCGCGCTTGCGCTTCGATTCGCCGAACGAATTGCCGGTCTTGTGGATGGTCTGCAGCGTCTTGGTCAGCAGCGGATCCATGGCGCCGTCTTCGACCAGCTTGCGGCGCATCTGCACGATGATGGGCACGTGCTCCACGGCAACCGGGCAAATCTCGACGCAGGCCATGCAGGTGCGGCAGGACCACAGTGTTTCCATGGACACCTGTCCGGGCGCCTTGCCGTGCACGTCGAGTTCAGCGGCATCCGGTATCACGCCCGACTCGAGCGTCGCATGCGCAAACTCGCGCAAGCTCAAGATCACGTCGCGCGGCGACAGCGGTGCGCCGACCGCGCGCGCGGGGCACGCTTCATGGCAACGGCCGCACTTGGTGCAGGCGTCGAGATTGAGCAGCTGCTTCCAATTGAAGTCGGTGATTTTGGCGGCGCCTGCCTGTGCCACGGATTCAGGAATCCGCGGCAATCTTTGCGCGGCCAGCGGGTCGCGCACCATCAATGAGGCCGCGGCGGTGAAGATGTGCTTCACCTTGGTGGAAGGAATCAAAGCGATGAGAATGAGCGCGATCAGACCGTGAAACCACCACAAACCGTGGCGCAGCAGCCCGCCGCCGTGTGCGCTCAAGCCTGCGGCACGCATGGCCTCGGCCAGCAGTGCGCCAACCGGAGACCACCAGCGAGTGTCCCACACGTCCGCGCGGTCCTGCAGCCAGACGAGCCGCGCCGCCTCGAGCACGTAGCCCGTGGCTGCGATGATCAGCAGCATCCACAAGAATGCCCAATCCTCGCGGCGGTATTGCGGCCGGTCGAAATCCGGATCGCCCGGCTGACGGTCCGGCCTCGCATAGTCGAGCTTCGGCAGACGCATCCAGCCGCGTCGATACATCATGAACAGCAGGCCCGCGATCAGCGCGGCGCCGGCCACATCGAGCACCAGGGAGAACACCAGGTAGAACGTGCCGTACCAAAATCGAATTCCGAACAACGGCTCGAGAATGTCGTATTCCAGGGTGATCGTCGCGGTTCCGGCGAACAGCAGCATGAAGCCGTAGAAAATCAGGCGGTGCGCGCCGCCTGCTGCGGGGTCGCGGCGGTCGACGGTGCGGCCGCTCAGCACCGAGGACAGCATCGCGCCCAGCCTCGTCCAAAACCCACCCTCGAGCTTCAGTGCCGCGCCGCGCCGGTATTTGCGGATCTGCACATAGACGCCGTAGCCGAACACCGCTAGGGCGGCATAACCCAGCACGTAGAAGAGCCGCACCTCGGCCGTTCCGAACGCCTCGAAAAGGATGCGAGTGACGGCGTCGGCGCGGCTCAGTTGAATACTCAGGCTGGCTCCTAAGTCTTGTATTCGAGCTCGAACTTTCCGCCCGGCATATGCGCTGCGCCCCAGACCGCGACTTCACGCTTGTACGGCAGCGGCTGCTGCGCCTTGGCTTCCTCGATCTCGCGCGCCAAGCGCTGCCCGGTGAAGGTGGCATCGGCGATGAGCCGCGGCGCCTCGGCATCGCCGATCAAGTACACATCCTTGACGCCGTTCTTCTGCCATTCGCCGTGGCGCGCCTTGAGTTCCGTATACAGGCTGTCGTTCGAATGCCGGCCGGTAACCAGCACCAGCGAGTCGAAGTCCACCCAGCGCTGGCTCTTGTTGACGTCGCGCGGCAACTGGCCGCGGCCGCGGTAGGTGCGCTTGGAGCCGTCGCCGAAAATGTCATAGACCTCCAGACGCCCCTTCTCGATGCGTGAACTGAAGGCGTTGTGAATCTCCTTGATGTGCAGCTCGTGCATGCGCCGCATCATGTTCGGATACTCGAGGGTGAAGTGCATGTAATTGGCCAAATGCACGCCCGTGACGATGGTGACTTCGTGACCCGCGACGGCCAGCTTCTCCGCCAGGCTCGGCGCCATGAAATATGTGTCGGCGTTCAGGATCACGACGCGCTTGCCGATGGCCTTTTTGCCTTCCAGCACCTGTTCCGGCGTGAGTTGGTCGGGTTTGGAGGCATCGGCGCCCGGAATGGGGTCATGGCTCAGGCAATTGGTGCCGTCGGTGTTCCACGACGAACCGGTGGCGACGACGATTTTTTCGGCGCCATAGGTCAGGGCGGTCTCCGCCGTCATCGGCTTCTGACCGAGAGCCACCTGGCTCTGCTTGTTCTTTTTCACCAGCTTGTTGATCTGCAGCTCGCGGTAGTCGCGGTGGTAACCCCATTCGCCGAGCCCGGGCAGCGTCATGACGGCATTCAAATGGCCGCCGATTTTTGCCGCCGTGTCGTAGAGATGCACGGTGTAGCCGCGCTCCATCAAGACCCGGGCGCACTCGGCGCCCGAAGGACCGGCACCGACCACCAAGATCGAATCGTCGGAGCCGCGCTTCGGAAATTTTTCCGGATGCCAGCCGCGGCGATATTCCTCGCCGGCCGTGGCATTCTGGGTGCAGATCATCGGCGGGCCGCCGATTTCCCAGCGCGATATGCAGACATTGCAGCCGATGCAGACGCGAATGTCGTCGTAACGGCCTTCCTCGATCTTCTTCGGCAGCCAGGGATCGGAGATCGACGGACGCGCGGCGCCGATGATGTCGGCGATGCCCTTGGTGACGATTTCCGTCATCTTTTCCGGATCGGTGAAGCGGCCGACGCCGAGCACCGGTTTCTTGGCGACCTGCTTGACGAAGCGCGTCCAGGGCACCTGGTGGCCTTGCTGGTAGAACCGCGACGGACCGGCATCCTCGCCCCACTCGGCGATGTCGCCGACGTCCACGTCCCACAAGTCCACCAAGGGGTCCGCCAGTGCGATGAATTTCATGCCGTCGTTTTCGACTTCGACTCCCGAATCGCCATACAGCGTGTCGACGGCGAAGCGGGTCGCGATCGCGCAGTCATGGCCCACGGCGCGCCGCACCTTTTCCAAGGTTTCGAGCCAGAAGCGCGCGCGATTTTCCAGCCCGCCGCCGTACTTGTCCTTGCGCTTGTTGTAGTAGGGCGAGAGAAACTGCAGCGGCAGGTAGGAGTGCGCGCCGTAGACATAGACGATGTCGAAGCCGGCGTCGCGGGAGCGCAGCGCGGCGTCGACGTAGTACTGCTGCACCATGGCGATGTCGTCCAGGTCCATTTCCTTGCAGTATGTGAGCGTTTCGAATTCCGAGGCATATTGACTCGGGCCGCGCGGCGTCGCGCGCGATTCCATGCAAGGCGCGTGGGACGCGCCGTACCAAAGCTCGACCCCCGCCAGGGAGTTGTAGTGATGGATATGATCGGTCATGGCCCGCAAATTGCGCACGTCTCCCGCATCCCAGATGCGGGCCGACAGGCGATGCGTGTCGTCCGATTCGGGGTGGATCGAACAATATTCGGTATTGATTCCCGCCCAGCCGCCCTCCGCCTTCAGCGATCGATGCGCCGCCTGGAAGCCCGGCTTGTCGGAACCCGCGCCGATGCAGTGCGGCACCTGGTAGAACCGGTTGCGCAGCGTCTTCGGGCCGATTTTGATCGGCTGAAACAGAATGTCGTGTTTTGGGTCGCGCGCCATACGTCTATCCTCTCGCTTCGTGGAGCGGTGTTTATTTGGGAAGGACTCGCCCCGCAAGGCAAGCAACTCGTATCATATTCTCGATCGAACGGCGCTGGCCAGGTGACCGCCGCGCTCACCGTGAGCGTGTGCGAGAGCTGACAGTGCGCAGGCATCGGAAATAAATAACATGCCAATTACTGTAGTGCAAATTTATTGCGTGCAGTGTAAATTGATCGGCACGGGCAGGGAAGCCTACGTCCGTGCGTGATCAGCGTATATCAAAGAGGTCTCGCGTGGCGCGTTTACCCAAGCATCCCAGAGTGGCCTCGGTGTCGGCGGCGGCCTCGGCGAGCGTCGGGCGGCAACTCGGCGCGGTTGCGCGGCGGGTGCGCGAGAGCCAGGATTTGACGCTGACGGATGTCGCCTCCTCCGCCGGGATAAGCGCGGGAATGCTCAGCCGATTGGAAACCGGGCACGTCACGCCGAGCCTCGAAACCCTGGTCGCGCTGGCGGGCGCGCTCGGGGTGCGGCCGGCGCTGCTGCTGCAGCAGCTCGGGGGGGACGACGAAGAGGCGCAGCTGGTGCCCGCGGGTCAGGGGCTCGAGGTGGTTCGGCGCGGCACGCGCCGCGGTCATACCTATCATCTGTTGGCCGCGCAGCGCGGACCGCGAAAATCTTTCGAGCCCTTTCTCGTGACGCTGACCGACAAGAGCGAAGTGTTTCCCGGCTTCCAGCACCCGGGATCGGAGTTCATTTACCTTCTCGCCGGATCGCTGACCTATCGGCACGGCGCGAACAGTTATCCACTGCAGGCGGGCGATTCGCTGAGTTTCCGCGGCGACGTGCCGCACGGCCCGGAGAGGCTCGACAAGGTGCCGATCCGGATGCTCTCGATCATCATTTACGATGATGAGAACTGATGCCTTGACGCGCGCACGCCACTGGCGCAATTGTTCTGCGGCCGCGCTCGCAGCGCCGCTTCGATCATGCGCCGGGTCGGTCATTCGTCGGAGGGCGATCTCGGGCCGTCATCGAGGCTGCGGAGTTTCTGACTCATACGCGATTTGTATACCTCGACGGTACGCGGGCTGATTTGCAGTTGTTCCGCAATCTGCCTGACCTGCATGCCCGCGCGAGCCATGTCCAATACCTGCTGCTCGCGCGGCGTCAATTGCGGCAGCCCCTTGGCGCGCGAAGCGGTCTGCCTGAGCGCCGCCTGCGTATCGACGGCGGTTTGCAAGACATCGATCAGTACCGAATCATCGACCGGTTTCTCGAGAAAATCCTCGGCCCCCGCCTTGAGCGCACCGCGCGCGGTCGCAACGTCGCCATAGCCCGTCATGATGACCACCGGAACGGTGCATTCGCGGCGGCGCAACTCGGCATGCAACTGCAAGCCATCCATCCCCGGCATGCGCACGTCGAGCAACATACAGCCGAACCAATCGGGCCTGTACGCCGTCAAAAGATTCTCGGCACTCGCAAATATCTGCGTCCTGAAGCCTTTCAGGCCCAGCAGGAGCGCCAGCGAATCGCGCATGGCGATGTCGTCGTCCACGATGTAAATTGTCGCTTGAGCACTCATCAATCCACCTTATCGGCCTCTTTTGCTGCGACTGGAATCCAAAACGCGATGCTGGTTCCCTCGGCCCCCGAATGCAGCAGCGCGATGCGTCCGTCGTTCGCTTCGACCAGCGAGCGGCAAATCGCAAGGCCCAATCCCATTCCGACGGCCTTGGTCGAACTGACCGGTCGGAATAGCTGTTCGCGCAATTCATAGGGAATTCCCGCTCCCGTATCGGTCACGCTGAACATGACTTCCGTGCCGCTGTGCGTGACGGCGACCGCAACTCGCCTGGATCCGAATTCGACCGCCTGCACGGCATCATAAGCGTTCGACAGTAAATTTTGCAGCACCATGACGAGCTGCAGCGGGTCCGCCTCGACAAACGGCGTACCCGGTGAAGTCTCCACGACTGCCGTGATATTGGCCTGGCGGAAGCGCATTTGCACGACGGCCGCGGCATCCGCGGCAAGCCGCTTCGGATCGAGTCTCTCGCGACGCACCACGCCCGAGCGGAAGAACTCTCGGAGTTTTCTCACCACGTTGATCGAGCGGGTGGCCTCGCCTTGAGCTTTGTCGAGCGTGTGCTGCAGCACCGCGTGATCGAACCCCGGCGACTCCGCGATGAGGCTCGCAGACCGCAAGTAGTTGAGCAGCGCCGCCAGCGGATTATTGAGTTCGTGGCCGATCGCGGAATTCATCTCGGAAACCGCCATGCGCGCGTTGAGGTTCGACAGTTCAATGTCCTTGGAGCGCATCAACAAGCTTACGCGCGTGGTTTCCGAAACTGAAATGCCCATGAACAGTCCGGTGCCGGCCAAGAGGACCATCAGAACTTGGATGACGAGAAAGGACTCCGCGGTGTTTTGTTCCGCGACAAACATCACGATGCCCACTTGCAGACTCGCCAGCGCGATCGCCGTCATGCCGGCGCCCCAGCGCAGCGCGATCCAAATGATCGGCAAGAACAACAAGTAGAACGGCGTATTGTAATCATCGACCGGAGCACCCCACGCCTCGGGAAACGAGACCAAGAAGACGCAGATCAATGCAACGGCTTGCAGTGCCAGCAACCCAAGGTGGGCACGGGCTTCGCGCAATTTTCCCGCTTCACCGAAATAAAGGATGAGCAGCAGCGGCACCAGAATGATGATGCCATTGACGTCCCCGACCCATTCGGTCCGGACGGCCGTGAGCAGGGACCCGGCCGCCAGCCGGCCGGTGTGCACCAAAATGCCGGAGTAGAGCAGCGCTTCGACCAGGGCACTCACTGCGATCACGATCGACAGCGCTGCGAGCCACCCGATGGTCGGCTGCCAGTCCCTCCGGAGCCACCGGCGCAGCAAAATTCCCGCGAGCGTGTAGATACAGCCGATGCACAAGATGGCGCCGATCACCGCGGCACTCAACGGCTCCCCGCTTCGTACCACGCACTCCGCAAGGCCCGGCGCAAGTATGGTCAACGGCGCAATCCGCACACCAAAGTACATCACCGCGGCGACCAGAAAGGCGACATTGGGGCTCCACGCCGTGATTTCCGTATGGTCCAGATCGTGGATGTAGCTCACTCGGTCGAGCAGGACGTAGATCACCAAGAAGACGAGCGACAATCCGGCGGCCCGATACCAGGACAATGCTCGTTGTGATTCGAAAGTGCGCACGATGCTGGCGAGTGTAGCCGATGCCACGGACGCCGCCTGCGCCCGTGGCCGCAAAATGCCAATAGCGACACGGTGTCTTCCCGGCAAAGCCGCAAGTCCCCGGCAAGCGCACTGCTTCACAAGCCTCGTGTACTCGCGCCGCACCAAAAGCGTGGACGCCTGTGCCCGAAGCCGCACTGACCGAAACTAAGAATGCGCGCGGCGCGCGTACCGATTTTCCTACCTGGAAATCGCTGATGAAACACGTACGTGTACGGGATTTCCCGACCCTCGCGGTGTCGTGCCCCGCCGCTCTCTCGGACACGCGCATGAGCCTCGATAATTTCGGCTCTTAAAGCATCCCACTGCGGAAGCGACGGCGGGAAGCGAGGTGTGCCGAGTCCCGCGCGTACGTGCAGTACACCGTTTCCCTACCATCGCTCCCTACAGGTTTCCCACCATAGAGGATTCACCGGATCGCAACCCCCCGCCTTTCCATTGACCATGCCGATCGCAAGAACTCTTGGAGGACCAGCCGGTGCTCCGATCGACGGCAAAGGGATGAACGGATGCTACTCACGCGGCTTCGCGGACACTCAATTGGCGCAATGGCGCTCACGATCGCCGCGATCGCCGGTACTTCGGCGTCGGCTGGCGGCGTCGAAAGTGCCGCGGGCGAGCCCGTGAATCACGCATGGCGCCGGCTGCTCTCACGCATCGGAACGCCGAGGGCTTCGCGACCGCTGACGAACTGCTTGCCGAACTTCCCGACCACACCGGTCCGCGCGCCGGGCGGTGATGTGATGACCCAGAAAAAAACCCAGCTCCTGACGTCGATGATTGGAGGATCCAACATGAAGAGCATTCCGCGCCTTCTTTCCCTGCTGCCCGTGTTCGGGCTGATGTTCGTTGCGGTAGACGCGAATGCCCAGAGCTTTCGCGTGCAGTGTCCGACCGCCACTCCCTTTCACCCCGACGGCAGCAACATCAAGTGCCAGCAGATTGCGGGCGGCGACGGCTACGCCACCATGGGTGATGGCGCGACCATTTACATGTTCGGGTTCGGGCCGCTCTCGGGCCTGCCCGATATTTATAAGGGCTTGCCCGGCACTCAGCCCAACAGCGTGTTCAACACCACCTTTGGCCCGGATACCGGCACCCCGAGCACCCTAGTCGGCATGCCCGACGGCAATTTCGCGTTCAGCACTGCCTTCAACGGCGGCCCGTTCATGGGAGCGATCGGCTTGACCAATGACCTCGATCTCGATCCTTGGACAACCAGCACGGCGTATGCCATTGGCGCAATCGTGCGGACCGCGTCGGGTGTCTACATGGCGAGCACCGCCGGCACCTCCGGCCCGAATACCCCCATCGGCACGGGAACCGTCTCCGACGGCGCCGGCGGTGTCGGCGGCGTCACCTGGACCTACCAGGGAACCTTGCTCGACGGCCACGTCGAGCCGCGCCCCATCATGGACGTCGGCGTCATGAATGCCAGCCAACCGGCGCCGCTGATTGCGATCGACGAGGACGACGAGCTGTTCCTCACGCTCTCCAATGTCGGCATGATCATGCGGCCGGACCTCTTCGAGCAGCACACGGTCCATTTCCACGGCTATCCGAACGCGTCGGCGTTCTATGACGGCGTGCCGGACGCTTCGATCGCCATCAATGTCGGCGGCAGCTTCACGTACTACTATTTGGCGCCGGATGCGGGCACGTATTTCTGGCATTGCCACATCGCACCGCCCGAGCATCTGCAGATGGGCATGGTCGGGCAGCTCTACGTGCGGCCGCGTCAGAACAAGGTGACGGGCAATTTGCAAGTGGCGCTCGCGCAGTGGGAGACCAATCAGACGCTCGTGGATCCCACAAATCTGACTGGGCAAGCCCTGCAAAAAGCCTATGCCGCCTATGAGTACCTGCGAAAGGGGTGCCGCGGCGACATTCTCTGTACGACGCCAGTGCCCGCCGATACGGGCGCGGTGCGTGCCCCGGCCGGCGGCTATGCCTACAACGATGGCGATGGATCGACTTACTACGACGTCGAGTATCCGATCCAAATTCACGGCTTCGACCCCAATTTTCATTTCGTCGGCATGACATTCAATCCTGAGTCGTTCAATGACATGAAGGACAAGTACTTCATGCTGAACGGGCGCAGCTATCCCGACACCGTCGGCGGCCACAATTGCGTGCCGCAAGATCCGCTGCCGGCATGCAAATCGGCAACCGCAGTCAGCGTCAACGGCGTGACGGTCGTACCGGGTCCGATGGAGACGCAGTCGGTGGACGGCACCCCGCACGCCTCGCAGCCGATACCGAGCGTCATCAACATTCCGGAAGGCGGCCATGCGCTGCTGCGCATTTCGGACCTCGATGTGTCCGAGTATCAAACCTTGGCGTCTCTCGGTATCCCGATGCGCGTAGTGGGGCTCAATGCACGACTGCTGCGCGACATGGCCGGCAACAATCTGGCGTACAGCACGAACTCGATCACGCTTGCGGGCGGCGAATCCATCGACGTGATCCTCGATGCGACCGGGCTCACGAAGGGCCAGAAGTTCTATCTGTACACACCCAACCTCGATCACCTGTCGAATGACGCCGAGAACTTCGGCGGCCTCATGACCGAGGTGAACATCTGCAGCTCGGTCGACCCACAGACCAAAGCCTGCACCATCATTTAGGAGAGCGGCGATGCACAACATTAACGAAAAGTCTCTGCTCACGTCTGGCTTGTGGTGCGCAACCATCGCGATCGGATCGCTGCTCGCGGTCGCCGCGCAGGCAGCGGCGCCGGGTATCGCCGGCCCGTCGTTCAACTTGAGCGCCGCCGCCACACGCATTTCCCAACCCAACGGCAAGTATGTTTATGCGTGGGGGTACGGATGCGACCAGACCCAGGCCGCACCGGCATTTCTCCCGGCGAACATTGGCGGTGCAACGTGCCCCGCGGCGCAGTTGCCGGGCCCCACCTTGATCGTCCACGAGAACGATATGGTTAGCGTGACCCTCACCAACAACTTGCCGGCGGCGGCGGGGAACACTTCGATGCTGTTCCCGGGATTCCAAGTGACGGCCACCGGTGGCACCGCAGGATTGCTGGTGCAGGAGGCACCGAACTTGGCCACCTGCACAGCCAACGCCGCATGCAATGTCGTGACCTACACGTTCAAGGCAACGTCCCCGGGTACGCACTCGTACTACAGCGGGACGCAGGGCGACCTGCAGGTGGAGTTGGGACTGTTCGGAGCGCTCATCGTTCTGCCGGCAAGCGTTCCCGGGAACTGCGACGCCGGGATCGCTCTGCAAAACCTCGCCGCCAAGGTTCCGACGAACGAACAGGATTTCCGCCTGGCGCATTCAGCATACGGCCATCCCTCCAGCTGCTATGACCGCGAGTACCTGTTCCAGTTCTCGGAGATGGACGACAACATTCATACAGCCGCCGAAGCACAGGTGATTGCGGATCAGAATGCAACCGCGGCGGCGCTCGCGGCAGTCCCGCCCGTCGCGAATCCTGGCTGCAAGAGCCCGAGCGGATGCCTCGTGGTTCCGACCGAGCCGTATGTGCCCGGCTACTTCATGGTCAACGGCCGTTCGATGCCCGATGACATGGACCCGAACTACGCTCCCATGTATCCGAGTCAGCCCTATAACGGCAATCCTCACATGCACCCGGGCGAGCTCACGCTTCTGCGCATCATCGGCCAGGGTCGCTGGCAACATCCGTTTCACGAGCATGCCAACCACGTGCGCGTGCTGGCGCGCGACGCCAATCTGTTGCTGACCCCGAAAGACATTAACGGCAACACGCTGCCCGCCGGACCGTTGATGTTCACGACCACGACCACGCCGGGGATGACGCTGGACGGCATCTTCTACTGGACCGGCAAGGGCCTGAACTGGGATGTGTTCGGTCACGGCTATGCCGGCGACGCGAGTGTTTGCATTCCGGACGCCAACGGTTATTACACGAGCGCGCCCGCGGCCAGCAACTACTACGAGTGGTGCGGCGACCATAACAAAGCACTCGAGAAAAATCCGACGTCCACGCAGATCGCATCCGGCGGTCCGGTGACGCTGCCTGATCCCAACATCGTCACGAACGGCGCCTGGTACTCAGGTACTCCCTACCTCGGGCCGGATGCTCTGGCCCGCGCGGTCGGCGCGACGCCCATTCCCCCGTCCGGCACCGTCGCGAACTCGGGCGGCGAAGCGGGCTACGCCTACATGTGGCACTCCCACAATGAGCGCGAGATCACCACGGATAACGTATTCCCGGGCGGAATGATGATGATGATGCTCGTCGATCCCCGTGCCTTCGTGATCGACGAATCGAATTGAAATTCAGGAGAATCTCGATGCAACTCATTACGACAAAAGTAAGCCAGCTACTTTCGGGGCTTGCCGCTTCAGTTCTCCTGCTGGCGAGTCATGCCTCCCTGGCGGATAACGTGGTCAGCCTCGCGGCCGGACCGACCACCACCACCTTGCCCGACGGGCAAGTCGTGCCGATGTGGGGATTCACGTGCACCGGCCTCGCCACTGCAACGCTACCTGCGACCGACACGGGCGCAAGCTGCGCAGCCGCGAACCCGAACGCAGGTGCGACCTGGTCGCCGGTAGTGATTCGTGTGCCCTACGCGGGCGCCGGTACGAGCTTTACCATCAATCTTGCGAACAATCTGTCGTTCGCCGCCGGTACGGGCACGAACTCTGTTCCAACCTCGCTGGTCATCGTCGGTCAGTTGGGCGGCGGCCTTGGCACCGGGGGTACAACGACCTTGAGCCCAGTGCACACCCCGCAGGGCGTGACCTGGCCCGCGATCGGCGTCATTGACTCCAGCGCAGGCTCGATTCAGATCTCGAACGGCGGCAGCGGTTACGTCTCGCCGCCGACTGTTACGCTGACCGGCACCGGGTCCGGCGCAACGGCGGTTGCAACCATTACGGGCGGTGTTGTCACCGGAGTGACGTTGACGAGTGCCGGCAGCGGCTATACGGCCGCCCCGACCGTCACCTTCAGCGCACCGCCGGCGGGTGGAACGCTCGCGACGGCAACGGTCAATTTCACGACCTTCCAGACCGCCGGCAGCCCGCAGTCGGCGCCGCCGGCGCAGCTGCCGCGGGTACAGTCGTTCGGTACCGAAGTACTGGCGGGCGCAGCCACGCCGACCTCTCTCACGTGGAGCAACCTACGCCCCGGCACTTACCTGATCGAGTCGGGGACGCACCCCTCGATTCAGGCGCCGATGGGCTTGTATGGAATCCTGATCGTCACCGCAGCGGGCCAGGCGTATCCCACCGCGACGGGCGCACCCACGACCGCGGCTTCGGTCTACGACGCCGATTTGCCGGTTGTTCTCAGTGAAATCGACCCGGTTCAGAACTCCGCCGTCGATGCAGCCGTGCGCACGGCCGGCTTCTCCGAGACCGCCGTGTGGAGCGGCCAGCCGAACGCGTGCGGCAATCCCGCATCCGCAACGTTCAACACGTGCTATCCGCCCGCCGTCAACTACAGCGCGCGCTACTACCTCGTCAATGGCGTGTCCTTCGATCGCACGAATATCGCTGCGTCCACGGCGCAAATTCTGCCGCTGGTCGCCGCCGCGGCTCCGACCGCCGGGAACGGTAATGTCTTATTGCGGCTCGTCAACGCCGGCCTGCGCATGCACGTGCCGTCGGTGGTGGGTCAGCCGATGACCCTGATCGCCGAGGACGGCAATCCCTTGCCGGGCACCTTGCGCAAACAAAATGAAGTGTTCCTCGCCGCCGGCAAGACCTACGACGTGCTCCTCAGTGTGGGCACCGCAGGATCCCCTTACGCGGCTGCGACTTACCCGCTCTTCGATCGCCAGCTGAGCCTGTCGACCAACAACCAGCGCGATGGCGGCATGCAGTCGTACATCGCCGTTGCCGGCGGCGCTCTCTCCGGTGTCGGCTCGACCGCCGGCGGCGGCTCGCAAACCACGGCGAGCGTCGTCGCGGGCAAGACGTATTATTGCTACGCGGGCACCACGCTCTCGGTGAGCGATCCTACGCTGGGTCTGCTCGGCGGCTCGACCGGCGCGAACGGCGTGGCGCTCGGCACCTCCAGCCTGCCCGGTTCAATTGCGCTACAGTCGAATGGCACTTTTGTTTACACCACGCCTGCGGCGCCGGCGGCCTGCGGCGGAACGTTCACGTACACCGTGAATGCGGCCCCAACCCCCATTTATTCGGCCACCGTCACTGATTGCGACAGCGCCGATGGCAAAGCTCCACCTGCAGGCTGCCCCGCGCTCGGGCTGCCGACGCTTGCCGCGACGACCTTCAAGAGCACCAACGCGAAGCTCCTCAGCGTAAGCCCCCCGGGCGTGCTGCTGCCCGCCACCGGATTGCCGGTCACCGTGGACGCGACCACGGTCCCGACTGCAGCAGCAGTTGGGCTGACCAGCCTGACCGTCAACTCGGACGGTTCGTTCAGCGCCGTGGCACCGACCGCCGGCACGTACACGTTCACCTACAACGTCAAGAACGCGCAGGGCGTGGCGGCCGCGGGTCCTGCGACGGTCACGCTCGTGTTCCCCACCGGCTCCGGTTTGCAAGTCAAGCTGATCGACAAGGACCACGGCTGGCAATTGGTGCCGGATTACCGATGGGTCATCGAGGAAGACCGCACCTTCTGGATCGACCCGAAGTGCCAGGTCAATACGGGTGGCGCCGCGCGGCCGAAGGATTCCTACGGCCGCGATTGTCCCGCACTGCCCGTCGAAGCGCTCGGCTACAACTTCCACTCGGCCGGTATGCCGGTAGTCGCGACCGGCTGCGTCGGAACCGTCTCCTGTGAAAGCGGGCAGACCAGCGGCGTCATTGGCGGCCCGGTGGTCTGCGACGTCGGCGACGGTGTCTGCCGTCCCGATACGACGGGCGCGGGCCGCACGCCGCTCGACCCGGGCCAGGTCGCGCTCGACCCGAACAAGCACTACTTCATTTCCGTGATGCCGGGCGACGGCATCAACCCGACCGTCAACGGTGCGGGCGGCCCGGTTCCAAAAATCGATTCGACTGGGAAGGCAGTGCTCAACCAGGACGGCAGCGCGGTAATGCGTCAATTCGATCCGCTGCTGGATTGTCCGAACCAGAGCGACTTCTTCCCCGGCACCGGCGCCTGCGGCCACAACATGGGCGGCGCGCAGATCGCGCCGCAGTTCGATCCGCGTCACAACGCGACTCCCACAGGCGCCTTCACGACCAGCATCTCGCTCGCGGAGACGCCGTTGCCGACCGCCAAGATCGCAGTGCTGGTGTACGAGGATGACTATCCGCTCAACGGCGAAAACGATGCCGGCGGCGGCGTCGACATCATCGCACCGAACGAGCCCGGTCTTGGCGGCTTCCAGATCGAATTACTGGACCAGGCCGGCGCTCTCGGCGACAGCACCGGGCAGATCACCTACGACATGTTCAACATGCCGCTCACCAACGCGCTCGCCGGCACGGTCGACCCGATTTCGCACCTCGATGCATGCCCGCTCGCGTCGAACGCCGATCTCAACGTTGCCATGGTCGTGACCTGCCCGAAATACGAGTCCGACGGCAAGACCCTGTCGCCGCTGGCGGGCCAAGCCGTGATCGCGAACCTGTACCCGGGCATCTACGAGCCCCAGGCGTTCCCGGCGGCCGATCGTATCGCGCGCGGTGAAGAATGGCTGCAGACGAATACACTCGACGGCGGCAAGCCGCACGAAGCGTTCGTCCGCCCGGGCGAACCTGCTTATTTCCAAGAGTTCGGTCCCGGCGGCTTTCACGTGCAAATCGGTTTCGCGAACCCGAAAATCATCAACGACCGCCGCTCCAATGCCTCGGGTACGGGACTCTGCGATCCGCTGCCCAACGGCGGCGGTCTCGTCTGCAACTCGACCATCACCGGGCACGTGCACGGCAATCACATGAGCCGTACGCCCGACGAGCGCACCTACGACACCGGCACCTATGATGCCTTCAAGTTCTCGAGCTGCTATGCGTCCCTCGGTATTCCGGACCAACAGGATTTCGAGTTCGTCAAGTGCGACGCCGACGGCAACTTCTCCATGAGCGGCCTGCCGGATGGCATCTACAAGCTCGCCGTGTTCGACCAGTGGAACGACATCATGCTCGACGGCCTGGTGACCGCAGTCGCCGTCAGCGGCGATACTCCAGTGACCGTGACCGCCACCCAGTGGCGTACCAACCTCTACACGCGTACCTACCTAGACATGGACGGCAACGGCATTCCGAATCGCGACAACGCCGGCAACGATCAGGAACTCGGCGCGACGCTGCTGCCCATCAAGATCCGCTATCGCGACGGCAGCATCGGCTTTCAGAACACGACCGACTTGAATGGCTACGCCACGTACAACGAGGTGTTCCCGTTCATGAACTGGCTGGTCGTCGAGCCCGATACCACGCGCTACAAGCAGACGGGTCAGCACGTCGTCTATGACGCCGGCGGTCCGGACGACTGCACGCCTGGCGCGGGCGCGACGTGCAATCCCGTCTCCCCGTACAACCACCTGTTGTCGACCACCGAGACGAACTCACTGCCGCTCGCGCTGCGGGTTCCGGGCGCCGTCTACTGCACGGATGCTGCCTGCAGCAACACGTCGATTCTCGACAGCCCCTACTATGGCGGCGGCGGCGGGCCGAACGCGACGAAGACGACCGGCCTGTCCACCGGACGCATCGATCCGCCGTGGAAGACCGAAGCGTGGCAGGGCCTTTTGGGCCAGCACAGCTTCATCGACTTCGGCTTCAAGCCGTTCCTCCCGGGTGAAACCGGCGGCATCCAGGGCCTCGTGGTCTACGCCTCGACGCGTCCGTTCGATGACCCGACACTGGAAGTTCAGCTGGTCTGGGAGCCGGCCGTACCGAATGTGCAGGTCAATCTGTACCAAGAAAACGTCGCCGCGGACGGCACCAAGACGCTGAAGCTGGTGGACACCACGTTCACCACGAGCTGGGACGGATTTGCCCAGGGATTCCGCACGAATGCCGACGGCACCCCGTACCTCATCTCCGGCACGAACAACGACGCGACACCGACCAGTCCTGCGACGACGTTCTCCAATGCGAGCGTGCCGAACATGAACTGCCCGGGTCAGGACCCGACCAGCGGCTTCTTCGCAACCCTCGCGGGCAGCAAGATGTGGCTCGACACGGCGCCTACATACGACGCCTCGGGCAAAATCATTGCCGACAACAAGAAGAGCCTGGCCTACAAGTCGCAGTTCAAGTGCTTCGACGGCTGGTCCATGCTGAACCAGATCCAGCCGGCTCCCTACGACGGCAAATACCAATTCCCGAGCATCGTCAACCGCGATGTGAAGACCGGCCGGCCGGTGGGCACGGGTTCGCTCAACGGCGTCACCACCACGCAGCTCCC
>Ga0210394_10003700_pt1 | contig 18747 bp, 15 predicted proteins | sample IncBWC12MmetaG_FD_160121 | JGI IMG/M metagenome (GOLD analysis project Ga0210394, IMG submission 160121) | Forest soil microbial communities from Barre Woods Harvard Forest LTER site, Petersham, Massachusetts, United States - Inc-BW-C-12-M | ecosystem: Environmental > Terrestrial > Soil >... | reverse complement strand
ATCACCATGAAGATGATGATCAACACCAGGAGAATATCGATCAGGGGCACGACGTTCATCGTCGCCATCGCGCCGCCCTGTTTTCCTCCTACGTCCATTCCCATTGTCGTGGCTCCTTACTCAAATGCGCGTCCCGCCTTATCTGTGGGACGGATAGGCAGCGAAAAGATAATTGGGAGGCGGGATTTGCGACCCGCCTGCCAAAAAGACTAGCCAATCGGCGCCGTGCGCTTCTGCTCGGCCCGGTCAGTGATCAAACCGACGTTGTCGACGCCCGCGGAGCGAATTTCGTCCACGATCTTGACCACGTCGCCGTACTTGGCGCGGCCATCGCTCTTGACGAACACCGTCTTGTCCAGCTTGTTCGAAATGCGGTCCCGGACCTGATCGGCAACTTGTGAAAGGTCGGACTTGGTGCTGCCGAGGTAGACGTCCCCACTCGCCGAGATGCCCACGATGACCGCGTCATCCTTATCGGCATCGGGCATGTCCAAGGGGTTGTTGACCTTCGCCAGCTCCACCGATAAGCCCTTGGAGAGCATGGGCGTGACCACCATGAAGATGATCAACAGCACCAACATGATGTCCGCCATGGGAATCACGTTTGGCGCGGCCATTTGCGGGCCGACGCTAGGCTTGTATGACATGACTTACTTCTTTCCGCCCGCACGCCGCGTGATGAAGTAGTTCACCAGCTCCATCGAGGAGTTGTCCATTTCGACGTCGAACGCCTCAACCTTGTTGGTGAAATAGTTGTACGCCCACACGGCAGGCACGGCGACGAGAAGACCCAGCGCGGTGGTGACCAGCGCTTCGGAAATTCCGCCCGCGACGGCCGACAATCCGGTGGCCTTGGTGGTCTCGATGCCTTTGAACGCGTTGATGATGCCGACCACGGTGCCGAACAGTCCGACGAACGGCGCGGTCGAGCCGATGGTGGCGAGGCCGGAGAGGCCGCGCTTCATTTCGGCGTGCACGATGGCGACGGAACGGTCCAGGCCGCGCTTGGCGGCTTCGATCACTTCGGCGTCGGCAACCTGCGAGGAAGCGGATTGAAACTCGGAGAGTCCCGTCGCGACAACCTTGGCGATGTGGCTCTTCTTGTTGCGCTCGGCGATGGAGATGGCTTCGTCGAGCTTGCCTTCACGCAGCGCGCCCGCGACTTGTTGCACGAATACGCGGGACTGCTTGCGCGCCGCGCTGTACATCAATACGCGGTCGATCATCACGCCGAGCGACCAGGCGGACAGAAGAAACAGAATGCCCACCACGACCTTGGCGATAATACTCATGCTGCTCCACATCGCCCGCAGGTCCCAGTTGCTGCCCTGCAGGACGACTACGTTCATTGCCCAAACAGCTAGATTCGCTAGCATCGGATTTGCTCCTTTTTTTCGATTAGAACTTGCTGGCCGGAACCGGCGATGCCGGTCCCGGCCGACTCCCTGCTTGGCGGCCTAATTCGCGGGCTTCGATTTTTTGAGATAACGAAGACCGGTCCCCTGACCGCCGCCCTGCACAAAGCCTAACCACCCATCGTGAACGTAACGGTAATCGTCGTATCGACCTCGACCGGATCGCCGTTGAGCAGCGTCGGTTTGTAGCGCCACTGCTTCACGGCATCGAGAGCCGACTGGACCAAGAGCGGGTGTCCTGAAATCACTTCGAGCTGCGCGACCTTCCCATCCTTGTCGATGATCGCGTGAAGCACAACGTTGCCTTGGATGCGGGCCTGGCGCGCCAGCGGAGGATACAGCGGACGGGTCTGCGTGATGATCGACGCCGCCGTCACGTTTCCGCCCTGCTTGATGCGGGCGGGCGCCGTGGGCTTGGGCGGCGGAGGAGCCGCCGGTCCTGCCGCGGCGATCATGTTGCCGCCGGGAATGCCGCCGAAAACGCCGCCCTGGTTCGAATTGGTGATCACGTCGGGCGGAAGTTCGGCTTCCTTAAACACGGCCACTTCCTTCGGAATCGCGCGCGGCTGCATCAGCTTTCCGGATTGGATCAAGCGCGCTACCGGCTTGACGATGGTCTTCACCGGCTGTGGCGGAGGTGGCGGAGGAGGAGGCGGCGGCGGGGCGATGAGCAACGTCGAGAGCATCGCCTTCGGGAGCGCTTCGGTATAGATTAGTGGAATCAAGATGAGGATGGCCAGGATCAAGGCCTGCACAACACCTGAGAGCACAAAACCCCATCCCTTGTTCGTTTTCTTCTTTTCACTTGTGGATTCGAGCAGATCGTCAAACATTGCTTATCCCTCCTGCCGAAAGCTCCAGGAAATAATCTGAGCGGCCCCAACCTACTCCGCCGCCCTCGTCCCTAGGTCTTCCGGAGTTTAGTACCGGCTGCGGTTCCGGATGAAACTGTCGCGCCCTGGCCTCGCCAGTTGTTCCAGGCCACCACCAGGGGCGCCGCAATGCCAAAGCTGGAATACGTCCCCACCAAAATCCCAACCACCAGCGCAAACGAGAAAGCACGCAAAACCTGGCCGCCCATCAGGAACAGAACCAGCACTGTTAAGAATGTCAGGCCGCTCGTCAGAATCGTGCGCGACAGCGTTTGATTGATCGAGCGATTCACGATGTCCTTGAACGGCTCGCGGCGCATGAGCCGCGTATTTTCACGAATCCGGTCGAAGATGACAATCGTGTCATTCATCGAATATCCGACCAGAGTCAGCAAGGCCGCAATCACCGTCAGCGAAATTTCAAACTGAAAGATGGAAAAAAGGCCGAGCGTAATCAGGACGTCGTGAAACACTGCCAATACAGCGGCAGCACCGTACACCCACTCGAAGCGAAAAGCAATATAAACCAGCATGCCGGCCAAAGCGTACAAAGTCACGATCACCGCCTGGCGGCGCAGCTCGGAACCGACCTTGGGGCCGACGATCTCGACATTCACGATCGCAAACGTGCTGGTATAAAAGGAGTCACGCAGCGCGGCGACTACGCTCGCATTCGCGCCCGCGCCGGTGAGCTGGTTCAGATCGGTCACAATTCCGGCCAAGCTCTTGTCGCGGTACGCCGCGAGCTGCTTCGCAAGCTGCTGGTAGCGATCACCCGCGGAGGTGCCGAGGGCCAGCGGATCCTTGCGCGTCAAAACATCGGCGATGGCGTCCGGGCCAGAGGCGTTGAAATCCTGCTTCCCGGGATCGCCCGCGCCCAGGGTGGCGTGAAGAGCGGTGAGGATCGCCGTCTTTCCCGCGTCAAGAGCTTCGGCGCCCTGGCCTTTTTCCTCGAGGTTGATCAGGACCTCGTTCTTATTCGCCGCGGTCAGATCGCTGACGCGTACGATGGTGCTATTGCCGATCCCTTGCTGGGCGAGGCCGGAACGAATCGTGTCCAGCGGCGGTGTCGATGCGAAGCGCACATCGACTACCGTGCCGCCCTTGAAATCAATGCCGTAAGTGAGGCCGTGATGGGCCGTGATGGACGCCATCCCGGCCGCAAGCAGGCAAAATGACAAGCCAAAAAAGTACTTGGCCTTGCCCATCCAATCCAGGTCGACTTGTTTGAAGAATTCCATGCTCACTCTGATCCGTTAGAGTTGGACACCAATGCACTTGGTTTTGTTCCCAAATTGAACCCCATAACACCTTTAAAACGCGCAGAACCGGAGAAACTGGATTGCGCCGCCACACCCACACCCATAAAACCTGCTAAATACTAAGCTCCGCCTCGCGGGGCATCTTTGCTATATGCCAATCAAAGATCACGCGGGACACATAGACTGAGGTAAACAGGTTCGCCAGCAAACCGACAGCCAGGCTAACCGCAAAACCCCGGATCGGTCCTGTCCCGAATAAAAACAGGAAAGCCGCGGAAACGATCGTCGTCACGTGGGTGTCGATGATCGTCAGGAAGGCGCGCTTGAATCCAATATCCACGGCGGATACGGGCGCTTTCGACGCGCGCAATTCTTCCCGAATACGCTCAAAAATAAGGACATTAGAATCCACGCCCATGCCGATCGTCAGAATCACGCCCGCGATGCCCGGCAGCGTAAGCACGGCTCCGAAATAGGCCAGCGCCGCCAGTAGAATCACGAGGTTCAGGATCAACGCCACGACCGCGTTGATTCCAGATAGGCGGTAGTAGAAGACCATGAACACCATCACTACGATCAGGCTTATGATCGAAGCCTGCACGCCGTGACGGATGGAATCCGCGCCCAGCGACGGGCCCACGGTGCGCTCTTCCAGATATTTGATCGAAGCCGGGAGAGCGCCGGAACGCAGGACGAGGCCAAGATCGTTCGCTTCCTGTTCGCCGAACTGGCCTTCGATGACGCCGGTGTCATCAATCCGGCCATTGATCGTGGGAGCAGTCTGGAGCTTGTGCTCGAGTACGATCCCCAGTTGCTTGCCAATATTTTGCTCGGTGAATGGGCCGAACCGGCGGCCCGCTTCGGTGGAAAGAGTGAAATCCACATCGTAAAAGCCAATGTTCTTCGTGCTACGAACGGGCGTCGCGCTGCGCAAGTCGCGGCCCGTCACCACCGGAATACGGTCGATGACGTACCAGCTATCGGCGGCGGCGGCGCCGGAGGCGGACGCCGTGCTCTTTCCCTGAACGATCTGCGCGTTGGGAGGAAGGATTCCGCCGTGCGAAGCGAGAGCCGCAACCTCGGATGGATAAGGCTGAGAATCGAGCACGAGGTGCAATTCCAATTGCCCGCCTGCCTGGATCACGCCTTTCGCACGGTTGGGGTCGCCTTCGCCGGGGAGCTCAACGATGATTTCGTTGTCGCCCTGGCCGTAGGGAGCGACGAGCGGCTCCGTCAGACCGAGCGCGTCAATGCGGCGCCGAATCGTTTCTTCGGCTTGATCCATCGTTTGCTGCTGGATGTTAACGATGCGGGACTGCTTCATCGTCACGAGATAGCCGGAAGGCTCGCCGGGCGCAGGAGTGACGTCCCAATCCGGATACTGGTCCGTGATCAAGTTGCGCGCGGCGCCGGCCTGTTCGGGTGCGATGTTGTGAACCAGGATTTGCGTGTCGCTCAACTTGCGGATTTCGTCGTAGCGAATCGCCTTGTCGCGCAGCGTGGTCGTGATGTGATCCGTCGCCTGGTCCGTTTCCTGGCTGATAGCTTCCTGCACTTGCACCTGCAAAATCAGGTGCGTGCCGCCCTGGAGGTCAAGACCCAGCTTGATTCGACTGGCGAAATTCGATTTGACTGCAGCCCAGGACTTGGGCGGGAAATCCGGCAATCCAATAAGGCCGACCAGGCAAACAAGAATGATCAACGCGATGAAGAATGCCTTCCACTTGAGATTCGCTGTCATGGCTTGAACTGGCTCAGGACGCCGCAAGCGCCGGTATCTTCAACTGGTCCGGCGAAATGAATTTGAGCGGAGCGTTTACCCGGCCTTACGACTCCTCCTTGCTATCGGGCTGCAGGCCGGTTACGGCGGAACGCAATATCTTCACCTTCACCTGGTCGGCGATGCGAAGCTGGATCGTGTCGCCCTCGATCCCAACGATCGTGCCCAGGATCCCGCCGTTGGTGATCACCTTGTCTCCGTTCTTCAGGGCGTTGATCATTTCCTGGGTCTTCTTCTGGCGGCGCTGCGCCGGCAGTATCAGCAGCACGTAGAAAATGCCCATGATGATGATCAGGGGCAGGAAAGCCATCAGGCCTCCGCTGCCACCGACCTGGGCCATCAAGGTCAAATTTTCGGGCAAAGAAAACATAGGCATTGCGGCGACAAATTCCACTCGCCCCGGCTAACCTTTCGGGTATTGCCACGGACAAAAAAAGGTCCCGCCATTCCCGACCATGGAGGAGGACAGGACCACGAAGCTCACTGCCGAACTTCCCGGCGGGTTCGAACCGGCTCCCGCTCGGGCCAGGGGCGTTGAAAGGAAGCCCCCAAGCCTGTCCGCTGGACAGGCAGGCCGAAGTTTACTTCAGCCTCATGGGGATTATTCACCCGCTTCGATGCGCGCCTGGAAGCCCGAGGAGAAATCCGCCAGTTTCCCAAACGCGATAGCCTGTCGAATCTTGCTCATAATGTCAAGAAAAAACGCAACGTTATGATGAGTATTGAGGATGGAGGAGAGGATTTCATTGACGTGGAACAAGTGCCGCAAATAGGCTCGCGAGTAGGTGCGGCAAACCATGCAGGAGCAGCTCTCCTCGAGCGGACGCGGATCGTCGGCGTAGACGGCGTTTCCGATGTTCACGCGGCCGGTGCTAGTGAAGAGGCACCCGTTCCTGGCGTTCCGCGTGGGCAGGACACAATCCATCATATCCACGCCGCAGCGGACGTAGTCGGGAAGCTGCTCGGGAAAACCCACCCCCATCACGTAGCGTGGGCGGTCTTGGGGTAGCAGTTCGGTGGTGACAGCTGCCATCTCGCAGGAGAGAGTATGCGGCTCGCCGACGGCGAGGCCCCCGACCGCGTAGCCAGGAAAATCCAGGTCCACAATTTGGCGCGCGCTCTGGCGCCGCAGGTCAGCATGCGTGCCGCCCTGCACGATGCCGAAAATGACCTGGCCGGGATTGGTCGGGCCCTCGGCACTCGCGCGGCCGTCCGTTGCTTCGGCGCTTCCGTTGTTGTTACCTTTCGCGGCCGACGCATAGTCACGGCAGCGGCGCGCCCATTCTGTGGTGCGCTTCAGGGCCGCGGAGGCGCGCGCGTGGTCGGCGGGATATTCGATGCATTCGTCAAACGCCATCGCGATGTCCGAGCCGAGCGCCTGCTGAATCTCGATGGATTTCTCCGGGGTCAAAAAATGTTCGGACCCGTCGAGGTGCGAGCGGAAAAGCACGCCGCCGTCCGTGATCTTCCGCAGATCGGCGAGGCTGAAAACCTGGAAGCCGCCCGAGTCCGTGAGGATCGCTCCCGGCCAGGACATGAATCGATGCAGGCCGCCAAGTCCGCGAATACGCTCATGGCCCGGGCGCAGATAGAGATGATACGTATTGCCAAGGAGAATCTGCACCCCGAGCTCGCCAAGCGCCTGTTGCGTTAACCCCTTCACCGTTCCCGCTGTCCCTACCGGCATGAACGCGGGCGTATCAATCACGCCGTGCGGCGTCGTGAGACGGCCGAGGCGAGCGCCCGTGGGGTCGGTTTTCAAAACTTCAAAATGAAAATCCATTCGGTGAAGTTTAGCAGACTGAAAGAAGATTCCTCATTACCGCAGAAATGACAAACTCGCTGGAGATTGTGGGGGGATTTGTAGCACAGAATCGATCTTGCGGTTTCCAACCTCGCAGGCTAAAAGAATCTTGTCTCAGTGGAACCGCGAATGAACATCAAGAAAACCGCCGCCAAAATTTCCGTCCTGCCCATGATCGCGGCCACCTATTTCATGGTGGCGGGCGGACCCTATGGCCTCGAAGATATTGTGCAGAAGACTGGCTACGCCGCCACGCTGCTCATTTTGGTTGTCACGCCGCTTCTCTGGAGCGTGCCGACCGCGCTGATGGTCAGCGAGCTGGCCACCGCGATCCCGGAAGAGGGCGGTTTCTACATTTGGGTGCGGCGGGGGATGGGACCGTTCTGGGGATTTCAGGAGACGTGGCTGACGCTGGCAGGCAGCGTGTTTGAAATGGCGCTTTATCCGAATCTCTGCGTAGCTTACCTCGGGCAGGTCGCGCCGGGGCTTGTGGCCGGGCACCGAGGGCTGATCCTGGGATTTGCGATGATTGCGCTGTGCACCGCGTGGAATGTGTTTGGCGCTCATTCAGTGGGAGAAGGGTCCGTTTGGCTAAACGTAGCGCTTCTCGCGCCGTTCGTCGCGCTGACGATTCTTGCAGTGGGAGGCGGGAAATTTTCGGGCGGCGCGGCGCCTATCCCGCTGCGGCATGCGGACCTGCTTGGCGGCGTGCTCGTCGCCATGTGGAACTACATGGGCTGGGACAATCTTTCGACGATCGCCGGGGAAGTCGAACGGCCGCAACGCGCCTATTCGCGCGCGATGTTCGGAGCGGTGCTGCTGGTTGTGGCCAGCTACTTAATCCCGGTGGGCGCGGTGGCGCGCACGGGTATCGATCCGAATCGCTGGACCGAGGGCGGTTGGGCGGACATCGGGAGGATCGTGGGCGGCGAAACTCTGGGAGTGGCGATTGCGCTCGCGGGCGTAATCGGCGCGATCGGATCGTTTGGCGCGCTGATGATGTCCTTCACGCGGCTGCCGCTGGTGATGGCCGAGGACGGTTACCTGCCGCGCATTTTCAAGGGCCGTAACGCGCGCACCGGAGCGCCGCTGGCCGCGATCGCGGCGTGCGCGATCCTGTGGGCGGCCTCGTTTCCGCTCGGGTTCGAGAAAAACCTGTTGCTCGACGTGATGCTGACGGGACTCAGCATTCTTCTGGAATTCTGGGCGCTGGTCGCGCTGCGCGTTCGCGAGCCGGACCTGCCGCGGCCGTTTCGCGTGCCGGGCGGAATCGCGGGAACGATTGCCATCGGCGTGCCTCCGCTCGCGCTGATGATCGCAGCGCTCGCGCGCAACCGCACGGAGCTGGTGGGCTCGACGAACGAACTCGTGATTGGCGTCGCGATTATCGTGGCCGGAGTGGCGCTTTATTTTCTGAGCCGGTTTTATCGAGAGAAGCTCGAGAGTAATTCAGAAAATTGATTCTGTCTCAAGCAGACTGCACAGGCTGGCGCCTGCGCCACATCACGAGAGGCCACGCGAGCAGCGCCATCGCGCAGGCGACGACTGCGTAACCGCTGGCATGAAAATAGGGATTCGGCTGCTCGAGCAATTCGATGGCGGAAGGAACCAGCACAATCGTCGCGGCGAGTAGAAAATAACCCATGACGTTGAACCGAGCGATGCGCGTGACGCCGTACCAAAGGGCGACGACAGCCATGAGGTGAAACGCGGCCTCACGCAGAAAAACGCCAGGCGTCGCCACGTTGGTTGCCATCACCACGGCGTATGCCACCATCAATGCGGCCCGCATCCATTTCGGGCGAACGTATAAGGCGATCAGGCTTGCCGCGATCCCCAGCAGGCCCACGGTGAGAAAGGCGGCGGCGACGGACGAGGACAGCGCGCCAACGGCGGGTTGGAGTACGTCCAAATTATCCGGCACGGATTCACCGAGCGAGTGCCGCAGCAGCGGCCAGCGCGCGAAGAGCGCGGGCAGCCTGTTCAATCCCATCACCGCCGCGGAGCCGAAGACTCCCAGACAAAACGCGTCGCGAAAATACGCGGGGCTCCATTCTGTCCAGGCGGGAATCCTCCCCGGGCCGAAAGCGCGCTCGAGAAAAAACCAGCCGAGTCCGAGGAGCAGAACGCCAGCCGCCGCGTACAGCGCCGTCACAAAAATGAAGGAGATGGCGAGCGTAATGTAATAGGTCGCCAGAGGCATGGCGGTCGCGTAATTCATGAGCAGGAGCGGCGTCCGGTTAACGTAACTCGCCATCGCAGCGATAAGCAAGACGGCGGAAATTTTCGCGACCGGACGCCAGGGAACGCGGGCCACTTCGGGGCTTTTCAAATTGCGCAGGAAAACGACAATGACTGCGATAAATGCGACCGCTAGCCCGGCGAGTCCGACGAAACCTTGAGCGATCTGAAGCGGGGTCCGGCGGCTTTCCTTGTCGCGCCAGGTCTCCGGAATTTTGATGAAGATGCGATAGTCCGAGACCTCGTCGCCCAACACCGCCAGTTGCATGCGGATGTGCGCTCCTCCCCCTCCAGACACGGCGGCACCGGGATCGAGCGCGGCTCTCTGCTCCCACTCAAAAACGTGGTCGGTGCGGGCAGGCTTTTTGTCGCTGTGCGTCTCGACCAGATTCCAGCCGGTGAAGTCCACTTTTTTTTCGTCGCGGAGATACGCTTCGGCGCGCGCCTGGGCCTCTTCCTTGGAGAGATTCGCGCCGGGCGCTTTTTCATCGAGCGTGTGATGCACCGAATGCAGCGAGCCGTCCGGCTTCAGCACAACGAGATATTCTTCCTTTTGCGAATTGCGAAAATAGCGGACGGCCCAGAACGCGGAGGGCACCTTGTCGCGATAGACGTGGTTGGCCGCGGCGATTCCGACCGCGCGGCGCAGATATTCGTTTGCGTACTCATCGAACGTGTAGGTAAGGGTGGCGGCGTGATGGTACGAGGCAGGGTCGATCCGCTTGCCGGTCAGTACACGGTTTGCGCGATCGACGGCTTCGGTCGAGTTGATGGAAAAACGGACGAAGTCGCCGATTGCTTCGCGCTTGATTCCAGCGAGCGCCGCGAGACCGAGGACGCCGCACGCGATCATCACAACGAGGGCGCGGCTGGACATGCCGGCGTGGCTCGCTGACGCTGTGGGCGCATCAGGCTCGACGTGGGGTGCGACGTCGGTTACGGCCGCCGGCGACGCCTCGATTTCCGAAGGCGCGGGAATCATCACGGGCCCGCCGAGTGGGTACGCAGCGTTCAGGAGAGATGAGTCAACCTCGAAGCCGCCGCGCATCCGATACGAAACAGCGGCGATGGCGAGCGAAATCAGCGCGGCGCCGCCGACGATCGCTCCCGAAGCTCGCAAATAAATCCCGTGAGACCGCAGGAGCGACGTGCTGATCAGAAAGGCGTCCACGGTGTAGTGCCAGGTGAGCGTCGCCCAAATTCCCCAGCGCAGCATCACGAGGCCCGCGACGATTCCGATCAGTCCGATTTCGATGCCGCGCACGTAGGCCGGCTCTTGCGGATAATTGCTGTGCAGAAATCCCCAGAAGAACGCGGGCAGAACGACGGCCAGGACGCGCGAGTTCGTCAAGCGCTGCAGGAACGGAATCGCAAAAAGACGGAACAGAAATTCCTCGCTCGCCGCGGCGTACAGGCCGATCGTCAGCGGGTACACCCAGGGTACGTACGTGCTGACCACGTTTTCGTAGTTCAGATCCTGCGGCGCCCACGCGCCCAGTCTCCGGCTGACGATGTAAAAGACCGTGATGTAGCCGATGTGCGCGGCGGCGAGGCAAATCCCAATGACGTTCGCGGTGAAAAATTCCTTACTGCGAAGGCCGGGCAGGCTCAGCGCGGATTCCAGCTTGTGTTTCCGGGGCTGAAAGATGCGGTACATGGGCTCGCCGGGCACAACGGCGAGCACGACGAGCAAAGTGCTGACGACGCTGATCAGCGCGGCCTCGCCAATCTGGCTTAGAAGGAAACTAGAGTATGGCGTATTCGTGTCATAGCCGGCGCGGTCCAGCGGCCACTGGTTCATGGTCATCAGGAAATAAAGGACGGTGAAAAACACGCCGAGCGCGATTCCCGTGCGCCACTCCAGTACGCCGCGCCGCCCGAGTGACACGATCACGAAGAGGCATCCGCCGATCAGAAACGCGTAAGGAATGAGCGCGATGAATTCAAAAAGATTGTTCGACGAGCGCAGCCGCTCGTACCCGCGCGTCCAGGCCTCGGGGACTTTCAGAAATTCGCTGTAATCGCTGACGTGGTCGCCAGCGAGCGTAACTGCGAGGCGATACGGCGCGTCTTTGGCGCGAAATCCGCGGCGCTCCCAGGAAAAGCTCCAGTCGCGGCGCGCGGGCCGCTCGTTGAGATTTGCTTCGGCCTCGAGAAAGTCGTATTGCGAAAGGTCCGCGTGCAGGGTGTCACGCAGAAACGATTCCGCCACGGCTTGCGCCGCCGCGCGTTCGAGGCGCGCACCTGGCGCTGCTTCCTCCATTTGGTGAAGGTAGCCGACAACGCCGCCGGCGGGATCGACGCGCACATCGAATTCCTCCTTTTGGAGCGGGCGGAAGAAGCGCGTCTGCCAGTACCAGATGTGGACTTCGCCGGCCATCATTTGATTGGCTTCTTGCAGGCCGACTTCGCGCTCGAGGTAGGTCTTGGCGGTGTCGTCCAGCTCGAAGACGATGCTCGAATCGTAGCCGCCGAGCGGCGCGCCTTGAGCCGCCGCGAACTGCCGCGCGACGCTCAGCGCTTCGGTCCGCGAGACTTTGAAATCGACGGAGGCTTCGGGAAACGCGCGGAAGAAGTACGTGTACGCCACGAAGGCGCCGGCAATGCCCGCAAGAATCCACAGCAGTAGAACGCGGGCGTCGTTTCTGTTGAGCCGTTCGAGCGGCAATCACGCCTCCGGTCGCGCCGAAAAAAGCGATCCATCTTTTCGCATGCCGAGGGCGATTGCAAGTCGGGGAGCTCAACGTGATGTTTTCTAGTCCGCGTTCCGGCCGGTTCTCCCGGTGGGACGCGGCGTCTAGCGTGTCACCAAGGCTCCAAGAAAAACTGCGCGTGAGCCCGGAAGCGCCGTGCACAGCGCTCTTGGAGCCTTGATGACGCTTGGTCTAGCTAGCTTGTGCGGTGCACCTTCAGCACATGGAGCGTGATGTCCATGGGGCGGAGCGCTTCGAGTTCGATCTCCGCGTACTTTCCCTCGGTTACTTGCTTCAGGCTGTAGATCGAGGGCTCGGTCTCGATGGTTTCGTGTCCGACGAGCGGCTTCAGAAATTCGCGCGCATCGTCAACGGAGGGCTGCTCGCTGCCCTTCGGCCGCACCAGCGCCTCCACAACGTAGCTGCGGAGCAGCTTGGGCCAGTAGCGCTGGAATAAAGAAGGCGAGGCGAAAATGTCGCTCCAGGCCACTTCACCGCCGTAGGCCACAACCACGCCCACGACGGCTTCACCCTTCAGCTTGGCCGTACCGCGATCGAAGCGCCTTTGCACTTCGTCGCTAAACGTATCCGCGGGCACTGCCACCTGCGGCGACTTGTACAATTTCTCGTACGATTGAGTTGGCGCTTCCGACGCGATGGCGGCCGACAGCGCGCCCGCGGTGACCATGACGGATTGGGAGGTTTGGCTGGGCATTCCTGAGGGTCCCCCCGACGCGCTGGCTACAGGAGGAGGCGGAGGCGCAGCTGCAGGCGCAGTACCGTTCCTCACCGCCGCCCAGACCTTATCTTGCTCCTTGGTGACTGCGGCCTGTTCACGCACGCTCGGATGCACCATCAGCTTGCCCGCTGTGAATTGCACGCCGCCGGTCCATCGTCCCGCCTCGACGCAAAACACATCGAGCGGAAGCGGCGCGGCTCCGGGCGGCACGATGCGGTCTTTGGAGATGATCCGATCCTGCTTGCCGCCGCTCACGAGTTCTCCGGCGAGCAGCAGCAAGGGTTTCGATCCGCGATTGATCAGCACGAGTTGATTGACAGATGCCCCGCGCTGCGGGGGAATGGGCACGGGGCGCCCGTCTCGCGACCGCATCAGAACGTCCGCGCCGCCTTCCGAGACCACGACTTCGCCGGCCGACAAACCTTCGTCCAGCGTGGCAAACGCCGCCGTATCCGCGGACTGCCGGCTGACGATCGGGAACACGCTCAGATTCTCGTACCGGACCGGCTCGATCAGCCGCCAGTCGTTAGAACCACCGCCCGCAACCTTTTGCGCGTGATTGGCCCAAGGAAAGGCAAATCCAATAACTGCCAGTGCAAGACCCGCCGACCCCCAGGAAAACCAATTTGCTTTGTACATGGCATCCTCCTTGAACGCACTCGTAGAGTTAGACACCGCATCGCCACCGCGACAGCGGTTCCACAAGCCTTGAACGATCGGGGTGGTTTTTCTTGCAGCTAGCCGGAGCCTTGGACGGGTGCAGGGTGAAAAATCTGAGCCTAGTTATAGAGGTAGATGCAAATCAGCAACTCGCTGTTGTCCGAACAAAGTGGCACAGTCACTCTTGGCTGTGTGGGTTTTGCATCAGCCAACAAGAGCACACAGCCAAGAGTGGCTGTGCCACGTGAACCTTCGCTCGGACGCCGCAGTTTTTGCTTTATGGGCTCAGCTGTAACTCTTGATATGGCTGAAAGTACCCTGAACTCTTCCACATCTTGATGGGGACTGTTCTAGCGGAGGCACGCACCAAACTCACCGGACTCGTTCTCAAAGTCAATCTTCCAAATCTTCGCGGAACACCGGTTGGGATGGATCGAGGACACCGTCCATGACGTCGACGACCAGGCGTTCGTAGACGGTGGTAGCTTCGGGGAGAGAGGCGTGGCCGCGTTCCCAGACGACGCTGCCGGTGGCGGAGTAGACGAGCGTGAAATAGCGGCCCTGGGAGAATTGCAGCTCGACAAGCTTGTTGGGCATCTCGGGGTCGCCTTCCTGGCCGAGGAGATCCATCAGGGCGATGGACCACCGGCGGCCTTTGGGGTCGGTGACCGATTGGCGCTCGAGGTAGCGCCAGTTGTCCATGGTCCAGGAAGCCATTTTACCTCTTCGTCGGGCACGTTCCCAACTTCAGGTCTGGCCGGTAAGGAGGTCCGAGCCTCAGCTCGGACGTTACAGTCCTCTTTCGTGACGGGCTTCAGCCCCTGAAGCTTCGGGGGTTAAAACCCCGCCTACATGGCCGCGTTTCGTCGGGGCTGAAGCCCCGACCTCCTTATCATGACAGCAGTTCCGTCAGCGCTCTCGCCACCTGGCTGCCGGTGAACGGCTTCGGGATCAGCAAAACATTTTCGGCGTTGCGCTCGCGCAGGCTCTTGTCGGCGAGTTCCGGAGTGTCGCTGATGATGACGACGGGAAGCCCGGCGAAATTCGGGTCGTCGCGAAGGGCGTCAAAGAGCGACTCGCTCATGTTGTAGACGGAGCAGTCGAGGACCAGGGCGTCGGCGCGTTGCTCGACGATCAGATCGTTCACGGAATCGGAGAAGCCCGAGGCGAAGACTTCGAAGCCGCGGTCGCGCAAGGCGTAGGTCAAGAGCTCGGCGATTTCCGGCGTGTCGTCGATGAGGAGGATGCGCCGGACGCGGACGCCGGGAGCTGTGGGTTGGGTTGCCATTGAGATTGGTATTGAGTTGAACTTCAGGGGCTAAAGCCCATTTCGCTTCGGAATCGTTGCGGCACGGTTGAAACCGTGCCCTACAAAGACTCCGTGGCGTCACACGGGACTGCTCGCCCTTACCGTGACGCAAAACCTGACAGGCTGAAAGCCTGTCCTACTGAACCCGCGCCGCGCTCGATTCGTAGATCGAACGAGCAGCCTGGGCTTCTCTGCCAATTGCAAAAACTTCACAGCGAACCCCTCTCAAAAGCTCGGGGTAAAGAGTGGCTGTGCTACCAAGACGCGCTACTTCGTGCCGTAATTTCCCGGCAGGCGCGGCCTTTTCCCGGCGGCGGGCTCGAGGTCGAGCACCCAGACGCGGCCGCCCGCGATGTAATACGCGAGGTGGTCGTTCTGCACCACTGCGCCCCAGGCTTCGAGCGTGCGCTGCGCGAAGGTGATCCCCTCGAAATTGTTGCGCACGTGGCTGAAGACTTCGTTCGTGTGCCAATTATCGTTGAGGATCGCGTCGCCGCCGTGCGCGCGCAGCACGGTGTAGTATTTGTCGTAAGCCGCTTCGGGGCGAACTTCGCGCGTCGCCCCGTGCTTTTTGCCTTCGCTGACGGCGTAGAGATCCTGCACTTCCGCAGGACCGGTCGGATTCGGATTCGTGACGTTCGAGCTCATACAGTCTCCGCGATCGTGGCCGCCGCCTCGGCAGCGCCCATGTTGATGAGGTTCTTCGCGTCGGTGGCTTTCAGCAACGCGTCGGGAACCTGGACGCCCATCATCTGCCACTGCATGTTGGCGAACTTTTGCAGCGTGGCGATGTGCTCGGCGTGCAAGTGGCCGAAGCGCCCCTGCAGCTTCAGATATTCCGAGACGGGCCGCATGGTCTGCGGGCGGAAGCTGTAGTCGTACTCGCGCTTTTCGTTGTTCCATTCCCAGATGGGATAGAGCCCGCACTCGACGACGAGCCGGCCGAGATCGATCGACCGCGGCGTCTCGTACACGAAGCCCTTTTGACAGGGAGTGTAGATCATCAGGAACGATGCGCCCTTGTAGTTCAGGCCCTTGCGCACTTTGTTCATCAGGTCGATCGGGTATCCCACGCTCGCCGTCGCGACGTAGCAGTGGGGGTGGCCCGCCGCCATCATGCGCGCGAGGTCCTTGGGGAAGAGCTTCTTCGCCTCTGGAATTTTCGGGCCTGGAGGCGAGAACGTGGTCATGCCTCCATAGGGCGTGCGCGACGACGCCTGGATGCCAGTGTTGGCGTACTGCTCATTGTCATAGCAGATGATCAGGCAATCGTGGTTGCGGTAGAGCGCGCCGGAAATCGAGGCGATGCCGATGTCGGACGCGCTGCCGTCGCCCGCTTCGCAGATGATATTCGGGAATTGGCCCTTCCACTTGCCCTTGCGGATCATCGCCTCGTACGCGGCGGCGATCCCCGCGGTGAAGCTGCCGGCGCTGCCAATCTGCGTGTGCGCCCAGGGCACGTTGTACGGAGTGCACAGGTACGAGCTGTTGGCGACGTACATGCACCCGGTCGGCCCGACGAGGATCGTGTTGTCGCCGGAGGCCTTGCTCGTCATCCGGTATTGAATGGACGGCCCGCAGCCGGCGCAGGTGCGGTGGCCGGGAACGAACGGCTCGGTCGACGGCAGCTCGGGATTATAGAAACGCGCCCCCTGATTCGGGCTGCCCAACAGCGGCAGAATCTGACGCTCGATTTCAATCACTGACATGTTCGCTCCTCCGGATGGCGGCCCCGCACGTTTGCACGTCATCTTAATGGTAGTGCACGCGCGAGACTTCGTCCCAGCAAAATTGTCCAACTACGTCTCGACTGCTGTAACCCCTCTTTAGAGGCGGGGCTACGCGGCCGATGAGAAAACCCAACCCCGCCTCTAAAGAGGCGGGCTACAGCTCGTTAGTCCTCGAAGCCGACCCAATGCGTCCGCTTTTCGATGCGCCCGCGCTTTTGCGCTTCGAGCATCTTCTGCGTCATCCAATAGAATTCCTTCAGGACAATCGCTTCGCCGCCCATTCCGGCCATGAATGAGAATACCAGCGGGCGCTTATCGCTTTCGTAGAGGGCGGCAACGGCTTCGGCGTAGAGCGAACCGCCGCTGCTCACGCTGCCGAGCCCCATGTTGGTCTCAATGACGCCGACCACTTTGAACTTGCTCAGCGATTCCCGGACGCGATCCGTGGGATAAGGCCGGATGGTGCGCAACCGCACCATACCGACTTTCGCGCCGCGCTCGCGCATGTGCTTGATGGCGTAGCGCGCCGTGACGCCGTGCGCGCCTTGCAGGAAGAAGACCACGTCGGCGTCGTCGGTCATGTATTCCTCGAGCCACGGATCGTACTTCCGGCCGAAAATTCTCGCGAATTCCTCGTGCACTTCCTCAATCACCGCTACCGAACCTTCCATCGCGCGGGCGCGCTCAAGCTGCAGCGGCGGGCCCTGCTCCGGCATGATCTGCGGGCCGTGTGAAACGGGATGCCGCGGATCGAGCGGATACGGATGCTTGTACGGCGGCAAAAACTCCTTCACCTGGCCGGGATCGGGCAGATCGACGTCGCACACGATGTGCGAGACGAAGAAACCGTCCTGGCAGACCATCTGCGGCAGGAGGACGCGCGGGTCCTCACCGATGCGATAGCCGAGGATGTGATTGTCGAACGCCTCCTGCGCGTCGCACGACCAGCCCATCAGCCAGCCCATGTCGCGGGTCGAGAGCGCGTCCGTGTGCTCCGAGCCGAAATCGCCCGGCGGATCGAGCGTGCGGTCGGCAATCATCATCTGCACGGGCATGCGACTGCCGGAGATCGGCGAGTACAGCTCGTATGCGTACTGCACGCCGACTCCCGAGCTGCCGGTGAACACGCGCGCGCCGCTCGAGGAAGCGCCATGCGCGATACTCAGTTGCGAGTGCTCGCTGTCCGCCACGATGTATTCGGCGTCGAGCTCGCCGTTCGCAACCATCTGCGCCAGCGCCATCATCGTGGCCGTATAGGGCCGGATGGGATAGGCGGTGATGACGTCGACGTCGGCGTATTTCGCCGCCTGCGCCGCAGCCACGCAGCCGTTGATCCGAACCGTCTTCTTTCTGTTTGCGACAAGCGTTGCCATGTCTCACTCCGCGCGTCACACCTTGTGGCGGACGCTGTGAATTCCTGTTGGCCGGACACCCTGCGAGATTCGCAACCGGTGTGCGCCCTTGCTGACCCGACGATACCTTAAATGCTCTTGGCCGGTCGATCTCCCAAATGCGCCAACTCTTCCGCCTGCCGCCCGTGCAGACCCGGCGAGATCGCGAACGCCGTGTCCATGCGAACGACTCCCGAGTCGAAGTCGAGCTCGGGCACGCCTTCGAGGCAGCCTGTCGGGCACTCCTCGATGCAAACGCGGCAGCCCTTGCAGTAGTCCACCAAAATCTTGTAGAGCCCGTTGGAGCGCTGCGAACGCACGATGCAGGGCTCGGGGCAGACGAGATAACAATTGTCGCAGGCATTGCAGGTGCCGCAACTGAAGCAGCGGCTCGCTTCCAGAGTGGCCTGCTCTTCGGTGTAGGAGATAATCACTTCCTGCTGCGTCTTCTTCCGCGACGTGGGCGCGAGCATGGACTGCTTGACGCGCGGGAAGTGCGGGAAGTACGTCATGTTCATGCGGTTCAGGTCGACGATCACGTCGATCGGAACGGTGCGGGGCTCGAGCGGCGCGTTGCGCAGCACCTTGTCCAGATTGAAGGCCACGCGCTTGCCGTCGCCGACCGCGTTGACGACCATGAGCGGCTGGCCCGTCCCGAGCTGCACCACATCGCCTGCCGCAAAAAAGTTGGTGTCGGCGATTCGACCGAATGAATCGATCTTGATCGTCCCGCGCTCGGTTTTGTACTCCGCCGGAAGCCAATCGAGCTTCGCCTTCTGTCCCACGGCGATGATGACGTTGTCGACGGCGAATTTTTCGCCGGCGCCTTCGCGATCGATGGCGATCGGCGA
>Ga0210394_10003699_pt1 | contig 18754 bp, 21 predicted proteins | sample IncBWC12MmetaG_FD_160121 | JGI IMG/M metagenome (GOLD analysis project Ga0210394, IMG submission 160121) | Forest soil microbial communities from Barre Woods Harvard Forest LTER site, Petersham, Massachusetts, United States - Inc-BW-C-12-M | ecosystem: Environmental > Terrestrial > Soil >... | reverse complement strand
CTGAGATTTGGCCGCCATCCGAGGTCGAAGGTTACCCCATTAAAAAAAGAGGATGTATGGGTACCATAGCGCGAGAGCGCAAGTCAATGAGATGCGGGTACTGGACCTTTGGCACTAAGTTCGTCAGGCGGAATTCAGCGAACGCAGGAGCGCAAAATGGGCGCGAGTGCGGAGCTGAGTTGCGGTCAGGCCCAGTAGGTGCGATCGAGCGTCCGGTACTGGATCGCTTCGCTTAAATGCTTAGGCTCAATCGACGCGGCGGCTTCGAGATCGGCAATCGTGCGCGAAACTTTGAGAATCCGGTCGTGCGCGCGGGCCGACAGCCCCAGCCGCTGGATCGCCGACTCCAGGAGCTTTTCTCCCTCCACCGAGATTTCGCAATATTTTCGGATCAGCCGCGTGGGCATCTGCGCGTTGGCGTAAAGCTCTTTTTCGGCGCGGAAGCGGTCGAGCTGAATTTGCCGCGCTCGCAGCACGCGTTCGCGCACCGTCGCCGAGTTTTCGATATCGCTGGTCCCGCGCAGCTCTTTGTATTTCACCGCGGGAACTTCGATGTGAATGTCGATGCGGTCGAGCAGCGGCCCGGAAATTTTCGAGACGTAGCGCTGAATCTGCGGTGGCGAACAGTGGCACTCGCGCGTGGGATCACCGAAAAATCCGCAGGGACACGGATTCATTGCTGCCGCCAGCATGAAGCGCGATGGAAAACTAACGGAAAGCGCAGCGCGGGCAATCGTCACAGCGCCGTCTTCGAGCGGCTGGCGCATCACTTCGAGCACGTTGCGCTGAAATTCCGGCAACTCGTCGAGAAATAGGACGCCGTTGTGCCCGAGCGAAACTTCTCCGGGCCGGGGTATCGCTCCGCCGCCGATCAGTCCCGCGTCGCTGATCGTGTGATGCGGTGCGCGAAACGGGCGCGTGCCTACGAGTCCACGCGAATCTTCGAGTACCCCGGCAACGCTGTGGATGCGCGTGGTTTCGATTGCCTCCTCGAGCGACATCGGAGGCAGGATCGTGGGAATGCGCTTCGCAAGCATCGTCTTGCCCGCGCCCGGCGGCCCGATCAGCAGAATATTGTGGCTGCCCGCGCAGGACACTTCCAGCGCGCGCTTCGCCGACATCTGTCCGCGCACATCGCGCAGGTCCACCAGATACTGGCTGGCCTCGGCTAGCATCTGCGTTGTATTCACTTCCGCCGGCCGAAATGACTCCGGCGCGTTCATCAAGTCCACCGCCTGCGGCAGCGACTTGATACCGAAAACTCGAACACCCTCGACCACCGCCGCTTCGCGCGCGTTTGCTTCCGGCACCACCACGTTTTTGATTCCGCGTTCGCGCGCCGCCAGCGCCGCTGAAAGAGCGCCTCGCACAGAGCGCACGCTGCCATCGAGCGATAATTCGCCAAGAAAAACATGCGAGTCGAGAATTTTGCCGAAAAATGTTCCCGAACACCCTAGCAGTCCAAGTGCCATGGGCAAGTCGAATGCGGAGCCTTCTTTCCGGATGTCCGCGGGAGCAAGATTTATGGTGACCAAGTGGCTTGAGGGAAAATCAAAGCCGCAATTCCTCAGCGCGGCGCGGATTCGCTCCCGGCTTTCCTTCACGGCAATATCCGGCAGCCCGACCACGTTGAAAGCGCCTTGGAAGGCGGGGCTTACGTCCACCTCGACTTCGACGAGGTAGGCGTCGATTCCGAACACGGCTGCGCTGAAAGTCTTAAATAACATGGCGAGAGGGAGATCCTGTCCTTAGCCCGAGTCGCAGAGACTAACCCAAAATGCCACGTCACGCCAGCGATACTAACGGCCAACGTCCCACCCAATTCCAGGCGGATTCCTGTGCCGCGTCGCAATGTCCCGAATCAGGGTTTATGCATCTCCTTTACACTGACACGCCCGCGCCGTATGCTGAGCCGCAGCTCCCAGACGGACTCGCAAACCGGGGCGCAGGCGGAGGAAAGCATGTGGATTCCCTTGCTATTTTTGGCCGTTATCGTGATTGCCATATTCGTGGTGATCTCGATATACAACGGCCTGGTCGGCCTGAAGGTGCAGTGCGACAACGCATGGTCGGATATCGACGTCCAACTCAAACGCCGCTACGACCTGATTCCGAATATCGTCGAAACAGTGAAAGGCTACGCCGCGCATGAAAAAGGGACGCTCGAGGGCGTGGTCGCCGCGCGCAACCGCGCCATGAGCACTGAAGGGCCCGCCGCAAAAGCGGAAGCCGAGGGAGCGCTCACTTCCGCGCTGCGGCAGGTGTTCGCGCTCGCGGAAGCCTATCCGCAACTTCGCGCCGTCGAAAGCTTTACGCAGCTTCAGCAAACGCTCGGGCAAATTGAGGACGGCATCCAGAACGCGCGCCGCTATTACAATGCCGTGGTGCGCGACCTGAACACGAAAATCGTTCAGTTCCCTTCGAATATTATTGCCGGGATGTTTAACATCAAGGCGCGCGAATTCTTCGAGATCAGCGCTCCGGCCGAGCGCGAAACACCAAGGGTCAGCTTTAGTGGCGGGGCCGCCGCCAGTTAGCGTGTACCGCCCGTCATTTTCGAAGCTTGGTATTGGAACAACAGGCCGCATCCTCGCGATCGGTTTGTTCGCGGTTGCCGCCGTATTCTCCTCCGCTTCCTTTTCCTTCACCGCGGGCGCGCGTCAGCTTGTCATTCAGCATTTTGACGACACGGTCGTCATCGGCGCGGACGGCACCGTCGAGGTTACAGAGAACCTCGAAGTCCGCTTCAACGGCACGAACTGGCACGGCATCTATCGCGCCATCCCCGTCGAGTACGCCGACCCTCACGGATTCGATTACAAATTGCTGATCGACCCGATCTCTGTCACCGACGACACCGGCCATTCGCTCAAGTACGAGCAATCCCGGCAAGGTCGCAACACCCGTTTCAAAATTTATGTTTCGAATCCCGATAACTCAACGCGCACCGTCGTGATTCGCTATCGCGTGCTCGATGCGCTTCGGTTCTTCGAGGATCATGACGAGCTCTATTGGAACGTCACGGGGAACGAATCCGATATTCCGGTTGCATCCGCAACTGCGAGCATTCAATTGCCCAGCGGCGTAACTGGCTTGCATGCGACTGCCTTCACCGGTGTCACCGGCTCGCGCGCCGAAGATGCGCGAATCGACACGATCGAAAACATCGTGAATGTTCGCACCACGCGTCCTCTCGGGCGCTATCAAGGGCTCACGGTGGTGGTCGGCTGGGACAAGGGAATCGTTCACGCGCCGAGTTCGAGCGCGAAGTTCTGGCTATTTCTGCGCAGCAATTGGCCGCTCGTTATTCCGCTTGGCGTTTTCGCCGTGATGTTCTGGCTTTGGTGGACGCGCGGCCGCGATCCGGCGCGCCAGGCAATTGCTGTCCAATACGAACCGCCGGACAAGCTCACGCCCGGCGAATGCGGGACGCTCGTCGACAACGAAGCTGCGATGCGCGACATCACGGCCACGCTCGTCGATCTTGCCGTGAAAGGCTACATGACCATCGAGCAAACCGACGAAAGCCATTTGCTCGGCCTGTCGCATAGCAAAGCCTACACATTTCACCTCAAAAAGCCGGCCGCTGACTGGAACACCGCGCGCCCGCACGAGCAGCAAATGCTATCCGCCTTATTCGACGGTGGCGCGAATACAGACGTGAAGCTGTCGCAGCTTCAAAATCACTTTTACGCGAGTCTCCCCGCCATTCGAAATTCGATTTTTGACGCGCTGATGGCCGACGGTTACTACTTGCATCGCCCGGATACGGTGCGCCAATCATACATAGGAGGCGGAATCGTAATCGGCATCCTGATGATCGTCATAGGTGGCGCGGTAGCGAGCCGCTCTGCCGCGGCCGCTTTGCCGTGGATCGTCAGCGGCGTCATTTCCGCCGCGGTTATCTGTATTTTTGGCTGGTTCATGCCCGCGCGTACGCTCACCGGCGCGCGCACGCTGGAAAAGGTGCTAGGCTTCGAGGATTTTCTCGGGCGCGTGGAAGGCGACCGCATCGAGCGAATCGAACGTACGCCCGAGCTCTTCGAGAAGTATCTTCCGTATGCCATGGCGCTGCATGTCGAGAAAAAATGGGTGCAGACGTTTTCGGGAATCGCCATGCAGCCTCCGAGCTGGTATCAGGGCCCGTACGGCAGCGGTTTCGTTCCTTACATTTTCGTAAGCGACCTCAACATGATGTCCATGCAGGCCGCGAGCACCATGGTCTCCGCACCGCGAAGTTCCGGCAGCTCAGGTTTCGGCGGCGGAGGAATGTCCGGCGGCGGGTTCGGCGGCGGCGGCGTCAGCGGCTTCTAGAGAAAAAAACGCTCAAGTCGTTCCACACGCCCTTGCGCGCGGATTTATTTTGGCCCCTCCGCCGTTTTCGGTTGCCGCCATTTCCGAAACCACCCGTGCTCGCGTAGCCCCTCCTCGTCGATTTGCCGCGTCCAGGCGCTCAACAAACTCGCGCGATTCAAATACCCAACTAAGCGGAGAGGGTCCTCGCGGCTCACCACTGGCAGCCGGCCTACATCGCTTTGTAGGATTCGATGCAGCGCATCGACCGCGAGTTCGTCCGGATACGCGAGAACCGGTTTCTTCGTGCCTGCGTCAAGAACGGAACCGCGTCCTTTTGGATCCTTTTCGAGCGCGCGCAATAGATCGCCTTGGGTCACGATCCCTGCCAGCCGTCCATCAGCGCCCACAATCGGCAGTCCCTCGGTCACGTTGAAACCGGATTCTCGCCGGCTCATGCGTTCCGCCAGTTCTCCAACGGTCATTTCTGGCGCAATCGGCCGAATGTCTTTGCGCATCACTTCGCCCACGCGCACTATGTTCAGAACACCCGCTTCGAAATATTCCGGAACCATCAATCCTCGACGCGTCAGTTTGAGCGTCATGATCGAGCTCGGCAGGTATTTGAGTGCAATCATGTCCGCAATCACGCAGCCGAGCATCAGCGGCAGAATCGCGTTGTAATCGCGCGTGATCTCGAACGCAAAAACAATGAAAGTAAAAGTCGCGCGCGATGCGGCGCCGAACACCGCAGCCATAGCCACCAGCGCAAACGCTCCCGGCGAAAGATTCGCGCCCGGAATTATGTGATGCACGACGATCGCAAACGTGCCGCCAAGCGCTGCGCTCGACATGAACATCGGCGCAAGCAATCCTCCCGATGTCCCCGACCCGAGCGAAATTACCAGCGCCAGCGCTTTGAACACGGCGATCAGGATCAAGAGATTGAGCGCAAGATTGTTGTTCAGAATGTCAGAGATGGTGTCGTATCCCACGCCCAGCACGCGCGGAACGAAGAACCCGATGATCCCAAGCCCCAGCGCGCCGACCGCCGGATGCCAGAGATCTTCAATCGGCAGCCGCTCGAACTGGTCTTCCACCCAATACAGAACTTTTGTGAATCCGATCGCCGCGCCGCCGCAGAGCACGCCTAGCAACACATAATACGGCAGCCCGCGCAACGCATCGAAATTCACATTGCCCATCGTGAACATCGAGCGCTGCCCCAGCAGAATCGCGCGCACGCTGGTCGCGAGCGTGCTGGCAATCACTAGCGGAATAAACGAGCGGCTGCGAAACTCGAACAACAGAAGCTCGATCGCGAGGATCACACCTGCAATCGGCGTGTTGAACGTCGCGGCCATGCCCGCCCCGGCTCCGCATGCGAGGAGCACTTTGCGCTCAGCCGCTGTCGTTGAGATCACCTGCCCGATTAACGAGCCGATCGCGCCGCCCGTCTGAATGATCGGACCCTCCGCGCCAAATGGTCCGCCGGTGCCGATCGCAATTGCAGCCGAAAGCGGTTTAAGAATCGCAACCTTGGCTTCGATCCGGCTGCGCGACATCAGCACAGCTTCCATCGCCTCCGGAATTCCGTGTCCTTTGATTTTTGCGGAGCCGTACTTCGCCATGAAGCCAACGATCAAGCCGCCAATCGCCGGAATCAAGATTACCCAGGGCCCGAGCTGTGTGTGCTCCGGACTTCGAAAGTGAAACGACCATTCGTGGTAGTACGCAAGATTCGTAAAAAGTCCGATTAGATCGTAAAGAACGTATGCGACGAGGCCCGCAACAATTCCTACACCGGCCGCAAGCAGCGAAATGAACCCAATACGAAACCCAGCCGGAGGCTCGGGCCGAACGCGAGAAACAGGTGAAGTCGAACTTGCCACGCCAATCCCTCCTTTCCAAATGTGCGCATCGCCTCGCTGGACTCAACCGAGCGAATGTTTCGCTTTCCACCGCAAAGCTGCTAGCGGCGTGCTCTTGCTTTCTTCCTCGGGCGACGCGGTGGCGCTTTGGTGAATGCGCTCTGAAGGTTTTTGCCTGTGCCGCTGCACCCGTCCATGTGAATCGCTGAATCCAGCGCGCGCAGAAGCGTCGGCCCCGCCGAACGCAATTCCGCGCGGTGAGGCAGCGTAAGTTCGCGCAGCAATTTCTCTCCGCGCCGCGTCAGGCTCAGCAAAACCTCCCGGCGATCGCGCCGGCTGCGCGCGCGGCGAATCAATCCTTTCGCTTCGAGCCGCACGCTTAACTCAACCGCGCTGTGATGCTGAATCTGCAGCCGCTCGGAAAGAACGCCCACGGTCGCCCGCCGGCCTGGCGGCAAGCCCTTGATGGCCAGCAGCGCTTGATGTTGCTGGGGCTCGATTCCCGAGTCGCGCGCGGCTTGTTCGCTGAAACTTAGGAAGCGGCGAATTTCATAGCGGAAGTCCGCCAGTGCGCGGTAGTTCGTTGAATAGCCGCTCTTTCGTTGCATGGCATTTATATTATATCGTATTACGATATATATTTCAAAAGGAACGTGGACGCTGGTAGTGGGTCAGTCAAACTGACCCACTACCTGGACGCTACAAAGTTAGCCTAAGAAATCCCAGCCTGGAGGATAAATCATAAAGATAGTCGAGACCCGGAAGGAGGATAGTTCCAAAGAAAGAAAGCGTTACACGTTGTTGCGGAATGACTTCTGCGTTGTGTGTGCCGGTAACCGTTGCGCTTGTAGAACGCATGCGCGCCGTCGCGAATCATCGGAGGGCTTTCTTTAGAACGGCGATCTGCCCCGCGTGATACAGGTCGTGCTGGATCAGGCCGTGCACCATGAAGTAGATCGAATACTCTTCTCCCGCAGCTTTCTGCGCCAATTGCTCCTCGTGCAGCTGTTCGACGACGCCGCGCAGACGCCTGTGGCTCGCCGTCAGGTCTTCAAGCGCGCGTCTCCACGCCACCTCGCTCACTTCGAACAGGGGCGGCCAGTCGCGTTCGGCCGTCACGTCAACCACCGCTTCGCCGGCTGCGCGATGCTGCACGATCGTTTTCCACGCCGCGATGTGGTTCACCAGCTCCCAGATCGAGTGCGCGTTGGGAATCGGGTGCGCCGCTGCATCTTCCGATGTGATCCCGTCGACCAATTGCATTAGCGAAGGACCGTGCCACGCTTCTCCCGCAAACGCGCGGTCCATTTGGTCGAGAATTCTTTTGATTTCGCTCATCGCACGCCTCGCAAACTAAAACGCTTTATCGGAGTCGAGCAGAATCGTCACCGGCCCTTCATTCACGAGTTCTACCGCCATGTGCGCCTGAAACACGCCCGTTTCGACGCGCACGCCAAGCGCTTTTAGCGCCTGCACGAATTCCTCATACAGCGTCTTCCCTTGCTCGGGCGGAGCAGCCTGCAGAAAACTCGGCCGCCTCTGCCCGCGCGCGTCGCCATAAAGTGTGAATTGCGACACGGCAAGAATCGCGCCCCCCGAATCGAGAAGCGATCGGTTCATTTTTCCCTGCTCGTCGTTGAAGATTCGCAGGTTCACGATCTTGTCCGCCATCGACGCAGCCGTGGCGGCGGAATCTTCCCGCCCCACGGCTACCAGCACAAGGAGTCCCGGCCCGATTTCACCCTTCACGCGCGCCTCCACCGCCACGCTCGCTCGGCTCACTCTTTGCAGCACCGCCCGCATGAATTCCTTTCTCCTTCCCGCCTCCGCTTAATTCCCCGCCGCGCATCTTATTCCCCTAAAGGCGCGGCGCGCAAAGAGAGTTTCGACGCGGCCTCGGCGGCAGGTTGTTCTCACGCGCGGAAAAGTATGCTAGAACGAAGCGTCCCTGCGCGAAAGGCGGCAAATTGAAACTCGCTTTGATTGGCACGCACGGCGTCGGCAAGACCACCCTCGCGTACGAAATCTGCTCGCTACTGAAGAAAGCGGACTACAACGTCGAACTGGTCACTGAAGTCGCGCGCCAATCCCCGTTCCCGGTAAACGCCGCCACCACGCTCGAAGGCCAGCTCTGGATCCTGCACGCCCAAATCGCCGCCGAACTTAGCGCTTCCCGGCACGCGCCCCATGTGATTTGCGATCGCGCCGTCCTCGACAACTATTGCTACCTCGTGAACAAGTTTGGCCGCCAACCGCATCTCGAGTCCTGGCTCGCGTGGTGGATGGATTCCTACTCGCTGCTGATCGGCGTGCCCCCCGTCGAAGCCGGGATCATCGCCGACGGATTCCGCTCCGAAGATCGCGCGTTCCAGCAGCGCATTCACGAGTTCCTCACACAATTGCTCGCAACCCCGCCATTCAACAAGATTCGCGCGCCGGTAATTTGGCTCGTAGCGGGCGACCGCCGCGTTTGGGCCGAGCGCATTTTCGCAGCCGCTGCTCCGTTGCTCGAAGCAAACTCTTCAGTCCAGGCCCGCGACGCGGCCGCCAAATAGCTCGAACCCAGATCACATGAGCAAGACTGCATCCGCGTCTCCCGCTTCGAGCCCGCCTTCAAAACGTTGGCTTACGGCGGGCGTTTGGGGTATCGGCCTAGCCAGCTTGTTCTCCGATTGGGGACACGAAGCTGCCACCGCAATCCTTCCCGCGTTTCTCGCCAGTATCGGCGCACCAGCTTTCGCGCTTGGTGTGATCGAAGGCGTTTCCGACGGCCTGTCGAGCTTTGCGAAATTGGGCGGCGGGTGGATCGCAGACCGCCCACAATGGCGAAAGCCTGCCGGGTTCATCGGCTACCTCGCCACCGGACTCTCGACTTTCGGCTATGCCTTCGCGCACACCTGGCCCACGGTGCTCGTAATACGCGCCGCCGGTTGGTGCGGCCGCGGCGGCCGGGGCCCATCTCGCGACACTCTTCTCGCTGGTTGCGTCACCCCGGGGCAGGAAGGACGCGCGTTCGGTTTCGAGCGCGCGATGGATACGCTCGGCGCGGTGCTCGGGCCTCTTTGCGCCACCGCCCTGCTCGGCGTGCTAGGCGCGCGCGGCGTGCTGCGGTGGACTCTTGTTCCCGGAATCGCGGCCGCGATAGTGTTCGCGATCCTAGCCCCGGCGGGAAAACGTGACAACGCGCAGCATGCCCCGAGCTTTGCTTCGAGCTTGGCGCAACTCCCCAAGAAGTATTCGCGGTTTCTCGCGGGAGTTTTTGCTCACGGCATCGGCGACTTCGCTCCAACGCTCCTCATTCTTCGCGCGATTCAAATTCTAACGCCGCGCCTGGGCTCTGCACGAGGCGCCACCTACGCAGTCGCCCTCTACACTTTTTTTAACATTGTCAGCGCGGCGGTGTCTTATCCGGTTGGAGCGCTCGGCGACCGCATCGGCAAGCGTGGACTACTCGCGCTGGGATACCTGGTGGGCGCGCTCGGATTCGCAGGGTTCATCTTTGTACCGCCCACAATTCCGGTGTTAGCGATGCTCTTCGGACTCGCAGGTATTCACGTCGGCGTGCAGCAATCGCTTGAAAAATCGCTCGCTTCCGAATTGTTACCCGCCCAGATCCGCGGTTCAGGTTTCGGCGTTCTCGCAGCCGTAAACGGCGTGGGTGACTTGGTGTCGAGCATCGTGGTCGGCGCGCTGTGGTCAGCCGTAGGCACAACCGCCGGTTTCGTCTACGCAGGAGTTTTCGCTTTGCTCGGAGCGATCCTGATTTATCGCTGGCGCTGAGGCCTTTTGCGCTTCGAGCGCCTCGCGGATGCGCGTGATACCCTCGGCGCCCTCTGGCAGCTCGGGCAGAAATAACTGCTCCGCCCCGCCACAATCACGCGGCGAATCAACGCCCGGCAACGGAAACACTTCTTTCCCTCGCGCTGGTACACGCGATGGCGCAACTGAAATTCGCCCGGCTGGCCTTCGGAATCCACGTAGTCGGAAATCGATGACCCGCCGAGCCGAATCGCCTCCGAAAGCACCTCGCGCATCGCGCGATAAACCCGGCGCACTTCCTCGACCGTCAGATTTGCGCCGATTCGCGCCGGATGAACGCGCGCGCGAAAGAGGCTTTCGTCCGTATAGATGTTCCCCATTCCGCGCAGTACATGCTGATCCAGCAGCAGCGCCTTAATCCGCGCGCCACGCGAAGAAATCTGCGCGCGAAATTCTTCTTCGCTCGCCTCCAGCGGCTCAAGGCCCAAAACACCGAGAACTTCCTCGCGCGCGCCTGCTTCCAGAATCGCAATTCGCCCAAAGCGGCGAATATCCGTGTACCGAATTTCCCGCCCATCGTCGAGCGCGAGAAACGCATGCGTGTGCGCGGCCACGTCAGCGTCCGGCGCGCAAGTAACGATCTGTCCCGTCATCCCAAGATGGACGAGCAACGATCGCTCGCGGCTCGTCCCATTCGAAGATTCCAGATCCATCACCAGAAATTTCCCCACGCGCCGCACCGCGGAAATCAAGCTTCCCGGTAAATGTTTCTCGAGTGCCGCTGGATCGTCGATGAAATCCGTCTTGCCCAGGCGCACGTCGAGAATCCGCCGTCCCGGCAGCACTCTTCGCAGCCCGCGCGCAACTGTTTCCACTTCCGGCAGCTCCGGCATATTTTCCTTTTCAGAAATGTAGCACAGGGTTGACCTCGAAGCATCCTGCCGCCGTTGTGCTACACTCCCGCGCTTCGCAGCATTTTGCCAGCGGGGGAATCACATGACTAAACTTTTTCTTCGAATTCTGTTCGTCGTGCTTTTCGCCTCGCCCGTCTGGGCGCAGACTGTTGCGATTCGCGCGGGCAATCTGATCGATCCCGCAACCGGAACCGTTGCCAAGAACCAGATCATCCTCGTTAAAGACAAAAAGATCCTGGAAGTAGGTCCGAACGTTGCGATTCCAAATGGCGCCGAGACCGTGGACCTGTCAAGCGAATGGGTGATGCCCGGAGTCATGGACGCCCACACGCACATCACTCAAAGCGTGCAATACTTCCGCGAACTCGATGCGAACTACCTCCGCGAAGACACGCCTCTGCGCGCTCTCCGCGGCCTCTGGACGGGACAAACTCTTCTGAACGCCGGCGTCACCACGGTCCGCGACGTCGGCAACGACGCAAACTTTGCCGCCGTTGCGCTCCGCAAGGCGATCGACCGAGGCTGGTTCGTCGGTCCCACCGTACTGACCGCCGGAAAAATCATCGCCCCGTTCGGGGGACAATCCAGCGGCATCCCTCAGGAAATCGGCCCCTTCTGGCAATTCGAATATTATGACGCGGACAACGTCAACGAAATCCGTAAGGCCGTCCGCGAGAACATCTACTACGGCGCCGACCTGATAAAGCTCGTCGCCGACAACAGCGCCTATCACTACTCGGTCGATGAAGTCCGCGCCGCGGTCGATGAAGCTCATCACGCGGGACTCGCGGTCGCGGTTCACGTCCTCGGAAGAGAGGCGGCTTCGAATGTCATTGAAGCGGGCGTGGACTCCATCGAGCACGGTTTCTTTCTCACCGACGACCAGCTCCGCCGCATGAAGGAAAAAGGCATGTTCCTTTCCGGCACCGATTTTCCGACGGCGCATTTCGAAGCCGGCGAGTTTTCAAATGCGAAGCTGATAGGCGCGACCATCATCGATCGGCTCAGCCGCGCGTACAAAATCGGCGTCAAGATGGCCTTTGGCACGGACATCGTCACCGACGCGCCGAACGAAACGCGCGCGGACATGACCTGGGATTACCTCGCTGTCTGGCGCGCCGCCGGCGTCCCTCCCGCCGAAATCCTCAAGTGCATGACCACGAACAACGCCGAGCTCTTTCGCATTTCGAGAGAACGCGGCGCCATCGCCAAGGGATTGTTCGCGGACATCATCGCCATGCCCGCCAGCCCTCTCGAAAACATCGAATCCCTCCGCAAGGTAGATTTCGTTATGAAAAACGGCGCAATCGTAAGGAAGTCCAAATAACTGGTAGGCTTCGGGCGATAAATACAGTCTGCGTATCCTACCCACGGCGCTTGCGTTTCTTTTCCTCTTTCAAGAGCGTTTCGAGTTCGATTCCTTCACCGGCATCAAGCTGCTTTGCGGCTCGCCGGAGCTTTGCGCGCCAGTCCGGATACGACATCTCGTCAAGGGCAATCAAATAGCCTTCAAAGTCCTCCGCGGAAGCGAGGATCGCCGCGGCTCTGCCACGTTGCGTGATGATGATAGGCACGCCCGTCGCGCGAACCCGTTCCACAAATTTCTTGGTTTTCTGCTGCAGATCTGTAATTGGGATGATGTTTCGCACGGGGCACTCTCCTACCTAAGTTTAGACCTTGGTCTAAACTCAGGTCAAGTTTTTGGCTGCCGGCTCCGGCGCAGGCCGTCGACGCCCCAAACTTCTCCGGCCCTCGTCGCGAAGAAAATTGCGAACAGCAGCAGCAGCGGCAAATGATCTAAATTCGCGCCGATATATTGCCACGCAGGCGCATCGTGGCCCGGCGCGAACCACGTCGCCAGCGCCATGTTGATCATCAGCACCGCCCCCGCAATCGACGCCGGCCGCACCAGCAAACCAAGCACCAGGCTCAACCCGATTGCCAACTCGCCGAATGCCACTATCCGCGCGCATAGCACCGGGTGTACGAGAGCGAAATCTACTAGTACCGGCTTGTAGAAGCCGACCGGCATGTTGCCGTCGACGTACCCGCGAATCCATTTTTCAAACCCACCGTAAGCCCATGCCGGCCCGGCCACCTTATATTCCGCGAAGAAAAGAAAAAATATCCCCGTCACGATTCGCGTCACCGCGATCGTCTTTCCGGCGAAGTTGTCGGCGTTCTCACGCATCATTTCTCCGGAAGGACGGCGAACACGCGCACAGGCCCGCCCGAACCGCCTTCGAGTTTCATGGGCGCGGCGATCAGAAATGCTCCCGCTTCCGGCACGTAATCCATGTTGGCAAGATTTTCAAGATTGTAGAGTCCCGCCGGTAGGTCCACGCGATGCACTTCGAAGTCTTTCGAAGCCCCGTAATCAATACTCAACGTATCGGTCCCGAGTCCCACGGCGCCGCGCTCGATCAGCAATTTCGCCGCGTTCACCGAGTACCCGGGAAAATGCATCACGCCTTTCGTGTCCATGTTGCGGTATCGCGTCTGGTCCGGCCAGCGCGACGACCATCCCGTCCGCAACAGCACAATCGACCCCGGCGTAATGCGTCCGTGCTGCGCCTCCCATTTCTCCACGCGCACCACCGTCAACCGATAGTCGGAATCCTTCGCAGACTCCTGCCGAACGTCGATCGTCACGGCCGGGCCGAAAAAATGCGCCTCGGGAATTTCATTCAAGAAAGCCTTCCCAGGAGGAAAATGCGCCGGAGCGTCCATATGCGTGCCGTAGTGTTCGAGCATGCGAAAGCTGCGCGTAAAATATCCGTCTTTTTCCACCGTGGCGTTGATCTTCGCTTCAAACGGGTGCTCGTCGCCCGGCCACGCCGGCAATTTGTCGTTGATTGCGTACGTCATGTCCACCACGCGCGTTTTCCCATCCGGAATCCCGCTCAGCCGGTCGCGCGACTTCGATGCGCTTTGCTTCTGCCCGCCCAGTGTTAACACTGCACACATCGCTGCAATCGCGCACCCGGCAAAAACAGTTCTCCGCATATCGAATCCTCCTCGCGGAGGCTATTCTATTCGACTTTCGATATTAGATTTCAGATTTTGAATTTGAGATTTTCAAATTTCAAATCTCAAATTTCAGAATTTCAAATTTCAGATTCTGCATTTTAGATTTAGATTTCGGTTTCGATTTCAAATTTCAAATCTTAGATTTCCGGCTTCCGGTTTTAAGGCAGAGGAATGCCGGGCGATGCAACGATCCCAGCCATGCGCAGGATTTCCGCGTACTCTTCATCCGCGAGCGGACAAATCGTCAGCCGCGTGTTCTTGAGGAATTTAATTTTCCGCAGCAGCCGGTTCTCGCGCAACTCCACCAGCGTCACCTGGCGAGGCAGCCGCTCAATCGCCCGCAAATCCACCACCAGCTTCTTCGAATCGTCCTCGTGCGGATCGGGGTAAGGATCGCGGCTCACTTCAGCCAGCGCGTACACCGCGTGCTCGGCCTTCCCGTGGTAGCACAACGCCCGGTCTCCCTTATGCACCTGCTTTAGTTGCCGCAGCGCGTCGGGACGGCTCCCGCCATGCCTCCACATTTCCTTGCCCTTCACGAACAGGGTATCCCAGTGGTAGACCCGTGGGTCCACGGCGAGTATCCAACGTCTTGGTTTGGTAGGTACTTGCGTCGTCATTCGCAAAATCTGTCGCGCGCACTATACACGCACAGCGCCCAAAATGAAGCATTTTGTGTCGGAATTTTGCAGCAGCGGAAGGCCTGGGTCCCCGCGGAAAGGAGCTTCTAGGCGTTATCGACGAAAATATCGTCCCCGCGAACCTCGACCGGGAACGTTTCAACGCCCACAGCAGGGTTATTGACCAATTTTCCCGTCGTCACGTCGTATTGCCAGCCATGCCACGGGCAGGTGACGACCGTTCCATTCAACTCGCCTTCACCCAACGGCCCGCCGCGATGCAGGCATACGTTATTGATAGCACAGAGTTTACCGGCGCAATTCGCCAGCGCCACCACTTTCCCGTCCAGCGCGTACTCCCGAATCGTGCCTTCGGGAATCTCTTCCTTCTTCGCTGCTCTCACAAATGCCATCGTCGGTTCCTCTGTCGAGCGTAACTCGTCTTATCGAGGCGCAGGCGTCTGCGCCACCATCACGCCGCTCTTAAAATCCTCGACCATCTCCGGCAGCAGCCGCACTTCGGTCGGCCGCTTCGCCAGCGTCATCTGGTCGATCTTGTCCTGAAGCTTCAGCAGCGCGTAAAACAGCCCTTCGGGCCGCGGCGGGCACCCAATCACGTAGACGTCCACTGGGACGATCCTGTCCACGCCCTGCAGCACCGAATAAACGTTGAACGGTCCGCCCACGCTCGAGCACGCGCCCATCGAAATGCACCATTTCGGGTCCGGCATCTGGTCCCACACCCGCTTCAGCACCGGCGACATCTTCAGCGTCACCGTGCCCGCCACAATCATCAAATCCGCCTGCCGCGGCGATGGACGAAACACCTCCGCGCCGAACCGCGCAATATCAAATCGCGAAGTCGTCGACGCAATCATTTCGATCGCGCAGCAAGCCAGACCAAACGTCAGCGGCCAGATCGCGCTCTTGCGCGCCCAGTTGAAAACGTAATCCACCGTCGAAAGCACGTAGCTGCGTTCAAACCGGTTGTCGATAACTCCCATACCTCTCCTGTAGCCTCGCGAAGCACGCGAGTATAACAAATCGCGCACGCCCGCCGTTAGCCCTTTGCAAACCCTCTCGGCGATACATGAGTTCATTTACTCGTACTTAGGGCCTTATCACCGCCCTTCTAACTTCTTCCGCTGATTGGTATTTTTCTTCCTGTGTTTCATCGTCAACCAGGAATCGTGGCGTTTTCCGTTCTCGGACTTTTTAGCAACTCGAGTAAGGAGATGCAATTATGAACCGGAGAAATGTGTGCGCGCTCCTGGCGGTCGCTTTGCTCGCTTTTCTCTTCACCCACCAGCTGGCTGCCGGCGACAACGACAAGAACTCGCCCATCATCCCCCAGCTCACTCCGTCGCCCACTTTTTCCGATTCCACGGTTCCCCCCAACGGCGACCTGAATCCCTACGGCGTCGCCTTCGTCCCCAAGGGATTTCCTCACGGCGGCCCGCTTCACCCGGACGACATCATCGTCTCCAATTTCAATAACAGCGCGAACCTCCAGGGCACCGGCACCACCATCGTGCGCGTCAACGACGGCGGCGCGCCCACTCTTTTCTTCCAGGGCCAGCAGGGTCTCGGCCTCACCACCGCCCTCGGCGTTCTCAGCCGCGGTTTTGTCCTCGTCGGTAATTTGCCCAGTCTCGACGGTTCCGGAAAATGCACCGCCGAGAGCGGCCCCGGACAAAACGTCGGCCAAGGAGGCCTGCTCGTAATCGATAAAAACGGAAACCTCGTGACCACGCTCGCCAGCGCCACCCTTCTCAATGGTCCCTGGGACTTGACGCTCAAGGATGAAGGCCACCACGCGCGCGTATTCGTCGCCAACGCTCTCAGCGGCACTGTCACGCGGCTCGATCTGCGCATCACCGAACATCGCGGCGGAGAAGCCGCCAAGAATGGCGACGGCAAAACCGAAGAACCAGTCGTCATCGAAAAGTCCACGCAGATTGCCTCGGGCTACGTTCACCGCTGCGACCCCGCCGCCTTTGTCGTCGGGCCCACGGGCGTTGCGCTCGATGAGGAGAAAGATATTCTCTACGTCTCCTCCACCGGCGATAACGAAATTTTCGCCATCCACAATGCCAGCGAACGCACCTCCGACGCCGGCACCGGCCATCTCGTTGTCCAGGATTCGGTTCACTTGCACGGCCCGCTCGGCCTGGTTGTTGCTCGCAACGGAGATTTGGTCTCGACGCAGGGCGACGCCGTGAACCCGGACCCGGCCCAGCCTAGCGAAGTCGTCGAATTCACAGCAGGGGGAAAGTTCGTGTCCGAGTTTTCGGTTGATCCCACCGCCGGCTCGGCCTTCGGCCTGGCGCTTCGCTCGCATGGCGCCGGCTTCGTTTTCGCCACCGTGGACGACAACACCGCCGTCCTCGATATTTGGGTGGTCCACTAAGTCACGAATCGCAGGATCTTTTGAGTCGGCGCGCAGCACGCTCCTGCGGGCCAGTCTGTGCCTACGGAAGTTTGACAACCCCACCGCTGAAACCTACACTAGCCGCAAGAGTCCCAGCGGAGGCGATTCTGTGCCGACTCGCCAATGCCCCTACTGCGGAAAGCTTATCTCCGCCCATCTGGTTGAGTGTCCCCATTGTCACGAAACAATTCCGGAGACTCGCGTCAGTGCCCCTGTGCGCTCGAACACCGGGCGTAAAAAAATTCGCCAGGGACTCCTGTACATGCTTCTAGCTGCCGTGATCCACTACTTCGCAGGCGGTTACAGCGCGATGCAACTTCCCTACCCCATTCAGCCCGTGGTGACCGTCTATCTCGCGCCCTTGCTGTTCCTGGGCGGTCTGGGCCTGAGTCTTTATGGCTATTTGCACCGTAATGATTGAGACGCTTAGCAAAGAGGAGCGGGTTACTGGCGGACGGCATGAAGCGCGATGGCGAGGACTTTGCCGTATCGCCTGAAATCGGGATCGGTCGTGAAGATAGCCCAGTCCCGCTTCATCGCCACAGCACAAAGAAACACGTCGACAACCGTAACGACGATTCCCCGGGCGCGGCACTGATTGCCGGCTCGAGCGGCCTCTTCGTGGTCGGAGGTCGAGATCCGCTCGTCGGGAAACGAGCGCAAGTGAAGACGGAGCTTTTCATACTGCTCCGCTGTGCGGATGCCGGACAGCAACTCTTGCCGAACCAAGCCCACCATCCTCGCGCGCCCCTCGCGAATCAGCTCCGACAATTCCGTTACCAGCAACTTTTCGGCGCCGCTCAGTTGTGCAATGTTCCGGCGCAGCGCCAGCGACCACACCGAAGTATCGACCAGAACGTTCAAGCGCGCTTCGCCTTGCGCTCACGTTTGTAGTCGTACTTGGGTTCGTACGCGATTTTGCCGAACAGCGACAAAATCTTCTGCTGCTCGCGGTGCCGGATGTACTCCTCCAGCGCTGCATTGACAGTCTCTTTCTTGGTGCGATGCTTCCCGATCTTCTTTGCTTGCTCCAGGAGGCGGTCGTCGATAGCCAGGTTCGTGGGCATGATTCCCCTATGTGTAGCATGCTACACATATCTGTGTGTAAACGCAATACTCCGCCACGCGAAGTTGGCAATGACAACGTAGCGCGGCCACATCCGCACTCGGCCCAGCCTGCTAAAATCTCCAAACAGAATGTCGACTAATAAAGACCTCCGGTTTGCTGTTCCCACCGCAGGCGAGGTGTCCGCCATTCTTTTGCGGCCTCCGGACGCACAGTGTCTATTGGTGCTGGCGCACGGAGCAGGCGCGGGAATGAATCATCCATTCATGCAATCTCTCGCGAATGAACTCGCGGCTGCGAACGTAGCCACGCTCCGATTCCAATTTCCTTACATGGAGCAGCGGCGCAAGCTTCCCGACCGGCCGCCCGTGCTCACGGCTGCGATTTTCGCGGCTGTGAACGTTGCGTCGAAAGAAGCGCCCAACCTGCCGCTATTTGCGGGAGGGAAATCGCTCGGCGGGCGAATGACTTCTACCGCTGCCTCGCAGCAGCCGCTCGGAAGCGTTCGCGGGCTGGTTTTCTTCGGCTTCCCGCTGCACGCGCCGAATCAGCCGGGAACGAAGCGCGCCGAGCACCTTCGCGAAGTCAGCTTGCCCATGCTTTTCTTCCAGGGAACGCGCGACGCATTCGCCGATCTAAAACTCCTGCACCCCATCTGCGCCGGCCTCGGCGCGCGCGCGACGTTGCACGTGATCGAATCAGCCGATCACTCGTTTCACGTCCCGAAAAGCTCCGGCAGGACCGATGAGGATGTTCTTCAGGAATTGGCT
>Ga0210394_10003698_pt1 | contig 18758 bp, 17 predicted proteins | sample IncBWC12MmetaG_FD_160121 | JGI IMG/M metagenome (GOLD analysis project Ga0210394, IMG submission 160121) | Forest soil microbial communities from Barre Woods Harvard Forest LTER site, Petersham, Massachusetts, United States - Inc-BW-C-12-M | ecosystem: Environmental > Terrestrial > Soil >... | reverse complement strand
CCGCGTCAGTTGCTGCGTCACGTTGCGGCGCACGGGCTCCGCGCCAATCGAGCGAAACCAGCGTCGCAGGCGCTGGCCCGGCGAGCTCTTGCCGGTTTGTTCGGCGCGCACGGTGAGCGTCACGGTGCGCGGCTGCGTCAGATCGAACGCAACCTGGGCGGCGGAGCCGTAGCGGCGCTCCGGGTCGACTTCCAGGCAGTGCAGGATGATCTCCTGCAGCCACGGCGGGCACTCCGGGTTCAGTTGGCGCGGGGAGGGCGGCGCCTGATACAAGCGCTTCCTCAACCCGGAAATCGAGGTCGGCGTGCCGAAGGCGCGGTGACCTGTGATCAGGTGATATAGAACCGCGCCAAGCGCGAAAAGGTCGCTGCGCGGATCGTCGCGCACCTGCAGCACCTGCTCGGGAGACATGTACGGCGCGGTTCCGAGCGGCAGGCGGAATTCCTCCGCCAGCAGGTCCGGCAGCCTTTCATGGCGCGCCAGCCCGTAGTCGATCAGCACGACCTGGCCAATCGGGCGAAACAGGATGTTGCTCGGCTTCAAATCGAGGTGAATCACGTGCTGATGGTGCAGATCGTCCAGCGCCTCGGCGACCGCGGCGCCGATCGCAGCGACCTTGGCTGCGGGCAGCGGCGCCTGCTCCAGCGTGGGCCGCAACGAGTCGCCCCCGATGTATTCCATCACGATGTACGGCTGCGCCTCGAAGCCGCCGGCCGCCACGAAGCGCGGAACATGAACGCCGCTCAGCAGCGGCATGATCATCTGCTCGACTTCGAAGCCGACGATCGTGGTCGGATCGTCCTGGATCGCGGGCACTTTCATCACGACCGGCAAGTCGAGATCCGGCCGCGCAACGCGCCAGATCGATGCCATGCCGCCGCGGTGTAGATGCTCCAGAAGTTCGAACCCATCGATCCGCTGGCCAGGTGCCAGCGGCACCAAACTCACAGGTGGCCCCCGGTCAGCAGCAGCTTGGCCAGGTGCGGCGGCAAACCGGCGTCGATCACTTTGCGCGCAGCCTGCTCGTGATCGTACGGAACGCGCCAGTACGTCAGCATATTGGTCAGCTCGTCGAACGTCGCATAACAGGCGGCCGGGTTGCCGTCGCGCGGCTGACCGACCGACCCGGGCAGCACCAGCCAGCGGCGCGCGGGCGACAGCGGAATGGGCGAGCCGGGGATCGGCGCAAAAGTCTCCACCCGCTGCGTCAGCCCCATGTGATACAGCATCGGCTCGTGCATATGTCCGCAGAACGTGATGCGCGAGCGAGCCACCCGCATGCTGCGACCGGCCTCGAATGGGCCGAACACGTACTCGAAGTGCCCCGGGTCCCAGCCGTTGGCGTGCACGTACAGGCAGGGGCCGTCCTCCGCCGTCAGTGGAAGCTGCATCAGAAAATCGAGGTGCGCCGACGTCAGGCGCTCGCGCGTCCAGTCGATGCAATGTTGCGCGCCGGCGTTCAGCCGCCCGTCCAACGTGCCCAGCGCCGCGGCATCGTGATTGCCCAGCAGCGCAATGGCGCCACGTCCAGCATGCTCGATCAGCCTGTCGAGCACCCATTCAGGGTCCGCCCCGTAACCGACAAAATCGCCCAGGAACACGAACTGCTCGGCCCCGCGCTCCGCCGCGTGCGCCAGGCAGGCCTCGAAAGCCTCCCGGTTGGCGTGTATGTCGGTCATCAGCGCGATCGTCATGGCGCCTCGCTTGTAAACCGCCTTTTACGGCATTCTTAAAAGGCTCCGCTGATCCCTTTCGCCTTTCGGACACGGAAAGACGAAAAAATTCGCTCAAGCGGCGCGTCCCTGCGGGGACCGCTCAACATGCCACAGGATAGCCTTGATCGGCAGAAAGTCCGACAGGTCTGTGCTTAATTCTGCTTGCGGATCAGCGCGGCCTTAGGTTGTGCGTTGACGACCGCTTCTTCCATCAGTTTCCTGCGTTGAGATGGATCCGCATCGATCAGGCGTGTCACGTACGACGCCGGGATGTCGCCGTAGCTCCGGCGCTCGGGGCGGTAAGTCGACCAGCGCCACCCGTGGTCCATTAGCCACTTCCACAACTCGTCGCTCATTCCGGCTTGAACCACCATTCGAACCCGCTTGTGAACGTGCACCACCTGCGATCCGATGCGCGGCTTGCCGCTGCGCTCGGGCACCATGCGCTCCATGCGCTGACCCTTCATGCGGAGCAAGCGGATGCGCAACGAATTCAGCAGGCTCATCGGAAAAGGCGCTACCGGGTTTGGGACTTAAGAATTGGCCGTCTCCTCGCCAAATTTAACACCGTCGCGCGCAGGTTCGCACGAACGGCCCCGAGACCATGGTGGCCTCACGATTATGGAAGGCTAAAGCACGGCCGCAACCCAGTCCCGTACCGCACTCGGCGTGGCATCCGTCTGCGCAGGCCGGTGCCGCGGCCGGCGATGCAACACCTCGTGAGCGATCTGCCTAATCTGCCAAAGCGATTCGCGAGCTACTGCGGCCATCTCGGCGTGCACGATCGGCGGTGCCTCGCTCGCGACCCGCTCGGCAAGCTTGCGCTGAAGAGCGCGAAGCGCGCCGCGTGGATCGGCGTCGGTCTGTGGACCGGCGTCACGTTCGTGGGGCTTTTTACGCCGATCCGCGAACTCGCCGCCTCGGTGCGTTCGGGTTGGGGACCGTCGCGGCGCACATCGCGGGCTGGCGATCCCGCCGGTCGGGTGGCTTGCGTCGTTCTGCCACGCGTGAAAAAGCGATGGAAATGCGCCGAGCGCTTGAAATGTGGCATTCTTTGCAATCGCGGCGTCGCCGATAACCCAAAGCTCCAAACCCCGGTGACTTCGCGCTTCAGGTGACCGAGGACTTCGGACCGCGTAGAGCGACTGTGGGTTTGCATGAGGCCCCGCAGATGGCGGGTCTACTGCGCGTTTTCACGAGGCGGCACGTCGTGAACGCGCCTCGCCCGCTCGCAGTTCAAATGGCGGGGCTGCTGGCCTCGGCGACCGCTCTGGGTGTTCTTGCCTGGCTGCTGGGCGGCCAGGAGCGCGAGGTGGTGCTTCCGATCCTGAGCCTTCTGGTTCCCGCCACTGTCGCTGTCGGCTTGCTGCTGCTTCGGCAGCAGCGGATTCGGCAAGCCACCCAGGAAACGCTCCAAAGCGTGCAGGCGCGCGTCAGTGGCATCGCCGAATCGGCGATGGACCCGATCATCTCGGTCGACGAAAACCAGCGGATCGTGCTGTTCAATGCGGCCGCCGAGCGTGTGTTTCAATGGCCGCGCGGCGCCGTGCTGGGCCAGCCGCTCGACATGCTTCTTCCGCCCCGCTTTCACGATGCACACCGAGCCCACCTCACCCAGTTTCGCGATACCGGCGCGACCTCGCGGCGCATGGGCGGGTTCGGCGCCTTGACCGCTGTGCGTGCCAATGGCCAGGAATTTCCGATCGAGGCATCGATCTCGCAGCACATCGAGGCGGGTCGCAAGGTGCTGACCGTGATCCTGCGCGACGTCACCGAGTGGGTCAGATCCGAGGCGATGCTGGAGCGCAGCCAGGCTCGGTTGCGCGGAATCCTCGATGCGGCGATGGACGCCATCGTCACCGTCGATCAACATCAGAAAATCGTGTACTTCAACGCCGCCGCCGAAAAGATGTTCGGTTGCTCGCAGGACCAGGCTGTCGGTGGGGCGCTCAGCTGGTTCATACCGGATCGTTTCCGACCGGCCCACGCGGAGCATGTGGCGCAATTCGGCGCAAGCGGCATCAGCTCGCGACGGATGGGTGGATCGCTCGTGGTGACGGGCCTGCGCCGCAGCGGCGAAGAGTTTCCGATCGACGCATCGATTTCCCAGCTCAGCGATGGCCAAGCGAAGTTCTACACGGTGATCCTGCGCGACGTGTCGGAGCGCGTGCGCGCCCACGAGGCGCTCGCGCAGTCCAAGGAGGAACTGCGCGAACTGGCTGGCGCGGCGAGCTCGGCCCGGGAGCAGGAGCAAAGCCGGATCGCGCGCGAGCTGCACGACGAACTCGCCCAAGCGATGTCGGCGCTGAAGATGGACATCAAGTTCATACGCGACGGCCGGTCGGCGACCGATGCCTTTACCGGCAAACGCCTCGACCGCATGGAGGCGCAGATCGACTCGACCATCGCCGCGATGCGCCGGATCGCGGCCGACCTCAGGCCGCTGGCGCTCGACGATCTTGGCCTGATTCCTGCCATCGAGTCCCTGGCCCAGGATTTCCAGCGGCGCACCGGGATACGCTGCGAGCTCGCCTTGGGCGATCCTGACCTGGCACTGCCAGGATCGCACGCGACGGGGGTATTCCGGATCGTGCAGGAGTCGTTGACCAATGTGGCCAAGCACGCTAAGGCGTCGACCGTCGAAATCATCGTCGTCACGGACGACAGTGAGATCGCCGTCACGGTGCGCGACGACGGCGTCGGGTTTTCCACTTCGACCCCGCGCAAGCCGCAGTCGTACGGCCTGCTCGGTGTGCGCGAGCGAGCCTATCTGCTGGGGGGTGTAACGCGCATTGTCAGCGCTCCGGGCGAGGGCACCGAGGTCGAGGTGAGGTTGCCGTTGCAGAGCGGGGATCCCGCATGATCCGGATCGTGATCGCCGACGACCACACGATCCTGCGCGAGGGGCTGCGCCAGCTCCTGGAGGCTGCGGGCGACTTCCAGGTCGTGGGCGAGGCGCGCGACGCTCAGGAAACGATCCAACGCGTGCGTGATCTGGACTTCGATGTGTTGCTGCTCGATGTCTCGATGCCCGGCCGCAGCGGGATCGATCTGATCAAACACATCCGCGGCGAACGCCCGCGCTTGCGCGTTCTGGTGCTGAGCATGCACCAGGAGCACCAGTACGCGGTGAGGGCGATCCGGGCTGGTGCATCGGGCTACCTGACCAAGGAGACTGCGTCGCGCGATTTGACCACCGCCCTGCGCAAGGTCGCTTCGGGCGGCGCCTACATCACGCCCGAGGTGGCCGAGCACCTGGCGTTGGGCGCGATGCCGCAGACCGACGCGCCGCCGCATACGACGCTGTCCGATCGTGAATTCCAGGTGCTGCATTTGCTGGTGTCGGGCAAATCCGTGTCGGAGGTGGCCGAAGGGCTGAATCTGTCGATCAAGACCATCAGCACGCACAAGGCACGCCTGATGCAGAAGCTTGGCGTTGCCAATTCGAGCGAGCTGTTCCGCTATGCCATGGAGCATCGCCTGACCGACGACGGCAGCCCCGGGTAGCGCCAGGGCAAGGTAAGAGTTTTCCTACCCTGGCGACAGGAAGTTTTCCGTTGCCTTCATTCGGAGGACGCTGACGATCCGATTCAGCCCTTGCCGATGGTTGCCTGTCGACCGCAGAGTGATAGTGGCGTTATGCAGAACCGGCATTTCCGCCATTTGGACACGAAGAGGCCGCTGATGAGGTCGATCCCCCTTGCCCTTGGCGTGTCATCGCTGATGGTCGCTGCGTTGCACGCTCAGGAGCCGGCGCCCGATTCGATCACCGTGGAGCGGGCGGTCCACGTCTGCGCGGCGTGCCACGGCGAAGAAGGGCGCAGCGACGCTCCCGTCTATCCGAGCCTCGCCGGCCAGATGCCCTTGTACATCATCGCTCAGCTGCGCGACTTCCGGGCGCAGACGCGCGCCGAAAGCGACTGGCAAGCCTACATGTGGGGAGTCTCGGCGCTGCTGGACGATTCAACGATCTCGGGATTGGCCTCCTACTATGCCCAGCAGAAGCCGGCGCCCGGCAAAGGCGGCGATCCCAGGCTGATCGAGGCAGGCCGCAAGCTCTACGAGCAGGGCGTCCCCGCGCGCGGGGTGCGACCCTGCGCATCGTGTCATGGCGATAATGCCGAGGGAGCCTCCGTCTTTCCACGGCTTGCCGGGCAACACGCCGACTACGTGCTGCGCCAGCTCAAGGTGTTCCGTACGCGACTGCGGCCGCACGGCGTCATCATGGCAGACGAGACTCGAAACTTGACTGACGTCGAAATGCGCGCACTCGCGCAGTACGTTCAATCGCGTTGAGTTGAGGCAGCCCGCGCCCGCGCGGCCGCCGATTGCAGCCAGGCCGGGATCGATCCAGCCGATGGGTTGAACGAGTCGCATCGTCGCGACTCGTGTCGTCCGAATATCCATTCCCGCTTTCGAAGTTACGTCGATTGATTCGACGCCAATGATTTCTTTTTGGGATCAGCGGATTCGATTTCGTTTGATCGTGCTCAACGCCATCGAGAACGCGCACGATTATCTTGGCGACGCCTGAACCGACATAGGAAGACCCAAAATGAAAAGCGGGACATCGCGATCGCTTATGAAGAGCTTGCTGGCCGGCGCTGCGCTGCTTGCGTTGGCCGCGCCCGGCGCACACGCGGTACCGAGCTACGCGCGGCAGACTGGGATGGCGTGCTCGACCTGCCACACGGTATTTCCGGAGCTCACCCCATTTGGCAGGGAGTTCAAGCTGAACGGCTACGTGCTCGACAACATGAAGCAGATCAAGGGCATCACCTTCGAGCGCAGCGAGACGATGTCGCTGAACACGATCCCGCCGCTGTCGCTGATGGCACAGATCTCCTACACGCGTACGTCACAAGCGCTGCCAGATTCGGCTTCCACCGGCGCGCTGGCGCAAGACGGCGAGGCGAGCTTTCCCCAGCAGGTGAGTTTCTTCTACGCGGGCAAGATCGCCGATGGACTGGGCAGCTTCGTGCAGCTCACCTACAGCGGGCCGGGCGACCACTTTGGTCTCGACAACACCGACATTCGCTACGCGCAGCACTTGTCGCTCGACGTGGGTTCGGAACGGGAGGTCATTGCGGGTGTCACGTTGAACAACAACCCGACCGTGCAGGATCCGTGGAACAGCACACCGGCCTGGGGATACCCGTTCTCCGGCAGCGCGACCGCCCCGACTCAGGTGACGTCGACCAAGCTCGACAGCGGCGCCGGCGCGATCGGCCAGAACTCCGCGGGGCTCGGTGCCTACGTGTGGTACGACCACTCGATCTACGCCGAGGTCAGCCTGTATACAGGAGCCAAGGTTGGCGGCGCCCATCCCCTCGACAGCAGCCAGACGCCCCTGACCCACGGCATCGCGCCCTATTGGAGACTCGCGTACGAGACGCGCTGGAACCAGAGCTCCCTCGAGATCGGTACGTTTGGAATTCACGCGGGCATTCATCCGTCCGGGACTATCCCCGGATCGGTGACAACGGCGAATCCGGCGGGAACACCACTACCGCTTAACGGGCCAACCGACAAGTACACCGACTATGGTCTCGACACGCAGTACCAGTACATCAGCGACGACCACCTGTTCAGCGTGTTCGGAACGTACTTTCACGAGAATCAGGGGAGGGATGCGAGCTTTGCCGCCGGGTTGTCGGCGAATTCGAGCGATTCGCTGAACACCGAAAAGCTGGCGGCGCAGTACTACTACCGCCGCAAGATCGGCGGCTCGCTCGGTTTCTTCAATACGACCGGCAGCACGGACACCGGCCTGTATGCCCCCGCGCCGGTCGGCGGAAGCGCCAACGGCAGCCCGTCCAGCCGCGGCTACATCGTCGAAGTGAACTATCTGCCATTCCTGAACGTGAAGCTGCAGCTGCAGTACGTCGCGTACTCGAAGTTCAACGGCGGCTCGAGCAACTACGACGGGTCCGGCCGCAGCGCATCGGACAACAACACGCTGTATGTGCTGGGTTGGTTCAACTTCTAATCAGCCATGTGAGGACACCCGTGAAAAGCTCCACGCTGAAACTGTTGACCTTGAGCGTGCTGGCCTTCTCGATCGGGCCGGTGCTTGCCGACGTTTCCGATATCGACAAGAAGGCGGCGGCCAAGCCGGTGCCTGCCGACGTTTCCGACATCGACAAGAAGGCGACGGCCAAGCCGGTGCCTGCCGACGTTTCCGATATCGACAAGAAGGCGGCGGCCAAGCTGGCCACCGAGACCTGCGCCAACTGCCACGGAGCCGGTGGCCGCAGTACGGCCGTCACCTTTCCGCGGCTGGCCGGGCAGACTCCGGCGTACATCGAGGCGCAGCTGAAGGCTTTCCGCGACCAGACGCGCGCCGATCCGGACGCGATCGCGTACATGTGGGGCATGGCCTCGCAGCTGAGCGACAGCATGATCGCTGCACTGGCGGAGTATTACTCGCAGCAGAAGCCCGCGACGGGCACGCCGGGCAAATCGCCCACGATCGCGGCCGGCCGGGAGATCTTCGAAAAGGGGGTTCCGGCCACGCAGATCCCCGCCTGCGAAACCTGCCACGGCAAGGGCGCGGTCGGCATGGGCGCGTTCCCGCGGCTGGCCGGCCAGCACGCGCCGTACCTGTTTAAGCAGATGCTGGTGATCCAGAACGCGCTGCGGTTGGCCCCGGTCATGCACGGCATCGTGAAGGACCTGACTCCCGCGCAGATGCAGTCAGTGGCCGCCTACCTCGAGTCGCAGTGATCCCTCGGCGCCGATTCGACCGCAGGACGGCCTCACCCGGCGAGCCGCTCGTGCGAGCGCTCGCGGCGCTGGGGTTCAACCGCATGTCGATCGGCGTTCAGGACTTCGACCCGGCGGGCCATGGCGGACCGGAAGCCGATGATCTCGCACGCGCATGAAGTGGTGATACCCGACGCGTCGCTGTTGCGACGCTTCGATGGTCCGGGCCCGAGGTACACGTCGTATCCGACGGCAGACCGTTTTGTCGAAGCGTTCGACGCCGATGCGTTGGGCAGCTGGCTGCGCTCGCGCGCCGTGATGCCGGTGCGGCGGCCGCTGTCGCTGTACGTGCACGTCCCGTTCTGCAACACGATCTGCTACTACTGCGCGTGCAACAAGGTGGTCACGCGCGATCATCGGAAAGCGGTCGAATACCTGGACTATCTGCAGCGTGAGATCGACCTGGTCGCGCGGCACCTGGAGCCTGGGCAGAGCGTCGAGCAATTGCATCTGGGTGGCGGCTCGCCCACCTACCTGAGCAGCGATGAACTGGAACGCCTGATGGTGATGGTCAGCGAGCGCTTTGCGCTGGAAGAGGGCGGCGAGTACGGCGTGGAGGTCGACCCCCGGACCACCCCGCCCGACAAGGTGCAAGCGCTCGCGGCACTGGGGTTCAACCGCATGTCGATCGGCGTTCAGGACTTCGATCCGGACGTGCAGCGATCGGTCAACCGGATCCAGAGCTTCAAAATGACTCAGGCCTGCGTCGAGGCAGCGCGCGAGGCGGGATTCCGGTCGCTCAACCTGGATCTGATCTACGGCCTTCCGAAACAGACCGTCGAAACGTTCGCCCGCACGCTGGACCAGGTGCTCGCGCTGGAGCCCGACCGCGTTGCGCTGTACCACTACGCGCACCTGCCGGAGCGCTTCAAGCCGCAGCGCCGGATCAGCGGCGCCCAGGTACCGTCCTCGGAGGAGAAGCTGCGGATCATGGGGCAGGCGATCGCGCGCCTGACCGGGCGCGGTTACGAGTACATCGGGATGGATCATTTCGCCCGCACCGACGACGATCTGGCCAAGGCCCAGCGCCAGGGGCGGTTGCACCGCAATTTTCAGGGCTACAGCACACGGCCCGAATGCGACCTGATCGGGCTGGGGGTTTCGGCCATCAGCAAGGTCGGACCAACCTACTCGCAAAACGCCCGATCGCTCGATGAGTATTACGACGGTCTGGACGCGCAGCGGTTGCCCACTGCTCGCGGCGTGCTGCTGAGCGCGGACGATCTGCTCAGGGGCTCGGTGATCATGGCGCTGATGTGCCATCTCGCCGTGTCGAAAGAAGCGATCGAGTCGGCCCACCAAGTCCATTTCGACGATTACTTTCGGCGCGAGCTGACGGACTTGAAGCCCCTGGAACAGGCCGGTCTGGTCGAGAATGCGGACGACTGGATTACCGTCACGCCGAGCGGCAAGTTGTTGGTGCGGGCTATCGCGATGACCTTCGACGCCTATTTACGCGACGATCGGGGCAACCGGCCCTACTCGAAGATCGTCTGAAACGCTGAGCGGACGTGTTGGGCCGCCTGCAAGATCCGTAAGCGCGGCGGTAAGACTGTTCCTACCCCTGCGGCAGGAAGTTTTCCTTCGCCCATATTCGGACGGCGCTGATGCGTTCAATCAGCCTGAGCCGATGGCCGTTCGCGGGGCAAACGCCGATAGTGCCGGCATGCAAGAACATCGGACCGCAACCGTGTTCCTGGTCGACGATTCCGCACCGATCCGCGAGCGGCTCAAGGAGCTGCTGGGACAAAGCCCGCAGGTGCAAATCGTCGGCGAAGCGGGCAGCGCTGCCGATGCCGTCCAGGGCATCCTGACCACGCGACCGCGTTTTGTGGTGCTCGATTACAAACTCGAGCAGAGCACCGGGCTGGACGTGCTGCGCTCCGTCGTCGGCATCACGCGCGAAACCGTGTTCATCGTACTGACGAATCACGTCACTGCCGCAGTGAAGGCTGCATGCACGAGCGCCGGCGCGCACTACTTTCTGGACAAATCAAGCGAATTCGATCGCTTGAACGGGATCATCGCCGGCGCCCACACGCCACATCGATAGCGCGGTCCCGAATCTCAATAAACGAAGGAACCTCGAAAATGGAAAGCGCTGCAACGTTCCAATCGAACCTCCCGGTGCGCAAGGTCACTTTTGTCAAGCCGGTGCCGAAGCGCCCCGCCGTACGCGCTCCGATCTTGTGCTCGGCGTGCAGCTCTCGCTCCGTCTGTCTGCCGCTGGGTCTGAAGCAGCACGATGCCGACCATTTCGATGAGCTGATCTATTCCCGCCGGCGCGTCAGTCGGGGTGATCATTTGTATCGCTCGGGCGATGCCTTTTCGTCGTTGTATGCCTTCCGATTGGGATTCTTCAAGAGCTACGTGGATACGTCCGAGGGCCAGAGCCAGGTCATTGGATTCCCGATGGCCGGCGATGTGGCCGGCATGGATGGCATCGAGACCGAGCGGCACCGGCTGAATGTGGTGGCACTGGAAGACGGTGAAGTCTGCGTGATTCCCTATGCGCATTTTCTGGCGGTGGCGGCGAGGCTGCCGGCACTGCAGCAGCAGCTGTACAAGGTGATGAGCCGCGAAATCATGCGTGAGCAGCAGCTGGTGGGATTGCTTGGCGGAATGCGGGCCGAGTCGCGGGTGGCCTCGTTCCTGCTCACGTTGTCCGAGAGGTTCGCGGTGCGCGGTTATTCGGCCGTTGAATTTCACCTGCGCATGTCGCGCGAGGAGATTGGCAGCTACCTGGGCCTGAAGCTCGAAACGGTCAGCCGGGCGCTGTCGCGGTTTCACGACAAGGGTTTGATCAAGGCGCACCTGCGCCGCATCACGCTCGTCGACTTGTCCGGGCTCAAGGCCGTTGCTCTGGATCTTCTGACAAGCGAGGCGAGCGGCAGCGCCCGCGCCGAGCAGAGCAGTTCACCGACCAGCATGCTACGGAGTCCAGTATGACCCACCACACAAGCAATCCTCGCAGCGCTCAAGCCGTCGCTGCGTGGCACGCCGACCACGCGGCGTTTGGCCGCTTGCTCGACCTGCTGGACCGCGAGGTGCTCGCTTTCCACACCGGCGATCAGCCGAATTACCCGCTGATGTTCGACATCCTGCACTACCTGCATGAGTATGTGGACCGCTCGCACCATCCGCGCGAAGACGTCGCGTTCGCGCGGCTGGCGCAACGCGAGCCGACCCTGGAGCTGCAGGTGGCGCGGCGTCTTCAGGAACACCGCGTCGTCGCGGCAGCCGGAGAACGCCTGCTCATGCTGCTGAACGGGATCATGGACGGCGACGACCTGATCGTGCGCGCGGACGTGGAACGGGCGGCGGCGACTTATCTCGTCTACTACCGCCACCATCTGAGGGCCGAAGAAGAAATGGTCATTCCGCAGGCGGTGGCAGTGCTGACACCGCAGGATTGGTCCGATGTTGCGGCAGCGGGAACGCGGGTCGCGGATCCCCTCCTCGCCGAGGGGCTCGACCCCAGGTACCGTGAGTTGCGGCGAACGCTCATGTCGACCAAGACGGTTCTTGGGCCAGCTATCGAATAGCTGCTCGACACGAATCCGATTCCCTCCCGAGGTCCATGTCTAGCCTCCGTTCGGGAGAACGCAAAGTTGGTTTTGACTAGCGTGATCGGCCGAAGCCCAATGCGTGATCTGCAAATAGTTGGTTTTGATTAGCGTGATTGTCCGAAGCTCAACGCGTGACCTTCAAATCGGGAAAACACCCTCTTGAGTTGACATTCACCCGCGTTCATATTGATCCCGCTGAGCTCGTCGCATCAACGGCCGGCGAGCATCAATCTTTGACGGCAATCAACCATCGAGGACACGAACGTGAGCAAGACTCAGGCAAGCAAAGTCCCGGAGCGGCGGCGCTACCAGTCGCGCAAGATACTGCTCGACAGCGACGTGTACTGCCCGCATTCGAAGCGGGAAAGCGATGGCGATGTTCATTGCGATCACGACTTCGAAGATCACCCGAACGTGAGACAAGCCACGTTCGCGGTCTGGAACTGCACGGTGTGCGGGCGCGCGGTCAGGTTCGACCGCTGGCATTAGGAGCGGCAGGCATCGCCACGCCAGCTTCAGGTATTTGCCTGATGGTTGCTTCGATGGATCGCCCGATGGCGGCGGCCCGGACTGCGCTGCAGACTAGACCGCCTGAGCAGATTTCCACAAACGGAGCAAAAGTATGCAGAGGGTCGGCGGCAACGGCGTTGCCTGGTGCGAACGCGCCATCCGTGTCAATGGCCGTGCTGACGGCGAGCATTTGCTGCGCCGCTCGAGTCCGGAGGTCTTTGCGCCCAGCCCGGACTACCGTCCGATGATCGATCAGCGCCATGGCGCTACGGCCACGGACGGTTGGGCCGCCGCAGTTGGACGTTCGATCATCGCGTTTGCCCGAGTCGAGCATGCAGCGACGCTGCTGATCCGGCAATGCACGTCGGATGCGCTTGGACGCAGGCTGGCAAGGCTCGATTTGATCAGCCGGCTGGCGTACTTCGACAAGCTGGTGCGCAGCTGCGGCCTTACCAAGGTGGAGCAGCGCCTGTGGCGACGCGTTCACAAGAAGATCGAGGCGCTGCGCGCGAAGTACCGGACCATCCTTGCGTACGGCACGGCGCTTCCGGGTCCGATCGAATTCACCGGCGATTCAGTCATCGTCCGCTCGGCGCACCCGGGTCGGCGCCGAACGGAAAGCCTGCTGACGCTGCCGCAGGTCGAGCTCGCGGCCGAAGATATCGGGGCGGCGCACGTCGAATTCGTGGAGTCGGTCACCGCCATCCTGGCCCGCCTGGTCGCCGAGCATCGCCTGCCGTTGTCGACCGCCAAGCTCCGGGGTGGGCAGTTCGCGTAACGGCTCGGAGCAGGACGGGGTCCCGCGCCTGAGTCCGCGGGAACGCGATGTGCTGCGCCTGATAGCGGAAGGCCTGGCACAGTCGTACATCGCCCGCCGGCTGAAAATCAGCGCGACCGCAGTCGGAATGCACCGACGCGACATCATGCGCAAGCTTGGCGTGCGCACGATCGCCGAGCTCACGCGCTACGCGATCCAGGAAGGGCTGGTCAAACCGTGACAAGGGCGATTGCTGCCCGCCAAATGAGCAAGCGTGCAGGTAATCTCCCGAAATCGGCATAGATGACCTTACCCGGGTAGTCGCACCACCGCAGGCGGCACCTCGGGTGGGCTGGTCAGCACAGCGTGTAGGGGTTGTCAGGAGCTGAGAGCGGGTATATTGGCCTCCGCCTCCGCCAGCGGCCCATCGATCGTTCGACACCGGAACGGCTGGTACCTCTCGCGGGTCTGATCCCGATCAGGAATCTGTTCTGCGATGCGCAGGTCCACCAGTCCCAGTGGCGTCGAGAACTGAGTTGATCGCTGCACTGACGAGCGCTACAAGCGCTGCCTGAGGACGGAGTGCGGCACGACGCATTGCTCGCGCACCTTGCGGCGATCATCGCCTCGTCCGACGACGCCATCATCGGCAAGACCCTGCAGGGCATCGTGTCGAGCTGGAACCCGGGAGCCGAGCGCCTGTTCGGCTATAGCGCCGCCGAGATGGTCGGCCAGTCGATGCTGGTCCTGATGCCGCCCGAGCGCGCCCACGAAGAGGTCGAAATCCTTGCGGCGATCGCCAAGGGTGAGCGCATCGAGCATTTCGAAACGGTGCGCATCACCAAGGACGGCCGGCGCATCGACGTTTCGGTCTCGATCTCTCCCATCATCGACGCGAGCGGGAAGATCATCGGTGCCTCCAAGATCGGGCGGGACATCAACGAGCGCAAGCAGGCCGAGCAGAAGCTGGCGATGCAGCTGGCCCGGCACAACCTGCTGAATCGGATCACCCGCGCGATGGGGCAGCGGCAGGATCTGCACAGCATCCTGCAGGTCTGCGTGCGCAGCCTCGAGGAGGATCTTCCGATCGATTTTGGCTGCGTGTGCCTGTTCGATCCGCTGGCCGAGACTCTGACGATCAGCGGCGTTGGCGTCCGCAGCGAAGCCCTGGCGCTCGAGGTCGGAATGCCGCAAAACGCGCAAGTTGCGATCGGGCACAACGGGCTGGAGCGCTGCATCGCAGGCACCCTGGTCTACGAACCGGACTTGGAGCCATCGAGCTTTCCTTTCCCGCAACGATTGGCGCGCGCCGGATTGCGCTCGCTGGTGGCGGCGCCGCTGCTGGTCGAGAGCCGGGTTTTCGGCGTTCTCATAGCGGCACGGCGGGCGCCGCAGGCTTTCAGCAGCGGGGAGTGCGAGTTCCTGCGTCAGTTGAGCGAGCACGTGGCGCTCGCGGCGCATCAGGCCGAACTGTATGCAGAACTGCAGCGCGCCTACGAGGACCTGCGACAGACTCAGCTGGCGGTGATGGAGCAGGAGCGCCTGCGCGCGCTGGGGCAGATGGCGAGCGGCATCGCGCACGACATCAACAATGCGCTGTCCCCGGTCGCGCTCTATACCGACCTGCTGCTGGAACGCGAGCCGGGCCTGAGCGAATCGGGGCGTGGACAACTGCAGGTGGTGCAACGCGCGATCGCAGATGTCGAGCAGACGCTGGCGCGGATGCGCGAGTTTTATCGGCCGCGCGAGCCTCAGCTCGTGCTGACCGCGGTTCCGCTCAACGAGCTCGTGCGGCAGGTCGTGGACTTGACGCGCGCACGTTGGAGCGACATGCCCCAGAAGCGCGGAATCGTGATCCGGCCCAGCGTCGAGCTGGCGTCCGCGCTACCCAATATCATGGGTGTTGAGTCGGAGATCCGGGAGGCGCTCACCAATCTGATCCTCAATGCCACGGACGCGATGCCCGATGGCGGCACGCTGCACCTGCGCACCGGGGTGGCGGCCGGTGCCGGCGAGGTTTATGTGGAGGTCGGCGACTCGGGCGTGGGAATGGACGAGGATACGTGCCGCCGCTGCATGGAGCCCTTCTTCACGACCAAAGGCACCCGCGGCACCGGCATGGGGCTGGCGATGGTCTACGGCATCGTCCAGCGGCACAGCGCGGAGATCGCGATCGACAGCACGCCCGGCGTCGGCACCACCGTGCGGCTGACGTTCGCGGTCGCAAGCGCTTCCGTCGCGCAGCCTGCCCAGCCCGATGAGGCCCGGCGGCCTGCGGCGCGGCTGCGCATCCTACTGATCGATGACGACCCGCTGCTGCTGAAATCACTGCGCGAGATTCTGGAGGCGGACGGCCATCTGATTACCGCGGCAAACGGCGGACGTGAAGGAATCGAGACGTTCAGCGCGTCCTGTCAGCGCCGGGAAGCATTTCCTGTCGTCATCACCGATCTTGGCATGCCCTATGTGGACGGCCGCAGCGTGGCGCGTGCCGTGAAGACGCTGGCGGGCGACACCTTCGTGATCCTGCTGACGGGGTGGGGCCAGCGCCTGGTGTCGGAGGGTGACATACCGGCACACGTCGACCGGGTCCTCAGCAAACCACCCAAGCTCAGAGCGCTGCGAGAGGCGTTGAGTCTGAGCGGGGCTGCCGGGCCTGGCCCCAATGCTTAGCGCGCCGCTGGCAAGCGTCCTGATCGTCGACGACGAGGTCGCCCAGATGCAAGCGCTGTGCGACTCGTTGCGCGCGACAGGGTATCGGGCAACCGGGTTTACCGAGCCCGACGCCGCGCTGGCGGCGCTGGCCAACGAACATTTCGAGGTGCTGCTTTCGGACCTGCACATGCCAGGACGTGACGGCATCAGCCTGCTGCAAGAGGCAATGAAGATCGATCCGGACATCGTCGGCATCATCATGACGGGCCAGGGCACCATCGACACCGCGATCGGGGCGATGAAGAGCGGCGCCTTCGACTACGTCCTGAAGCCCTTCCGGCTGAACGCGATCCTGCCGGTGTTGGCGCGCGCGCTGTCGGTGCGAGAACTGCGGCTGCAAAATGCTCAGCTCGTACAGAGCATCCAAGTGAGGTCTGCCGAGCTGGAAGCCGCCAATAAGCAGCTCGACGCGTTCGTGCATTCGGTGTCGCACGACCTGCGCGCTCCTCTGCGCGGGGTGACCGGCATTGCGAACATCCTCGAGGAGGATTTCGGCGACCGCCTGGATGACGGCGGCAAGCGGTTGGTGCGGGCGATCGGCGCCGGTTGCGGCAAGATGGCGCAGCTGATCGAGGACATGCTGGCGTTTTCGCGGCTGGGACGCCAGCCCTTGGCGACCCGGCCTGTCCTGATGAATGAGCTCGTCGACCAGGCGCTGGCCGAGCTGCGCCCGACCCATGAAGGCCGCGCCATTCAGGTTTCGGTGGGGGAGTTGGGCACGGCCCGAGCGGACCCCGCACTGCTGAAGCAGGTGCTGCTGAATCTACTGGGCAACGCCATCAAGTTCACCGGCAGGACCGAGGGGGCTTCGGTGCTGGTCGGATCGCTGCCGAATTGCGCGCAAAGCATCACGTACTTCGTCAAGGACAACGGTGCCGGCTTCGACATGCGCCATGCGGAAAAGCTGTTTGGCGTTTTCGAACGGCTGCACCGCCAGGAGGAGTTCGAAGGCACGGGTGTTGGCCTGGCGATCGTGCAGCAGATCGTGCAGCGCCACGGCGGCCGGGTGTGGGCGGAAGCCGCGGTCGGTCGTGGGGCGACCTTCTATTTCACGTTGCCGAGCCCGTAAGGGCCTGCTCGATATCCCACAGGATGTCGTCGATCGACTCGAGGCCGATCGAAAGCCGCACCATTTCCGGCAACACGCCAGCGGCGCGCTGCTCGGCTTCGGACAACTGCCGGTGCGTCGTGGAGGCCGGATGGATCACCAGCGACTTGGCGTCGCCGATATTGGCGAGGTGCGAGAGGAACTTGAGCGCATTGATGAACCGCTCGCCGGCCGCGGCGCCGCCGGCGACTCCGAACGTCATCACGCTGGAGGCCCCGGGCTCGCCATCGATCAGCCGGAAGGTCTTGCGGGCCAGGTCGTAGTACGGGCTCGAGGGCAGGCCCGGCCAGTTGACCCACTGGACGCGCGGATGCGCCGACAGGAACTCGGCGACCCGGCGCGCGTTCTGCACGTGGCGCTCCATCCGCAGGTGCAGCGTCTCGATGCCCTGCAGCAGCAGCCAGGCCGACAGGGGAGCCAGCGCGCTGCCGTGCACCCGCAGCACCTCCATGCGCGCCTTCATCGTGTAGGCGAAGTCGCCGAACGTCTCCCAGAACGTGACGCCGTGGTAGCCGCGCGAGGGGGCCGTCATGTCGGGAAAGTTGCCGTTGGCGTAGTCGAAACGCCCGCTTTCGACGATCGCGCCGCCCAGCGTGGTGCCGTGGCCGCCGAGGTACTTGGTCAGCGAGTGCACCACCAGGTCGGCACCGAACTCGATCGGCCGGCACAGATAGGGCGAGGGCATCGTGTTATCGACCATCAGCGGCACGCCGTGCGCGTGCGCCACCGCGGCCACGCCGGCGATATCCAGCACGTTGATCTTCGGATTGCCGAGCGTCTCGGCATACACCAGCCGCGTGCGCGGTCGCATCGCGCGCCGGAAGTTGTCGACCTGGTCCGGGTCGACGAAGGTGGTCTCGATACCCATCTTGCGCAGCGTCACCTCCAGCTGCGCGTAAGTCCCGCCGTACAGCAGGCTGCTGGCGACGATGTGATCGCCCGCCTGCAGCAGCGTCAGGATCGCAGTGAGCTGCGCCGCCATGCCGCTCGACGTGGCCAGGCAGGCGCGGCCGCCCTCCAGCGCGGCGACGCGCTCCTCGAGCACCGCGACGGTCGGATTGCTGATGCGCGAGTAGACATTGCCGAACGTTTCCAGGTTGAACAGGCTCGCCGCGTGGTCGGCCGAATCGAACACGTACGAGGTGGTCTGGTAGATCGGCACCGCGCGGCTGCCCGTCACCGCGTCGGGCAGTTGCCCCGCGTGCAGGCACAGCGTCTCGATGCCATAAGTCCGGTCGGGCATGGGTCGAACCTCACGGCCGGCGCCGGGCGGCGCCGGATAGTCGCGCCTAATAAGGAAGTTGCCGGGGTCGCTTGGCCGAGACAATGCCGGTGTTGACCCCGGCCCATCCTAACCCGCCGAACAGGCGCGCATGCTCGATCTTCACGCAGCGGTCCATCACGACCTCCAAGCCCGCGGCGCGCGCCATTTCAGCAGCCGCCTCGTTGATCACTCCCAGCTGCATCCACAGGCAGTGCGCGCCGATCGCAATCGCATCGCGCGCGATCGGCTCGATATCGGCGGAGCGGCGGAAACAGTCGACCAGGTCGATCGGCCCCTCGGCGCGGTGCGCCGAAGCCAGGTCGGGATAACAGGTCCGGTCCAGCACTTTCGGGTA
>Ga0210394_10003696_pt1 | contig 18764 bp, 18 predicted proteins | sample IncBWC12MmetaG_FD_160121 | JGI IMG/M metagenome (GOLD analysis project Ga0210394, IMG submission 160121) | Forest soil microbial communities from Barre Woods Harvard Forest LTER site, Petersham, Massachusetts, United States - Inc-BW-C-12-M | ecosystem: Environmental > Terrestrial > Soil >... | reverse complement strand
TTGCGAAGCGAAAATCGGCGTCATTAAGTTCGGTCGGAAAGCCGCAGCGCTGCAAGCTGTGCATGATGCAAAAGAGCTTTTACACAGCAATGAACCCGTAGAGCGCAAACAAAACCAGTTATTCGCGACCGGTTGAGCCGGCAGGCACTTTTCGGACATGGTTGATCTAGCCGGTGGTGTCCGTTCCTGGGGGTGAAGCGGACCTCCTTGTCGCACGAGCCGATGTCTGCAAATGACCCGGAACGGAATTGCCCTGCTCCAACAATGTTCGCGCGGCGCTGCGGCGGCACACGGTCAAAGCGGCACCGTCGGAAACGGGCCAAAGCCTGCAGGGTAGTTCGATGACGACCCTTTCAATTTGAAGCTTTTTTGCTTGCGATATCGAAAGATTCTGCGGCAATCCGATTTAGGCAACCTTAAATAATTCTCGACTAAACTTCGGTAGGTCGGGGGACCTTGGCCGCGCACGCGTGGCGACCCGCCATTGGAGCATCACATGACGCGTTCTTTTTTCAGTTTCTGGAAGAATGAGTCTGGCGCGACCGCCATTGAATACGGACTGATCGCTGCCGGAATTGCGCTTGCGATCATTGCCGTAGTCAACGGCCTCGGCAGCAACCTGAACACCGTGTTTACCTCGGTCAACACCTCGTTGAAGTAAATGTATTGCTGCTGGCACGGCCAAGGTCACAAGTCAAAGCCGGAGTTAATCGCCGTCTGATCCGTTGTCATCAGTTTGAGGGCCGCCTTCAGGCGGCTTTTTCTTTGGGGGACGCTATGCGCTCTGTAGTTTGATGTCTGCTGATGGCACCTTTGAGACATGGCAACGAGCACTGGGAATGTCTGCTCTCAGGGGTATTTCGGAAGTCCGCTTTCCGTTTCGTCAGGACTGGTTTTGACCCAGAACAGACATTGGGTCGCAGCGACGGGGACTATTGCGTACCATTCTCGCTTGCGGCTCGGTCGCGAAATGCTAGGCTTTTGCGTATCGCACAGACTTAGTCCTTGCGAGGGCAAAATGTTTCGTCGCGACTTTCTCACGTTGATTGGCAGTCCGGTCCTGTCTTGGCCACTCGCGGCGCGCGCATAGCAAAAGGCGTTGCCCGTGATCGGATATCTCGGCAGCCAATCACCCGGCGAGTCCGAGGGGGTCGCCGCCGCGTTTCGCAAGGGCCTGGCCGAGGCTAGCTATATTGTCGGCCAGAACGTGGCGATTGAGTATCGCTAGGCCGAACGTGATTACGAGCGGTTGCCGTGCTGGCCGCGCGGATGCTTGCCGATTACGACAAGAACGACAACAACGCCAACAAACAGGAGGAGGTTGGAATGCGAGAACCAAATATTGAAAAATTGAACGCGCTCGTCGGAAAGCTGGTCGGCGACCTCGGCATCTCGCTTGGCGGCGCAAGCATACTGCTCGGCGATCGCCTCGGGCTCTACAAGGCCATGGCGGATGGCGTGCCGGTCACTCCGGCCGAACTGGCGAAGAAGACGGGTCTGCACGAGCGGTACGTGCGCGAATGGCTATCCGGCCAGGCTGCGTCGGGATATATCGATTATTACTCCGAAAAAAGGAACTCACGGACCATCGACCTACTGGCGGAAGGGGTGGGATTCGAACCCACGGTGCCCTTGCAGGCACGCCGGTTTTCAAGACCGGTGCCTTAAACCACTCGGCCACCCTTCCAACTCAACGAGATCAGGCACTTAGATGAATCACCTGGCGAACACAATAGCAACCTGGTCCCAACCTGGTCCCAAAAGCGCTAGGAACCATGAAAACCGCACGAGAGCGCCATCAACGCGGCGTCGGTCAATTCGATTGAAGGAGTTCGCATCAAGCCGCTGGTTGCGTTCCGGGAAATAGCACCTTTAAGCGCCGGTGACACCAAATTCACGGACGATGTCTGGGATCGCCGCACAATGCATGAGCAACACAAAATCCACAGACGAAGCGCTCGCCTTCAGTGCATTTCACACATACGAGATGCTTTTGAACCTGAAAAAGTGCTACGCCGCAGCTTGGCACAATGAAATGCCCGTATCTCGTCTGATAACGAGTCCGGCGAGGACCCCGCAAGGAGATCAAAGATGCCTGCGGCTCACTTCCGGTCGACGACAAGTCGTTGTGAAGCGTCGACTGAAGCGATAGAGCAGGGCGCGGGGCTTCGGTCCCGCGCTTGTCACTGACTGTCGGCGGCTCAGAAACTCCAGAAACGTTCAGAAAATGAAAACAGGTATGCACACCGTGAAAATGGAACTATGATTCACATTAAATTAATCCGGCAGAAGGGACCACGTATGGCCACATTCAGACTGATCGGCGCCGCTGCTATCTCTATTGGCGTGATGGGAAGTCCAGCGATTGCGCGAGATGCAAGCCCTGGCGTAAGTCCTCCCGCTGAAAGTATTTATTGTGCGACTAGAGAGTCGGGGAATCAGCACAGCAAGTACTGCGATTACACCGCTTGGAGCAAAGCGCGCGAGATGGCCACGTGGAACAGCTCGCTTGATGATGCTTGCATCAAGGATCCGACGTTTGTACCAGCGGAATGCGGCCTCGTTCCGGCGAGCAGACGGTCATTCCTCGGATTCTCTTATTGATCGATTGTCTCTCGACGTCCGCAGCATTTGGGAGAAACGGTCCGCCCCTGTGTCCCCAAAACTCAAAGACGGATCGCCGATTCAATTGCACCGATCGACCGGCCACAACGCAGCCCGCAAATCAGATGCGCACCAGCGGCCTTCCTGGAGTCATGGGGAGGCCGTTTCTTTTTCGGCGTTGAGCATGGTCCGCAGAGGTTTTAGTCCCAACAAAACTCCGCACTAAAGTCATCGCCCGCGGGAAAAGCGAACAAACCCGTCTCGATTGGCCATTCGCACCGCAGGCAGCGTCTGTGCATCCATCGTATCGTTCTCTCCGATCACGCCGTTGAGCCAGAGGATGTAGGCGACCACCGCATATACCTCGTCATCCCCAAGCGACTTCGGTTCGTTCAGCGGCATGGCGCGTCGCACATAGTCGAACACGGTCGTAGCGTAGGGCCAGAAACTGCCGACGGTCTTGAACGGCGCTTGACCCGGTTCCAGGGATCCTTGCCCGCCGACCAATTGATCGTTCGGCTTGCCCGCGCCTTTCTCGCCGTGACAGCTAAGGCATTTGGCGAGATAGACCTGTTCGCCCTGCCGCGGCGTTCCGCTGCCGGAGGGCAGGCCCACGCCGTCGGGGCCGATGCTGACGTCCCATGAAGCGATTTCCTCAGGGCTTGCGGCTTTCCCGAGATTGGGGCCTTCCGCCAGTGCGCCGCCACACCCGATAACGAGTGCCGAACAGGCTGCAAGCAACGCGTTACGCGTAGACATGTTTGACCTCGCCGCTCTGTGCGATGCCCCAGCTCGTAATCCCGTTGAAATGGTAGTTAGCCCTCGCGCCACGATCGGCGATAAGCTTGGACCGCGACGGTTGCACGTATCCGGAGTCGTCGGTCGCCCGGCTCTGGAGGGTAGCCGCTCCGCCGTCCCACCGCCAAGGTGAGCGGAACCGCGTGACTGCCATCGGCAGCACCGGCTCCTGGAGCGCCGCCAACGCCCAGCTTGCACCGCCGTCCGCCGAGACTTCGACTTTCGCGATCCGTCCATAGCCGGACCAGGCGAGGCCCGAGATCTCGTACAGGCCTGGCGCTCCCATCGTCAGACCGGGGGAGGGGCGGGTGATCACGGACTTGGCCTCCTGTGCGAAACAGAACTGCAGCGATTTTCCGTCGTTGAGCAGCATGGTGTATTTAGAGGTTTCATCCTTGGTCATCGTCGGGCTTTCGGTCAGCTTGATGCGCCGAAGCCATTTGACATTCATATTGCCCTCGTACCCCGGCAACAACAGCCGCAGCGGATAGCCGTTTGACGGCCGGACCGGCTCGCCGTTCTGGTAGATCGCAACCAGCGCATCGCCCATCGCTTTTTCAAGCGGCACGCTGCGGCTCATGCCTGATGCGTCGGCGCCTTCGGCAAGGAGCCACTGCGCGCGGGGTCCGATACCGGCTTCCTCCAAGAGTGTCGCCAGCCTCACACCGGTCCATTCGGCGCAGGACAACAGGCCATGGAGCGGCTGGACGCCGAGCTGGGCCGGCTCCTTTTGATAGAGCTGCGCGCCGTTGCCGGCGCACTCGATGAAGGCGATGCGAGATTCCATCGGATAGCGCATCAGCGTATCGAGCGTGAAAACCAGCGGCCGCCTGACGAGACCGTGGATCAAAAGCCGGTGCGCATCGGGATTGATGTCCGGAATGCCGTTGTGATGGCGCTCGAAATGAAGTCCGTTCGGCGTGATCGTGCCGTCGAGCAGGTGATGCGGCGTGCGCGAGGAGCCGGTGCCGGTCGTCCCCGGCGCACTCGCGAAGATCCGCGTGACCTTGCTTGCATATCTCGATGGCTGTCCATAGGGCGTAAAGGGCGAGCCGGGCATTTTCATCCACGGATCGAGCGGCAGCGCCTCGGCCGCGCGCGCCGTGTCCGACAGCGCTGCGCTTCCGATCGCCGCCGCGCCGGCGGTCAGAAAGAGACGGCGGTCAAGAAGTCCATTTCCGGCGGCCTGTTCCGGCTCGCTCAGTGCCGGCCGCTTGTTCCTGCGCATCGTCTCCTCCGATTTGATAAAAAAGGATAAGGCGCTCACTCCAACCCTAGTCGCGTGCGGATGGCGTCGGCGATTTCGTCGGGCGAAAGGCCCGGCGGCAGGAATCCGAGATAGCGGCCGTCCTTGCCGACCAGATAGATAAAGCCCGTGTGGTCGACCGAATAATCTCCCGGCGTCACAGCGTTGTTTTTGACGAAGAACGTCCGGTAGGCGACCGCCGTTTTTCGGATTTCGGCAAGCGAACCGGTCAAGCCGATCAAACGCGGGTGAAACGATGCGACGAAGCCAGCAAGCCGTGCCGGCGTGTCGCGCTCCGGGTCGACGGTGATAAACAAGGGCTGTACGGCTTCCGCCGGTGCGCCAAGCTTGTCGAGCGCAAGCGAGATCGATTGAAGCTCGGTCGGGCACACGTCGGGACAGTAAGTATAGCCGAAATAAAGTACGACGAGCTTGCCGCGAAAATCCGCATCCGTGCGGCGACGGCCCGTCTGATCGGTGAGTTCGAACGGACCACCGACCGCCGCGCGGCCCGACAGCAAGCCTTCGATCAATTCCGTTGCCGAGGGTTCGGTCGCTTCGTTCGCGGCAACGGGCGCAGAGAAAAAAACGCACGCCAGCGCAAGCCAGATGCGCAATGTCCTTCGCCTGCGCGACATAACGCCGGAACGCGCTACTCCACCGGACACCGTCACTTGGTCAACTCCCGAAAAACAACGCCTTCCCGCGAAGCCTGCGGAAAGGTGTGTTGGTCGCTTCAGCTTCAGTGGCCGATCACTCGACGATCACCTGACCATACATCCATGGGTGCGGCGAGCAGATGTAATAGTAGACGCCGGGCTTATCGAATTTAATCGCTTTCGTCTCGCCCTTGGCCAGCGCGCCCGTGCTCCAGCCGTCCTGCTGCTGCAAGGCGCTCGCGTCGTGCGGAATATCGCCGACGTTGCTGAAGGTCACGGTCGTGCCGCTCTTGATCCGGGTGCGGGCCGGAGCAAAGCTGTACTCGGTATTGTTGGCGCCGATCTTGATCAAATCGGCGCCCGCCGAGATCGGACCGACCGGGCCAGCGACCGTCTGCGGCGGCGGCGGCGGCCACAGCGGGCCGAGCTGACCTTTCAGCGAAAAGGTCCAGACGGCATCGCCGTAGGCGCTGCCCTGCATCTGATTGCCGCCGGCGGCGATCGCGATGAACTCCTCGCCATCCACCTCGTAAACGACAGGCGGCGCGTCCGCACCAAATCCGGTCTGGAAGCGGAACAATTCCTGACCGGTCTTGGCATCGAGTGCGAGGAAATTGCCGTCCGGTTCGCCCCGCAGCACGAGGCCACCTGCTGTGACGGTCGAGCCGCCGCCGCCGCCAACGCGGTAGGGCGTCTTGTTCTGCCAGGCGATCTTGTTGGTTTTGGCGTCGATGGCGGTGAACGTGCCGGTCATGGGCGAGCCGATTGGCGCGGCCTGTCCACCGCCAGTGTAGCGTTGTCCGTTGGTATACTGACTGCTGAAGCGCAGGAAGGCGCTGGTTCGCACCGTGCCCGGCACATAAAAATAGCCGGTATCAGGACTGTATGGCATTGGCGACCAGTTGGTGCCGCCGATTCCGGAGGGCTGAACGAGAACCGGGGATTCCCAGAAGGGCGTATAGATACAACCGGCCTGGTCGTAGCCGGGAATCTTCTCCGCACATTGCGGCACGATTGCATCGCCAACCGGTATGGGCTGCGTTGCCGCCGTCTTCTGCCGCGGCTCCTGTGGCACCGGCTTCTCCTCGATGCCGATGAGTGGTTTTCCATTGGTACGATCGAGGATGTAGACCCAGCCGGTGCGACCGGCCTCCGCGATCCCCTTTCGCGGTTCGCCGTTGATCACAGTGTCGAACAGGACTACCGGGCTCGCCGCATCGTAGTCCCAGAGGTCGTGGTGTACCTGCTGGAAGTGCCAGACATATTCCCCGGTCTTGGCCTTCAGGGCCACCATGGAGGTGCAGAACAGGTTGTCGCCTTCGCGCATCGAGCCATCGTAATCCGGCCCGCAATTTCCGACCGCAAAATAGAGGAGGCCGAGCTCAGGATCGACCGCCGGCGTATTCCAGATCGCAGCACCTCCGCGCATCGCATGATCGGTGCCGGGCGGCCAGGTCTCGCTGCCCTTCTCGCCGGGACCGGGCAGGGTAAACCAGCGCCACATGATCTCGCCGGTCTTGGCATTGAGCGCGGTCAGCCGGCCGCGGACGCCGAACTCGCCGCCCGTGATCCCGCTATAGATGATGCCGTCATAATAGAGTGGCGCACTGGTGACGCCGTAGCCGTTTTGCCATTTTTCGATTGGCGTCTTCCAGGCGACCTTGCCGGTCTTCATATCCAGCGCGACGACATTGGCGTCGAGCTGTCCGAGATATATTTGTCCTTCGCCCATCGCGAGGCCGCGATTGACCCAGCCGCAGCAGACCGTCGAGATGGCCTGATCGATGCCGGACCAGTATTCCCAGATGATCTCGCCGGTCTTGGCGTTGAGGGCGAACACATCGTCGTTGCCGGTGACGACATACATGACGCCGTCCTTCACGAGCGGCGACGCCTCGAAGGAATATTTGCCGCCGACGCCCGAGCCCTTCAGGCGTGTCATCCAGGCGCCCTTGAGCTTGCCGACATTGGTAGTGTCGATCTGCTTCAATGTCGAATAGCGATTATTGCTGAGATTGCCGCCGTTGGTCACCCAGTCCTTGCCGACCGGGCCTCTTAGGAGCTTGTCGATCTCGGGATCGGCGCCCCATGCCGGCGCAATGATCAACAGACCAAAAACGATCAGCGTCGAGACCGCCCGCCATGCCTGACGATGCATAGTTGCCTCCCCTACATTTTATCCTGGCGTTCGGCCAGTTTGGGTCAGCGTATCGCCGGCCTCGCGATTTAGCTATGCTCTTTAAAGGAGTCTGAGCTGCAGAAGATTCTGTTTGCGTTTTTGCTCAACGAGGGTGCGGGCGGCGTGCCGCCGCTTGCTATTTTTGATACGCGTTGGCGCGAATATAGTGCCAGAGCTGATCGATCTCTTCGTCGGTCAGCTTGCCCTTCCATGGTGGCATCTGATTCCTGCCATTGCGCACCGAATTTTCAAAGCGCGCACGCTCGTTGTCCTTTAACCGGCGCAGGTCGAATGTCTGGCCCGTGCTGACCAATTGATCGCCGTGGCAGATGGCGCAGTTGGTGTTAAAGACGTTCTCGCCGGCCTCGATCCTGGCAGCGTCCTGTGCCGATACCGTCGAAACAGGCCACAGCGCGGCGGCGAGCACCATCATGACACTGACGCGTACGCCCACGCGCCAGACCATGTTTTTCGTCTTGATTGGCATTTTCGATCTTGCCTGCGCATGGTCTTCGGCCTGCCCTCTGAGGTGCGGCAGGAAGACCGAATAAGCTGATGATGAGGTTGACGAAAACGGAGGCCATCGCGGTTGGCCTCCGTTTTCAAATCATTTGTCGAAAGTCGCGCAAGCTACTTATCGAACAGTGCGAACGTCCACAACGACACGCCGGTGGGCAGGTTAGCGAGGTTCGGATCGCCGGCCCGTTGCGCATAGACGCCACCGATGCCGCTCATGACAGTGACATATTGCTTGCCGCCTCTCTCCCACGTCACCGGCTGACCGATGATTCCCGACGGCGTCTGGAAGCTCCACAGGATCTTGCCGGTATCGGCATCGAGCGCCTGGAATTCTCCGGTCATGACGCCGGTGAACACGAGATTGCTCGCCGTCACCATGGTCGATGAATAGTTAGGACTCTTGTACGGCGTCTCCCATTTCGACTTCCCGGTCATGGGATCGACGGCCTTGAGATAGCCGCGAATATTGGGGTCGTCGACGACGGTCGTGCGCTTGACGGTCGGGACGCCGGACGGTTTTCCAGGCGTCAGTTTGGGCGGGTCGGGTGCCTCATAGGTCATGCCTACATGCAACGTGTTGATGTAGAGCATCCCCGTGCGCGGGCTGAACGACAGGTGTTGCCAGTTGGTCACCCCGGCGATCGACGGCCAGACCGTGACGGTCTTGCCCTCGAGAGCGCCGGTGAAAACATCCGTGACCATCGGGCGTCCGGTCTTCATGTCGATCCCGGTCGCCCAGTTCACCTTGCCGAAGGGGTTTGCGGTAATCAGCTTGCCGTCTTTGGCATCGAGCACATACAGGAAGCCGCCGCGGTTTGCCTGGATGACGACCTTGCGAGGGACCCCCTCGACATTGATCGTGGCAATGACCGGCGTCTGCACGGCATCATAATCGAACGGATCCTGCGGGGTGGTCTGGAAATACCAGACGCGCTCGCCGGTCTTCGGCCTGACGGCGAAGATGGAGTCGGTGAAGAGGTTGTCGCCCTTGCGGGCGCGCGGATTCCACGGCGCCGGATTGCCGATGCCCCAATAGACCAGGTCGAGCTCCTTGTCGTAGGTGCCGGTGACCCAGCTGCTGCCGCCGCCGGTGAGCTGGGAATCGCCTTCCCAGGTCTCGGACCCCGGTTCGCCCTTGGCTGGAACCGTGTAGAGCCGCCACAGATGCTTGCCGGTCTTGGCGTCGTATCCTTCGAGAAAGCCGCGATGGCTGAACTCGGCACCGGCCACGCCCATGATGACGACGCCATTGACGACCAGCGGCGCGCCGGTCATCGCGTAGCCGTTTTCGGCGGTCGCGGGCTCGGGCGAATTCACTATCCAGATCTCTTTGCCGGTCTTGGCATCCAGCGCGACGAGCCGGTCATCCATCAGCGCACGGATCACCATGCCTTCGTAGATAGCCGCGCCGCGGTTGACGATGCCGCAGCAGATGACGCGCAAGGTCTCCGGCGGATAGTCGTGAAGGACTCGCCAAATCTGCTTTCCCGTCAAGGCATCGACGGCCACCGTCGCGTTGTGGGTCGTCGCAAAGATGACGCCGTCCTTGACGATGGGAAAAGCTTCGCCTCCCTGCAGGTCGGCGAGCGAATAGGCCCAAAGCGGGACCAGCTTGCTCACGTTATCCTTGTTGATCTGGGTGAGCGGGCTGAACCGGTTTGCCGAGTAGCCCATGCCGTAGACGAGCACGTCGCCGGGTGTGTTCTCGTCGTTCTTCAAGTCATCGGCCGTTTGGGCGAGCGCCGCAAACGGGACGGCCGCACTCAGCAAGACGGCAAAAAGCATCGAGCGCATCACGATATCTACCCTCCCTGTCTTATTTTCTTGACCGACCATTATTCGGGTTTTTTCGTCGGCAGCAATGCCGCATCGACGTACCGGCCCCGCGCGCGCGGGGAAGATGACGGAAGGGGGTGAGTCTTGCGGAAAGCCGGGGAGGGCGCGCCATAGGCTTGCCCGACGGGCAGCGCGGATGTCAGGCGGGCCGGCGCGCAATGGCGCCCGAGAGGGTCTGCGGCGCGAATCCGTCGCCGTCTACCGCACATTAATAGCTATTAGCGGCGTTCTTCAGGTTTTGGCCGGATGCGATAGTTTCGTTCAGGCCTGAGTTTTTGGAATGTATTTGCCCAGCACGCACTTGTAACTTTCGAGACGCCACTCCCGGTAGGGGCCATTCTGAAGCCACTCGGCGATACCCGCCTGGGCGTGAACCGTGCAGTCCATCATCGAAATGCTGGACTGGTCGCTGTTGGTGACAACCTTTTCGAGGCAGATTTGGCCGTTGCACAGAAGTGCGACGAGGGTAACGAGCATGGAGTCTCCATCCAAAGGAGTGATTCGGTGGATTTTACCATGCAGCGTTCGTGCCAAACGGCGGACGCACAAGATTATCCCCCGTACGAGTACGGAGGTGCGCCCGATCAGCGAAAGGCGGCCTCGCCTGCAAAAGCGCAAGCGAGGCCTCAAGTGGCGGGTCCGGGAGGGGGCTGGAGCTAAGACCCGTGCTCTTTCCCGGCCATCTAAAGGCGGTGGCCGGTTTCGTTTGAGATCAAATTCCCTCGTTTCGTGCGGCTCGCGTGGCCAAGAGACGCTACGCGAGTTCTAATTCACCGTCGCCTCAAGCGGCCTTTGCTTTCGCCACGTGGCTGGCAATCGCATCCATGAGCGCCGGAGACAGGCAGTCGTAGGGCTCAAGGCCCAACTCCTTGAGACGGTGCCGGATGGCGTCCATCTGCTCAGGTTTGACGCCGGACTCGATGACCGAGGAAACGAATGCCGCAAATCCCGGAGCGGCAGAGCCGGATTCCTGGAACAACTCGGGATGAATGAAGTCGAGGCCGTAGAACGGGTGCGCCTTGTTTTCGATGCGGCCAAACATGTGCGTGCCGCACACCTTGCAGGCATGCCGTTGGATGGTTTTGGAGGCATCGACGATGTGAAGCTTGTCGCCGTTCTCGACCACGGTCACGTTCTGGCGCGGTACCACGGCAACGACCGAAAATATTGCGCCCTCCGGTTTCCAGCACTGGGTGCAGCCGCAGGCGTGGTTATGCGCGACGTCGCCCTTGACGCCGACCTTGACCGGCTTTTCCCTGCATTTGCAGACCAGCGTTCCGCCGGCAAAGCTGCCTGAGCCTTTCTTTACACCGTTGTCGACCGAGGGATGGATATGAACGTTCATGGGCCTATCCTCCTTGCGTTTTGAATTTCCGTCAGTAAACGACGACCGAGCGGATTGATTTACCTTCGTGCATCAGGTCGAAACCCCGATTGATCTCCTCGAGCTTGAGGGTGTGGGTGATCATCGGATCGATCTGAATCTTTCCGTCCATGTACCAGTCGACGATTTTCGGTACGTCGGTGCGGCCGCGGGCGCCGCCGAATGCCGTGCCTTTCCAGACACGGCCGGTGACGAGCTGGAACGGCCGGGTGGCGATTTCCTTGCCGGACTCCGCGACACCGATCACCACGGACACGCCCCAGCCGCGGTGGCAGGCTTCAAGCGCCTGGCGCATCACCGTGGTATTGCCGGTACAGTCGAAGGTGAAATCGGCGCCGCCATCCGTGAGCGTGACCAGGTGCTGCACGATGTCGCCTTCGATCTTCTTCGGGTTGACGAAGTCCGTCATGCCGAACTTGCGGCCCCATTCTTCCTTGGAGTCGTTGACGTCGACGCCGATGATCTTGTTGGCGCCAACCATCTTCGCGCCCTGAATGACATTCAGTCCAATACCGCCAAGACCGAACACGACCACATTGGCGCCCGGCGTAACCTTGGCCGTATTGACCACCGCGCCGACGCCGGTCGTGACGCCGCAGCCGATATAGCAGCTCTTGTCGAAGGGAGCGTCGTTGCGGATTTTCGCGACCGCAATTTCCGGCAGCACGGTGAAGTTCGAGAACGTCGAGCAGCCCATGTAGTGATAGATGGTCTTGCCCTTGTAGCTGAATCGCGACGTGCCATCCGGCATCACGCCCTTGCCCTGGGTGGCGCGGATTGCGGTGCACAGGTTCGTCTTCTGGCTGAGGCAGCTTTTGCACTGCCGGCATTCGGGCGTGTAGAGCGGGATGACGTGGTCGCCCGATTTGACCGAACTGACGCCGGCGCCGACTTCGCGCACAATGCCTGCACCCTCATGGCCGAGGATGGATGGAAAGATTCCCTCGCTGTCAAAACCGTCGAGGGTATAGGCGTCGGTATGACAAATGCCGGTGGCCTTGATCTCGACCAGGACTTCGCCCGCTTTCGGCCCTTCCAGGTCGAGCTCGACAATCTCCAGGGGCTTCTTTGCTTCGAAAGCAACGGCGGAACGCGTCTTCATGGTCCGATCCTGTCGTGTTCGTAACTCGAGCTCAGCTTGTTCTTCAATGTCCCATACAGGAATTTTCAGCAGCGGTGAAAGCGGGCGATTTGTCCTCATGTTTGGCCGGACGCACGCGTCCCAGCGCGTCATTGGCGCGAACCCTCAGGTAGACGAAGATGTCGTCCATGTAACAGGCCACGTTCGGATTATCGCCGAAGGCCGGCATGACGTTCTCCTGCGCCGTGTTGACGTTCTTGCGGCCGCTGGCGACGATACTCAGAAAATCGCCGTAGCTCATCGTCTTGAGCGAGTCCTTGAGCGCCGGGGCGTAACTCGATCCCATGCCGTCGGGCCCATGGCAGACATGGCACTCGGAGTGATACCGCCGGTAGCCCGAATAGGTGTACCAATCGACCGTACCGTCGGCCTGAATTTTGTAAGTCGGGTTTCCCTGCTTATCGAGATATTTGCCGTCTTCGGATTTCACCGCGGCGGGATCGCCGGAACCATCGGCGAAGGCGATCCCTCCTGCAGCGATCAGCATGGTCGCCACGGTTACCAGGCGGATGCTACGCAAGAGCTTGTCCTCGGCTGTCGATGTCACATCATCCGGCGCGGGGGCGCGAACCCTCGCGCCGGAATGAGGTTCTTCAGCTCATTGCGGCACGGTGAACACGGTGAGTGCTCCGCCGAGCGCCGTATAGTTGCTCAGCGCGGCGTAGCCACCGACCGCGCCAAGACCTGCGCTCGGGTCAGTCAGACCGGCCGCAAGGCCGATGCCTGCCCAACCGCCGACACCGGACAGTACGGCGATGTATTGCTTGCCGTTATGCTCGTAGGTCGTGACGTTGCCGATGATGCCGGACGGGGTCTTGAACTTGTAGAGCTCCTTGCCCGTCTTGGCGTCGACCGCCTTCAGATAACCCTCCAGCGTTCCGTAGAATACGACGCCGCCGGCGGTCGCGAGTGCGCCTGACCAGACCGAGAACTGTTCCTTGTTCGACCAGACGATCTTGCCCGTCTTGCCGTCCCAGGCAATGAAATTGCCCATGTTGGTTTCGCCGGGAGGCGGATACATCGACAGCGTCGCACCCACATAGGGTTGACCCGCGGTGTAGCTCACCTTGAACGGTTCATAGTCCATGCAGACATGGTTGGTCGGTACATAGAACAACTGCGTGTCCGGCGAATAGGCTGCCGGCTGCTCGTCCTTGGAGCCGAGCGCAGCCGGGCAGATACCCTTGTTATTATGGTCCTCGCCCTGTTTGTCGGTCGAATATTCGTCGAGCACTTTCGGCCGGCCGTAGGTCGGCGAGTTCTTGTTCATGTCAACGCCGGAGGTCCAGTTGACCTTCGGGTCGAACTTCTGCGCTACCAGCAATTCGCCGTTGACGCGGTCGAGCGTGTAACCGATGCCGTTGCGATCGAAGTGGGTCAGCAGCTTGCGCGCTTTTCCTTCGATCGACTGATCCGTGAGGATCATCTCGTTGACGCCGTCATAGTCCCACTCGTCGTGGGGCGTCATCTGATAGACCCACTTCGCCATGCCGTTGTCGGGATTGCGGGCGAAAATGGTCATCGACCATTTGTTGTCGCCGGGGCGCTGCTTCGGATTCCAGGTCGAGGGATTGCCCGAACCGTAATAGACGAGGTCGAGTGACGGGTCGTAGGCGAGCCAGCCCCACGTGCAGCCGCCACCGATTTTCCACTGATCGCCTTCCCAGGTCTTCAGGCTCGAATCCTTGCCGACTGGCTTGCCGAGCACCGTGGTCTTTTCGGGATCTAGCATGATCTGATCGTCCGGACCCTCGGAGTAGGCTTTCCAGACCTGCTTGCCGTCCTTGATGCTGTAGGCGGTCATGCTGCACTGGACGCCGAACTCGCCACCGGACGTGCCGACCAGAACCTTGTCCTTGACGACCATCGGCGCCGAGGTTCCGGTTTGCCCCTTGCTGGGATCGCCGTTGACCGCAGTCCACTCGACATTGCCGTTCTTGGCGTTGAGCGCCACGAGCTTGTCGTCGGCTTGATGCAGGAAGATCTTGCCGTCGGCATAAGCGACGCCGCGGTTGACGGTATCGCAGCACATCACCGGAATGACGTTCGGATCCTGCTTCGGCTCGTAAACCCAGACGATCTTGTTGTCCTGAGAAAGGTCAAGAGCGTAGACCTTGTTGGGGAAGGGGGTATGCACGTACATCATGTTTTCGATGACGAGCGGTCCACCTTCGTGGCCACGCAGCACGCCGGTCGAGAACGTCCAGGCGACCTGGAGCTTGCCGACGTTGGAGGTGTTGATCTGCTTGAGCTTGGAATAGCGCGTGTTGGCGTAGTCGCCCGTCGGCATCGCCCATCCTGCCGAATTCTGCGACAAACGGTTCAGTTGGTCGTTGGCTGCGGCGCTTCCTGCGGCAAACACCGCCAGGGCACCAAGACCGGTCGCGAGTAGCACCTTTCGCATCGTGGTTCCTCCCAGTTAGAGCTTGGGTTCCCGCAAAAAGCGGCCCAGTTTCGAGTTCTTATTGACCCCTATCCCTATCGCCTTCGAAAGGCAGGGACTTGCCCAAGAGCGAAGCCGGTTTGCTCGACAGGGAAGCGCGATTAACTTTTTCGTCTTGCTCGCGTCGTGTCGTAATTCGGGCTTGCCGTTGCTGCGGGGCGTCAATTGCCGTGGGCACTGTCCCACAGAGGTTTTTCTTGACGACGCCGAAACTTAGACGGAGGATTGCCTCCGCCGGAGCAACAGGAACGCTCGACCATTCCAACTCGGCCGCCTCAACTTGGCCTCAACTTGGATATCCCCTTATCCGTGACTGGCTGCACGGTTGACCTCAAATCGGTGGCGGGAAATGCCGGACACAGTTCATTCGCTCAGCACGACGGGATTGGGGCCGAAGAGGCAGATCCAGTGTTGGTCAGATGCACTGACCGATCTTTGCGGCCATTTCGCTGTCGATCCGCTCGAGGCCTCGACGCTGGAGGCGCGCATCAACTACACCACCGTTTCGAAGTTGAAACTATGCCAGATCGAAGCGAGCCAGCACCGGATCGCGCACGCCGCCTCGCCGAGCCACACCAGCGAACATCCCTACGTCAAAATCCTGTTCCAGACTTACGGGATTTCATATTTCGAGCAGAATGGCTGTCAGATCCAGATCAAACCTGGTGATTGCCTCGCCTACGACGTTTCCTCTCCGCACACCATCATCAGCCCCGCATTGACACGGCACGAGGTCGTCATTGTGCCGAAGGAGTTGTTGCGGGAACGCGGGTTCCATTTCGGCAAGATGTCGGCCTGCAAGCTGTCGGCCCTGACGGGCACCGGCCGCATTGCGCATGACTTCGTGCATGCCGCCTTCGACGAGGCCGCCACGCTCTCGGCCAACAGCGCGGCGGCTGTCGCCGAATCGCTGATCGATCTGTTGTTGCTGCCGCTTCGGGAGGCGGACGCGGCATTTGATCGTGTCGGCCCGGAAGCGATGTATGTGCGGGCGCAGGCCTTCATCCGCGAGCATCTCCGCGATCCGGATCTGTGCATCGACCAGATTTCGGTGTCGCTTGGATGCACCAAGCGCTATCTGCACATGCTGTTCAGCGAACGGGGCATGACCGTCAGCGACTACATCTGGCAGGCGCGATTGCAGCACTGCCGCCAGGAGCTTGAGGCGCATGGGGGCAAGACCATCACCGACGTCGCGTTCTCCTGGGGATTCTCCAGTTCCTCGCATTTCAGCCGCGTGTTCCGGAAATGCTTTGGCGTCTCTCCCTCCGCCATTCACAAGGGGCAGCACGGCAGCGCGACCCCTCACATTATCTGATCGTTCGATCAGCTGGAGGGACTGTTCGCGCAAGCACCAGGCCTCGGTTTGCTGCCGCGTTTATCGATGGGCACGTGGCAATTGTCGATTCGTTGCTCGTCCGTCCATTTCGGGCCGAGTCTTTCCTTTCCGGTCAATGTCGGCCGGTACGTTTCCGCTGAGGAACCACTTGTCGAATCCTGCTTTCTATCCTGGGCTTGCGCGCAAAGGGTAAACCCAATCAGTAGCAGCGCGCAGATCGCTCGAAACGGCCGTCTCATGAAAACCTCCTCGAACATTGCATCTCGCTTTCGCTAGCAAACCCTCGACTTCCAGCGCCACCCGGAACCAGAAGTTCAACGTCCCGTTTCAACGAATAGCGTTCAACGATGGCACAGGCCTCTTACACGGGAGATCAAAGATGATATCGCGCCGATCTATCCTTTTGTTATCAGGGTCGTTTCTGGCAGGGGGATCGTCATCGGCCTTGGCCGCTGCCGATCCTGATCCGATCAAGTTGTTTGACCTTGACGCGGACGGCACGCTCGACTTGGGCGAGGTCAAGAAAGCTGCCGCAGACCTGTTTGCACGGCTCGATTCCGACCACGACGGGACGCTCGACAAACGCGAATTGGCCGGACGATTGAACGCGCGCGAGCTTGCTGCCGCCGATCCCGACCATGACGGCACGCTGACACTGGATGAATATCTGGCCGTCGTCGAAAAGCGTTTCAATGCAGCCAACCGCGACGCCGACGGAACACTCGATGCCAGGGAATTGCGAACGCCGGCAGGACGAGCGCTGCTCCGTTTGCTGAAGTAGACCGATTGCGACATGCGACGTACGGACACTTGCGTCAAACGCCGGGCGGTTTTAGGTTCGGATCGGTGCGAGTGTTTGCACCATCACTTGGGAGACCCCAATGACTTGGAAAACTCCAAAGATCGTTGAAGTGCCGGTGGGCATGGAGATCAACATGTACGCCTGCGCGGTGCGCAGTTAAACTGCGAAGCGTTCTGCCCGGCTCCGGCAGCCAGCTGTCGTGAGCCGCGGCAGGCGCTGCGTCGAATCCAAGCTGCGTCGAATCCCATCAGACTTTCTCCATCCAGAGCCTTTCTCCATCCACAGCTTTAGCGATCCATCAAGCGTTCAGCGTCGAGCGCTGCCGCTTGCGTCGGCCGTCGCGCGCTGCGGCTTTCCTTCCATTGCCTGTGAACTCCGCGACAGCCGGCGGTCAGCCCGTGATAGGCTTGCGTCGGTGGATCTAACATCTTGGGTCACGTCGATGGCTCTCGGAAAACCGGAATGAGCATTCCCGCAAGGACAATCTGGGCGGCGATGCTGTGGGTGCTCCTGCGGCCGGCTTGCGGGTTTGCCGAAGGCATCGACACCGAGCACATCTACGGCTTCATGATTGGCTCCGACGTCGGTAGTCCCGGCGAACGTGAATTCCAGGCTGTGACGACGGGACGATTCTCGAAACAGGCCGGGACCTACCAGGCTTTCGGCCAGCAACTCGAGTTGGAATTCGTACCCGTCAAGAATTTCCGGATAGAGGTCGGAACAACGTTGGCGGCTTATGATATCGCATCCGTTCCGGGCTTCGTGGATCGCACCCAGGCTGGCTGGCAAGGCGCCGCGCTGGATTTGCGCTACCGGTTCCTCGATCATGAAACGGCTCCCTTCGGCCTGACGGTGGCGCTTGAGAGTCATGGCAATCGCATCGACGAGACCACCGCGTCACGCGCTCAAAATTACGGAACCGAGCTGACGCTCGCGCTCGAGCGCGATCTGATTCCCGGTCTTGCGGTGGCAACGCTCAATCTCGGCTATCAGCCGGAGTGGACGCATCTAGCAGGCGTGCCGACAGCCCAACAGGATTCCACGCTCGCCGTCGCGTTTGGGATCATGGCGCAAGTGCGTCCGGGTTTTCTGCTCGGCGGCGAGGCGCGCTATTTCCGCAAATATGAGGGGATCGGCCTCGACGAACTGGCAGGGGAAGCCTTCTTCGTCGGTCCGACCGCGTATTTTCAGCTCTCCGAGCGCGCACGTCTCACGGCCACCTGGAGCATTCAGGCGTGGGGTCGTCCCGCCGGCACCAGCGCTACGCTCGACCTCGCCAATTTCGAGCGTCAACAGGCGCGGGTCATATTTGGAATTAACTTCTAGTCCGGTTTCACGCGCTAGTGAAACCATGCTCCGGCGGGTTCCGTAGCGCGTTGTGCTATCGATCATGGAAGTTCGCCGGAGGGTATCGGCATGAATGCGATCGAGCTAATCATTACGGTCTGCGCCGTGCTCTCACCGAATAGCTGTGAGGAAAGGCATTTGTCATTTTCCGCCGATTTCACCCTGCAACAATGCACCATGAACGCGCCGCCCTATATCGCGCAGTGGATCGGGCAGCATCCGAATTGGACGGCCGTGAAATGGCGCTGCCAATATCCGCATAGCCGCGAGAAAGCGGATCGGGGTGAGACACCTGCCGGCTGAGCCTGCTCGAAGCTGCTATTTGTTGCAGTCCTTCAGATCCTTGTCGGAAATTGAAAACACGGCGTCAGCCTTGATTTCGATATCCCGCACGAAACACTGTCTGGAGTCGCGATAGCCGACCTTGGCGTCGTAGCGTCCCGGCTCCACGCCGGTAATGCGTAGAC